>WNGI01010228.1_pt1 | contig 18174 bp, 21 predicted proteins | sample 5400621 | NCBI WGS metagenome assembly WNGI01 (sample SAMN13153374, study PRJNA577476) | soil metagenome | isolation source: 20 cm soil or saprolite under Garry oak tree replicate 1 | place: USA:California | collected 2016-06-15
TTCATCTTTATGGTGCTTCACCTCTGGGGCCAGTACTTCATGGCCGGATGGCGCCACGGACGCGCGGCGACCTGGATGATCGGCGTCGTCATCTTCGGCGTCAGCATCCTCACCGCCTTCACCGGTTATCTCTCGCAGCAGAACTTCGACGCGCAGTTCATCGCGATCAACGCCAAGGACGCGATGAATTCGGCCGGCATCGGCGCCTTTTTCAACGTCCTCAACTTCGGCCAGATGTACGGCTTGCATGTGATGCTGCTGCCGATCGGTGTCACCTTCCTGGTCGTGGTCCACATCGTCATGGTCCGATCGCGCGGTGTAGTCAAACCAGTCGATCCCGAAGGAGGCGCACGGTCATGAAACCGATGGGTGCGACACAGGAGCAGTACTACCGCGGCGTTCGAATGGTGCCCTATGACCTGGTGAAGGAACTGGCGCTTGCCCTTGTCGGCGTTGGTGCGCTCGTCCTGTTGCTATCCCTATTTCTTTCGTCACCCGACGTGGCACCGGTGACGATCGCGGACTGGGCCAAGTCGGATCCAGTCGACCTCGTCACCACCGCGACCGAAGAGCTCGCCGGCTCAACCACCACGGCCGGTTACGGCCAGCCCTACAACTCAACACCTGATGCTGCACAGACTTGGGGTCCCATCGCGCCACAGGCGTGGTTTGGCGTTCGGATCCCAGTTGACGCGGCGGACGCATTCGTGCTTCAACCATTGCAGCGCGCGAGCTACAGCAACACGGAGCTGGGCGCCGCGCTCACAACCTGGCACACCGCCGCCGCTGACCAGCAAACAGGATGGCTCGACGCGTACACGAAAGCCCTTCCTGATGCCACCGTCACGGACGGGAAAGTGAGCGTCGTTAGCGGCGACTACGGACCGCTGCCGGTCATGATGTCCAACCTGCTCGGCATCGCCCAGTCAGGCGGTCTCGACGGGCTGCTCGTCATCAACGGGCGGTTCTATCAGACCGATTACACCCAGCCGTTGCTCTTCATGGGAGACGGCGGATATTTGGGGGGCCTCGCCGAAAAGGCCAACCTGACCGGTTCGCTGTGGGGAATGATGAACGAGACGGGCATGTACCCAGGCCAGACGTGGCTTTGGCTCTACACGATGTGGTATCAGGTGTTTCCGTTCAACAGCGACACCGGGTTCATCGGCCTGAATGCCGGCAACGCCGACCTCGGGATCGTCATCCTGATGACCATTCTCACGATCGGCCTCGCGTTGGTGCCGCTCATCCCGGTCCTGCGTGACATCCCACGCTGGATTCCGATCCACCGGCTGATCTGGCGCGAGTACTACGCGCCATCAAAAGGTTCTGCCCGAACGACCTAGCCGCTCGGCACCCTTTGAGGACAGCAGGCCTCGGATGCGTGACGAGCATGCGGGATTGTTTGAGAGTGGTTTCGGACTCAGCATGATGGCGTCAGTAAAAGCAATGGCAACCGCAAGCACGCTCACTTCCAAAGCCTCGATAGGTTTGACCCCACCGGCGCGACTCTTGGCTTGACGATGCACCTGCACCCTGAGCACGCCGAGAAACACTTCACCGCCAGCGACACCGTTCGCGACGTGGTCGTGGGCATGTCCGATGGCCTCACCGTTCCGTTCGCGCTCGCAGCCGGAATCTCGGGCGCCATCGCGGTCAGCCATCTCGTGGTGACCGCGGGGCTGGCCGAGATCGCTGCCGGTTCCATCGCGATGGGGCTCGGCGGCTACCTGGCCGGACGCAGCGAAGCCGAGCATTACGCGAGCGAGCGGCGGCGAGAGGAGGCCGAGGTCAAATCGGTGCCCGACATCGAGAGCCGTGAGGTCGAGGATGTGTTTGAGGCCTACGGCATCAGTCCCGAGGAGAGCCGGCCGGTGGTCCAGGGATTGCGCCGCCGTCCGCAGGCGTGGGTCGACTTCATGATGCGGTTCGAGCTGGGCCTCGAGAAGCCCGACCCGCGCCGGGCCCTGATCAGTGCGGCAACAATCGGCGGGTCGTACGCCCTTGGCGGGGTCGTTCCGCTCGCGCCCTATTTCTTCATCGACGATGCGCATATGGCGCTCGGGGTCTCCGCTGCGATGACCATCGTTGCGCTGGGAGTTTTCGGCTACGTCAAGGGTCGCTTCAGCGGGGCACGTCCTGTTGTCAGCGCTGTTCAGACTGTCGTCATAGGCGGCATCGCGGCGACAGCCGCATTTCTGCTGGCACGGGCCATCTCATAGAGGCGTGTCAGGCCCGCGTCTTGAGATCGCTGTGGGCGGGGTCTCCGACTCGAGTTCGACAAGACGAAGCGGATGCGACAGAGCTGAGCGACGGAGGCCGATCGGCCAACTTCCCATAGGCCATTCGACCCTTTATCGCCACCACGATCGCGTGCACGCTGGCGCCAAAGGAGGAGTCCATGTATCTCGGTGTTGTTTTCGTCTACGCGATCATCTTTGTGTTGGCGTCTCCGCTCATCTGGGTCTTGTGGTGGTTGCTCGCGGATCTCGGCGAACGGGCGTCAGGCTCATATACGACCGTGCATTCCTTTCCCGCTGCGGCATCGCGCCGCCAAACCGCTTGAAGGCCGGTTGATGATGAGCGCGGGAGCAGCTCAGCCCGAGGCTGAGCTGCAGGATATCCCGGAGGCGGAGTGCCTTGAAATCCTCAGCCACCGCAGCCTCGGTCGGATTGCGATCGTCGTCGATGGACAACCGCAGATCTTCCCAGTCAACTACGCGATCAACGGCCGGATAATCGCCATCCGCACGGCGGAAGGCACCAAGGTGTCGCACGCACCCGGTTCGAAAGTGGCCTTTGAAATCGACGAACACGATTCAGTAGCCGGCGTCGGCTGGAGCGTGATGGTGCAGGGCATCGCCGTTGATGCAACGGATGCGTTTGACGATGTGTCGTGGGCGGCGCGCGGAGTAGCCCCCAGCCCACTCGCACCGGGTGCGAAGCCTTATAGGATCGCGATCGAGCCAACCAGGATCACCGGACGTCGATTTCAGGTCAACGCTCGGTAGCTTTACGCCGCGGTGACAACGCGCTCGTCTTTCGGCTTTGAGATCTTGACGCCGATCAAGAGCCGGTAGAGGACCGTCGAGATTTCGGCGACCGTGGATGACGATGAAGATGTGGATCTTCTGGCAAATGCGCGGGACCCGGGACGCAGCGTGCTGACTCATCCAACGCCTTGACATTTCATGAATAGTGCCTATGCTTACGAACCATGCATATGACATATGCATGGTCGGGGCGTGTCGCTTAGGTTCGGCGTCCTCGGCCTGCTGGCGGAAGAGCCTCTGCACGGCTACGAGGTCAAGACGCGATTTGAGGAGATGCTGGGTGGCACCTGGAAGGTCAACATCGGGTCCGTCTATCAGGTGCTCCAGCGCCTGGAGCGTGACGGGCTCGTCGAGGCATCCGGCGACCGGGGTGACCGCGGCCGTCAGGCCTACCGGGCCACCGACGCCGGGGTCGACGGGCTGAACGAATGGCTGGAAGATTCAGACTCTCAGCCCCAGCTGCTCCGCGAGGACTTTTACGTGAGGCTCTTGCTCCTTGGTCGCCAACCCAATGGCCACCTGGCGCGGTTGCTCGACCGGCAGCGACGCGTGTACCTGCAGAGGATGCGCGACCTGGCGGACCAGGAAAAGGTTGCTCGCGAAGGCGGGCGGCCTTTGGTGGCTTTGCTGTTCAAGGGCGGCCAGCTGCACACCGAGGCGGAGCTGAAATTTCTCGACGAGGTCGTCGACGAGATGAGGAAGGAATGAGATGGACTCTCTGATCGACATCACCGACGTAAGCAAAGTTTTCACTGGCGGCGCGCGGACCGTGGCGCTGGATGGAGTGACGCTGCACATCGCAGCAGGCGAGTTCACCGCTGTCATGGGCGCATCGGGCAGCGGAAAGTCAACCCTGCTCAACCTCGTCGCCGGCCTGGACCGAGCTACCTCCGGCCGCATCGTGGTGGACGGCATGGACCTCACACGCGCAAATGAGACCCAGCTCGCGAGATATCGCCGCTCACACGTCGGGTTCGTTTTCCAGTTCTTCAATCTCCTTTCGAACCTGACGGTGCTGGAGAACGTAATGGTGCCGGCCGAGCTGGCGGGCATGCGCTCGAGCGAGGCACGCTCCAGGGCCGCGGCTCTTCTCGAGGAGCTCGGCATGGCAGACGTGCATCGCTCCTACGCCGCCAACCTCAGCGGCGGCCAGCGCCAGCGTGTGGCGATCGCCCGGGCACTGATCAACCGGCCGGCACTGGTCCTCGCCGACGAGCCGACCGGCGCACTCGACAGCCGCTCCGGTGATCAGGTGATGGGACTCCTGGTCGAGCTCAACCAGCGTGGCCAGACCATCCTGCTCGTAACCCACGACGCGAAGCTGGCGGCAGGCCACGGCCGGCGTGTGGTGACGCTGCGCGATGGACGAGTTCACGATGACGTTCGCCTCCAGCCGCAGCGCGCGGCCGAGCCGGCCGAGCTGGTCCGGCTTGGCGCCGACGAGGCCTGACGATGCGACCGGTTCTCACCCAGATCCGAGCCGCGATCCTGAGGCGCAAGTCCCAAACGGCGACGGTCCTGCTGGTGAGCCTGTTGGCGACCACTGTTTCGACGATGGCCCTGACCCTTCTGGTTCGGTCGACCCAGCCCTTCGACGATGCCTTCGCCCGCCTGAGTGGTCCTCACCTGGTCTTTCACTTGGACGCAAGCCAGGTCAGCCTCGCCCAGCTGCAAGCCACCACGTCACTGCCGGGTGTGACGGCCGCCGGTCCTCCCCACGAGATCGCGTTCGTGCCCTTACAACGAGGTTCTGAGAAAGCTGTCTTCGACATCGTCGGCCGGGATACAGCCGGAGGCGCTGTTGATCGAATTTACATTCGCGATGGTAGGTGGCCGGAGCGGCCGGGTGAGATCGCGCTGGCATATCGAGGGGACCTTCCTGCCCTGAACCACGTGCCGGTGGGAACGCAGCTCCAGGCAGTGACTCGAAAGGGCCTGGTCCCGTTCAAGGTGGTCGGAAGCGTCGCCGATCAGTTCGATGGCATGTACGAGAACAACGTCAGCGTCGGGCGCGCATGGGTGCTGCCGGGTCAGATTGCTTCCCTGGTGGATGGCGACCAGATTCGCCTCGGGTATGAGATGGCCTATCGATTCCAGCACGCCGCGACGGCTCAAGAGTTGCTGGCCGATCGCCACGAGGTGGAGGCCGCGCTTCCGTCGAGCTCGCAGCTGTGGAACGTGACCAATTGGCTTAGCGCGCGGATGGGTTCGGTGTGGTTCGTGACCTTCATGTCGAGCGTGATCTTTGCCTTCTCCCTGTTCGCGCTGGCGGCCGTCGCCGTGATCGTCGGCAGTGTTGTCGCTGGAACCGTCCTGTCCAGCTATCGCGACGTCGGCATCATGAAAGCGCTCGGCTTCACTCCGGTGGAGGTGGTAGCCATTTTTATCGGGCAGATGGTGCTGACCGCGGTGACGGGCGCGATCATCGGCATCCCGCTAGGGGCCCTCGCCAGCCGCCCGCTCCTCAGCACATCGGCCGCCGAGAGCGGCCTCCCGATGCAGGACTTCGTCGATCCGGTGACCGACCTGGCGGTCTTGCTCGGGATCGTGGTGCTGGTCGCGGTCGCGGCTTTCATCCCGGCCTTAAGGGCAGCCAGGACAGACTCGGTGAGCGCTATCTCCCTTGGATTGTCGCCGGTGGGCACCCGGCGGTCGCGGCTGGCAGAGCTGCTGACTCGGCTTGGCGCCCCTCGGCCGCTGAGCCTGGGTGCGGGTGATGCATTCGCCCGGCCGGCTCGCGCCATGCTCACTGTCATCGCGCTTGCGATCGGCATCGCGACCCTCATTTTCACGGTGGCGTTCCAGAAGACCGTCGGTGAGCTGGCCTCCAACCGCGCCAGCTATGGATACGCGCAGGACGTCGAGGTCGTCCGCTACCCGGCTTACAGCGATGAGGACCTCACCAGGTTGTTGGCGGATCAGCCCGAGACGCAGACCGTGATCGCGACGAGGTTCCTGCACGTGGCCGTTCCCGGTGCGGCCGATCCACAGCCGCTGGTCGGCACGCGCGGCGACGCCCCATCGTTGGGTTACAGCACGCGGACGGGTCGCTGGTTCACCCATACCGGCGAGGCTGTGGTCGGTGCGCTGACGGCGCGGGACAACCATGTCCGCATGGGGGACCAGATCACCGTAACGCTCGAAGGAAAGCCATTGACCCTGCGTGTGGTGGGGGTCGTCGACGACTTCTTGCTGGGTGGTCGAGGCTTTCGGGTCGGTTGGGACACGCTGACCGCGGCGCAGCCCGACGTCACGCCGAACGATTACCTGGTCAAGCTTCGAGCCGGCTCCGACCCCAAGGCGTTCGCGAAGAGGGTCGGCGCGGGCCGGCTCGAGTCACTGAACGTCACGGCGACCGACCAGAGCCAGATCGACCTCTACAGCAACCTGATGGACGCGATGATCGCGGGCCTGACTGCCATCCTGGTCCTCGTCGCAGCCGTCGGAGTGTTCAACGCCACGCTCCTGAGCACACGCGAGCGCAGCCACGACATCGCGACGCTCAAAGCGGTGGGCATGACCTCAGGCCAGATCGCGGTGATGGTGACCGGCACCGCGCTCGTGCTGACGGTGACCGCCGGGATCATCGGAGTCCCCCTTGGGATGTGGCTGACCGGCGCCATCTTCTCGGCCATGTTCGAGTTCATTGGCCTGGTTGTCGATGCGAGCGGCTCATTCGGGCCACTCACGTTGCTCCTCGTGTTTGCCGCCGCGGTCGCGGTGTCGATGGGGGGCGCTGCTCTGCCGGCGCGTTGGGCCGCTGCCGCGCCGGTCGCCGAGGTGCTGCGGTCGGAATGAATAGTCATCTAGGAGATAACAAATGGCAACAGTAAGCGACATCCGCAATCCAGCTCTTCAGCGGCAGGTAGCTGGGGCCAAGCGAGGCCTGACAGAGCAGATTTACTTCATCGGCACATGGTTGATGCTCGCGCTGATCATCGTGCAGTTCGCGGCGGCCGGCGCCGGGCTCTTCTCGGTCCTCAGGGGGAACTCAGCCGGGGCGAGCATCCTCCTCTACCACCGTGGCGTCGGCCCAATCCTCATCGTCATCCTGACCATCGTCATGGTCGTCGCCGCATTCATCGGCCATTTTCCGTGGCGAATGACGGGGTTGGCCGCCTCCTTCTTTCCGCTGCTGGTCCTGCAGTCCCTTCTGATCATCCCGTACGGCTACCCGACAGACATTCCGGTTCTTGGACAGATGCCGTGGCTCTCATCGCTCCACGTGCTCAACGCCCTGTTCATCTTCTGGCTTGCGTCTCAGTGGCCGGCATGGACTCGCCGCGACCTTGCCCTCAGGGCCGGAATACCAGCTACGGGAAACCAATAGGGACCAGGCCCAGGCCGACCCACCGCCGGGCCAGGCCTGGGCTTCGCGGCCCTAAGCCGCAGCGCGAATCCGCTCTACCTTCGGCCTGGATGTCCGGACGCCGATCACGAGCAGATAGACGACCATCGAGATTTCCGCGATCGCGCACGGGATGACGACGTACGTGTGGATTTTCTGGCCGAGGTCGGGGACGAGGAATGCCGCGAGCAGGTCGACGATGTAGCACGCGGCGCCCACGATGAGCAGCAGGCCGAGCCACTTGGGGAAGAGGCCGGCTGACTTGTAGGCGAGATAGCCGAGCGGGGCCAGCCACAGGCCGAAGAAGATCTGCGCAACGAGCAATCCGTAGTGCTGCATATCGAGCAACAGCATCACCAGCGCACTCGCACCGGCGGCGCCGAGGGCCGAGGCGTAGGACACGTCCGTTGCGACTCGCAGGCCTTCAAACTCGAAGACCGCCACAAGGCACGTGATCCCGGTGGCGAGTGCGACCAGGACCAGCATCGCCCTCGCCACACTCTTGTGCACGTCCTTGAGCAGGACGTAGAGGGTCAAGGCCAGGAAGACGAAGAACGTCCCGTCCAGCAGGTCGGAGACGACGCCCATGCGGACGAGTCCTGCGTTGGCGACAACGTTGCCGGCAGTGGCAGCCGCGTTGCCGGCGACATACATCTTGGGTTCGACGTATCCCTCGGCGAAGCCGCCGAAGATTCCGACGAGGAGGTAGAGGAAGCCGGCGATTCGCGCGAGGCGCTTGGGTGAGGTCATCAGGGTCTCCTTGGAACAGATAGCTTACGGCGTAAGCTTATGGCGTAAGCCTACACATACAGTGTAAGCTTGTCAAGCGATGGTGACGCAAGCAGCCCCAAGTACCAAACCTCGGACTCCCTTGAGCAGGGACCGTGTTCTGCGCGCTGCGATTGCGCTGGCCGATAAGAGCGGGATCGATTCAGTCACGATGCGCAACGTCGGACAGAAGCTCCAGGTGGAAGCGATGTCTCTCTACAACCACGTCGCCAACAAAGACGACATGCTCGACGGCATCGTCGACCTGGTTTTCAGCGAGATCTCGCTGCCTGCCGTCCGAGCTCCCTGGAAGTCGGCCATGCGCAAGCGGGCGACCTCGGCACATGAAGCTCTGCTGCGTCACCCCTGGGCGCCCAGCCTCATGCAGTCGAGGACGAAGCCCGGCCCCGCCACCATGCGGCACCACGACTCGGTGCTCGGAACCCTTCGGAATGCGGGCTTCACGCTCGTCATGGCCGCGCACGCTTTGGGGAGAGCATCCTCCGGCAGCTGGCCGGCGAGTACCCGCACCTGGCCGAGATGATCACCAGGCACGCCATGAAGCCCGGCTACGACTATGCCAGGGAGTTCGAGTTCGGCCTCGATCTCATCCTCGACGGCCTCGAGAGGCTCCGATCATGAGACTCACAAACGCGGAACGAGCCCTCGGGGCCTCGCTTGTCGTCTACGTCGTCGTCGACGTTCTCCTGACGCCGCTTGCCCGACTCGAGACACGCAACCCCGCCAACGTCACGGCTCTCGGTATCACAACGCTGGTACTGATTTTCATTGGGCTCGCGCTCAGCGTGATAGCTCTAGTCCTGCTCGTTCGAAGGTCGAAGCGCGTGTCGATGGTCGCGATCATCGCCGCAGTGCTGTACTTCCCGGCTGCAGTCGCCGAATGGACGGGGACCTTCTCCAGCCTCAGGGCGCCATCCGCCATCGCGTGGCTCGAAGTGGTGCAAGCCGTCGTCGCGGTTGTTGTGATTGGCGCGGCGTATTCGGTCCGACGCGGGGCTACCGCTAAGCCGTAACGCGCCGACCCACTGTTATCGCGACATGTCAGGCATCGCCAGGGACATTGGCGTGACAGATCTCGACGGCAGAGCTCCGGCTCCGTTGTAACGGGCTTGCGGTCTCAGACAAACGGTCGCTACAGCTTGAGGAAGAACACCGGGGCGGCGGCCGCGAGCCCCGCGAGCACCTGCAATGTCAAAACGAGAAGTGCTTGCCTGGGAGTCCGCGGCAGCCATCTGATGGCGAAGAACGCGATGATCGGTATCTGCCCAGCCATCAACAGCTGCCAGAGATGTGCGGCGGTCCCTTCGTCGGCTTCACGGGTGGTGCCGAAGAACACCATGTGGCCAACGACCAGGCTGAGGGCTGCGAATGACATCGCCAGCGGGACCAGTGCGCTTGGATGCCTGAGCGCTGAATCCATGCCTTCTGAAGGTAATCGCTCCCTGGGCGGCGCAGTAGGCCTTGTGGAATTCTTGTCAGGCGCGATTTCGCTAATCCCGTGCCGCTGTCTGAGGCTCGTTGAGCGAGTGCTTCTACGATTCCTTTTGGATTGCCTGGGTCACCGGGAGCCGGCCGACAGAGATGTTCGTGGGCGGAGAGCTCGCCCGAAATGCGCACCTACCACGACCGTGATTGGGGAGTGCCCTCCCACGACGACCGGTACCTCTTCGAGATGCTGGTCCTGGAAGGCGCCCAGGCGGGACTGTCCTGGGCCACGATCCTCAACCGCCGCGACGGCTACCGGCGCGCCTTTGCCAATTTCGAACCCGGCAAAGTGGCGAAGTTCACCGACCACCCGGCAAAGTGGCGAAGTTCACCGACCGCAAGCTTGAAAAGCTTCTCACTGACCCGGGCATCATCCGGAACCGCCTCAAGATCTACAGCACGCGAACCAATGCCAACGCTTTCATCAAGGTGCAGGCCGAGTTTGGATCCTTTGCCAAGTATCTGTGGGCCTGGGTTGATGGAACGCCTGTCGTAAACCGTCCTCGAACGCTCGCTGAGATCCCGGCCACGACGGACCTGTCCGACCGCATCAGCAAAGACCTCAAGCGCCGCAACTTCACGTTCGTGGGGTCGACCATCGTCTACGCCACGCTCCAGTCGGTCGGCATCGTCGACGACCACCTCACCAGCTGCCCGTTCAAACGAGATAAAGGCAGAGCGGCGACCACAGTCACCGGATGACTTCGATCGGGCGTGGCGAGCTAGAGGGCAGCCTCGATCACGTCCGCCGCTCGGAGGTCGCCCGGCTCGCCGCGCTCGCGCAGCCGGCCCGCCACCTTGAGCTTCGTCTCAGCGGTGCCGGCCGGGCCAGTCTTGAACTTGATGTGACGGCGCACGATTCGCAGGCGCATCGTGGCCAGGCGTCGTAGGCGGGCCCCGTAGAAGTCGCCCATCTGGACCGGCTCGTAGGAGGCTCCCGGCTCGTATGCAGCAAGCAAACGGCTTAGCGCGCCGGCGACGTCCTCGGGATCGGTCGAGGTCCGCTCCACGTCGCACTCGAACGCCACAGCCCGGAAATGAAGCGTGGCGCGGCCGGCGTCTTTCTCATCGACCCAGCTGTGCGGCGACCAGGCGAGAAAGTCGGATACGAAAAACGTCACGCGAGGGTTGGCCCGGACCGCATCGAAGGTCGGGTCGGCCTGCACGCAGTGGAGCTCGATGAGGTCGTCCGTCTTTACAAACGGCAGGATGCTGACCTGCGGGTAGCCGCCTGGCGCCACCGCGATCAGGGTGCCGTGCCGCATCTCGGCCAGGAATCGATCAGCGGCCTCTTGGTCGGGTGGGTAGTTGGAGCTGGCAAACACATTGGTAGTCTGGCACCAGGTGGAGACCCGATATTTCGAGTCCTCGGCGGAGTTCCGCGCCTGGCTGGCCGGCAACCATGCCACCGCAACCGAGCTTGGGGTCGTGCTCCACCGGAAGGCGTCCGGCAAGGCAACCATGACGTGGTCAGAGGCCGTTGACCAGGCTCTCTGCTTCGGCTGGATCGACAGCGTCGCGCGCAGGCTGGACGAGACAAGCCGGGTACAGCGCTTCACGCCGCGAAAGCCCAAAAGCAATTGGAGCGCGGTGAACATCAAGAAGGTGAAGGAGCTCACCGACCGCGGGCTCATGACGCCGGCGGGGCTTGCCGCCTTTGCGCGCCGGGAGGAGGCACGGTCCGGCGTCTACTCGTACGAGAACCGGCACCTGGCGGCGCTCGACCGCGCGCGCGAGCGGACGTTCAAGGCACAGGCGGCGGCATGGGATTTCTTCAGCCAACAGCCGCCGTCCTACCGCCAGACTGCGATCTACTGGGTGATGAACGCCAAGCGCGAGGAGACGCGCTCGAAGCGGCTGGCCAGGCTCATCGAGGAGTCGGCGGCCGGAAGGCGACTTTGAGGTGGGCGTCTTCGCCGGCGAGGACGTCGACTTCCTTGCCCTGCTGAGCGCTGCCAACCGGAAGCGCCTTCTCCAGCGCTCCGAGCGGGCGCTTCACCCAGGGGGTACGGTGCCGTTTCATGCCGGCGGCGCCGGCCGCTCGTTTGTTCTCGAGAGAGGTCTCGTCAGGATGTTCTGGACGGTGCCTGACGGCCGCGAGGCCACCGTCGGCTTCATCTTCCCCGGCAACCTCGTTGGCGGCCGGAACCTCGTCCCCGGCACGGCGATCATGCGGGGTCTTCCCTCGTGTCCGCCCAGGCGGTGGTCGACTCGACGCTGCGAGTCCTGGACCTGGAGACGGTCCGCGAGCTCGCGGCCAGTGAGATAGAGGTGGTCACGGCGATCGCGACGATGCTTGCCGCAAGACTTCGCTATGACCTGCGAATGATCGCTGTCCGATCGCTCGGCAACATCAGCGAGCGTTTGGCTTTCGACCTGCTCGAGCGGGCCAGCCGGTTTCAGCTGGCCGCGGGGAGGCTGGAAGCTCAGGCAACTCATGAAGCACTCGCAGCTTCGATCGGATCCTCACGCGAGGTGGTGAGCCGAGCCCTGCGCCAGCTTCGAGACGCTCGGGTCGTTGACACGGCACCCGGTAGGACGCTGATCCTGGACCCAGTACGCCTGGCCGAGCTCGTACGGGCTTTTGTGATTTAGGGCGCGTCCCCCCGTGGAGAGGTGGAAACCTCTAGCGGCGCCGTCTCCCCAGGAAGACGTCTCGGCCGAAGTCCTCGAACTCCTCATTGATCGTGGTCAGCCTGAACCCGACCTCCCGCAACAGCGAGCGCCACTTGGCGCGTGGGAAGAGTCCCATCTTGTGGCGGTCGTGCACCACGCGGGTCTGGCCCTTTCGGTCGCGGATCATGATCGCGAAGTCGACGACGTAGTGGTTGTCCTTCGGATTGGGATCGGTGACCCACTGCAGGTAGCGCACGCTGCCTCGCTCGGCGTCGTTCCCGCCATGGTCGGTTTCTTCCGCAAAGGTTTCCCGCACCTCATCTGGGACGATCAGCGCCACCCCCCCGGGTCGCAGGTGTTCATAGGCGGTCTTCATCGCCGCGCGTAAGTCGGCCTGTGTGGTCATGTGGCAGATGGCGTCGTGCACGAAGACCGCATCGAAAGTCCGGCCGAGCCGGATCTTGCGGATGTCGCCCTGGACGTGCTCGAGCTCTGGATTGAGCGCCTGGCTCACGGCGAGCATCCCGGGCGACAGGTCGACGAGCGTCATCTCGAAATGTTTCTTGAGGTGATACGCGACGTTCCCTCCGCCCGACCCCAGCTCCAGCAAGCTCGTCGGCGGAGGCTTGGATGACTCCTTGAGAGTCCGAGCAAAGTAGGCGGCCTCTTCCTTGTATTCACCGTGTGTCTGGAAGATCGGCCACCACTCAGCGAGCTCGCCGTAAAGCTTCATCGGCCACTAAATGTACGGGCGGCCCCCACTGGAGGAGGGCCGCCCGCAATTACGCGTCAGACGCCTGGACAGGTACCTGGATTTGGTAGGTCGGTTCTCTGTGCGCCCACCACGCCTACAGGGACGTTGGGAAATGTCGCGATGACGATCGTCACGGTCGAGCCTGTGTTCTTCGCGATCAGCGCCTTGTCGGCACGCTCGGTGAAGGCTTGCCCTGCGGTGTACGTGGTGATGACGCAGTGGCCTCCAACTGACTCATACGTTGTGATCTGACCCTGCGCAACGACGACGATCGCGCCGCCCGGGTGCGAGTGCCAGCCCGATGAGCCGCCGGGTTGGACCGTGTTCTGCGCGACGACGATGTCCAGACCCGCGTTGATGGGGACCGATCCGTTGGATTGGAGCGTCCCCCGACCGAGGACAGTGCCCACGAAATTGTTTGGCGGCGTGGCTCCCGCCGGCGCCGCGTTCAGCGCCACGATCAGCCCCGCAAAGGCGAAGGTCGTAACGGCGAGCCGAAGAGTCCGCCCGGATGGCATGTGCATTCGCAACCCCCTTTTCTCACGGCGGCCTCGTCGCGGAGCTGGCTCACCGCGACGAGGGCATCCCGATGGTATGTCGTCGCACCCGCGCCAGCCTTCCCCTCCCTGGGCGGATGCTGCGGCGACCGTACTCCCTTTTGTCACATCTGTCTGCTTCGACTTCACGAGCCGTTGAGCAGACGTTTGAGCGAGCCGAGCGCAGCGCGCCGGTTGCCCGAAGCCACCTGGCCCTGCTACGGTTTCGCGTGGGAAGTAGGAGGTTTCCGCGTCGGAAATTTCACTGCTTTGGGGGTGGGGTCCATGGGAGTCCTACGTACACGCGCTCTGGTCTCGGCGGCTGGTCTCGGGTCTCTGGTCGCTGCCGGGTTGGCTATCGGCTTGCCGCTCCCAGCTTTAGGTGCTGGCGCGCCGGCATACAGCGTCGCCAACGTCGGCGCGTATGGTGGAGAGCCTTCGATAGTTTCGGACAACGCTGGGCAGCTCTACGACACGACCCCCAGCGGCGGCACCATCGCATACACGTCCACAGATCATGGGTCGACCTGGAGGCAGGTCACGACTGCCGATCCGAACAGCGGCGACGACTGCCTGGCGACCGATCAGTCGAATGCCGTTTATCTCTGCAACCTGGCCGGAAGCGAGGGAGTCGCCCCTTTGCAAGCGGATGTGTGGAAGTCGGTCAACCACGGCAACACCTGGTCCCACGGCGCCGGGGCGATCCCGCAGTGCGCGACGAGCTGCTCGCCCTTCGGTGTGGACCGCCAGTGGGTCGCCGCGTCGATCCTCCCGCCGGCGACCACGACCGCGGGCGCTGAGGTCGTGCTGATGTACCACGACTTTTATGGCCCGAGCCAGATCTGGGTGAACATCTCCCACAACGGCGGAGCCACGTTCGGCCCGCCGCAGGAAGTGCTGGCCAGCCCGGCCGTGACGCCAGGTGCGATCACCGGCACCGTGGTGGCGCAGGGCTACACGCTCTGCAACACCGTCCCCGCCGGCGTGAGCATCGCGCCGCCCGGCACCCCGCACGCGGGGCGAATCTTCGTCTCGTGGATTGCGGCCGACCTCGCCCAGAACGCGACGGGCTGCAACGTCAGCATGCTGCAGTCGTTCCACACCCTCTGGATCTCGTACTCCGACGACAACGGTGTGACCTGGACTCCTCAGCAGGCCTTTGACGCCGGAATCGGGCACGACGCCTCGACTCCGTTTGTCGGGTTCACCCTGGACAAGCAGGGCAACCCGTACTTCGGTTTCACCATCAACCTCGCCTCCAACCCGGCCACCTGCTCGGCGGAATCGGCCGCCGGCACAGTCCAGACCGACTTCTCCTGCGAGTACGACATGTACGTGGTCTGGTCGAGCAACGGCGGTACGGTCTGGGACGGTGGAGGCGGTTTCATCCCGGGCAGCGCGGCTAGGGCGTATCGGGTCAACCCGCCGAGCGAGACCGGCACGCACTTCTTCCCGGCCATCGCAGCAAACAACCCCGGCCAGGTCGATGTCGCATATCTCCGCACCTCGGCCATCCTCCCGACCGACGCCTTCGGAAAGGCCAATCCTGGCGGCTGCGCCGGGCCGGGACCGGCCAACGGCAACCCGACGACCTACCCACCGATCTGCACCTGGAACCTGTACGGAGCCCAGTCGCTGAACCTGACTGCGAGTCCCGGGAGCGCCACCTGGACGATCACCCAGATCACGACGACTCCGATGCACGTCGGGGACATCTGCAACCTGGGCATCGCCTGCGTCGCCCCGACCTCTAACCGCAACCTGCTCGATTTCATCAGCGAGGACCTTGACCCGCAGGGCTGCGCCCACATCGCCTACGCGGACGACAACACCGTGAACAAGCTTCGCGTGGCCAACCAGACGTCGGCCTGCTTCAAGAAGAAGTGAAAGAGTTCGCACAAAGTTATGGCGGCCCTTCAGGGTCGGTACTAGTATTCCTGAAGGCCGCCTTCGCGGCGGGGTTGCTGTCAGCCGGGGTGTAAGAGAGGGTGCTCATGCGGTATCGGTCGCCCGTACATATCCGTGCAGCCGTCCTGGGAGTCGCTGCCTGCGGCGCACTCCTTTCCCTGACACTTCCAGTCGGCGCCGCGCCGGCAGACCGTGCAACCCTCGCCGGCAGCGTGCCGTCCTGGGCGACCTCGGCCAACTTCAAAGGTTCGGCTACCGCCACCGACTCGATTGGCTTTCGCATCTACCTCGGCTGGCAAAACCAGAGCCAGGTCGAAGCCATTGCCAAGGCGGTGAGCGATCCGGCAAGCGCCTCGTACCGGCAGTTCTTGACGCCGCAGCAGTTCCGCCAGCAGTTCGCGCCCTCGCAATCGCAGGTGACCGCGGCGCAGAGCTGGCTCAGGGGCCAGGGATTCACCGTCGTGTACACCCCGCTGAACAACCACTACATCGCAGCCGAAGGCACGATCGCCCAGGCGGCCGCCGCCTTCGGAACGAGCTTCAACATGTACGCGCACGATGGATTGACGCTCCGGTCACCTTCTTCGGCCGTCTCGGTCCCGACCAACCTGGCCGGAATCGTGTCCGGCGTGATCGGGCTGGACGACAGCGCGCAGCTGGTCTTCAACAACAAGGCAAATGACCCGGCGGCGCCGCCAACGGCCGCCTTCGTTTCCGCCGATCCGTGCTCGCGTTACTGGAACGAGTTGAACACCTCCAGCCTCGGCGTCCCGCTTAACGCCCCGGCGGGCTACAGCCTGCCGTTGCCTCTGGCGCCGTGCGGCTACTTGCCCAACCAGGTCAGAGGCGCCTACGGTTTCGGCAACAGCAGCCTCGACGGCAGCCGCCAGAACGTGGCGATCATCGATGCATACGCCTCGCCGACGATCCAGCGGGACCTCGACCAGTGGTCGGCGGTCCGCGGTATGGCGTCGACGAACCTCACCCAGGTGGTCGCACCTGGCACCTATCACCACCCGGAGAGCGGCCTCAGGCAGGACCCGCAGGGCTGGTACGGCGAGGAGACCCTCGACGTCGAAGCGGTCCACGGCATGGCCCCAGGCGCGCACATCGTCTACGTCGGGGCTCCAAACAACTTCCAGGACCTCGACGCAGCCCTCAACCACGTGGTTGACCGGCACCTGGCGTCGATCGTCACCAACTCCTACGGCTTCCCGACCGAAGCTCTGCCGCCCGGCTATATCAAGCCTTACAACGACACGATGCTTCAAGGTGCCGCGACGGGCATCGGCATCTACTTCTCATCCGGTGACAACAGCGACGAGTCGCAGACCGTCGGCTACCGGACCGCGGACTGGCCGGCGTCAAGCCCGTGGGTCACCGCCGTCGGCGGTACCAGCATCGGCATCGACGCGAACAACCAGCGCGCGGTTGAAACGGGCTGGGGGACCTACACCGCCAGCCTTCACGCCGACGGGACGTGGGGCGCGCAATCGTGGCTTTACGGCGCGGGTGGAGGCGTCAGCCGCCTGTTCCCGGAGCCGTGGTACCAGACCGGGACTGACATCTCGACGGTTTTTGCCGCGCAGGGACGCACCGGCCGCGCCCTGCCGGACATCGCCGCCTTCGGCGACCCCAACACCGGCTATCTGATCGGGCAGACGCAGACCTTCCCGGACGGATCGGTCAGGTACTCCGAGTACCGCATCGGCGGCACGAGCCTTTCGTCCCCGATCATCGCCGGCATCATGGCGCTGGCCGACCAGGCGAGCGGAACGCCGCACGGGTTTGCCAACCCTGCCTTTTACGCCAACCCAGGAGCGTTTTACGACGTCACGCACGTTAAGGGAGCGGTGGTCCGCGCCAACTTCGTCAACGGCGTTGACGCTACCGCTGGGCGGGTCTACCGACTCCGCACCTTCGACCAGGGCCTGAGCCTGAAGACCAACGCCGGCTACGACGACATCACCGGTCTGGGCACGCCGGGCTCGTCCTTCATCTCGGCTCTAAGCCACTAGAAACGCAACCTGAGAGGCCCGGTCGGGACCGGGCCTCTTCTTTTTTGAATAATTTCGCGTTAATTTTGCGAAGTGGTACAAAGCGCACACTACTATTCGGTACATCCCCCGGTGGTAAGGGGATTTTCGCCGTCAGAAGGGGTCTTTAGAGGGGTGCAGTTCCGTATGCCGTATCGGCCATTTCGCCATGCTTCAGCCGCGCTGACAGCGGCCGTCACCGCCGTGGTTTTCAGCTCGGTCGGCGCCGCCGCCGACCAATCCCCGAATCCTGACGACGACTCGGCGTCCACTTCGGCACGATTTCACGGCGAGGGGCCACACATCGGCGCGCGCACGATCCAGCACTGGACCGGCGAGGCCACCAACCCGGTCAACGGCGTGACCTACACGTACAGCATGGTCGGGGCCGATCCGGCGACTGGCGGCGATGCGACCATCACGGTGGACATCGTCCCGATCAATGTGACGGTCCGCGGCCGCGCCTTCAACGGCTCAGACCTCGTACCGGCGGTGCTCGCCTCACCCCTTTTCCAGGAAGGTGACTACTCATCCACCGGCGCGGCGAGCAAGACTACTGGCGCGAAGGGACTCGGCGGACCGCTTTCCGCCGGCAACGTAGACGTCCAGCTGCTGGATGCCACGATGCGCTCGCAGTTCAACAAGGTCG
>WNGI01002317.1_pt1 | contig 18173 bp, 18 predicted proteins | sample 5400621 | NCBI WGS metagenome assembly WNGI01 (sample SAMN13153374, study PRJNA577476) | soil metagenome | isolation source: 20 cm soil or saprolite under Garry oak tree replicate 1 | place: USA:California | collected 2016-06-15
AAGGCAACCAGCGCGCGCGCAGCGAAACTTTCCGGCTCCAGCTTCAACGTCGCGATGGCCTTGCTGTTTCATTTTGCCAGCGAAAGGCGCGCGGACTGGGCAACCCGAGCTGATCAAGGATGCGCCAAACAACCGTATCGACGACGTCATTTACATTTTTCGGATTGCTATAGAACGAAGGGATGGCCGGAAGGACAACCGCTCCCGCTTCGAGTAAAGCGACGACGTTCCGGGCCTGAATCAGATTCCAAGGCGTTTCACGTGGCACAACAATCAGTTTGCGTCGCTCCTTTAAAAAAACGTCAGCCGCACGTAGCAGCGCACTTTCGCCCGAACCGGTGGCGATGCGCCCGAGGGTGGACATCGAGCAGGGCACAATGACCATGCCATCAAATCGGGCCGAGCCGCTGACAAAGGGCACGTTGAGATCGTTTTCGGCATGCTGCCGGACGGTTTGCGGAATTCGGAAGGACATGACTTCCTGTCCTGCCACCTCCCGGGCGTGTGCGCTCATGACCAGATGAACTTCATGGGCCGTGGCATCGATCTGCTCGAGCAGACGCTGCAGATAAATTGTGCCGCTGGCGCCCGTCGCGCCGATGACAAATTTCATAGATAACCGCCGGCCGCTAGTTTCCGCGTGAGATCGGCATGGCGTCCACGCAATTCGGCATAGAGCGTGGCATTTTCCTTGCGCGGTTCAGCGCGTGTTTTCCGGTCAATTTTTACAGCCGATTTCACGATTTTTTCCAGTGAAAGCGGACTCCCTTTTACCTGGCAAAAAGTCCAGGCCGCGTGAATCGCCGCTCCCAATGCCCCGCCTTCCCATGTTTTTAAGCCGGTCACGGGCATGCCAAAGACGTCCGCAACAATTTGCCGCGCAATCGGACTTTTACCGCCTCCACCCGTGATACGAAGCTCGTCGGCACTCAGACCAAGATCACGAAGTCGTTTCAATCCGCGGGCCAAACCGATGATGATTCCTTCGATGACGGCGCGCCCGACGTCGCGGCGATTGGTATTTTCCAAATTCAAGCCATGCAAGACTCCGGACGCGTGCGGCAAATCGGGCAGCCGTTCGCCTTGGAGATAAGGGAGGAATGTGATCCCGGCAGCGCCCCGGCTGCTTTCCGCGACATTTTTTTCCAAGGCCTTCATATCCCAATCGAATAATTTGCGGAGTCGCTCGACGACGTTGGCCACATTCATCGTGCAGGCAAGCGGCAGCCAATGATCGGTGCCATCGCAAAAAGCGGAGATCTCCCCGCGCGGGTCGATTACGGGCTTTTCCGCAAAACCGTAGATGGTACCGGAGGCGCCCAGACTCAACGTCAGGCAATCTGGGCGAATATTTCCCGTTCCAATCGCGCCCATCATATTATCGCCGCCCCCTGCGCTGACCAAAGCATCGCCAATGCCCCATCGCTCACCAAGTTTTGCACGCAATAAGCCCGCCGGTCGAGTGGAGGAGCGCAAGGGTGGAAGTTTTGCGAGCAGACTCGAATCTATAAATTGCGCAAGCGGCTCACACCACGTGCGTGTTCGTACGTCAAGCAGCCCCGTGCCAGAGGCATCACCGTATTCCATCTGACGTTCGCCCGTTAGCCAGAAATTCATAAAATCATGCGGTAATAGAACGGTGCGGGTGTGCTCAAAAGCCTCGGGCTCGTTTTCTTTCAGCCATAAAAGTTTTGGCGCGGTATATCCGCTCACCATGGCATTGCCGGTTCGGCGAATCAGCTCCTCGGCATTGCCAAATGCGCGATTCAGTCTTTCGGCCTGCTCCGCTGTGGAGGTGTCGCACCACAATTTGGCTGGACGCAGCGGTTGATTTTGATCGTCGAGGACGACCAGTCCATGTTGCTGCTGTGCGCGGATCTTGTTCGACGTGCCCGTGCGGCAAGCCTTCGACAAAGGGCTGCGGGGCACCGGCGCTGGCCAGCACCTTTCCCGATTCGGCATCGAGAATGAGCGCTTTACAAGATGTCGTGCCACTGTCGATTCCGACGCAAAGCATCCGCGAATTTGAATTCGAGGCGAGGTCACGGCAATAAGTTTAGCAATGATCAAGAAATTGCTTCATACGCGCTATCGGGTGACTGATCTGGACAAGACGGTCGCATTCTACAAAGACGTGCTCGGTTTGCAGGAGATCCGGCGGCATCTTTCCGGCCGGGGCTCCCAGTTGGTCTTCTTCAAGGCTCCGGGCAGTGACCAGGAAATTGAGATTTGCAAATACGATGCAAGCGGTCCGGTCGTGGTCGGTCCGGACCTGACTCATTTGGCCTTTGAAGTGGATGACTTGGACGCATTCGCAAAACAGAGTGCGGCCAAGGGATATCCACTCTCCGATGGACCGCATCCGAACAGCGATGGCGGCGCCATTGCATTCATCGATGCGCCCGAAGGTTACGAGATTGAGCTGATCCAGCGTGGTGACAGAAGGCGTTGACCACCTTCGTCCGCCGCGGTTGCACAAACATGAAAGTTACCAGTAATTCACCGCCGATGAAGCGCCGGCTTCGCTGGATCATTTTCATGTTGTGCGGGTCGCTCTGCGTGTGTCAGGCGCAGTCAACGCCATCGAACGATGATGAGACGGACGCGGTTGTGCGACCGACCGGCGTCCACAAACGCAAACACACAACGACGAAAGGTTCGCGAGCGCATAAGCGGGCCACAGACAGCTCCGATGAGGATAAGACTCCTGAGCCTGCGTTAGCGCCGGCAGTTCCGACGCAGCCATCAGATCCAAACCGAGTCCCGAACACGCGCGCAAATTCGGTAATGGTGGTGGACGCGCGGACAGGTCAGATTCTGTACGAAAAAAACGCGGACCAATCGCGGGCCGCTGCGAGCACTCAAAAATTGCTGACTGCTCTGGTTGTCGCCGACACTGGTTATCTCGATCGGCAAGTCGCGGTCGAACCAATCGATACATTGGCCGAACCGGTGAAGCTAAACATTCGTCCAGGCGAAACGTATCAGCGCATCGATTTACTGAGAGCACTGCTGGTCAAGAGCCCGAACGACGTGGCACGTTGTCTCGCGCGGGACAATGCCGGCAGCGTAGACGCCTTCGCGGAAAAAATGAACGCGAAGGCCCAACAGCTCGGCGCCACTCATTCGCATTTCCTCAATCCCAACGGTTTGCCGATTCCCGGGCAATATTCCACCGCCCGCGATCTCGCTATTATTGCCCGGGCCGCCTACGCTAATCCGACGATCCGCTCGATTGTCTGTCTTCCGCAGCTGGTCTTCCGCTACGCGAGCGGCCGGACGCGCGAGCTGGAAAACACGAACAAGGTTTTAAAACGCTTGCCTTACTGCAACGGAATGAAAACGGGCTATACCGAAGCCGCCGGACATTGCCTCATCGCGAGCGGCTCCCGCCCGGGTCGGGATGTCATCGTCGTCGTTCTCGGCGATACCAAGTCCGGCGTTTGGGCTGATGCCGCATCCCTGCTTTCCTGGGGACTTTGGCTCTGACGATTGCGGCGAAGGCGATGCACGAACCGTTCCGCGACGAGCTGAATCAGCTCCGCGCGCGATCGCTGCTGCGTCAGTTGCGCGAAATCGGGTCGGCTCAGGGGCCGAGTATCGATCTTGTCGGCGAACATCTGGTCAACTTCGCTTCCAACGATTATCTCGGCCTGGCCACAGACGAGCGCTTGCGCGAGGCAGCGAAGCGCGCGCTCGACGGATTCGGTATAGGTGCAGGCGCATCGCGTTTGCTCTCCGGAACGCAATCGCCTCATGTACAACTGGAGAGCGCAATTGCGAAATGGAAGCGCGTGCCGGCGGCGCTCACCTTCACCAGCGGTTACGCGGCTGCCGTTGGAACGCTCAGTGCGATTGCGGGAAAACGCGATATCATTCTCCTCGACAAATTGGTTCATGCTTCCCTGATCGACGGTGCGCGACTCAGCGGCGCTACGATGCGGGTTTTTCCCCATAATCACCTCGGGAAATTGGAAAGCCATCTGGAATGGGCTCGCCGCGAATGCCCGGAAGGACGCGTGATTGTTGTGACCGAGTCCATTTTCTCCATGGATGGAGACCGCGCCCCATTGCGTGAGATGGTTGAGCTAAAATCTCGTTTCAACGCCCTACTCTTTCTCGATGAAGCGCATGCCGTGGGGATCATGGGTGAGCACGGACGCGGCCTCGCCGCCGAGCAAGAAACCATACCTGAACGGGATCTGCCTCACTCTCCGCCGTCTTTCGCGGAAAAAATTAAAACACGTCTGTCGCGTCAACCCAGCCAGCAGCTGAGATCGACTGCGGCCAGGACTGAAGCAAAACCATTAGGCGATCAGATCGATATCCAGTTGGGAACCTTGAGCAAAGCGCTCGGGTGTTCGGGCGGCTACATCTGCGGTTCGACAACGTTGGTCGAGTGGCTGATTAATCGCGCCCGCGCTTTTGTCTATTCAACGGCGCCACCCCCTGCAATCGTCGCCGCCGCAACCGCCGCGATCGAATTCCTGCAATCGCCGGAGGGCGAAGAACGCCGTCGCATTTTATGGAGAAATATCGCACTCTTGCACCAGTTGCTCGCCCCTGACAAAGCGCCGGCCAGCGCGATTTTTCCTTTGATTATTGGGGATGAACAACAGGCGCTCAATCTCGCCCATTCGCTTCGAAAAGCGGGCTTTTTTGTTCCGGCGATCCGCTATCCAACGGTCGCTCGCGGCAGCGCGCGTTTGCGCATCACCGTAACAGCAGCGCACACGGACGACCAAATCCGCGCGTTAGCGGCAGCGATCCAGAGAGTGCGTCCTAGAATGTTGTCAGAGCAGCTCACCCGGTAGCGGCTTTCGATGGGAGAAAACGAGCCAGAATCGGACCGAGCTTTTCGACCGTTGTTGCCGGCCAAAGTTTTTTGTCGGTCACGATCGCACTGTCTAATGCGCGATGCTCCGGCCAGTCTGGGTTCGTCGGAATCTTGGGGATTACGAGCGCGAGGATCTTTTTCGCCATTTCAGCATTGGCGACCAAGTGTCCGAATACGGCCTCGGCTGTGACAGGCTCCTCTTCCACTTTCCAGCAATCGTAATCGGTAATCATCGCCATCGTTGCGAGGGCGATTTCAGCTTCCCGGGCGAGCTTCGCTTCGGGCAAATTGGTCATGCCGATGACATCGAAACCGCTCCGTCGATTGAATTCGGATTCCGCGCGCGTAGAAAACGCGGGCCCGTCCATGTTCACGTAGGTTCCGCCATTGTGGACGGTGACGCCGTTTGCCTGCGCTGCTTCGGCCAACAATTGCCGCAAGTTGATCGAAACCGGGTCGGCAAACGAAATATGCGCGGCAATCCCATCTCCGAAAAATGTGTGGGTGGTGCGCTGACTCGTGCGATCGAAAAATTGCGATGGCAACAACACATCTCGCGGGGCGTATTTTTCCTGCAAACTACCCACGGCCGTCACGCAAATAATCCAGCGGACGTTGAGCGAACGCAGTCCCCAGATATTGGCCCGATGATTTAACTCGTGCGGCAAAATGCGGTGACCCCGCCCATGCCGCGGCAAAAAATAAACGCGCCGGCCGGCTATGGTGCCGCCGATGAGCGCGTCTGAGGGCGGCCCGAACGGGGTCTCGACCCGATGTTCCGTCACGTCGGCAAACCCTTCGATGTGATAAAGGCCGCTGCCGCCGATAATTCCAATCGCGGGTCCGCTCATAAGAGCACGATTGAAACGAAGGCGCTGCAAGAATGGAAAGCGAAATGTCGCAACTTCGTTTCAAAGCACGTGCTGACTGTTTCCTCATTGGAGCGGAAGCCCGCCGCTTTTCTCATTCCAAGCGCCTTTGTCATTCCGAGCGGAGTCGAGGAAATCTCTGACTATTTCTCTAAGCCAAAAATATTGTGAGATGTCTCGGTCCGAGCCGGACTGGCACATTCGCTCGATCCGCCACAGGACGGATTCGCCGCGGCGAACATGACCACAGGCCCGAGGAAATTCGTTCCCGCTCGATCCGCCACGCTGCCCTGAGCGCTGGTCGTAGCGCGAGGGCGCGTGCTGTGTATCGTTCGCGATTCCATGCCGAAGTTTTTTATCAAGACCTACGGTTGCCAGATGAATGAGCGCGACTCCGAGCAGGTCGCCCATTCGCTCATCGCCCGCGGTTATGAGCGCGTAGGCTGTGAATCAGATGCCGATGTAGTTCTGCTGAATACCTGCAGCGTACGCGACATGGCTGATCAGAAAGCGCTCGGGAAAATGGGAATGCTCGGTCGAACGGCGAAAGAGCGGCCCGATATTGTTTTCGGTTTTCTCGGTTGCATGGCCCAGGCCCGGGGAGCTTCGCTGCTCAAGGAAATGCCGCATCTCGATCTTGTCATCGGCACACAAAAATTTCATCGGGTGGTTGACTACGTCGAGGAGGCGTTAGAGCAGAAGCGGCATCGGCGGATGGACGATCCGCGGTTTTCCATTGTCGATGTGGAAGCGGAAATCGGCTCACAATCGACCATTCGCGATCAATGGGTTGCCCCCAAACAGGCGACGGCATTCGTGTCCATCATGCAAGGCTGCAACATGCATTGCACTTTTTGTATCGTGCCGCGGACACGCGGCGCCGAACGCAGTCGCACAATCGAGCAAATCATCGCGGAAGTCCGTGCTCTTGTCGCGCAAGGCGTCAAGGAAATCACATTACTCGGACAAATCGTGAATCTTTACGGGCGCCATGAATTTGGAAAATGCGACGGCAAAAGTCCGTTTGTGCAGTTACTGGAAGCGGTCAGCTCCATAGAAGGTCTCGAACGACTTCGTTTTACTTCACCGCATCCGATCGGTTTCCGAGATGATTTAATCGCAGCGCTGGCCTCGTTGCCAAAGCTCGCCGAGCACGTGCATCTGCCATTGCAATCCGGCTCCGATCGAATTCTGAAAGCGATGCACCGCACTTATACGCCTGAAAAATATCTAAGCCTGATTACAAAAATTCGAAGCGCGCGCCCGGGCATTGCCATTACCACGGATATCATTGTTGGATTCCCAGGTGAAACGGACGCCGATTACCAGTTAACACGCAATCTGGTGGAGGAAGTCCAATTCGATAATGCCTTCGTCTTCCGTTATTCCCGCCGAAGCGAAACGCCAGCGGCGGATATGCCGGATCAAGTCGACGAGCCGGTGAAGGAGCGGCGGAACCGTGATCTGCTCGAACTCATTAACGCTTCGACGCGCCGGGCCAACGAAAAGCTTGTTGGGACCAAGGCCGAAATCCTCTGCGAAGGACTGAGCAGGACGAACAGCGCGCGATTGATGGGACGCACCCGGACGAACAAAGTCGTCGTTTTTGAAGCTGATGAAGATCGAATCGGCAAAATCTTTGACGTCGCTATCGAACACGCCAACGGCTTCAGCCTGTACGGCAGGCCCGTCAATTAAGTCATGATTTACGCTTTATCCTTGCGCAACGCCGGGCTGATTGCCGGCGGCTTTCTTTGTCTGCTCGGGATTATTGGATTGGTTATGCACAAGACGGCTCGGGCAACGCTCGGTCAATTTCCGCGCTCGCGCCTGGCGGGCGTTGTCATCCTGGCCATCGATTTGGTTTGGAGTTTCTGGCTCATCTCGACCATGGAAATGGGCGAATTCTCCGCGTTTCGCCGGCCATTTTTAATTGCTCTGCCAATTGGATTTTTTCTAGCCATACGGTTTGTCGATGAATTCCTAGCTGTGCGCGCGCTTGGGATTTTCGCTTTACTCGCAGCCGAACCGCTGCTGGAGGCATCTTTCTTCCGTTACGAAACGAGTCGTCTGGTTCTCACCGTCTTGGCCTATATCCTAATCGTGCTGGGATTGATCTGGGTAACCCTTCCTTACAAGCTCCGGGACCAAATCAATTGGTTCAGCAAATCAGCGGCACACTGGCGCAGCATTAACGCAGTTAGCCTTGTCTATGGCGTGGCCTTGATCGCGCTTGCGTTTATCTTGTATTAACAGCCAGCGCATCCTCATCGCTCGCGGCGGAACTCTTGGCGATTTCATTCTGACTTTGCCGGCTATTCACGCGCTGCGCGATGCCTTTCCAGACGCGGAGATAAACGCCCTAGCAAACAAAGCAATTGCTTCGCTCGCACTTGAGGCCATCGAGATCGACGGCATTGGTAGCCTGGACGATCCGGGTCTCGCCCCATTTTTCATTCGGAGCGGCGATTTGTCCGAAAGATGGCGGGAATATTTTCGCCAACACGATCTGGTCATTTCCTACCTCTACGATCCGGAAAAAGTTTTTGAGACAAACGTTCGTAATCTTGGCGTCGATCGTGTGGTGTCGGGCCCCTCGAAGATCGCCGCGGCAGGTCCACACGCAGCCGTTCAGCTCGCGCAGCCTGTGCGCCAACTAGGGATTGCAATCTCCGATCTTGCGCCCCGGTTACACATTGATGATCGAGCGCGACAGAATGCACGACAGAAACTTGGCGCTTCGCCCGTGATCGCCTTGCATCCGGGCAGCGGGAGTCCGCGAAAGAACTGGCCAATAAAAAATTGGATTGCACTCATCGCATATTTGATTGAGCGGAACCTTCCCGTTACCATCATCGGCGGCGAAGCCGATCGCGGCCAAATGGCCGAACTCCAAACGCGATTTAAAAGCGAATCGGTTTCCTTTGCGATCGACTGGCCTTTGCGCGGTCTCGCGGCCCTTGTCGCTAGTTCGATTTTCGTCGGCCACGACAGCGGAGTTTCCCATCTCGCCGCCGCAACCGGCGCCGCCTCTCTCGTCCTGTTCGGTCCGACGGATCCGCAAATTTGGGCACCGCAGAATGAAAATGCCCGTGTCTTGCTCGCGCCCAATCGCGAGCTCGAACAGCTCCGCTTCCCGATCGTGTGCGACGCGATTAATCAGGAGCTGATGCGCATTGGCATCAGGACGTAAAGGAATGGCGTTTGAATTTTCAACACACCAGGACTCATTTCATCAATCAAATCGAAGAAGACTTCGTCCTCGCTTAGATTGCGCAGGGGAGCCATTAGGAATTCCGGATTGAACGCGATGGAAAACTCCCGCCCTTTGTAGGCCACCGGCAGGGTCTCCTTCGCCTCTCCCACCTCGGGGGTGTTGGCCGTAATATCGATGTTGTTCTTGGTGAAATTCAGTTTGATCGAATTTGATTTGTCGCTTGCCAGGAGCGACACGCGCCGGAGACAGTTCAAAAAGGTCTCGCGCTCGAGCGTCACGCGCTCTTTCGTTTCCGTTGGAATGACCTGCTTATAGTTTGGATAATTTCCCTCAATCAATTTCGAAACGAGCAGCGTGTTATTCAGGTCGAATGCGATTTGACCAGTACCGACGCTCACCTTGACCTCACCGTCGTCGGTCAGGAGGCGCTGCAATTCCGTGACCGCTTTCGTCGGCACGATGATGTCGGCTTCGTGGCTGCGCGGAAACTCCAGTTCGATGTCAGCCATGGCCAGGCGGCGGCCATCAGTCGCTACCAGCGTAAGTTTGTTTTCTTTAAAGCTGAACAGAACACCATTGAGCACGTAACGGGTCTCATCGGTTGAAATCGCGTAGGACGTTCTGCGCAATCCCTCGTGCAAATCCTTTTGCCGCAAGGTGACGACTTTTGCGTTCTCGAATTTCGGTAGCGGTGGGAATTCCTCTTCCGGCAATCCGAGGATTTTGAAAAAGCTTTGTCCACTACGAATGGAAGCCGCATTCTTGCCATCGACTTCGATCGAAATCTCACTCGATGGAAGTTCGCGAATAATAGTAAACAATCTTCGCGCCGGCAGTGTGGTCGCGCCCGCTTTCTCCACGTTCGCTTCGAATTTCCCGCGCACGCCGACATCGAGATCGGTGGTCGTTAAAGAAACGCCGCCCTCCTGTGCCTGGAGCAGGACGTTGGAAAGAATCGGCAGGGTTGTGCGGGTGCTGACGACGTTCTGAACTTGTTGCAATCCTTCGAGCAGTTTCTCCTTTGTTGCGGTAAATTTCATCAGGAAAGCCTAAGATGTAAGGCGTCGGAATTTAATCGGCAACCGTATTCGTCAACGTTGCAGCGCGCTGTCGATAAACGAGATCGTCTGCCGGATGTTGTCCTGCTCTGTCATCCGTCTTTTTACGAGCTTGCAGGCGTGCAGGACGGTGCCGTGATCGCGCCCGCCGAAAGCATCGCCTATTTCGTTCAAGGACGCTTTGGTCAGCTCCCGCGCCAGATACATCGCAACCTGGCGCGGAAAAGCGATGCTGGCCGGGCGTCGTTTGCTGGTCATATCGGCCAAACGCACGTCGAAATGCTCGGCTACCTTACGCTGAATTTGCTCGATGGTGACGGTTTGCCGTCGTTCTTCGAGCAAAATGTCCTTCAACAAATGCTCGATCGTTTCCTGCGTCAGTTCTTTCCCGCTAAGCGAGGCAAATGACGCCACTCGCATGAGCGCACCTTCCAGACGACGAACGTTCGTCCGGATACGCGTAGCCAGAAATTGATAGACTTCGTCCTGTAACTTGATCTGTAAGGCGCGCGCCTTTTTGCGGAGAATGGCGAGCCGGGTCTCGATGTCCGGCGGCTGCAACTCGGCCGTAAGACCCCACTCAAATCGCGACACGAGCCGGTGCTCGAGATTCGCAATTTCGGATGCAGGTCGATCGCTCGAAAGCACGATCTGTTTATGGCCGTCGAAGAGCGTGTTGAAGGTGTGGAAAAATTCTTCCTGCGACCGTTCTTTGCCGCCAAGGAATTGGATATCATCGATCAGCAGGAGATCGGCCTGGCGGTAGCGCTTGCGGAATTTGACCAGGGTATTGTGCTGAATGGCGTCGATGAACTCGTTAATGAAAACCTCACTCGAGAGGTACATCACTTTCGAGGTTTTCTTTTTGGTCCAAACATATTGACCGATTGCCTGCATCAGATGCGTTTTGCCCAATCCGACTCCGCCGTAAATAAAGAGCGGGTTATAGGTCCGAGCCGGCGCCTGCGCCACAGCCAGGCTGGCTGCGTGCGCGATCTGATTGTTAGGACCGACCACGAAGGACTCGAAAGTGTTGCGCGGGTTCAGGCTCACGCCCGAACCGACGCTGCGGGTATTTGCGGGAAACTCCAATTTTTCTGGCTCGGTGAAACCGACCTCCTCCCCGTTCGATTCCGACGCCGTCAGGAAACGCACGGTCCGCGGCTCTCCGCACGCAATCGTGATGGCCGATTGCAAAGCAGCCATGTGATTACTCTCGATCCAGAATTGATAGATGTTGTTTGGGACCAAAAAGGTGACTTCATCTTCAGTCGCTTTGATGAGTTCCACGGCCGAGAACCAGCGCTTGAACGTGTCCGCACTCACTTGCGGCTTGAGTGCTGCCGACAACTTCTCCCAAAGCGCTTTGCACCTCTCATCCATAAGTTGTTAACAGGAAAAAACAGCCGTTTTCGGTCTCCCGCCGCGCGAAAAAGCCGATTTCGCACTCTCTGCTCTTTTTGAGACGCTGCCGTCGGGAATTTCGAAAAATAGGCTCGTCGCAGTGGACAAAACCCATTTTACCGAGGGAAAACTGATGTTTTGTTTCGATCCTCCGGCGGAACTTGAAATTCCGCACCCATCACACCCGGCTGGCGCCTGAAGCATTCTTCTGCGGCTCTGCTCTGGGAGGTTACAAAATTGCTGAGTTCTGTTCACACTTTATTCACACCTGCGCTCCTTCGGTCCCTGCCAGCGGCTGGAGATTAGAAACGGAAGAAAAGACCGACAAGAAAAAATCTGATTTTTATTTTTTCTACGTCGCCAAAAACATCTTGACTGAAAAAATCATGTGTCCACGCGCGCCCGTTTTGCCCTCAGTCATGACGGATGTGGAACAAAGCTCGCCCGAAAATTTCCCGCTCAATTTTGCTGTTCCGCCTCCGATTATGCGCGACCGTAATCGTTCGAAAATGAATGCTCCACCCGCATTTTCAATTCGTCTCGCGATTTTCGTCCTGGCTGCAGCGCTCTCACTGGCTTCGGTCCAGGCCGCCCCTGGCCGCAGCGGACAAATTTCGCACGTCGTCCTTTTCTGGCTGAAACGGCCAGGGAACGTCGACGATCAAAATGTTCTGCTTCGCGCCGCGCGATCGTTTCGCCGAATCAAGGGCGTATCCGATGTCCGGGTCGGCCGCTCCCTCCCAGTCGCGCGCCCGGTCGAACAATCATTCGATATTGGTCTTGTCATTACCTTCAAGGATGCTGGCGCGCTGAAGAAGTTCGAACGTAATCAACGTCACCAGCAGGTAGTGGAAGCGGCGCTGCGTCCACTTGTTCGTCGTTACATCGTTTATAATTTTAGCAACGAATGAAGCGCACGCTGGTTTGCGTTTTTTTCGTCGCACTCACCTCGGTTTGGGCAAGCAACGAGTTGGTTCCGCCCTTCGGCTTTCGCTGGGGCGATCCCCCGCGACGGGTGGAATCGGTCCTGACCGGCGCCAAGGCGCACATTGTCGATCGCAAACAAGACGGCAACCGTGAAAGTTGGACGGTCGAAGGTCTCATCCATCCCGGATTGCAGCGCACCCTGTTCACTTTTCGCGACAGCAAGCTAATTGAGGTAGAGCTTCAATATGAATACGGCGACTGGTCGATTGAGCGCTACAATGAACAAATGGGCACGATCCGCCGCTATTTCGATAGCAAATACGGCACCGGTAAGCTCGTCTCGCGCACGCGCGATACCGACACGGAGGTGATCCAAACTTTGGTTGGTTACCAATGGATGGTCGGCGCCACCATGCTCGAGCTCTTTTATTTTTCGGCGGAGAAACCACCCCACACCTTCCGCACCATCACCGTCGACTACAAAGCGCTGTAGCTTTTCGCGCGCGATGTCACACTCGTTTCCTTTCGAAGACGTTTGAGCCGGCTTCCCAACGCCGCTTTGGCCACCGAGCTCATCCGGTCAATGAAAAGAATGCCGTTAAGGTGATCCACTTCATGTTGTAAAGCGCGGGCGAGCAAACCGGTCGCTTCAATCTCGATCGGGTCGCCCGAGAGCGTTTGTCCGCGGACTCTCGCCCAGACCGATCGCTCGATATCCCCGGAAATTTCCGGGAAACTCAAACAACCTTCGGCCGCGATTTCCTTTTCCGGTCCAATCTCAATCTCGGGATTGAGCAATACCAGCGGCATCTGTTCGTTCGGAACGACCTCCACGCCATTTAGCGCCATCGTGCTCGGCCTCTCCGTCGCCTGGGAAACGTCAATGACTGTGAGCTGCAAGGCTTCACCGACCTGTTGGGCTGCTAATCCCACTCCATTGGCCGCGCGCATCGTTTCCAACATGTCGCTGGCGAGCTCGCGAATCGTCTCGTCTATTTCTTCGATTCGCTTTCCCTTTGCTCGCAGCCTGGCATCGCCATAGTTCAAAATCGGCAGCTTCATTTCTCTTCGCGCGTGAATGCCGGAAGATTGCGCACCCCAGCCAGCTTCAATGCATCCATCACTTTGATGATCATGCCGAAGGACGCCTTCTTGTCTGCCTGCAAGGCGAGCGACGCTTTTTTGACCGGCGGTAGATCGCTCACGGCATGCTGAAGTTCATCAATACCGACAGGATTTCCGTCCAATTTCACCGTGTCGACCTCATCAACGCTGACGATGGCATGTTCTAATTCGGCCGGCGTTTTGGTGGCCGTTTTTGATTCCGGCAAATTGATCTGCACCTCGGGCTGGTCCTTTTTGAAAGTGGTCGAGACCACGAAAAAAATCAGCAGAATGACGAGAATATCGACCAGCGAAACGATGATGATCGATGGCGCGCGGCGCTTCCGAACGGAGAAATTCACGAGAGCATCACGTCGAGACCGGCACGCGCGATGGCGAGGTGACTCTTGCCGACGACGTTTCCTGGCCAGATCGGCCGAAATAGCACTTGGCAATCAATTCCACGACCAACGTTTCCATTTCCACTGACATGACTTCGACTTTCTTCGAAAAATAACTAAACGCGACCAGGGTTGGCACCGCAATGGAAAGCCCGAACACAGTCGCGTTTAAAGCTTCGGCAATGCCCAGAGCGATCTGTCGCGTGTCCGATGCGCCCGAGCTCAAGCCCAGATGAGAAAAGACGTGGACCAAACCGGATACGGCGCCGATCAAGCCAAGTAAGGGCGCGATCCCAACTATGACTTCGAGCACGATCAGTCCCTTCTCCAGGATAACCATCTCGTGACGGGCCCGGGTTTGCACCGCCTCCACGTTCTCTGAACGAGGGGATCGCAGATGTTGCAAAGCCACGCGGACGATCCGCGCCAAAGAGGAGTTATCATATTCCACAATTCGCGCCAGCCGATCGGCGCTGCCACCCGGCATCAGCCGCTCGATCTCGCTCTCAATCACGAGCGGCATCACATTTTTTTCCCGCAATGCGAACGCCCGCAAGATAATTGTCGTCACGGCCACGATCGAACAGGCCAGCAGCGGATACATGAATAAGCCGCCGCGTTGGAAAAATCCGATTACGTCCTGTAGCGGATTGCCGGCTGCGAGAAAAAGAATGGTGCTCATCGGTTCGGGTAAATCGTAAACCTCATGTCCGCGGGCAAACCATCCGACGGCAGAGTCGCACCCAGATCATCGGGGATCGGTGGCAGCCTCGCGTCCTGAACGGACTGCAGGCAAAGATTAGAAAAAGATTCATCTGCGCTGTTTTCAAGAATCCTCAGCTTCGTGATGTGGCCGCTCCGATCAACCACAAATTCAACATGCACCGTGCCGATGTTCACGCGGTCGCGGTTTTGATCGACCAACCCGTACCAACGCGATCCGATGGCGTCTCCGACTATTTTTTGGTAGCGGCCAAGGGGCGTTCCGAGTGCGTTGACGGAGGCCATTCCGCGGTTGGAAATGTTACCTTGCAACAGCGTTTTCGACTGTTCCCGCCGATAACTAGAGGATGGTTGTTGAGGCAAGGGAGGTGTTGGCCTGGCATGGGGCGGCGGTGCCGCTACTGGTGGCGACGCCGTTTCTTCCGCCGGAGCGCTCGCCGGCGGAGGAGTAGCGCGGAGCATGGCGAGCTGGTCCGGCTGGGGGCTGCGACTTGCTTCAGGCTGTGGAGTTGGTGTGGTCGTTGGCTGTGGTGTCGTGGTAGCTGACGCGCTCGGGGATGGGGTGGCGGTCGGCGGAGGTGGCGTCAGAGTTGTCTGCGCTTGAGGCTGAGGCTGAGGCTGAGATCCCTGAAGAGCCAAAGCATGCTGCTGATTCTCCAAATCCAGGTCTGGGCGGTCTTTTCCCTCCTGTGTCGGAAGGGGAGCGTTTCCGAGCGCCGGCAATTCACTGGCTCCGATGGAATTCGCGTTCGATTCAAATGTTTTTTCCTTTGGCTCTTCCTTGGTCTGCCGGTTCTCCGGAGTTTCGATGAACGGCGCGTTCTTATTCACCACCGGCGGGGCCGGGGCCAGATCAACCAGCGTCAATTCTGATGGTTTCTCTTCGTCGTCCGGCAGCGACGGCTGAAGTTTATCCCCGAAGGAGGCGAGCGAAATGGCGACGGCGAAATGCAATAGGATCGACGCCACGATCGCCAGTAACAGAGTTCGCCGTTCCCGTTTTCGTTCCATTAAAACAATGGCAGAGCCTCGTGGCCGCTCTGCCGAAGAAGCATCGCTCGCGCCGTCTTCACATCATGCCTCGAGCGGAAGGATATCGCAGCGCTTATCCTCGCACAAATCAGGGGCTATGGTCATCCCGAGCGAATGCGAGCGACCTCACGAAATTTCTCTCATCCGTTGCCCGCTCATACGCGCATAATGAAACAGGTACTGCTGCGCGTAACCACCGTGCGCGCCAAAATAAGTCGCTGCGAACTCAGCCAGCGTCTTCGCGGTCACTCTGGACTCTGCCGTGAAATATTGTTCCCGCAGTACCCGCTCGATCCAGACATCGATCGGAAACGCACTGTTCCTCTCGTAGGCGAACAGCATCACACAGTTCGCGACCTTTGTCCCAACCCCGGGCAGATCGCACAGCCGTTTGCGCAGATCAGAGTCGGAAAGGTTATTCCACGATTGGAGATTCGCGACGTCCGACGCCACCTGCCGCGCAGTCATCAGCAAATTGCGCGCGCGATACCCCAGCGCGCACGCACGTAGGTCGCTTTCACTCGTTCGTGCAAGGCGCGCCGGCGCTGGAAACGTAAAAACGTTGCAGCCAACAATCTTCTTCGCTGTACCGAAACGTCGGCGAAGCGCTGCCGAAATCTGACGGATATGCGCGACTTGTTTCATCGAGGAGCAAATAAAAGTCGCCAGGCATTCCCACGTCGGCTGACGAATAATTCTCAGCCCGCGACAAAATTCACGCGCCGAATTCATGGCCGCATCCTTTGGAAAGGTCGCGCAAATCTCGTCGAGCGGATGATCGAGCGCGAAATAATCCACTATCGCCTTCGCCGATAGGCCGGCGAAGTTCAGCGTTCTGCCATCTTGTTGGATATAAACCGGTGTCTCACCGATGGCACCGAGAAATCCGTGGCCTTGTTTCTCCCAGTGAAAGACTTGACCGGAATTGAGCGTCATCGCGAGATCAAAATCCGGTGCAGCGATCTCCCGTAATTTCATCGGCGCGCAAACTAACACGAATCCGCAAGCTACTGCTGCGTTGTAGCTGCCGCCGTCCCGGCGGCAGACAAACTAAACAAAAACCGCTTTGCGCGCGGCACGTTTTCTGTTTCCTAAACGCCGATGAACGCGAAGCTCGCGATCGATTCGCTCGTCCTCTTCGCTTATTTCGCCGTTATCATCTTCATCGGCCTGCGCATGGGCCGGCGTGAACGCGATCTCGAGGATTTCGCGCTTGGTCGCCGGAGCATTCCGTGGTGGGCCGTGCTCGCGTCCATTATCGCCGCCGAGACCAGCGCTGGCACCTTCTTCGGCACTCCGGGGGAAGGCTACGCCCTGCGCAATTTCACCTACATCCAGCTCGCTTTTGGAACGATCCTGGCCCGCATTCTGGTCAGCTTTATTTTCATCAAGCCCTACTACGATTACAAAGTCTTTTCGATTTACGAATATCTCACCGCGCGTTTTGGCGTCCCGACAAAGAATGCCGCGTCTGCCGTTTTCATGTTTACTCGCGTGCTCGCATCCGGCGCGCGATTGTTTGCCGCGGCCATCGCCCTGGTCCTCGCCTATGAAATGATTCGCGGTGTCCGCCCTGGACAAACCGAAACGCTTTTTATCTACATCGGCGCAACGGTGGTGATCGTGATCGTGACGGCGATTTACACGACGCTCGGCGGCATCAAAGCCGTTATCTGGACGGATTTCATCCAAGCTTCAATTATGATCGGCAGCGCCCTGACCGCGCTCGCGTTACTTTACAGCGCGATCCCCGGAGGTTGGCAGAAGATCGCTCAGCTGCACGGCGGTTTTCATTTGTCCGACATCATCACAACCGGTCTCGATCCAGCCAAGCACGGATGGGAAAGGTGGAAAGGGATGTTCGAAATTGAGTACACGATTTTTGCCGGGCTCATTGGATCGACATTCATCACCATGGCTACGCACGGGACCGACCAAGACATGGTGCAACGCATGCTGACCGCGCCCGATGTTCGCCGCAGCCGTCGCTCGCTCGTTCTGTCCGGCCTAGCCGATATTCCAATTGCCCTCACTTTCTTGAGCATCGGCCTTTTGCTCTGGGTTTATTATCAGGTCAACCCGGACCCAAACCTTCCAAATTCGCCCGAAATCTTTTGCCACTTCATCCTTACGAAAATGCCGACCGGCCTTCGGGGATTGCTGCTCGCAGGTATTTTCGCCACCGCCATGGGCTCGCTCAGCACCGCGATCAATGCCCTCGCCACAAGTTTCACTCGTGATTGGTATGAGCCCTACATCAATCCCGGCGCGACCGGCGAAGAAAGTCTGCGTACGGTCCGCTGGGCCACGGTCGCTTTTTCAGTCCTGATGATCGTGGTGGCATCGACCACTTCCTACTTTGTGATTGTGCTGCCGAACGTCCGCATCATTCCGATCGTGCTCGGAATCTATGGTTATACCTACGGCTCGGTGCTCGGCATTTTTCTAGCCGGCATGTTGACGAAAACCCGCGGCAACAACTTCGGAAATATCTTTGCCATGATTACCGGTTTTGTTGTCGTCACGATCATCAGCGATCTGCCGAACACGATCGCGCGTTTGTTCGGCAAGGTCGCCTACGCGAAGCCAGCATGGTTGCCG
>WNGI01001810.1_pt1 | contig 18172 bp, 9 predicted proteins | sample 5400621 | NCBI WGS metagenome assembly WNGI01 (sample SAMN13153374, study PRJNA577476) | soil metagenome | isolation source: 20 cm soil or saprolite under Garry oak tree replicate 1 | place: USA:California | collected 2016-06-15
CTCAACGTCAGTAATAAAAACGCCATTGACCTGTGTCCCGTTTGTTGAATCCAAATCTTTCAGCCGATAGGAGTCGGCGGATCTCCCGATTATCGCGTGCTGCGCTGATACCGCCGGATTGTCAATGACTATGTGGTTCAACGGAGCACGGCCAATCGTGGTAAGGTTGCCTAACTTATGCGTTACGAGATCATCCCCGTCGCAAATCAGAACCAGGCGAGCCATCCTGTGTAACCGTTTTCTTGTCTTTGATTCTGGGTGACGGTTATCACCATCGCAATCATTTGATTCTCCAAACTCTAATCCGTCCGTCTTCTTGGACACGTGTAGCGATTTTGATCTTCGCTAGTCTGGCATAGCCGTATATATTTGAACGTTCCATCTGTCTCGGAGCTACAAAAGAATCGCCGATCTTCATTTCAGTAAAAATCCTAGTCAATGAACCTAGAGCACCTTTGGTGCTTTTTAAGGGAATGCCTTTTTCGATTGTGATTTTCTCTTCTAACGATACTGCCATAGTCTATGCTTCCGGTTGTAATGCCAAACACCGATGAGGCCGAGTGCCAATAAGAACGAGACCAGCGTGTTCACTTTCTCTGGCACTAAGGTTGGTTCCGTAAAATGCGAATCCTGAAATCGAGGCCAATCCATCGATTATGACAAACTCGCTATCTGTCAAACATTGGTAGCTTACCATATGCCAATGCCCGATTCTTGGGAGTGGGAGTATCTAATGGGCTCATAGTAAGTATCTTGTACTAGAAACTTTTTTTCAATGCCACGTAATCGCATTTTCATGGGATGTGTTAAAGCGTAAGTTACTTCGACAACCGCGCATGGTATATCGTCGGGATCATCTGTAAAGAAGTGTCATCTCGAGGCTTATAGTGGCCGGTTGGACTGTAAGAAAATCCGACATGCTACGCCAGCACCGCGGTCGGCTACCTAGGCGACTTCGTGGTGTAGTAGGGAAAATGGACAATTGCCAGTGCCGAACCGAAGGGTACGCAGCAGAATCTCCGCAGATGTTTGGGAGCAAATCAAAACGGCCTACGCCAGGGAGGTCGGTTTGCGCGAGATCACGCTGTGAAATGTGTCACTCCAGAATCGATCTTCACATGGCCGCGCGGACAAGTCGATGCGCGGTCATGGGACGCTGCGCTTGACGTGGTTCAGCAGAGCCTTCTCGGAATGGCCGTTGCCAACGACGTAAACGATGAGGAGGATCGCGTGCTCACTGCGGTTTTTATGGAGTGCGAAGAACTGCGAGCAAAAAAGTATTTAGAGGTTGTTACGACAAACCACGAACTTGCAAAGAAATACGCAATCAGCCCGCGCGCCGTCACTAATTGGCGAAAAGAGAGCTGCCCATTTGAGGACGGACAATGGGCTGTTCTTGATTGGATGGCAGAGCGGCGATATGCACCGGCCGGCGCTACAGCAAAGTTTGGCAAGCAACTTAGCGAGCGGAAACACAAGGCGGTGTGGGCGCAGATTAGCGCGGAAGGTCACGCGGCCATAAGTGAGGCGAGACGATTAAAAGCCGCTTATCAATCGCACGGATTAAACCCACCGGAGTGGCTGCGCGGTTTTCGGGCGAGTCGGTAGCAACGTTCCAGTGTCCACGACTGTCGCCAAAACCGGCACGTCGCTAGGGTGAGAGCTTGTTTACAACGCGTCACCAGCACTCCGAAAAGCCGGTCTAGCGAAAACACTTTTAGACCCGAATCCGTGCAAAGTAATTCGCGGTCGTTTTCTACGGCCTGAAAGACTTTTGTTGTAAAACTGCGCAATTCTGCGCGACGTGGTGCGACACTGAATCCCCGGAATACCTAGCTTGTGCGATGCGGTGCAACGCGATGAAAACACGCACCTGATTCGGGATACTTCCCGCCCATGTTAAATGTTGCTTGGTGGACGGGACCGAGACATAAACTGCGGCCATAAGGCATCGCCTGAGCGTCGGAATCCCTCACAAAAAGTGCGATTACTGTTATGAGACTGATGATCAACGTCTTGCGACTGTCGCTTCTTCGTGACTCGCGCAGATCTCTGTCGGAAGGTCTTACACTTATGATTAGCGCATGGAGCACCGTTCTCACGTTGAATTGAAAAACTTTATCATCGTAAACGCACTGCTTAGGAACAACTTCTGTTGGATAATCAAGTCGGGCCCGTACCTGTTGGTATATGGTAAGCTTACCGTTTAGGGTAGGAGGTTGCTTCCCGGCAGCTTTCCTTCCCCTTTTTTCAGACTTGGCGATCGTAAGGGGCAACCCAACGGGAGAAAAAGGAGTTTCAATATATGAATCAGTTAATTCAATCCAAAAGCTTCACAACGTTCGTTATCCTGGCCATGACGCTGGTCTGTTCTGCGTTTCCACAACAAGCGCAAGCGCAAACCAATACAGCCTATGGCAGCGGGGCGCTGGTCAATCTGACCAGCGGCACCTGGAACAGCGCCTTTGGCTTTGAAGCGCTCAATCACGATACGAACGGCAACCAAAATACGGCAACGGGTGTTCGGGCCCTGTTTAGCGATACTAGCGGCAGCTCCAACACTGCCACTGGCGTGTATGCGCTCTATGGCAATATCAACGGGCTTTTCAATAATGCCGTTGGCGCTTATTCGCTCGCGAACAACACCGTAGGCAACGAGAACACTGCTAACGGTTATAAAGCGCTCTATTACAATACCCAAGGCGATAACAACACGGCCACTGGTTTTGCCGCGCTCTATCATAACACCACCGGCACCTACAACACGGCCAACGGTTTGCAGGCGCTCTACAGCAATACCACCGGCAACTTCAACATCGCCAATGGCATTCAAGCGCTCTTGCTCAACACAACCGGCAGCCACAACGCGGCCATTGGTATTCAGGCGCTCGATAGCAACACCACGGGCAGCAACAACATCGCATTGGGCCATTTGGCCGGTGAAAATCTCACCACGGGCATTAACAATATTGATATCGGCAGCGGAGGTGTTGCTGGCGAGTCCGGCAGGATCCGCATCGGCACAACAGGATTTCAGCTGGCCACCTTTATCGCTGGCATTCGTGGGGTTACAACGGCAAATCCCGCCATACCGGTCCTGATAGACTCCGCCGGCCAGCTTGGGACGGCCAGCTCTTCGCGCCGATTTAAGAAAGAAATTAAATCAATGGACAGAACCAGCGAAGCCATCCTGGCGCTTAAACCGGTAACGTTTCACTATAAGAGCGACGCTACAGGCACGCCGCAGTTTGGTTTAATCGCCGAAGAAGTGGCCGAGGTAAACCCGGACCTGGTGGTGCGCGACGAGACTGGCGAGATCTACACCGTGCGCTACGACGCGGTGAACGCGATGTTGCTCAACGAATTTCTTAAAGAACACCGGAGGGTCGAAGAACAGCAAACTACGATTGGACGACTCGAAACGACGACAGCAAAGCAGGGATCGACGATCACGGAATTGATATCCACGGTAGCGCAGCAGCAGAGGGACTTTCAGTCAACCATCGCGCAGCAACGAAACGACGTTAAGGCGACTACCGCGCAGCAGCAAAACGAAATACAAGCCCTCACTGCGCGTCTTGAAGAGCAGGCAGCGCAAATTCAAAAGGTGAGCACGCAGATCGAAGTGAGTAAACGCGCGGCACAAGTGGTTGTGAGTACGCCGTAAGGCCATCCCTGCATCATGGGTTGCGCGTGGCCGAGGTCATCCGCCCTCGCCTGCGGCTATAGCGTGACAAGCCAACCCCGGCTACACCTGCAATCAGCCGTCATGCTTTCACGCGTGGTGCTTTTTGTTTCGTGATCTTCTTATCCCTGACATCCGAGTAATCCGCGATTCTAAAAAATCAGGTTGCAGAGTAGATATTGACGGATCGGCGAGTTGTTGATAAACGCTGGAGCGCGAACCGCCACCGCCCGCACTATGGCGAAGAAAACTTCATCGGCCGACCCATCGCTGCCATTGCATGAAGTACTGGAGGCCGAGTTCGTCCCTTTGCATGGAGAACTACCCGCAGATTATCCGAATTCAACTGAATCTGAAAGACGGCTGAAAGCATTTTGCGCTGCCGTTCATGGGCTCAAAGAAAAGCGCTCTGCGCTTTGCATCTCGGGTGGCGGCATTCGCAGCGCAACGTTTGGACTCGGCATTTTGCAAGGATTGGCGCGCTGTGGTCTGCTCAACAAATTCCATTACCTGTCCACCGTCTCCGGCGGCGGCTACATCGGCAGTTGGCTGAGCGCGTGGATCAAGAACCACCCACAAGGGGTGGAAGGCGTGGTCGCGGAATTGAAAGGTCGGCCCGATCTCACTCTCGATCCCGAACCGCGACCGATCCGCCATCTTAGGGAATTCAGCAATTATCTGTCGCCGAGAGTTGGTCTTACCTCCGCAGATTTTTGGACGCTGATAGCCACTTTCATTCGCAACATATTCTTGAACTGGCTGGTGCTGATTTCGCTGCTGGCAGCCGCGATGATGATTCCCAGGCTGTATCTGGCAGCGATTAACTCGCAGCCGGACTGGTCAGGTCTGGCAACGTCGTATTCGTGGCAGCTGTTGGCCAACAACTTATCGCCGGACTGGAATGCCTGGGAGGATTCTGTTAAGCGGCCGTGGGACATAGGCCTGACAATCTTGCTCGCGGTCGGATTCGCATTGATCGCCATCGCGATGGCCTACGCGATCATCGATGTCCCATCCACTGGCAACGCGCGATTATCGCAACGCCGTTTTCTAATATACCGCCAGCTTCCATTGTTCCTCGCGTCCCTCATTCTTGCGGCATGGTGGGCTGTGTTTTGCAACGTTCATGGCGATGAACCGTTTCGAGCCGCCGATTGGTGGCCCAAATTTGTCGCTTTCTCCGTTTTGACCTACGCATGCGGCGGTTTGCTTGGGAAGGTCGCTCTTTCATTTCGTAAGCGCGAGCAAAAGGCGCGGCCCGGTGAGTTCTGGCGGTTCGTTGCGATCATGGTCATAAGCGCGTTCGCCGGGTTTTGCTTGTGGGCAATGGCAACCCGAATTTTCTTGGACCCCAAAGAAGTTGAATTCACACGCGACTACGAGGCGATTCAGATTCCCAGCGGGCAGAAAACGACAATCCCGCACGGAAAAAAGGGCGTGGTTAAGCAAAAGCAAATCGTTGAGGGGAGTGCCACCATTGGCACTGGTCAAGTCTTGGCACGTATTGCGGAGAAGGATCTTGATGCCTTAGAACTAAGACAACCGGGATTCACATTAAAACGCGATTGCGAGGCGACTGAGATTTCCAGTGGGCGGGAAACGACGATCTGGCAGGGGACCAAGGGCCGGATTATGGAAGGTGTCGAGGGGAGTTACACTGTTGAATACGACAAAGGCCTGGCAGCACGTATTGCGAAGAAAGACCTTGATGCCTTCGAACTGAACCCGGTGCCCGACCCCAAAACTAACTGGACACAATTTACATTAAAACGCGATTGCGGGGCGACCGAGGTTTCCACTGGACAGAAAACGATAATCCCGAAGGAGACCAAGGGCTCGATGCAAATCGTCGAGGGGAATACCACTGTTGAAACCGATCAAGGCCTGGAACGTATTGCGGAGAAAGACCTTGATGCCTTGGAACTAAGACAACCGGAATTCAAATTAAAACGCGATTGCGAGGCGACCCAGATTCTCAGTGGTCAGAAAGCGAAGATCCCGGCTGGGACCGAGGGCTCGGTTATGGAAACCGTCGAGGGCAGTTACACCGTTGAAACCGATCAAGGCCTGGCACGTCTTGCGAAGAAAGACCTTGACGCCTTGAAACTGAGACAAGCGAAATTCACATTAGTACGCGATTGCGAGGCGACCCAGATTCCTAGCCGGCAGAAAACGATAATCCCCCAGGGGACTAAGGGCGTGATTAAGCAAACCGACGGGGGAAGTTACACCGTTAAAACCGATCAAGGCCTGGCGCGCATTGGGAAGAAAGACCTTGATGCCTCCGACATGAACCCGGTGCCCGACCCCATAACTAGCTTGGCAAAATTCACGGTAAATCGCGATTGCGAGGCGATCGAAGTTCCCAGTGGACAGAAAACGGTGATCCCGCACGGGGCCACGGGCTGGATTATGGAAACCATCGAGGGGAGTGATATCGTTGAAACCGATCAAGGCCCGGCGCGTATTGCTAAGAGAGATTTTGATGCCTTTGACATGAACCCCGTTCCCGCGCCCGCGAAAGACGCTGTCAACTACGTCTGCTTCGCGCCCGCACTTATCATGGCGGTGGTGATGCTGCTAGTAAATTTCCTCTTTACCGGCCTCACCAGCTGGGTGACGGAAGATGAAGACCGCGAGTGGTGGGCACGATCGGCGGCTTGGATTCTCATCACGATTTTCGGCTGGATCGTGGTCAATGTAATCGTTCTTTGGGGCGCCCAAGCGATTTCCGCGACGACGACAGGAAACCAGCTCCAAGTTTTTCTCGGAGATGTGAAAGCAAATCCGATCGCGAAGGCCATCCTCGGTGCCTTCGGGAGCGTAACCGGCATTATCGGTGCTTTGCTGGCTCTTCGATCGAAACTGAGCAAGAAGCTTGGTATTAAACTCGGCTCCCAGTGGCCTCTGATCATTGCGGCGGTTGTTTTCTTTGTTCTCCTAGCGGTCGTAATTTCGTGGATTCTGTTGCTGATTGGCTCTCAGCCTTGGGTGCATCAGTTAGTCGTTTTTCTTGGACAGCTGAAGGCGAACCCAGAGGCAAAGGCTGTCCTCGGTGCCCTCGGGGGCGTGGCTGTCATTGTCGGTGCTTTGCTGGCTCTTCGATCGAAACTGAGCAAGAAGCTTGGTATTAAACTCGGCTCCCGGTGGCCTCTGATCATTGCGGCGGCTGTTTTCGTAGTGGTCGTAATTTCGTGGCTTCTGCTGTTGCTTGGCTCGCAGCTTGGGCTGGAAAAGCCAAATGAGTGGCAAGCTCAACTCTTCGTTGTCTTCCTCCTCACAAGTATCACACTGGTTGTGGGAATCGCGATGGGTTTCTTCATCAACGCGAACAAGTTTTCTCTGCACGCGACCTATCGCGATCGGTTGATCCGTGCTTACCTCGCCGCTTCGCGCACCGCGGAGACGCGTAGGCCGAGTTTATTTACCGGGTTTGATCCCGACGATAATTTTGAGTTGTACAAGTTGCCGTCTGAAAAGCCTCTTCATGTGATCAACGGCACGCTCAATCTCGTCAAGGGTGAGCAGTTGGCATGGCAGGAGCGGAAGGCTGAATCATTTACAATGAGCCGTCTGCACTGCGGCTCTTGGAACGAACAAGTTAACTACCGGTCCTCGGCCGAATATGGTGACGGGATCACACTCGGTACCGCGATGGCCATTTCTGGCGCTGCCGCGAATCCCAACATGGGGTATCATTCTTCGCCGGTGGTCGGTTTCCTCATGGCGCTCTTCAACGTGCGGTTAGGCTGGTGGTTGGGGAATCCGGGATCTCCGGGCGCTGAAACGTGGCGCCGCGCAGGCCCTAGATATTCCGTCGGACCGTTGTTTTCTGAGGCGGCTGGGAATACCACCAATCACGCTAAATACGTGAATCTCTCCGATGGCGGCCATTTCGAAAATCTTGGCCTTTACGAGATGGTGCTGCGTCGCTGTCATTACATCGTGGTCAGCGATGGCGGTGAGGACCCGGAATGTTCCTTTGCCGATCTCGGCGAAGCGGTGCGCAAAATCCGGATCGATTTTGGAATCCCGATCGAGTTCGGTCCCATGAGCATTTATCCGCGCAGCGCAATCGACGCGCTGAAAGCTCCTGGCCACAACTGCGCCATCGGTCGCATTCGCTATTCAACGGTGGACGGCGACGCTGCCCCGGATGGCGTGATCGTTTACATCAAACCGGCTTGTTATGGCGACGAGCCCCGCGACATCTACGAATATTTCAAGACAAATCCAACGTTTCCGCACGAGACCACAGCCAACCAATTTTTTTCCGAATCGCAATTTGAAAGCTACCGGATGCTCGGTGCGTACACCATGGAGAAACTTTGCACGGATTGCCGCGGCGATTTCCACTGTTTTATTCGCGACATCCTCAAGCGACACCTGAAGATGAAAGCGCCCGATTGGCTGGCGGAGTTGCTGGGCACAAGACGAGAATGGCTCACACGCTTAAAATTCTCTTGCCGCAAGCTTCAGAAATAAGATAGCAATAGTGACTCGGTGAAGGAAGCGTTGCCAACCAGGCGCGGTATTCTCCGTCTCGCCGGAGTCGGAAGCGGCTTGGTTGCATGCGCGTTTTTGGCTGTTGCCAGCTGCAAGAAAAACGAGCTTGTGGATGAAGCGAAAGCGGCTGGTAAAACGACTGCTGATTTTCCGGCAGACGAATACGATTACTTCCGAGACATGGATATGCGCCCGGACGGAATAGCGGACGCGAACGGCAACAGCAGACTGAAACCGCTGGAGTTAACCACGGACGAAATCAAGGGCCGCAATACATGGGTGTTGTGGTGCGCCGGAGATGAGGTGTTTTGGGATTACCTTGCCGGGCACAGTTACGGGTTCATGGATCCGCTGAAGCTGTGCGACTTCGCGCCGGAAGATAAACTCGGCGGAAAACGATGGGGCCCTGCCGGGCTCACGATCGAACCGGGCACCAAGGTGCCAGACAAACCAGACGAGTTTGGCTTGTACATTCGACAACCAGAAGATGCAACGGTCCGTCAACCGGACCCAAACGTATATGGGCGTTCCTCAGGCATCGTTGGCTTGCGTCTGTTTCCAAACCCAAAATTCGATGAAAAAGCCCGAAGGCAGTGGGACGCCGTCAAATATCGAAAGGATGAAAATTACTACAACGATCCCGATTTGGTTCGTCCGTTCCGGGTGGGAATGTCGTGCGTTTTCTGTCATGTTGCGCCGCATCCCTTGAATCCGCCAGCTGACCCGGAAGCGCCGAAGTGGGAAAATCTTTCGACAACGATCGGTGCGCAATATTTTCGCATGCGTGCCGTGTTCGGAAATCTGCTGAATGACGACAATTTTATCTACCATCTTCTCGACAGCCAGCCGCCTGGAACCATCGACACATCGTTGATCGCGACCGATCAGATCAACAACACGAGCACGATGAATGCGCTGTGGGACTTTGGCGCGCGGCTGGATCGTTCGGGCATCCTGGCCCATCGCAGTCCCGAGTATGCAAGGGATTACGCGGCGCGCTACGGCCACAACGATTTCGAGCAGGTCTCAAGCGCCTCCGCGCAGCTGCCGGTTTTGCTTTACGATGTTCGAGACGTTTATGCCAATCCGCGCCCGGCACCGCGCATCTTACTGGAAGGAGCGGACTCCATTGGCGCATGGGGCGCGCTCGCGCGCGTGTACCTGAACATCGGCATGTTCTCGGAGCGCTGGATCACTCTTTCCAACATTTTTATCGGTTTCCGAAAACAGCAGCCGTTCACGGTCGACGACGTCGAAAAGAACTCGGTCTATTGGCAGGTAAACAAGCGTAACGTCGATTACCTCGCGAAGTTTTTTCTCAAGTCGACCGAACCGATGCGGCTAAAGGACGCGCCGGGAGGGAAGCAGCTTGGCAAATTGAAAGGCGAAGGAGTGCCATGGGACCCGCAGCTGGCAGCCGGCCGCAAAGTCTTTGCCGAACGCTGCATCATCTGCCATTCAAGCAAACAGCCGAATGGCATGAACGCTGCGCCAAGAGGGCCGGAGAAAGTTAACCCGAATGAATTGGTCGATTATTTGAAGGACCCCGCTTATCGAAGTTGGGCGCTGGCCGAGGTAGAAAAGCGCGACTTTTGGGAAAACAATTTTCTTTCGACGGACCTTCGCATTCCGGTAACTCTGATTAAGACGAATACAGCGCGTTCGTTAGGCAGCAATGCGATCTCGGGATACATGTGGGAGGATTATTCCTCCAATACCTATAAGAACCTACCTGCGGTCGGCAAAATAACCTACTGGAATCCCTTTGCACAGCAAAACGTTGAATGGCAGCCGCCGGGGAACGGTCGCGGCTATTACCGGCCGCCGCCTCTGGTAGGCATATGGGCAACGGCGCCTTTTCTGCACAACAACACATGCGGCTTGTTCAACAACGACCCGTCGGTTAAGGGACGCTTAGAAGCGTTCGATGATGGAATCTATCGTCTGCTTACGCCGGGTAAAACAGACGAGGAAGCCGAAGCGAACCGTTATCTCTGGCCAACCGGACCCTCCACAGATTTAGGAATGCCTCTCAATCACGCAAGCTCCGAACGATTCAAGCAGGACCATGGTCTGATCTGGCGCACACCGGTTGAAACGCACTTGCACGTCCCAACTCGCAGCATTCAGGAATTCGTTGCTGGCGTGAGTCCCGAATGGATCCGGTGGCTGGTGAATTACCCCTGGATCTCCTTCGCAGCATTACTGCTGATCGGCATTCTCATTTTGATGGCAAGCCGCAAGCGCGCGCTCGGATACATCGTCCTTGTGCTGGCCCTGCTTCTAGGATTCTTTGCCGCGTTCATTCGCGGCTGGTTCGGTGGTCTCAACCTTATGCACACGCCGGCAGGCACACCGGTAGATATGCTCGCCAACCTCGATCCCGCAGAGATCACAATCACGAAACCTGAGAATCTCATCGCGCTATCTTGCGGAATGAGGAACTTAAGAAATCCAGGCACTGATGCCGAACGCAAGCAGGCAGCCAAGCTTCTTGGGATGAGTACCTCGCCTGATTTGGTGCTGGATCGCGGCCACTACTTTGCCAAAGACCTGAGCAAACAGGAGCTCGATGACCTGGTCGATTTACTCAAGACGTTCTAGCGTATAGCTCTGCTGGGCACCGGCGTCTCCTCGTTCAAATGAGAAACACCGCCCGTAACCCAAAACAGCAAACGGCAGAGTACGACTTCATCGTTGTCGGCTCCGGCGCGGGCGGTGGACCGCTCGCCTGTAACCTCGCCAAGAATGGGTATCGAGTTCTTGTCTTAGAGGCGGGCGGATGGGACGCGCCGGAAGTGGCACAAGTTCCCGCGTTTCATCCGCACGCCAGCGAACACCCAGACCTCAGTTGGGAGTTCTTTGTTAAACATTACGCCGACCCAGAGCAGCCGGACTCCAAGTGGGATAACGAAAGAAACGGGATCTTTTATCCGCGAGCGGCTACGGTAGGCGGCTGCACAGTTCACAACGCGATGATCACCATTTGCGGGCCAAGCGGTGATTGGGATGAGATCGCGAGGATCACTAATGATAGCTCGTGGAGGGGTGAGCACATGCGCGCCTATTTCGAACGCCTCGAGCATTGTGACTATCTACGCGATTCTTTCTTAGAGAAGCTCTGGAACAAGATCAGAAGCATTTTCGGAATTGCGATCCGAGCTAAATCCGGTCGGCACGGCTTCCATGGCTGGCTGCATACGACTGTTGCTGATCCTACTCTTGGCATGCAGGACGACCAATTGGTCGAAGAAATTCTTTCCGCCCTCGCTGCTACTCTTATCGACCGGGGCGTGGGCGCCATTGCTACGATCGAGTCGTTCCTTATGGATCTTTTCGGGAACAAGATTAAGGCACGCTTTGATCCAAATAATTGGGAGACAATGAAACGCCGTCCGGAGGGAGTGATGCTGGTTCCCATCGCGGTTCGCCACGGCGAGCGCAGCAGTCCGCGTGATTATTTGAGCCAGGTGCAAAAGGAACACCCGGAGCGTCTGATTATCTGGCCGGAAACACTGGTTACCGAAATCATCTTCGATCGCGAATCTAGTCAGGCAGGAGAGCCGAGCGCAATCGGCGTGCGATTCCTTCAAGGCAAACATCTTTACAAAGCGCATCCCGAACCCAGCTCCTGGGCCGGCACTGCCGGTGAGGTGTATTGTAGGGGCGAAGTAATCCTTTGCGGAGGCGCTTACAACACGCCGCAACTCCTAAAACTCTCCGGCATCGGTCCTAAAACGGAGTTAGAGTCAGACAAACTGCAAATTAAGGTGCGCGTAGATTTACCCGGTGTAGGTACGAATCTGCAAGATCGCTACGAGATCGCTGTTATCTCGGAAGTAAAGAAAGACTTCGTGCTTCTCAAAAACCTCGCGATGGGTGAACCAGCGCCAGGACAGCAGCCCGACGCTGCGCTGAAAGAGTGGCGCGAAAAGAAAACCGGTCTTTACACCAGCAACGCAGTCATTATCGGCATTCTAAAGAAATCCCGGCCCGAGCTGCCTGCGCCGGATCTGTTCATCTTTGCCGTGCCGGGGTTCTTCAAGGGTTACTACAAGGGTTACTCTCAAGAAAGAGCTAACCCGGACCTTGCCAGCAAGCACAACCTCCTGACATGGCTTGTAATGAAGGCGCACACAAAAAACCGCGCTGGAACGTTGACGCTTCGCTCAACCGACCCGTTCGACGTGCCAGAAATCAACTTCCACTATTTCTACGAAGGGACTGACCGCGATTACGGCGAAGACCTCGACGCGATCACGCAAGGCTTCAAGTTCATCCGGAAAATTAACAAGATTGGAATGGAGAAGGGCGTGGTAAAGGGCGAAATCTGGCCGAGGTCGGAGGACAACGTTCAGGATGAAGCCGCGATTCGTGACTTCATAGCTCGAGAAGCCTGGGGCCATCATGCTTCCTGTTCATGTCCAATCGGCGCGGACGGGGATCCGATGGCCGTCCTCGATAGCCGCTTTCGCGTGCGTGGGGTGCGAAATCTTCGCGTGGTGGATGCCAGCGTTTTTCCTCGCATCCCGGGGATCTTCATAGTCACGAACGTTTATATGATCTCCGAGAAAGCGAGCGATGTGATCACGGAGGACAATCGCAACCTGAGAGTTAGAGATGGTTAGAGCCCCATCTTATAAATGTTGTAGTCGCCTCGCTTTGTCGAGGCGTTCCGGCGGTGTTGCTCTCTGCAGCACTGCGACACAGCGCCGTCGCTACAGCGCGGCGCATTTACGAGAGGGCTTCTAGAATCTTCTAGCATCGATTCATTTAAAGAAGATTGTTGCTACAAAACTTGCGTGCGCGTTAAAAGCATTCGTTCAGAAAGGCTCTGCCACGGACAGGGAAATCGATGAAAATTCTGCAGGTTGCGATTCGCGGAAGCTGGGCGTTGATATTTTGCCTGGCGCTGGCGGCCTGCAAGAAGAGCGAGCCGGTGGACGAAGCGAAAGCTGCCGGCCTAACGGCTGCCGATTTTCCGCAGATCACTGCCGACATTTTCAAACCGATGGATGGCGGCATCGATCTTTCGCCCAAGGAAATCATGGGCCGGAACACCTGGAATCTTTGGAGCGCGGGCAATCAGCGTTTCTGGAACCGCGCGGCCCAGGACAGCTATGGTCTAATCGATCTTCTGAAGATGCTGGACAATCGCAAATATCCGCACCGCGAACGTTTCAAAATTTTAGGGTTATCGAACGAGCCCGGGTTTCGCGCGCCCAGCAAACCGGATGAATATGGATTGTGGCTCGACGAGCAAGTCCAGTCCGAGCCGGCTGGCATCGATGAAAAGGTTTACGGAAAACCCTCGGGCGTGCTCGGCTTCCGACTGTTTCCAAATCCGGAGTTCAACGATGAGGCGCGCAAGAAATGGGACGGCAAGCGTTTCTACGAAGACCCGACTTATTACAACGACAACAAGCTGGTTAGGCCGTATCGAGTCGGCGTGGCGTGCGGTTCCTGCCACATTGCTCCGAATCCGAGTAATCCGCCGGCTGATCCGGAAGATCCGCGCTGGGAAAATCTCGCGTCAGCGATTGGCAACCAGTACATCAACGAAGGAAAAGTCTTTGCCTGTAACGTCGAGAAGGGCGGTTTCTTTTACGAGATGCTGGCCGCGCAACCGCGCGGCACGTCGGACACGTCGCGAATCGCGACCGATCACATCAACAATCCAAACGCGATCAACGCCATCTTTTTACTTGCCGAACGCGAGCGGATCGCAGTCCCGGAAAAAATGGCGGGCGGTACGCTCGCCCTACCCTGCGAAAAAGAGGAGATGAACGTCCCGCACATCTTAAAGGATGGCGCAGATTCCGTTGGAGTGCCTGGCGCAGCCATTCGCGTTTACGTCAACATCGGAATGTTCTCCGAGTATTGGCTGACGCGCCACGACCGGCTACTCGGGCTGGTGCAGCAGAAGCCATTCGAGATCCCGTATGCGCAGAAGCATTCCATTTTTTGGCGCGCGACTGAGCAACGCGTTGGGAACATCGCGGCGTTTTTCCGCAAATTGCAACCGTTTCATCTCGCGGATGCGCCGGGTGGCGCCGCATACATCACCGCCGATCAAACACAGATGACGCGTGGCAAGGAAGTCTTCGCGGAAAGCTGTGCGGCCTGTCACTCGAGCAAACAACCGCCGCCAAATATCGATCCGCGCTCCGGCGAAGGAAAAGCCTGGTTCCGCGCGGCGGTGATGGCACCGGATTTTTTAGACAACAACTTTCTATCGAACGACCGGCGTTATCCTATAACCAAAATCGAAACGAATTCCGCGCGCGCGTTCGCGACCAACGCAAAAGCCGGTCACGTCTGGGACAACTTTTCCTCGCTGACTTACAAAGAACTTTCGCCGGTGGACGAGCTGGAATTTTTCAACCCCTTTGATGAGACCCGTCCGATCAAATTCAAAGCGAAAGACAAAAATGTTGCGCCCGGTTATTATCGGACTCCTTCACTCGTCAGCATCTGGAGTTCGGCGCCGCTCTTACACAACAACATGCTGGGAAAATTTACCGGCGATCCGTCCGTAGCCGGGCGCATGGACGCATTCAACGACGCGATTGAAAAGCTGGTTTGGCCCGAGAAGCGCAAAGGACGAGGCTCGATATGGCGCACGAGCCAGCGCTGCTCACTCCATATTCGCAAGGAATACGTTCCCTGGGCCTTGCGCTTCCGCTGCGATGGAGACGGTTACCTCAACGTGGGTCCGATTCCCGCAGGGATGCCAATCAACCTTATCGCAAACGTCGAGCCAAGCTTTTGGGATATGCTGACGCTAGTTCCAAGAATTAAAGCCAGCTTGGACCGGATCCATGATGAAAAGTTGGACGATGAAGCAGCGAAAAAAGTATTCGCCAATCTTGTTCCAGATCTCATCAAAGCGAATAAATGTCCCGATTTTATCGAGGACAAAGGTCATTACTTCGGGACAGATCTGACAGACAACGACAAGCGTGCGCTGATTGAGTTTTTGAAGACGTTCTGACCGCAGAAACTACGCGGAACAAATTGTGAGTTCAGAAAACAAAAGTCAGTGGTGTCCGTTTCGGCCCAGCGCGGCGGACTTGGAAGCGATTGGCAAGGACGTGGCGGAGATCCCCGACATCCAGCGAAAACTTGTGGCCAACGATGCGGATCTCAAATTTCGTGACCGTGTAGCGCACCAATATCAAATCGCTGGCAACAGGGTTGTTTTCCAGGTTGCGAACGATTTGCCTGGACCTTTGTGCGGCGTCGGGCTTTTTCAGCCTGGCGCGCAGCACAGCGGCATTGGCCGAATCTCCACCGGATTGGGCACGCCGCATGTGGAAACCAATCCAGATTTCCTCGGCATCATGGTCGCTTTTCAAACTCCAGGCGGCCAGCGCGTAGATTTTCTGGGCATCAACAATCCGACGGCGCCTACTGATGATCACCGCGAGTTTATGTCGGTTTTATACGCGACCGGAGAGTCGGCAGGTGCCGACGTCCCCTTGGTCGGAAAACTGGGCGCGCATGAACTCGTGAATCTCGGCGCGCAGGAAACCGAATTCGGCCATGCGCTAGCGCATCGCATGGGCGTGCTCAAAGCCGGCGAGACTTTACTCCACCTGACCAAACAAACACTGCCCACCGCTCTCTCTAGCACCGCGTATCAAAGATACTGGACGGGTATCGTGGAAGTCGGCGGCACTGTCGGCAAATTCACGTTCGTTCCCACCCGCGAGGAAAACCGCACTCCGGATTTTCACACTGGCCCACGCCACCTCACTGAGGAATGGAAAAACAGACAACTGCGAGGCGACATCGAGTTTCAATTATTTTGGATTCCCTTTTTGAGCGAAGAAAAGACCCCGACAAAAGCACTGACACAGACATGGCAGGAAGATCATAAGCAATTAGTCGGCATCATTGTGTTTCCCAAAACTGACCTTGACTCGGAGGACGCCAGGCTCTGGGCAACTCTCGCTACCGAAATGGGCGCCAATCCTGGCAATTGGGTTGCTGACAAGCGAAACAGCATCCAGCAACCGGCGAGTGAATTTGGCGTGGCGCGAAAGATCGCATACCAAAAAAGCCAGGAAGGCCGAGGCGCTTTAGAGCCGAATTTTTATCAATCGGTTTTCAGCACCGCGCAAATCACGCCTGAACTGGCGCAGGAGTTGAAAAGACGTCAAGACGCGAAGCTGAAAGCCGGTCACATTGCCCAAGCTCCTTAGTTGAGAGATGGCAGTTTCAATCCAAAAACCCTTGAATTGTCCACGCGAGACTGTCAGCATCGTAGGCCGATGCCGACAAAGGCGCGTTGATCGAATATCTGGAAAAAATGTAATTCAACCTAATGAAAGGAGAAAACATGGCTGTCACGGTCGCAGAAATGTTGAAAATGTCACAAGCGCAGCTCGATGAGCTTTTCACGCAGAGTCCGCCCGGCGAAATCCCGAGCGGCGAAGCCAAGGGAACCGCGATCGTCGCACCGGGGACCACTTACACCCAGAATATCGCCGATTTCGTGAACCACTTTGCGTGGCAGGGGAAAGTTTTCGATCCGACCAAAGGAGTTTTGCGGAATAAGATTTTGCCTTTCGGCCTAAATGCAATCATCGCGAAAGTTTACAAGGGTCCCAGCTGGCTCGATAACAAAGAGTGCATTGTTCTTGATTATTCGGACACTTCGTTGGTTGCGCACTGGATCCGCGATGAAATCCGCGAAGTCGCGCCGCACATTTACCTTGGCAAAGTCTATTGGAGCAAAAAGCGGCTGATCGATTTCGCGCTCGAGTTTCCGGCGCCGGCGTAATCAGATCGTACGGCCCTTGCACGTGCCGTGAATTCGAACATTAGCCGCCCAATGCCGCGCGCCAATACTGGCTCGCGGTTACTAAACTGGGTGAGCGACAGTGTGATGTTCCTTTTGCAGATGGAACGCCGGGTCGATCACTGGCTTCGCCCGCCATTCGACTTCACTCTTCGCGATCCAATCGCGCGCCTGGTTACCGCGTTGATCAACATGCAGCGCAAGAACGAAGGCTTGAAGATCGCCGGGGAAAAACTGCTGCCTAACGAGGAGGAATATCTCAACTCAATCATATCCAGGTTTACGACGCAGATGCGCGGACTTTGGAAACCAGGCGGGTTCGAGCGCGGCGGGAACACCAAGACACAGGGCATTGTTCGGGGCGAATTTATCGTTCACGACAATCTTCCGCCACAGTTCCGGCAAGGCATCTATGCCAAGGGGCAAACCTTCCGTTGTTGGGTCCGTTTTTCCGGCCCGGGTCCTTACATTACACCCGACATCGACGACGTGGGGTTCATGAGCATCAGCATCAAACTCATGGGTGTTCCCGGGCCGAAGTTGATGGACGAGGAAAGGTTCACCCTGGATATGTTCGGCGTTTCCACTCCGACCTTTGTGACACAGGATACAAAGTCGAATGCGCACCTGCAGAAATGGAGCGTGAAAAACGCGCAAATTTTTCACTTCGTCAATTTTCAGCAGCCGCACATTCTGGACATGATTATGCAGGGGCTGTGGGTTAAAACGCAGAGCAGTCCATTTGAAGCTCCGTATTTTAGCTGTGTGCCGTATCTGCTGGGAGAAGGCCAGGCGATGCAATACTCCGTCTGGCCGAAAACGAACAAAAAAACTCCGATTCCGCGGCTCCCTTTGCGGCCACCGGACGATTATCTGCGCGACGCGATGGTCAAGGCGCTGAATGAAGGAGACGTGGAACTTGACTTTCGCTTGCAATTGCAAACTGATCCCTTCCTGATGCCCATCGAGAACAATGGGGTGCTATGGCCCGAGAGACTTTCCCCACGGGTCTCAGTGGCAACGCTGCGTCTCCCGAAGCAGAAGTTCGACTCTCCGGCTCAAATGGAATTCGCCAAAAAGCTATCCTACAATCCCTGGCATACGATCGCCGAGCATCGCCCGCTCGGTAATCAAAGCCGCGCCCGGCGGCGGATGTATCTGGAGTTATCAACCCT
>WNGI01001811.1_pt1 | contig 18172 bp, 20 predicted proteins | sample 5400621 | NCBI WGS metagenome assembly WNGI01 (sample SAMN13153374, study PRJNA577476) | soil metagenome | isolation source: 20 cm soil or saprolite under Garry oak tree replicate 1 | place: USA:California | collected 2016-06-15
GCTCGTGCCGGCGTCGCTCTACATCTTCTCGTGGCTCCACCGCGTCGCGCCCGCGGTCGTCGCCACGGACCTCATGCGCGCGTTTTCGATCACCGCGGCGGCGCTCGGCAACCTGGCCGCGATCTACCCGTACGTCTTCGCCGCGATGGCGCTCGTCGCGGGGAGCCTCGCCGACACGCTCGGGCCGCGGTGGACCATCGCGCTCGGCGGCGCCGCGATGGGCGGGGGCGCCGTGGTCTTCGGGCTCGCGCCCTCCTTCGACGTCGCCTTCGCCGGGCGGCTCTGCGTCGGTCTCGGCGCCTCCGTGATGCTGATCGCGTGGCTCGCCCTCGCCTCGGCGTGGTTCCGTCCCGACGAGTTCGCGACGATCTCGGGCTGGACCCAGACGGTCGGCAACGTGGGCGCGCTCGCCGCCGCCTCGCCGCTCGCGCTGCTCGTGGAGGCCGTCGGCTGGCGGCCGACGTTCGTGATGATCGGCGGCGCCACGCTGGTGCTGGCCGTCGTCGCCGCCGCCTTCATCCGCGACCGGCCCGAGGCGCTGGGGCTGCCGCCCGTCAACAGTGAGCGCGTCGGCGCCGCTTCGCCCGCGCTCCGCGACGTGCTGCGCGGCGTTCCGGCGGTCGTCGCGAACCGGCGCAGCTGGCCGCCGATCCTGGCCGCCGGCGGCGTCTACACGACGCTCATCACCTTCCTCGGGCTCTGGGGCGTGCCGTACCTCACGCAGGTCTACGGCCTCGCGCGCGTGGACGCGGCGACCATCGTGTCCGTGCTGGCCGTCGGCATGGGGATCGGCTCGCCCGTCGCCGGCTGGCTCTCCGATCGCTGGCTGGGTCGCCGGCGCCTGCCGATGCTCCTGTTCGCCGCCCTCTACGCGGCGTGCTGGGCGCCGCTCGTGCTCCCCGGCGAGCTGCGCGTGCCCGTCGCGCTGCTGGCGCCGTTCTTCCTCCTGATGGGCTTCGCCTCGTCGGGGCTCGTGCTCGTCTGGAGCTGCGTCCGCGAGGTGAACAACCCTGCCCTCGTCGGCGTCGCCGTCGGCTTCTGCAACCTCCCCATCTTCCTCGGCTTCGCGCTCCTGCAGTGGCTCACGGGCGTGATCCTCGACGCGAAGTGGACGGGGCTGATGGCGGGCGGCGCGCGGCTCTATCCGCCGGCGGCGTTCCAGGCGGTGTTCTCGGTGTGTCTGGCGCTCGCCGTGGGCGCGGTGCTGGCCGCGGCGCTCGTCACCGAGACGCGTGGCCGCAACGTCTGGCAGGCGGCCCGCGACTAGCGCCGCGCCCGCGGACGCTCGCTCAGGCCTTCAGGTGCTTGTCGAAGAAGGCGATGCAGCGCTTCCAGCCGTCCTCGGCGGCCTCCTTCTTGTAGTTCTGCGGCCGGTCGTCGGAGAAGAACGCGTGCGGCGCGCCCTCGTAGAGGACGAACTCGACGTTGCGATTCGTCTTCTTGAGGTCGGCCTCGAAGCCCTTCACGTCCTCCTTCGTGATCCCCGTGTCGGCCGCGCCGTAGAGGCCGAGCACCGGCATCGTGAGCTTCGAGGCGAGACTGAGCGCGTCCACGCCCGGCGCGTCGGGGTAGGTGCGCTTCAGGTGACCGTACCACGGCACCACCGCGGTCACGCCCGGATACTCCGCCGCGACGTGGAGTGCCAGCGCGCCGCCGCCGCAGAAGCCCGTCGCGCCGATGCGGTCGGGTCGCGCCCAGGCCTGCTGCTTGGCGTAATCGGCCGCGGCCGCGATGTCGCCGAGGTACTGCTTGCGAGTGACGCCGCCCGAGATCTTCCCCATCTCCGGGAAGGTCTTCCCCTGCATCCCGCCCTCGCGATGGAAGAGCTCCGGCGCGATCGCGTAGTAGCCGGCGTGGGCGAAGCGGCGGACGACGTCCTTGTGGTGCTCGTTCACGCCCGTGAAACCCGGGATCGTGAGCACGATCGGGTAACGCCCGGCGCGTTCCGGCCGCGCGTCGTACGCCGGGATCTGCGTGCCCCCGACGGTCAGCTGGATGTCGCGGGCGGTGATGCCCTTGGTGTCGGTGACGATCGCCTGGGCCAGCGAGATGCCCGGCGTCAGCACGCCGCCGACGGTGGTATATGCGCCGAACTTCAGGACTTCCCTTCGACTCAGGGGATTGGCCATCCGAGCCTCCTTTGGTCTAAGGATCAACTGGACAACAAACCGTTCATCGGTGTCCCGGGTTCCCGGCCGGCAGGCACGAATCCCGAGCCATGTCACCGCTCGGCTCGCGGCGCGGCGCCGCTCACCTCGCACCACCTACCGCAGCTCGCGGAAGAACGCGCGCACGTCCGCCGCCAGCGCCTCCGGCTCCTCGAGCGCGGCGAAGTGGCCGCCGGCCGGCATCGCCGTCCAGCGGCGGATGTTGTACGTCCGCTCCGCCCACGCTCGCGGTGGCAGCAGGATCTCGCGCGGGAACGCGGCATAGGCCGTGGGCACGCCGATGCGCTGGCCGTCGGGGATCGGCCAGGGCCGGTGCATGCGGGCGTAGTACGGCCAGAACGAGGCGTTGATCGCGCCGGTGACCCAGTAGAGCATCACGTTAGTGAGCAGCGTGTCCTTGGAAAAGCGAAGCTCGACGTCGCCGCCGCAGTCGCTCCAGGTCCTGAACTTCTCGACGATCCACGCCGCGAGCCCGACGGGCGAGTCGGTGAGACCGTAGGCGAGCGTCTGGGGCCGGGTCCCCTGGATCCACTGGTAGCCCGTCTCCTCGCGCAGCCAGTGCTTCAGCTGCTCGAGGTACGCCTGCTCCTCGTCCGTCGGCTTGGCGGGCGCCTCCGGGTCGCGACGGACCGCGAGCAGGTTCAGATGAATACCCGCAAGGCGGTCCGGGTATGCGAGGCCGAGCCGCGAGGTGACGAAGGCGCCCCAGTCACCGCCCTGGGCCGCGAACCGCCGATAGCCGAGCACGTCGGTCATCAGGCGCGCGAACACGTCCGCGATCTCCTCCACGCCGAAGCGCGGCTGGTTCGGGCGGAAGGAGAACCCGTAGCCCGGAAGCGAGGGCGCGACGACCGTAAAGGCGTCCGCCGGGTCGCCCCCGAAGCGCGCGGGGTCGGTCAGCATCGGCAGGAGCCGCTCGAACTCGACGATGGAGCCCGGCCAGCCGTGAGAGAGGAGGAGCGGCAGGGGCTTTCCGCCCACGCCCGGCTCGTGGACGAAGTGAAGCTCGATCCCGCCGACCTCGACGGTGAACTGGCGGAGGCGGTTCAGCCTGGCCTCGTGCACGCGCCACTCGTACTTCGTCCGCCAGTACTCGACCAGTTCCCGCATGTAAGCGAGGCTCGTGCCGTAGCCCCAGCCCGCCTCCGGCGGCTCGTCGGGCCAGCGGACGCGCTCGAGCCGAGCGCGGAGGTCCGCGAGCACCGGGTCGGGCACCTGGATCGTGAACGGTCGCGGCGTCATCTGGCCCTCTCGGCCCCTTGCTTCGCGGCGTCCACCCAGGCCTGCCAGGCCTCGGGCTGGTAGCCGATGGCGACGTACTGGCCGCTCCTGACGAGCGGCGTCCTGAGGAGGCGCGGCTCGATGAGCGCCTTCTCGACGAGGCGCTCGGGCGAGTCGCCGGCAACACGGAGGCCGAGCGCCTTGAACGAGGCACCCTCGCGATCGATTAGCGCCGCGGCGCCGAAACGCTGGGCGAACCGGCCGAGCTCGCCGCGCGCGGCCGGACGCTCCTTCATGTCGACGAAGTGCACCGTGACCCCGCGCTCCTTGAAGAAGCGCTGCGCCTTGCGTGTCTCCTGACAGTCGGTGAAACCGAAGATCTGGACCTGGATCATGGCATTGCGGACCGTTGGACAACGCGGGGCTGGGGCCCCGCCGTCCGAGGCGAGCCTATGATCAAGTCGCGGGGTCCGCGAGGCCGGCGTGCACCGTGGGTGGCCTGAGAAAGGCGCGCGTCGGATCGATCGACGTGGGGGGCCCCGACATGGCCCCCCACACTCCCCCACGCTCGGAGCACCCCGGGAAACCCGTGGCGCTCCTCGACCACCCGCGCGTGGCGCGCGTTGCTCATCGCTCGAGGCGGCTCTGCAGCTCCGCCCAGGCGCTCGGCGGCACGGCCTGGAAGCCCGGATGCTGGGCGCGGCCGATCTGCGGGCCGTGGAAGTCGGAGCCGCCCGTCGCGACGAGCCCGAGCCGCGCGCACATCTCAAGGTACGCGACCGTCTGCTGGGCCGAGTGCTCTGGATAATAGGTCTCGATGCCCATGAGCCCGGCCTCCACCAGCTCGGGGATCAGCGCGTCGCGCCCGGCGAGACCGGGATGCGCCAGCACGGGCACGCCGCGCGCCCGCCGGATGATCGCCACGGCCTCCGCGGGCGTGAGCCGCCGGCGCGGGACGCTCGCGGGGCCGTTCGCGTGGAGGTACTTGTCGAACGCCTCGCGCACGGACTTCACGTAGCCGCGCTTCACCATCACCTGGGCGACGTGCGGGCGTCCGGCGGAGCCCTCCTTCACGAGCGCGAGGACCTCGTCCGGGTCGATCGGCATGCCGAGCTCGCCGAGCCGCTCGGCGATGCGCGTCACGCGCGCGCGGCGCTCGGCCCGCTGCTCGCGCAGGAAGCCCCGGAACCACTCGGCCTCCCAGTCGACGCCGTAGCCGAGCAGGTGGACCTCGGCGCCCGGCACGTCGCAGTTGATCTCGAGGCCGGGGACGATCGTGAGCGGCGGGTGCAGCCGCGCCTCGTCCATCGCCTCCGGCAGGCCGTCGGTCGAGTCGTGATCGGTGACCGCGAGGACGCGCACCCCGTGCCGCGCCGCGAGCCGCACCAGCTCGCGCGGTGCCAGCGTCCCGTCCGAGGCCGTCGTGTGGGAGTGGAGGTCGACCGCGCCGCCCACGCTCAGCCCGTGAGGTACGTGAGGATCGTCCGGACCGCAGCGCCGGTCGCGCCCTTCGGCGCCAGCGTCAGATCCTTCTCGGTGAACGCGGGCCCCGCGATGTCGAGGTGGGCCCACCGCATGTCGCCGGCGAACTCCTTCAGGAACAGCCCGGCGTTGATCGCGCCGCCGCCCCTCGGGCCCACGTTGTTCAGGTCGGCGACGTCGGATTTCAGGTGGTCACGGTACTCGTCGATCAGCGGGAGCTCCCAGACGTGCTCGCCCGCGGCCTCGGCCGCGTCGAGCAGGCGGCGGGCGAGCGCCCGGTCGTTCGTCATGAGGCCCGCGCAGAGCGGGCCGAGCGCAACCACGCAGGCGCCCGTGAGCGTCGCCATGTCCACGACCTCATCGGGCTTGACCCGCTCGGCCGCGTTGGAGAGCGCGTCGGCGCGCGTGAGGCGGCCCTCGGCGTCGGTGTTACCGATCTCGATCGTCGTGCCATTCATCGCGCGTACCACGTCGCCGGGACGGATGGCCGAACCCGAGGGCATGTTCTCCGTCGCGGCGATGAGGCCGTGGACCTCGACCGTCGCCTTGAGCGCCGGGAGCGCCCCCATGACGCCGAGCACCGCCGCGGCCCCGGCCATGTCGTACTTCATCCGCAGCATGCCCTCGGCGCTCTTGAGGTCGAGGCCACCGGAGTCGAAGGTGATGCCCTTGCCGATCAGCGCGACGCGCTTGCGCTTGCTCCGGCCGGCGGGGCTGTAGGTCAGGTGGATGAACTTCGGCGGTTCGACGCTCCCCGCGGCGACGCCGAGGAACGCGCCCATCCCCATCCGGCGGCACTCGGCGCGGTCGAAGACGGTGACACCGAGCTTCCGCTCCTTCGCGAGGTCGGTGGCCGCCTTCGCGAGGTCGGTCGGGCTCAGGTCCTTCGCCGGCGTGTTGATGAGGTCACGCGCCAGCCACGTCGCGCGCGCGAAGGCTTCGCCGCGGGCGGCGCCCTCGGCGACCTCGCGGCCGCGCCGCGCGTCGCCTTCGACGACCCGCAGCTCCTCGACGACGCGGTCGGCCTTCTCCTTCTTGTAGCGTTCGAACGCGTAGGTGCCGAGGAGCGCGCCCTCGACGACCGCCTGCGCGCGCTGCCGGGCCGGCAAGCGGTCGCCCAGGACCTCGACCGCGACCGTGCGCGCCCCGAGGTCGCGCGCCCGGCGCAGCCCCGCCGCCGCCGCGCGCCGGAGCACCTCGGCCGTGGTGTCGGCGCGCGGGCCCAGCCCCGCGACGATGACCCGCCGGCCGAGGGCGTGGAGGTGCGTGACGTGTCCGGCCTTCGCCTTGAACTTCTCCGCCTCGAGCGCGGCCTTGATCTGGCCCCCGGCCGCGCGGTCGAGCCGCGCGAGCCCCTCCGGCAGCCGCTTCTCCTCGGCGTAGAGGCCGACGACGACCGCGTCGGCCGCGACCTCCTCCAGCCGTTTCGTGACGATCGCGACCTTCACGCGCGGTCTCCTTCCTTGAGCGCCTGGGCCCGCCGGACCATGTCGAGCAGCCCCTCGGTCGTGTCGAGCTCGCCGAGCCGGTCGACCTCGACCCAACGGACATCGGCCGCGTCGCTGCCCGGCGCGACGCGCGTCCCCTCCGGGAACGCGAGGTAGTCCACCAGCACGTAATGATAGCGAATACGTCCAGCCTCGTCCCGGACGACGCGCTCCACCACGCCGGCGACGTCCCCCACCGTGATGCGGACCCCGCACTCCTCGGCCACCTCGCGCGCGACCGCCTCGCGCGTCGTCTCGCCGAGGTCGACGAGCCCGCCGGGCAGGCTCCACTTACCGAGCGCCGGGGCCTGGCCGCGCTTGACGAGCAGCACGCGGCTCTCGTGGAGGACGATGGCGCCGACGCCGACGCGCGGGTGGTCCGGGTACTCGCGGCTCACGCGGGGCCGCAGAGCCACGCGTCGGTGGCGTACTTCTCCCTGACGAGCCGCTCGACGGCTTCGGTCTCCTCGGCGGTGAGCCCCTCGGGCCGGAGGTCGAGCCCGTGCTCGCCCTCGAACGCCGCCGCGAGCGCCTGGGCCACGTCGTCGAACTTCGGTCGGTGGCCGAGCGCCGCCTCGAGCGTCGTCAGCGTCGCCAGCGGGTCCGGTGTCGTCGGAAACACCGCGCCGACGCACGGCAGGTCGATGCCGAGCAGGATGGAGCCGTGCTGGAGGAACGTGGCGCCGTAGCGGCGCTGGGCGCTGCCCACGACCTTCCGGCCGCCGAGCTCGATCTCACAGCTGCCGGTGCGCGCGAAGCAGAACGCGGGCGTCGGCTCGTCGCCGCGCGCGACGCCGACCATCTCGACCGGCGCGCCGAGCGCCTTGAGCCCGGCGACCAGCGCGCGCCCGATCCACTGGTAGCTGTGCAGCAGGTCGCGCGCGCCGCCGCCGATGTCCTCGGCCGCGGCGACGACGCTGTAGGTGAGCTCGCGCTCCGGGCCGTCGTGATAGATCGCGCTGCCGCCCGTCGGCCGCCTCACGAGCCCCACGCCGAGCCGCCGGCAGACCTCGACGTCCACGTGGCGATCGAGAGGCTGGCCGTAGCCGAGCGACACCGTGGGCGGCGCCCACGCGAAGAAGCGGATCGTCGGCGGCGCGGCGCCCGCCCGGCGGCCCTGCCAGAGCGCCTCGTCCACCGCCATGTTCGTCGCGCCGTCCGAGGGCTCCGTCACGAGCAGCCGCCAGGTCCGGCCGCGGGGCCTGTCCGTCATGCTTCCAGCATCGCACGGGACCCCGGCGCCTGCTCGGACGCAAGCTCCATCACGTGCGTGTAGTCGACGGCGCCGCCAGACGGACGGAAGCCGAGCGCCTCGTAGACCCGTGCCGCGCCCGCGTTCTCCGTACGCAGACGGAGCCGGTCGAAGCGGCCCCGAGCCGTCTCGATCACCGCTGTGACCATGTGCCGGCCCACTCCGCGCCTCCGGAACGCCGACAGGACGTAGAGGTGTCGCACCCTGCCGACGCGCGGATCGGCGGCATACGGGTCGATGTTGAGCCCGCACACACCGACGAGGCGCCCACCGACCCGCGCGCCGAACAGCGCTTCGCCCGGCCGGTCGAAGCGATTCGCGCCGCGGCCGCACTCGTCGAGGAGCCGACGGACGAACCGCAAGCCAGCCTCCTCGCTCTCAGCGACCAGGGCGCCGAGGGCATCGCTCGGCAAGTCCTGGAGCCGCTCGATCATGGAACTCTGAGATTACGCGGATACGTCTGCTTCGCGCGGTCGGCCGTGACCAGGTCGATCTCCGCCGTCAGAAACGGCGCGTCGGCGCTCGTCTCGCCGAGGATCTCTCCATCGGGGGACACGAGCCAGCTGCGACCCGCAAACGCCTCGCTGTCATAGGACCGACGATTCGCAGAGGCGACGAAACACCCGGACATGATCGCGGCCAGGGACGCGGCCATGGGCCAGCGCCGGTGCCCGCCGGTCGCGCGCGGCGCCGCGATGAGCTGCGCGCCTCGCCGGCCGATCTCCCAGGCCGCCTCGGTGAACAGCAGCTCCGTGCACAGCTGAAAGCCTACGGTCACCGGGCCCACGGTCAGCGCGGAGAACTCTCGGTCGCCCTGATCGAACCACGTCGCCTCCCACCCGTCGGGCTCGTCCGGCAGATAGTATTTGGCGCGGGCGCCCTGATACGCTCCGTCCCGCGTCCAGCAGAACGCTTGATTGAGGCGCTTCCCCTCAGCTTGCACCGGGCGGGACGCGAGGACCATCTGCGTTTGCAACTCCGCCAGCCGCGTCATCATCGTGTCGTGGCTGGCCAGGGCGGCCCGCCATGCGGCAGGGTCGACCGTCCTGGTCGTGAAGGTCTTCCAGTCACAGAACGGCATCTCCGGCAGCACCACGATGTCCGTGGGGCTCGCCCGGAGATGGCGGACCAGGTCGGCCCAGGCGACGTCCCTGCGGGCGGCCTCGTCGGGAAGCTCGCACACCGTGATCTTCATTCGTCGGCCGGCGCCGTCACCGGCGACAGATGTAGATGCTGTTCTGGGGACCGGGCGCCTCCACGACCTCGACCGACGTGAAGCCGGCCGCGGCCAGGTACTGCCGCGCCGTCTGCGCTCCCCAGACGGTGCCGAGCCCCGCCCCGCCCTCGGCCAGCGAGACCGTCATGCAGTGGAGGACGCTCACGCCGTACATCCACGCGGCGAACGGGTTGGCGAGATTCTCCTCGAGGTTGCTCGAGGCTCGCGGCTCGAGCGCCAGGTAGACACCGTCGGGAGCGAGCGCCGCCGCGGCGCTTCGCAGGACCGCCGCGGGGTCGCGCTGGTCGTGAATGGCGTCGAAGGACGTGATGAGGTCGAATTGCGTCTCCGCGGGCAGGCGGGTCACGTCGGCAACCTCGAACGCGGCGTTCGTGAGACCCATCGCGCGCGCTTCCGCGCGGGCTCGCTCGATGGCGTCGGCGGCAATGTCGTAGCCGACGAAGCGCGAGCGCGGGTATTCCCGCGCCATGAGGTTGATCGCGTGCCCCGTTCCACATCCGAGATCGGCCACGCGCATGCCCGCCGCGAGGCGTTCGGGAAGACCCTTGGCGGCCGGCAGGAAGCCCTTGACGAGCAGCCCCTCGTACAGCAACCGCCACGAGGCGTCCATGTAGTCGGTGAAGTCCGGTCTGAACTCCGAATACGGCACGCCCCCGCCGCTCTTGAAGCACTCGGCGACCCGAGGCAGCCGCTTGGCGAGCATGGCCACGCCCTGGCTGCCTGCCGCCAGATTTCGGCTCGACGTGCCCGTCAGACACACCGCGTGCTCGGCCGGCAGTCGGAACGTTCGCGAGGCGGCGTCGTACTCCATGATGCCGCCCGTCGCCATGGCGCCGAGCCACTCCCGGACGTAGCGCTCGTTCAGGCCGGCACGCTCGGCGATCTGCTGGCTCGTGCCACCCCCCTTCGCCACCGCTTCGAAGAGGCCCGTCCGCTGACCGATGTCGACCATCAGCGTGAGGATCCCACTCGTGTAGTGGCCGAACAGCTTGCGCGCAAACTCCTGGACGCGCTTCCGATCGGGCAGCTGCTCCATGGCGACTATCCCTCCTCTGCCTGCCGCCGGGTCGGGCGGCCCGAGCGATTCACGCGCGATCCACGAGCACGAACACGCAGCCCGTGTCCGAGTGCACGTCCTCGTCCACGCTGCCCGCGCTGGCGACGCTCGCCCATCCGGGTCCGAGGCGCCGGCCCGCCTGGACCAGTTCGCCTTCGAGGACGAAGACGAACTCCGGTCGCTCGTGAGTATGCATGGGAAACCGCGCGCCCGGCTCGAAACGCACGACCTGCATTTCGCAGCCGTCCGTCGTCGCGATGTCCTTCACGAACACCCCCGCGGCGAACGTGGAGGGCCGCCACGGCAGATCGTCAGTGTTCACCCACCGGAAGGCACCGCGCTCAAGCGTGCTCATCGTCGTCACCTCGCCGCCTCACGTTGGCGGATACCTCGCCGAGCCAGTCGCGGAGGGCGGCCGTGACGAGCTCAGGTTGCTCGAGCGTGGGCAAGTGGCCGCAATCATCCAGCACCACGAGGCGGGCTCGCGTGATCCGCGCCGCCATCATCGTCCCGTGCGTGACCGGGGAGAGCGTGTCGTCTCGCCCCCACAGCAGGAGCGTCGGACAGCTCGTCCTTCGAAGATCATCCCGCCGGTCAGGTCGCCCGAGCAGCGAAGCACTCTGTCGCTCGAAGACGCCGGCACCGAGACGCCGGGCCATCCTCTGGAAGGCTGATCGTGCCGCTTGCGCGTTGGAGCCGCGTGCATACACGACACGCTCGGCCAGCTCCTCCACGACGGCGTCGAATTCCCCCGCCCGCACTCGCTTGGTGAGCCGACGCCCACCCTCGGGGTCGTCGTCGGGTCCTGGGTTACAGCCCATGAGCCATAGCCCGGTGACCCGTGCGGGAGCCCTGGCCGCGACCTCGAGCGCCAGATTGGCGCCGTACGAAGTACCCGCGAGCAGGAACCGCGCCGGGGCGCGGCGCACCACAGCGGCCGCCGCCTCCGCCATGCTCGCCTCGGCAACTATGAGCGGCAGCGGCGCGACGAGATCACGCACGGCCTCGATCTGAACGCGATACAGCTCCTCGTCGCAGAGCATCGCCGGCAGCAGGACGAGGTGCCCAACGCGCATCGCGCTCCCTTCAGAAACCCGACTATAACCTACGAGGTGTATAACGAGTAGGAAAGGAGAGGCATCCATGGCCACGGTAAAAAAGTTCAGGGCCACGACGTTCACGACGCCCTCGGATCGGGAAATCGTCGCGACGCGCGTCATCGACGCGGCGCGCAGGCTCGTCTGGGAGGCCTGGACGAGCCCCAAGCACGTGCCGCACTGGCTGCTCGGCCCGGAAGGCTGGACCATGCCCGTCTGCGAGATCGATCTGCGCCCGGGCGGCGCGTGGCACTACGGCTGGCGCGGGCCCGACGGGACACAGATGGAGATGCGCGGGGTCTACCGGGAGATCACGCCGCCCAAGCGGCTCGTCTCGACCGAGTCGTGGGGCGGTGACTGGCCCGAAACGCTCAACACGCTGGTCCTCACCGAGGAGGACGGCAAGGCGACGATGACGTGCACCGTCCTCTACGCGTCGAAGAAGACCCGCGACGCCGCGCTCGGAACGGGGATGAAGGAAGGCTGGTCCGCGAGCTACGATCGTCTCGACAAGTACCTTCGAAGAATGGCATGAGGCGTTATGCGGCGCCTCCTCAGGACCTGTTCAGCCAGTAGAGAGCCAACAGAGAGCACACGAAGGAGGTTACATCGAGAGGCTCTCTGAACCAGGTCCAGTATGTCCACCGGGCGACTCTCGCTGAGAGCTCCGCGGATGGAGCCGCATCAGGCGGAATCTTCTGAAAGGCAAGCATCTCCCGGATGAAGAAGAGACCGCTCCACACGCGCATGACGATGTAGGAGGCCAGCGCGATCAGCAGCAGCCGGCGCACCGCGATGTCGTTCCAGGTCATGAACAGCGACAAGAGAACGAACACGCTGATGGCCGCGTGAACGGGGATCCAGAACCGCTGAAGTGGTACCCCGGTACCGGGCTGGATGATCGAAAACGATGCTGGAGGCGACTTGCTCCAGATGGGCGTAAGGACGGTGTGTTCGTAGAGGCCGCCTCCAAACGCGCCGGCCATCGAGAGGCAGAGGAGAATCAACGACCACTCCGCCAGGCTCATCGCGGACGCTCGGCCACCTGAAGGTCGTGCCCACGCCTCGTTCTGCGAACTGCCGTCGGCGGCCTCCGATACACCGTGCGAAACGCGGCGTTGAATCGCCGAACGCTCGCGAACCCCGCCGCAAACGCGATCGCGGACATCGGCATCACGGTCTCGTCGATCAGCCGTTTCGCGCGTTGCACGCGCCAGGTCGTGGCGACGGCGATCGGCGACGCACCTGCGTACCGCATGAACAGCCGGCGCAGATGTCGGGTCGTCATCCCGAGCGTGTCGGCGAGGTCCGCGACGGTCTGGCCATCGTCGAGACATCCGCGCTCGATGAGCCGCAGGGCCCGTGTGACCGTGGCCGCAGCACCGTTCCACGCCGGTGTCCCTGGTGCCGTCTCGGGTCGACACCGTAAGCAGGGGCGGAAACCTGCGCGCTCGGCGGCGGCCGCGGTGGGGAAGAAGACGACATTGCGCGACTTGGCCGGCTTCACGGGACAAGTCGGGCGGCAATAGATCCGTGTCGTCAACACGCCGGTGAAGAACCGCCCATCGAACCGCGGGTCGCGCGCGATCCGTGCGCGATCGCACGTCGTTGAATCGAGGCCGGGGGCGGTCCTCACGACAGAGCGAGCCTAGCACGCGAACCGTGGCTCCTGGCGGCGTCGGGACGATGACGTCCGAAAACGGCGCGACCCGAACGGCCCCGGCCGCTAACGTCCAAGCCATGAGCGCTCGATACTTCTACGGCTGGAACGTCGTGGGCGCGACTTTCGTCATGGCGCTGCTCAGCTTCGGCCTCGGGTTCTACGGGCTCAGCGTGTACGTCGCGACCCTCCAGCGGCTGCATGGATGGTCGGCGTCGGCCGTGTCAGCGCCGGTCACGGCGTACTACGTTGCCGGCGCGGTTCTGACGGCGGCGATCGGCGACCTGTACGAGCGCTTCGGGCCGCGCGCCGTCGTGGCGGGAGGCAGCGTCGCGATGGCCGCCGGCGTGGCGGCGCTCGGCGTCGTCACACAGCCGTGGCAGCTCTATCCCACGTTCCTGGTGATGTCGCTGGGCTGGGGGGCGATGAGCGGCGCCGCGGTCAACATCATCCTCGCCCCCTGGTTCCAGCGGCGGCGGGGCCTCGTCGTCAGCATCGCGTTCAATGGGGCCACCTTGGGCGGTGTCATCATCGCGCCGGCGCTCATCCTGCTCATCGGCGCGGTCGGCTTCACGCCTGCCCTCGAGGTCGCCGCCCTCGTCCTGCTCGTGGTGCTGGTCGCTGTCGCGGCCGGTGTGATGCGGCGGGGTCCTGAGGAGCTCGGCCTCGGCCCCGACGGCGACCCGCCTCCTTCCACACGCGCCTATCCTGAAGTTCGCGGCGCGCGAGGCTGGCGAGGCGAGGCGGTGCGCACGTGGCGCTTCTGGAGCGTGTCCGCGCCCTTCGCCCTCGGCCTCACGGCTCAGGTCGGTGTGCTCACGCACCTGGTGGCGCTTGTCACGCCGATGCTCGGCGCGGGCGGGGCCGCGCGCGCCGTGAGCGCGACGACCGCGGCGGCGCTGATCGGGCGTCTCGTGACGGGCTTCGTCGTGGATCGCCTGAACCGCCGTCTCGTCTCGAGCGCGACGCTCGTCATCCAGATCATCGGCCTCGCCCTCCTCGCGTGGGCGGCGTCGCCCATGGTCGTCTGCGCTGGCTGCGCGCTCTTCGGCCTGGGCGTCGGGAACCTGACGACGCTGCCCGGTCTGATCCTCGCCGTCGAGTGGCCGCGAGAGCAATTCAGCGCGCTCGTGGGCCTCGTCGTGGGGATCAATCAGTTCACGTTCGCCTTCGGGCCCTCCCTCGTCGGCGTCGTGCGTGACTGGAGCGGCACCTATGGCGTGGCGCTCGGGGCCTGCACGACTCTCCAAGCGATCGCCGCCGCCCTGGTCCTGCTCGGGCCGTCGAGGTTCCTTCGCCGCCCTACGACCCCACGGTTGTCCGGCTCGGGCGCATCACGACGATCTCGTTAAGCACGCCGACCACGCCCGGGATCCGGCCCACCACGTCTGCCGCAATGGTGCGCGCCGCGTCCTCGCGCACCCCGCCCGTCAGCCACACCTGGCCGTCCTTGCATGTCACGGTGATGTTGCGCGCCTGCACCTCCGGATGCGCGATGAGCGCGGCCCGGGCCAGTGCCGCGAGGCTCAGGTCCACGACCTCCTTGCGGCCGGCTTCGATCGACTGGAAGTGGTCACCCCGCAGGGTCTCGCGGATGAGCGCGGCGCCCTTCTCCACGGTGAGGCGGTCGGTGTTCAGCATGAGATCGTAGAGCAGCGGGTCGTCCACATCGACCCGATAGAGGAACTTCACACGGGCCGCCCGTTCGCGGTCGCTCTGCCGCACGTACTCGAGGCTCGCGTCCTGGGTCAGCCCCTGCTGGTGCTCGAGGCGTTGCGCGCGCTTGCGCTCGGACGCCGTCGTGCGCACGCGCACCGCGTGCGGGATCTGGCGCAGCACGATCGTGGACGAGCGCCCGGCCAGGACGACGTTGTCGTGGGCGGCCATCTCGAGCATGATCGCCTCGATGTACGCCTTGTAGCGGTGCTGCGAGTCGCTGAAGCGCTCCCAGAGCGTGGGCTTCTCCTCGATGCTGTGGCGCAGGTCCATCACGTCCTCACCGAACTGCTGCGACGCCTTCGCGATGATCTCCCGGTCGGCGAACTCCCAGCCGAGCTCCTCGGCCAGCTTGCGGCCGATCTCGATGCCGAGGCTGCCCGCGGTCTCGGAAATGGCCACGACGCTCATCGCTTACCCCCTGTCACGTGTGAAGGCCCGGCAGACAAATGCCCTCGCGAGCCGCCGGGGGGCCCACGAGGCCATGGAAGGATTGTCCAGGCGTCTGATCCAGGGGCTTGTCGCCTCCGTAGAATCGCCGGACGACGGGTTCGAGGACCTGCCGGGCAGTCTAGGCACGCGCCGGAAGGGCTGTCAAGGCGGCGGGTCGCGAGACTCCGCGCTACCCCTTCAGTTCCTTCTTCAGCTCGTCGAGGAAGCGCCAGTCGGTGCCCTGGGCGATGATCTTCTGGGGGCTCAACTTGATCATCCCGGCCTCGTGGAGGCGGAGGGCGTAGAAGCGTACCGTGTCCTCGGGGTCGTATTCGCGCCATTGCCCGTAGGGGATGTCTTTGACCGCCTGAAGCGCGTGGTCGAAGCGCTGGGTGAAGCCCTTGTCCACGAGGTACCGCGCTACCCGCTCCGGCTCCAGTGCGCAGAGGCTGTTGGCTTTCAGGATGGCTCGCAAGGCCCGCTTGGTCGCCACCGGGTGCTTGCGGACGAACTCCCGGTTCCCGATCATCATGCAGCAGAAGTACTGGGACCACGGTCGATCGCGCGTACTGTTGACCACGACGTGGCCGATCTTCCTGGCTCGCAGCTGCTGGGGCTCCGGGGGAAACCCGAGGAACGCATCGACTTTCCCTTCCGCCAACAGCTGCATGGCCTCCGCCGGTCGGTGGACGACCCAGTTGATGTCCCGTCGCGGGTTCAGGCCGACGTGCGCGGCCATGGTCGAGAGGAACACATGCTGGGCGGATCCGATCTCCAGCACGGCAACAGTCTTTCCCTTGAGGTCACGGATCGTACGAACGCGGTCTGTCCCAAAGAGCTCGAAGCAGCCGATATGGAGGCCTCCGAGGATCACGATCGGATCCCCGGCCTCCACGCGAATGATGCTCGGCGCCGCGAAGTGGTTGTTGATGTCAGCCTCACCCGACGCGAGCGCTTCGGTGATTCCGAGCGCGCCCGCCTTCTGGACGTACTGGACGTTGGTGAATCCCTCAGCCTGCAGCAGCTCGCCGGCGACGTACTGCGGGGCCTGACACACGCTGGGGATCTTGACCAGCCTGAGTGTCGCCGTCTCCGGCGGCGGCTCGGCAGCGACAGGTTCGGGTCGGAGTCCGTGGAGCCCCGCCATGCCCGCCAGGGCCATCCCACCCACGAACTCGCGCCGGCTCAAGCTCTCTCGGTCGCTCATGAAGACCTCCTCCCGAAGCACGAGACGCGGTCACACCGAGAATGGACCTTGATCCTACCGCAATCACCTCATCCCGCAGCGTAGTTGACCTGTCCCCAGATTGACGCGCGCTCCCGCGACACGCCGGGGCCTCGCCGCATGTGGCGCGTGCCGCCGGTCTGCGCGAACCCGTAGCGCGCCAGCACCTCACGTGCGGCCCGGTTGGCGCCGGGTGAAATGACGCTGGGCGCGTCCGAGAAGCGCAACGACAGCGCAGCGACGAGCAGCACTTCGGCGACCGCGGCGTCGCGTGCCACCCACGGACCGATGCGATTCTCCTGCGCGATGGCGAAGCCCGAGAGCTCGCCGCTCCGATCGCGGGTTCCGAAGGCGCGGCCTGGAAACGCCGCCAGCCAAAGACCGAGCAGCCGTTGCCGGTCGGCGCCGAAAATCGGAGTGTCGAGGCGTCTGATGCGTTCGACGTCGTCCGGGCCCAAGGTGATGGCGCTGTCAGGTCGTGCGGTCGGTCCCGCGGCTTCCGCCCCGGTGTAAAGGCACACGTCGTCCTCGTCCGCGAAGCCGAGCGAGGTGTAGAGGGGCGCGCCGGCCGCCGTGGCGTCCAGCAGCACCGACGCCGTGCCGCGATCACCGATCCACGCGAGCACGTCCTGCATGAGCGCGCGGCCGATGCCCCGCCCCTGAGCGTCCGGGCGGACGGCCATCATCCCCACGTAGGCGAAGCGACCGTAGTCGAGGGCCCCGACGCAGCCGAGAATCGTGTTCCCGTCCACCGCGACACGCCAGCCGCCAGCATCGAGCGTCAGGAACCGCCGCAGGGTCTCGGCGCGGCTCTCGCGACCGCCGTACGCGGCCTTGAGCACGACATCGGCGGGCTCGACATCCGCCGGAGTGAGTCCGCGCACGGCGCAATTCAGTGACGACCGATCGCGGGAGCTTCCCTTCGTCACGTTAGTCGTCGGTCCGGTTTCCTCCCGCTCGGCCGGCCTGCGTTGCCTCGGCGATCTGCGCCGCGTGCTCCTCGGCGTGCTCACCTACCCGCCGGGCGAGGAACTCGATGGACATGAGGCCGAGCGAGGGATGGCGACCTTGGCGCGACCAGTCAGCGTCGGGCAGTGTCTGCAGCAGCCGTGCGAGTTGCTCATGCTCGGCCACGATCGTGTCCAGGAGGCCTCCGACCTTTTCCCCGCGGGCCAGGCTGGCGCGGCGATAGCTCTCCTCGTCGAAATCGGCGAAGACAGGCGCGTCCTCGTAGAGAAGGCGCCGGATCCGGAGCCCGTAGACGTGGACGACGACATCGCGCAAATGGGTCAGAGTCTCCAGCGCCGACCACTCTCCCTCCCGCGGCGGCAGGCCGAACCGTCCTGGCGGCGCAGCCTCCACGGCGCGCTGTACGACGCCGGCCGACGACCGCATCCGCTCGAGGATCGCACGATGCTCAGGGCTCATTCGCAGCTTCCCCCTGCCCATTCAAATCCAGACATCATTCGCGGCGGTCCGTTCACCACCCTCGTGCCCTGTATTGAGCACGCCGCGCGGTTCAATCAGGAGTAACTGGACCTCCTTTTCTGCGTAGGGCTTGTGCTCGACGCCCTTTGGAATCACGAACATCTCCCCCGTCGAAACATGGACCGCGCCATCCCGAAGATCGATCCGCAGCTCACCTTCCACCACGATGAACGTCTCATCGGTATCTTTATGGTCGTGCCAAATAAAGTCACCCTGCAACCTCACGACCTTGAATTGGTAGTCGTTCATCTCGGCGATGACCTTTGGCTGCCATTGCTCGTTGAACAGCCCGAACTTTTGGCGGAAGTTGATCGATTTGTAGCTCACGTGACTCCTCCGTCGTTTGATAGAGGCTCGAGCTCTATTGCTGAACTTGTGAATCGCGGCCAGCTCGGATCAGCCTAACCAACGAACGTTCCGGGCCACAAGACGCCGACACCTGAACTGGGACCTACCGCACACCGCTTCGGCGAGCAAGCCGCACCCCCAGGACCACGTGGCTCGCGATGATCAACGGCACGAGGAACGTCGGCAGCAGGCTCAGTGGCAATCGCAGCAGCGCCGCCATTGACTCCGGAGCCGCCACCCCCAGGCGAGCCGCCGTCACCACCACGAACAGGATGTCCGCCAACCCCAACAGGTTCCACAGT
>WNGI01010063.1_pt1 | contig 18171 bp, 10 predicted proteins | sample 5400621 | NCBI WGS metagenome assembly WNGI01 (sample SAMN13153374, study PRJNA577476) | soil metagenome | isolation source: 20 cm soil or saprolite under Garry oak tree replicate 1 | place: USA:California | collected 2016-06-15
ATCGCCTGGCATTGCCGCCAGTCGCTGGCCGAGGTGTTCGCACAGTACCGGCGCTACGGTACCGGGAAAGCGCTGGTCGCCTCCATCCATCCAGGCTCGATGCGGCCCCGCCACCTGGCCGCGCCCCTCCTGGTTGCCGCCCTCGCCTCCGGCGTGGCGGTGAGCCCCTGGTCCCCATGGCCACTCGCGGCTGTAGGCACAAGCTACCTGGCCGCCTTGGGCCTGGCCACCGTACTCGCCGCCCGCCCATTACCCGACTTGCACGCGCGCCTGCGGCTGCCAGCCGCGTTCGCGGCGATGCATCTTGGCTGGGGGATCGGCTTCTGGCAGGGACTGGGGCGCGTGATCGGACGGTGGATTCGCCCCTCGCCTGTTGCCTGGGGTTCACCACGATGAAGGCAATACAGCTCATCACGCCGGGGCGGCGCGGATCCGGCGGCGACGCCGCGCTCGGCCAGGCTGCCGTCAGCGGTGTGATCTGGCAGACGACCTCATTCGTACTCGGCAAGCTGCTGGTCCTGATCTCCACGATCATCCTTGCCCGCCTGCTCCTCCCGAGGGATTTCGGGCTGGTCGGTCTGGCCCTGGTCTTTATCACCTACGCCGACGTCGTGACCGACCTCGGGGTCGCTCAGGCCCTGGTCTTCTTCCCCAGCGGCCAGCGGCGCAGCGATGCGGCCGTGGTCGTCTGCCTGGCCGTATCAGGATTGTTTGCTGGCATCGCGATCGCCCTGGCGCCTCAGGCAGCGGCGTTCTTTGGGCACCCCGAGGTCGCCCCGATGCTCCAGGTGCTGTCGATCTCCCTCGTGCTCCGGGCCAGCGGACAGGTCCCCGATGCACTCCTGCGCAAGGGGCTGAGGTTCCGATCCCGCCTCAAGGCAGACGTGTACCGCTCGGCGAGCCAGGGCCTGATCTCCATTGCCCTGGCGCTGCTGGGGTTCGGTCCCTGGGCCATCATTTATGGCTACCTGGCGGGAAGCATGATCTGGGCCGTGGTCGTATGGGCCCTCGTCGATTTCCGGTTGAGTCCTGACTTCTGGCGCATCAGGCGCGCGACGCTTTCCCCGCTCCTCACCTATGGGCTCCCGGCTGCCGCCAGCACCTTTCTGCTCACGCTGGTCTTCAACATCGATTACCTGATCGTCGGCCGGCTGCTGGGCGCCCAGGCGCTGGGTCTCTACACGCTTGGCTTTCGAATCCCGGAGCTGCTGATCATCAACGTCTTCAGCGTGCTCTCCGTGGTCGCCTTTCCCCTTTACCGGCTGGCCCACGATCAGCCCGGTCGCATCCAGCGTGGCTACCTGTTCGGGCTGCGGCTCCAGGCGGTATTCGGCGTGGCGGCCGGGGTCGAGTTGGCGGTCCTCGCTCCGATGGTGGTCCACGTCCTCTTCGGGCCGCGTTGGGACGGCGCCATCGTTCCCCTGGAGGCGCTCGCCCTCTACGCCGCGTTCCGTTCGCTGGGCGTCGGTCCGAACGACGTCTTCCGCGCGATCGGACGTCCCGGGTTGTTGACCGCGCTTTCCCTGGTCCGACTTGCCGCGGTTGCGCCCGCCCTGGTCGCCGCCACGGCCTTCGGCATCAACGGGGTTTCATGGGCGCAGGCCGCCGTCGCCCTTCCGCTGGCGATCTTCATGCAAGCGGTCGCTTCGCGGATTCTTGGCATTCGGTTCAGCCGGCTGCTGGGCGCGATCGGCCCCAGTCTGGCGGTGGGAGTCGCAGTGGCGTTCGGCGCCGGCGCGGTGCGCGCCGTGCTGCCGGGTCCCGAAGGGATGCGGCTGGTGGCCGGCATTGTCACGGGCGGCCTGGCCGGCCTGGTGGCGCTCTATCTCACGGACCCGCGTTTTCTCCGGGAAGCGCTGGCCCTCGTGACGGCAGGAGGGAGTCGAAACCGTGGCATCATGTCCGCTGATTCGCAGGGGACCGCATGACGGTGCCGGGGTAGGGATGTCGCGGTGGCCGTAGCCCAACCGGCTATCCACGGCCGGCGGATCAGCCTGCCGGGGGCGTCCCTGGAGCAGGCGCTGCACCGCTGTGTCGACCTGGCCAGCCCATTTGGGAGCGTGATCATCGCGCGCGCCTCGCAACCCTCGGTCCGCGAGTTCGTGCTCGAACTCGCCGGGAATCTGCGGCGCTACCGGTGGACGATCAGCGAGCACGCGACCGGGACCGAACTGGTCGTGACCCGCCAGGGCCGCCTCGGTCTCCCGCACGTCCTCGGCCGCCGGGGGACCACCACGGGCTTCGAACTGGGCCACCGGCTGGACATCCTGCCGCACCTCCTCAACCTACGAATCGTCGTAATCGGTGGCGGGACCGGACTTTACACCACCCTGAAAGGGTTGCGCGACCGCACCTCGAGCCTGACCGCACTGATTGTGGGCCTGACATCGACCGGGCCGTACCGACAGGACGAACTCGGGGCGCTCCCGCGCGACGACGCCAGCCTGTGCCTGCTGGCGCTGGCGGCCAGCGGCCGGGAAGTCGCCGTCCTGCGCGGCCTGCTCGAGCACCGGCTCGAACAGGCCAAGTTCAGCGGCGCTCGATTCGGGACCGTGCTCCTCGAGGCGCTCTGCGAGATGCACCAATCGACGCAGGCGGCACTGGACGAAGCGTCGGTGCTGCTCGGGGTTGCGGGACGCGTGATGCTCGCCCGCAATGGGGTCAGCACGGGCGCTGGGCACGGGGAACTGAGTCCGAGCGCGGCGAAAGCGATCGGCGACGCCGACCTGGTGGTCATCGCGCCGGGGCATTTCGAGGAAGAAGTCCGGCCTGTCCTCGGCCTCCCCGGCGTCCTCGAGGCGCTGTCCGGCAGTCACGCCCTGACCGTTGCCATCACCAAGGTCATGACGGGCGAGCACGACGGGAGCCCGGCGACCACGTCGCACGAAGTCAGCCGGCTCACCGGGCTCGCGCCCGGGCTGATCGACGTCGTTTTGGCCAACGAGCCCGCCTTTACGACGCGCCAGCTGCAGGCCTACGCCGCGACCGGTGCTCGACCGATCCGGCCAGACGTGGAGCAAACCGCTCGCCTGGTGCCGCGGGTTCGCCAGGAACGGCTGACCATCCAGGGCGACCTGGCCCGCCACGACGCCGCTTTGCTGGGGGAGCAAGTGATCGAGATCGGAGCCGAAGCCCTAACGGCGCCGGCGTGACCGGTCTGCCGCGCCTGTCGAGGGCGATCCTTGCCCTGCTGGTGGTGCTGGCCTCCGCCCTGGCGCAGGCGCCGCCGGCCCAGGCCGCCGGTCCGACCTGCACCACCAGCAGCGCCGGCGCCAGCACCGTGCAGCTCTGCCTGACTGCCCCCGCCGCCGGGAGCACCCTGACCGGTCCGACGACGGTGACGGCCACCACGACGGTCACCGCCGGCGCGGCCACGGTCGTTAGCGTCACGTTTCTGCTCGACGGGTCCGGCATGCTGACCGATCCTCAATCGGCGTTCAGCTTCACCTGGCACACCCCTCACTGGGTCGACGGGACGCACATCCTGGGCGCCTATGCCGGGCTGTCGGATGGGTCAGACTCCTCGGCCCATCCGACCACGGAAAGCATCACGCTGGCCAACGGCGTCACCAGCCCGCCGGTCAATACCAACTCGCCCACGATCAACGTCGGGACGGCACCGCCAGCAGGTCAGCCGAAGATCGTCGCGGCGGTGGGGGACGGCGCCGGCGGCGACACCAGCGCAACGACCGTGGCAAACGAGATCGCCGGCATGTCGCCCAACCTCTTCCTCTACCTGGGGGACGTCTACGAGCAGGGCTCCTACGAGGAGTACCAGGACTGGTACGACCCGATCTACGGCTCGTTGCGGAGCATCAGCAGCCCGACCCCGGGCAACCACGAATGGGCGAACTACGGGCTCGGCACGGACGGCGGCTACGAATGGTACTGGAACAACCTGCCCACCTACTACAGCTTCGACACCGCGGGCTGGCATTTCATCTCGCTGAACGGCAACTCCTCCGCGAGCGACCAGCAGGCCTGGCTGGCCAACGACCTCGCCACCCATGCCGGCGCCTGCATCATCGCCTACTGGCATCAGCCCCTCTTCGCCCTCTCGGGTAGCGGCGACCCGTCCCAGCAGGGGCTGTGGACCCCGCTGGCGAACGCTCATGCCACCCTGGTCCTCAACGGTCACGAGCACAACTACGAGCGCTGGACGTCGATGGACGCAAACGGCAATCCGTCGCCAACCGGGACAGCGGAGATCATCGCTGGGACCGGTGGGCATCACAGCGACGAGATTAGCCGCTCGGACAGCCGCGTCGTGACCAGCCTCGGTGGCGAGTTTGGCGCCCTCAAACTGTCGCTCACCTCCGGCGCCGTCGGCTTCCAGTTCGCGAAGACGGACGGCACTATCTTCGACAGCGGGTCATTACCGTGCCAGGGGAACGGCGGTCTCGCGGGCACTGTGACGGACGTCGCGGCCGGGCATGGCATTGCCGGGGCCACGGTGTCCTACGCCGGCAACGGGCCTCTCGGCCCGGTCAGCGGGAGCACGACGACGAACGCATCCGGTCAATACACGCTTGCCGGTCTGCCCGCGACGACGCTGACCGTAAGCGCCACGGCAGCCGGATACAGCGCGCAACGCGCCGCCGTGACGGTGGGGGGCAACAGCACCACGACGCAGAATTTCATCTATCCGCCGCCGGTCAGCGGGACTGTCGCCGATGCCATCAGCAACCAACCGATCAGCGGCGCCCCCCTTTCTTACAGCGGTGGCAGCACCACGACCGACGCGTCGGGCAGCTTCACGCTCGCCGGCGCGACCCCCGGCACCTACAGCATCACCGCCAGCCCGCAGGGCTATATCAGCCAGAGCCAGAACGTGACGGTGACCAGCGGAGCGACGGCGGTTGTCCGCTTTCTCTGCTCGCTGGCGCGTGGGTCGATCAGCGGGAGCGTCACAGACGCGGCGCTGACCAGGAATCTCAACGGCGCGACGGTCTCCTTCAGCGGGGGTAGTGCCCCGACGAACAGCAGTGGCCAGTACACGTTGTCGAACGTCGTCCCCGGCACCTACACCCTGAGCGCCAGCGCCTCCGGGTATAACAACCAGAGCCAGGTCGTGACGGTCAACGCCGGAAGCGCCGCCACGCTGAACTTCGCCCTCAACCCCACCACGAGCACGACGCCGATCTTCAGCGACGGCTTCGAGAGCGGATCGCTGAGCAACTGGAGCGGCTCGGTCGGGTTCACGGTTCAGAGCACCACCGTGCATGCCGGGACAGATGCGGCGGAAGGCAAGACGACGAACGGACAAACCCATGCCTACAAGATCTTCGGTAGCTCGTACACCAATGCCTACTACCGCGTCTACTTCGACATCAAATCGCAAAGCAGCGCGTTCACCCTGTTTGGCCTGCAGGCATCGGGGGTCTCATCAATCGCTCGGCTCTACGTCCAGAGCTCGGGCCAGCTGATGCTCGTGAACGACATCGCCGGTCTGAGCTGGCTGGGTCCGCTGGTGAGCCGCGGAGCCTGGCACAGCGGTGAGCTCCATGTTGTCATCAACGGCACCTCCAGCACCACCGAAGTCTGGCTGGACGGCACCTACGTCAGTGCCTTGAACCAGACGACCAATCTCGGCACGGCCGCCGTCGACGAGCTCCGGATGGGAGAGATCAACAGCGGGCTCAGCTATGACGTCGTCTATGACGACGCCGTCCTCTCGACGGCTCGAGTTGGGCTTAGCCCGACGCTCATCACGGGGACCGTGACCGACGCTTCGAGTGGTCAGCCCATCAACGCGGCGACCGTCAGCTACAGCGGCGGCAGCGCGACCACCGGGGCCAACGGGAGCTACGCGCTGACCTCCGTCGCTCCAGGGACTTACACGCTGACGGCCGCCGCCAGCGGGTACACGAGCCGGAGCGCCTCAATCTCCGTGGCTGCGGGCAACACCGCCACCGCAAACTTTGCGCTCAGCATCGCGCCGGGTTCGATCACCGGCACTGTCACCGACGCGGGCACTAGTCAACCGCTCGCCGGCGCCCAGGTTGTCTACACGTCAGCGACCGCAAGCGGAAGCACGAACACGAACGGCAGCGGCCAGTACACCCTGAGCGGCGTGCCGGCCGGCAGCTACACGGTTACGGCCAGCGCCACCGGCTACAGCACCCAGAGCCGGAGCCTGACGGTCGGCGCTGGGAGCGCCACGACGCAGAACTTCGCGCTGACAGCAGCGCTTGGAACCGTCAGCGGCCAGGTAAGTGACGCGAGTACGGGACAGCCGATCGCCGGCGCGACCGTCTCCTCCGGGGGCGCGAGCACAACGACGACCGCGAACGGGCAGTATCTGCTCTCGCTGCCCGGCGGGACCTACACGCTGACGGCGAGCGCATCGGGATACGCGAGTCAGAGCCAGTCCTTCGCGCTTGCCGCCGGTGCCACGGTTTCCGAGAACTTTGCCCTGGTGCCGAACCCGGGAAGTATCAGTGGCATCGTGACGGACGCGGCCACGAACGCCGCGTTGAGCGGGGCTACGGTCAGCTATCCCGGGGGCACCAGCAGCACCGATACGCAGGGCCGGTATGCCCTGACCAACGTCGCGGAAGGCTCGTTCATGGTTACGGCCGGCCTCCCGAACTACGCCGGCCAAACCCAGACGGTGGTCGTCAGCGCGGGCGCAAGCGTGACTCAGAACTTCGCCCTGGTTCCGAACCCTGGCTCGATCGCCGGAACGCTTACGGACGCCAGTACCGGCCAGCCGATCGGGGGCGCCACCGTGAGTTACCCGGGAGGCTCCACCACAACCAACGCCCAGGGGATCTACACGCTGACGAACGTTGCGGAGGGAACCTACAGCGTCAGCGCGATCGCGGCGAACTACGTCGGTCAGAACCAGACGGTCATCGTCGGCGCCGGCGCCGGCGTCAGCCAAAACTTTGCCCTTACCCCCAACCCGGGGACGGTCAGCGGGACGGTGACCGACGCGTCGACCAACCAGGCCGTGCCGGGTGCCACCGTGTCCTTTACCGGCGGCTCGACCACGACCAATGCGCAGGGCGGTTACGTCCTCAGCAACCTTCCGGAGGGGACGATGACGTTGACGGCGAGCGCGACCGGCTATGACAGCCAGAGCGCGATCCTCACGATGACGGCGGGCGGTGCCGCGACTCAGAATTTCGCGATTGCGCCCCATCCCGGAACGATCAGCGGCACGGTCAGGGATGCCATCAGCAACGCGCTGATCGCCGGCGCGAGCGTGAGCTACAGCGGCGGCTCGACCACCACCAACGCTCAAGGACAGTACTCGCTGGGCAACGTGCCCGAGGGAACCGTCAGCCTCACGGCCAGCGCGACACATTACGCCGCACAGACCCAATCGGTCGTGGTGTCTCCCGGCGGCGCCGCGACGACCAACTTCGGGCTGACGCCCAACCCCGGCAGCATCACGGGCATCGTCACCAATGCCAGCACAAACCTTGCCGTCGGCGGAGCGACCTTGAGCTACATCGGTGGCTCCACGATCACCAACAGCAGCGGGCAGTACACGCTCGCCGGCGTCCAGGAAGGCTCCTACACCCTGACGGTGACGGCGAGCGGCTATGCCGGGCAGAACCAGACGGTTTCGGTTTCACCCGGAGCGGCTTCCGTGCAAAATATCGCGCTCACCCCGAACCCGGGAAGCATTTCAGGGACGGTCACGGACCTGGTCACCGGTCAGCCGATCGGGGGTGCCACGGTCTCGGACAGCGGCGGAAGCACGACCACCGATGCGACCGGCCACTACGCGTTTTCCAGCGTGCCGGAGGGGAGCTACACCGTGACGGTCAGCGCCACCGGCTACGCGACGCAGAGCCAGGTGGCGACCGTGGCGGCCGGCTCCGCGGTGATCCTCAACATGGCGCTCGGCCCCATTCCGGGGACGATCACTGGGACCGTCACCGATGCCGGGAGCGGGCAGGCCATCCCTGGCGCTGCTGTGTCCTACAGCGGCGGAACCGCCACCACCAATGCCAGCGGCCAGTACAGCCTCACTGGCGTGACGGAAGGAACGTACGTGCTGAGTGCCACTGCGGCCGGCTACGGAGGCCAGAGCCAGACCGTGACGGTCGGACCGGGCGGGACGGCCACCCAGAACTTCGCGCTGGTCTTGAACCCTGGCACCATCAGCGGCGCGGTCACCGACGCCAGCACGGCCCGCGCGATCGCGGGGGCGACCGTTTCCTTCAGCAAGGGGTCGGCGGTGACCGACGCCAACGGCCATTACAGCCTCGGCAACGTGCCGGCGGGAACCTACGCCGTGTCGGCCGCGGCGGTCGGATATACGACGCAGGGCCAGAGCGTCTCAGTGAACCAGGGTGCCACCGTCACGCAGGACTTTGCCCTTGCCCCCCTGCCTGGCACGATCTCCGGAACGGTGGTCGACGCGAGCACCAACCAGCCGGTTGTTGGCGCCACCGTGAGCTACTCGGGGGGCACGGCCACGACCAACGCGCAGGGACAGTACTCGCTGTCGAACGTCGCCGAAGGCACCTACTCCGTGACCGCCAGCGCCGGTAATTACGCCGGCCAAACGCAGACCCAGGCGATCGGCCCGGGCGCGAGCGTGACCCAGAACTTCACACTGGCGCCGAACCCGGGCAGCATCAGCGGAACGGTGACCGACGCGAGCACGAACCAGCCGATCAATGGAGTCACCGTGACCTATTCCGGTGGCTCCGCCATCAGCAATGCGCAGGGACAGTATTCTTTGGCGAACGTCGCCGAAGGGCCATCGCGGGGAGCGTCGTCGACACGCTAACCAGCCAACCGATCCCGGGCGCAACGGTGGCTCTCAGCGGCGGCGGGACGGCGACGACCGACGCCAGTGGACACTACGCGTTCAGCGGGATCGTGGCCGGGCCCTACACGCTGACGGTGAGCCCGATCAACTACGCCGGCCAGAGCCAGGGCGTGACGGTGACGGCGGGAAGCACGCTCACGCAGAACTTTGCGCTCACCCCGAACCGGGGCACGATCAGCGGCACCGTCACGGACGCGAGCACCGCGCAGCCGGTCGGTGGGGCGACGGTGAGCTATAGCGGCGGCGCGGCCACCACCAACGCGCAGGGGCAGTACACCCTGACCGGCGTGGTGGAAGGCAGCTACACGCTGACGGCGAGCGGGGGCGGCTACGGCAATGCCAGCCAGAGCGTCACGATCGGGCCGGGCGGGGCGGCCACCCAGAACTTCAGCCTGGCACCGCAACCGGGCACGATCACGGGCACCGTGACCGACGGCGTGAGCAAGCAGCCCATTGGCGGCGCAACGGTGGCCTACAGCGGTGGGAGCACCACCACCAACGCCTCAGGCCAGTACACGATGTCGACGGTCAGCGAGGGGAGCTACAGCGTCACGGCCGGCGCCACGAACTACGCCGGCGTCAGCAACGTGGTTACCGTTGGGCCGGGCGCCGGCGTCGTCCAGAACTTCGCCCTGACACCGAACCCGGGCATCATCAGCGGCACGGTGACGGACGCCAGCACCGGGCTGTCCATCAGCGGGGCGACGGTCACCTACAGCGGAGGCAGCGCGACCACCAACGCCGCGGGCCAGTACGCCTTCGCGGCCGTGACGGAAGGAAGCTACACGGTGACGGCCGGCGCCACCGGGTATGGCACGCTCGCGCAGACCGTCACGCTCGGGCCGGGGGCGGCCGTCACCCAGAATTTCGCGCTGAGCCAGGCACCCGGCAGCATCACCGGCACCGTGACCAGCGCGACCACCAGCCTGGCCGTGGCCGGGGCGACGGTCACGTACGGCGGAGGCAGCACCACCACCAACGCCTCGGGCCAGTACACCCTGAGCAGCGTGCCCCCCGGCAGCTACGGCGTGACCGTGAACGCGGCGGGTTACCAGTCGCAGAGCAAGACCGTGACGGTGAACCCCGGCGCCGCCACCACGCAGAACATCGCGCTGGCGCTGGCGCCGATATTCAGCGATGGCTTCGAAAGCGGATTGTTCAGCAAATGGAGCGGCGTCCTCGGGCTGACGACGGAGACCACGACAGTCCACACCGGCACCTACGCCGCCGAGGGGAACGCGACGAGCGGCCAGACTCACGCGTACAAGTTGCTGGGCAGCTCATACCAGAACCTCTATTACCGTATCTACTTCGATGTCAAGTCGCAGGGCGCCTCGTTCACGCTGATGGGCGTCCAGGCGTCATCGGTCTCGTTGATCGCGCACCTCCAGATGGCCAACAACGGCAAGTTGCAGCTGATCAATGACATTGGCCACGGTAGCACCATGGGGCCGGCGGTCAGCCTCAACACCTGGCACTCGCTGGAGCTGCATGTCATCGTCAACGGCACGTCGAGCACCATCGAGGTCTGGCTCGACGGGACCTACATCAGCAGCTTCGCCACCACGGCCGCCAACCTCGGCAGCGCCGCGGCGGACGAAGTTCGCCTGGGCAACCTCGGAACGGGGCCGGCTTATGACGTGCTCTTCGACGACGTGTCGGTCGATACCGTCCGCATCGGCCAGTAGCGTCCCCGAACGCCGACGTTGCGCTGGTAGTTCTCCTGCTCGGCCACTGGCATGGCTCGCCAATCAACGACCTGGACGTCGGTGAATCCGGTCGTGCGAAACCAGCCGGCGACCTCCTCGGGTTGATGGCGGTGCGCGTAGCGTGGGGTGAAGCGATCGCGTGCCGCGTGGAGGGCGCGGCTGAATTCGTAGCGCTGGATGCCCGGATGACGCCGGCGCTGGAAGCGATTGATTGCGAGGTAGCCTAGGGCGGCCGCAGCGAGCACGACGGTCGCCGGCGGCGATGACGGAGCGCGCGAGAGCACGGGGCGGGCCATGGTTTCGGCAGCGTAGGCGACCCGGCGGAAGGCACTGGCGCGGATCGACCCGATGCCGTAGACCCACAGGTACATCAGGCCGCCTTCCCTGCAGGCCGGCGCCACCGCGGCGAACGCCGCCGGCGTCGAATAGGTGTGATGGAGGACGCCTCTCGAATAGACCATGTCAAAGGTTTGCCTGGCGAAGGGCAGGTGGAAGGCGGAGGCCTGAACGAAATGCAGGAAAGGGTTCTCGCGATAGTGCTGCGAAGCCTGCAACGACGCCAGGCTCAAGTCGACGCCGACCGCGTCAACCTGAAAATGCTGGTGCGCGAGTGAGGTCATGACCCCCAGCCCACAGCCCACCTCTAAAAAGGTGGTGGCGCCGGGAGGCGCTTCGCCGATCTCTTGCAGGAAGGTCGCTTCCTGGTCCTGGTAACTCGTCTTCCAGAGGACGCCGTCGTAGCGATAGTCTCCCCACTCCTTCGAGAAGGACGCCATCACGAACCGCTCTCCCGGCTCGGGCGTGCGATCGGGAAAGGGATAGGATCCCTTCACGGCCGAGAGTTCGTCGCGGAATTCCGCCAGGAACTGGGTATGGGCCGCAGTCGAGTAGAGGACGAGCACCGGTAGTCCGCGAGCGACCGGATAACCCAGGCGACACGCGTCGCAGGCGAGCAGGCCGGCCTCGACCCGGCGTCGGAACTCGTTATCGAGCAGCCCGCGTGACCGGGCCAGATCGAGATGTTCGGCGGCGATGGTGGGGTGATCTTCGCGGAAGACGAAGAGGACCAGCGGTCCCTGACAGGCGGGACAGCGGAGGATCCGCGCCAGGCGCTTCCACATGGCGGTCGGTCAGGCGGCGGCCGCGGGCACTCGAGCGATGAATTGCTCGTGCCAGAGTTCGAACGTCAGCAAGCTGAACAGGAGGCGCTTGTAGTCGTGGCGGCCACTCTCGTGATCGCGGATCATGTCATCAATGACGCGTGGCTGGAAATAGCGGCTGCAGGCCGAACCGGGATCGAGGAGACGCTCGCGCAAGTGGTCTTTTAGCTCGCCGCGGAACCATTGGTCGACCGGGGTCGTAAAGCCGATCTTGGGACGCGTCAGCACCTCGGGCGCAAGCCAGGGCGCAATGGCGCGTTTCAGGATGTATTTCTGGCGGCGGCCGCGAATCTTGAACTGCGGCGGGAGGCTTTCGACGAAGGACATCAGCTGCAGGTCGAGAAATGGGACACGCGCTTCCAGGCTGACGGCCATCGCCATTTTGTCCCCGTACATGAGGTAGTTGTCGGCCAGCGAGGTTCGGGCATCGACATACAGCATGCCGCTCAAGGGATCCAGATCGGCGACATCGTCGTGCCACCGCTGGATCCCGGCGTAACGGCTCCGAGGAATGGCGCCGTTGCGGTAGAGGTCTCGCTTGAGCCGCTCGTCGGCGATGGTGTGGATGCGAACCAACCGCTCGAACGGGTCGCTTGTCCCCAGCGAGCGCACGGCGCGCTTGAGCCGCTCGTTGCGCGGCAGGCGTTCGATGAGGGGATCCACAATCCAGCGTCGAAGGCCGGCCGGCACCCGGCGGTAGGCTCCGCCGTAACGCTGCCCGAGGTAGCGGGCGTAGCCGGCGAACGGTTCATCCGCCCCCTGCCCCGTCAGGACCACCTTCAAGTGCTGGCTCGCAAGAGCACAGACGCTGTAGTACGGGAGTGCGGACGGATTCGCCACCAGATCCTCGAGGTGATCCACGGCTTTGGGCAGCAGCTCCGTGTAGTCATTCGCCGAGAGAACGACCTCGTGGTGGCGACTGTGAATCCTGGCGGAGGTGGCGCGCGCGGCGGCGAGCTCGTTCTGAGCGAACGCGCCGGCAAAGCCAACCGTGAAGGTGTCGATCGGCTGCTGCGCGATTTCGGACATCAGCGTGGCCACCGCCGATGAGTCTGTCCCTCCACTCAGCATGGCGCCGACCGGTACGTCGGCGACCATCTGGCGCCGCACCGCCGACGTGATTTCGGAGCGCAATTCCCGTACCACGTCCTCTTCCGGCCGGCGCTCGATGGGTCGTGGAATGTCGCGATGGAAACGATGCAGGCGTGCCCCGGCGGGCGAGCAAACCAGCGCGTGACCGGGGACCAGCTTGTCCACACCGGCAAATGCCGTCTTCGGCGACGGGACGAACGTGAGCGCGAGGTACTCGTCGAGCGCCTCCAGATCCAGCGCGCGCGGAATGGCGCGGTCCGCGAAGATTGCGCGAAGCTCGGATCCAAACACGATCCGGCTGCCGTCATCGAACACGTAGAGCGGCTTGATGCCAAATGGGTCACGCGCCAACACCAGCGTTCTTGACCCGGAGTCCCAGATCGCCAGCCCGAACATGCCGTTGAACCGGGCTAGGGCCGCCAGGTCCCATTGTTCATAGGCATGGACCACGACCTCGGTATCGGAACGGGTCTTGAACCGGTGACCGAACCGTTGCAGCAGAAAGCCGTCGTCATCAGGGCCGCGGTGGATGAGGGTGCGGGTCATCGCCTCGATCAGCGAAGGTTGCGGCGGCTCCCCGCTCCGATAGTTATAGATGCCACAGATGCCACACATGGATCGGCTACCCCGCCCGCATTCCCCTCTGCCAGCCATCTTACGAGTTTCGATCGCCACTCTTTGTGAAGATGGAATCTAAAATAGGATGGAGTCGGGGACGAAGGGGTGAGGGAGAACGGTGAGGCCAAATACGCCCAGGCGCGGCTGGCGGCGGCGTTTCGCGCCCTGGAACGGGCAGGTGTGCCCGTTACCCTGCGGAAAGGGGATGGATGGCTATCCGACATCCCCCCGGGGGGCGAGGTTGACATCTGGCTTCCGCCAGAGACGGTTGCGCAGGCTGACGAGGTCCTGACCGAGGCCGGTTTCCGCCTCCTGGGGGCCCCGGGAGCCGGCCGTCACCGCTTTTACCTGGCCTTCGAGCATGGTCGATGGCTCAAGATCGATGCGAAGATCGGCAAACCCAGCGCGGCCGTCACACCACCGCAACCACCAGCGCCGACGCCCTGGGGGGAGGCGCAGGCTCACCGGTTGTCGGCGGCGTTGCGGCAGCGGCGTCCCCTGTCAGTGCGGCGGCTCGGCCCGGTCGTGGCCCTGTTAGGACCGGACGGGGCGGGCAAGGGCAGCATTCTGGCGGCCCTCCAATCCGAGATTCCGATCGCGGTCCGCGTCGCCTACCTGGGGTGGCGGCCTCGGGCCCGGCCGGGGGCTCGTCCCGCGGCGGTGGAGGCCCCCCGCCCGGTCAGCACCTTCCGGGAGTGCGCCTTCGTCCTCTACCAGGCCGTGCGCGCCTGGCGCCGCCTGCTCCCGGGTTACCTGGCGGCGTGGCGGGGCGACATCGTCCTGCTGGACCGGCACCCGATCGAGGTGCTGGCCATCCAGCCGCGGCGCAGCGCCGCCGCACGAAGATTGGAACGAATGGTCTTTTCACGGCTGATCCCGCGACCGGACGTCATCGTCGTCCTGGATGCCCCGGGCGCCGCCCTGTTCGCACGAAAGGGCGAACAGACCCCGGCGCTGCTGGAGGAATGGCGCCAGCGTTACCTGGAGGTGCTGGTCCCGAGGGGCGCGGTGGTGGTCTCGACCGAGGGGCCGATCTCCGCGAGCGTCGCCGCGGTTTCGGAGGTCGTCTTCCGCGCCCTCGCCGCCCGGCGGGGCTGGTGAGCTTCGAGGCGCTGTCCCACCTTCTCTTGCCGGCTGATGGCCGGCCGTCGCTGGTGCTCGAAAGCGCCCTCCGCTGGTCATTGGACGGCACCCTGGCGGCTGCGCGCCCCGACGTGATCGTGTGGGGGAGAGGGCCGGCGCCGTCCGGCACCGCCATCCGGCTCCTGGCCCAGATGGCGGTCGCGCGCGAACGGGCGCTACTGATGCTGCGGCTACGGCCGCCCCAACCGTACCGCGTCCGCGGCGTGCACCGCTGGCCGCCCCCACGGCTCGTTGACGGCCCGGTTCGAAACCGTATCCGGGAGGCCTTGCTCGGTGGGGTGATCGTCGAACTCTCCAGTGGCCCGACGCCGCCGCGGCTGCTCGACGATGCCGCTCGCGCCGCCGGCTACGCCGGCCGGGTCCGAGAATTCGGAGCGGGCTCCGGTGGCTCGGCGCTGGCGAGGCTGCGGGCCGAAGGCGAGCACCGGATCTTGAGAGTTGCTCAGGCCGGGCAGCCGGCGGATCCAGCCCACGCCGCTATGGCCCTGGAGCGCCTGGCGCCACTGCGGATCCCGGTGGTACCGCGGCTGCTCGGACGGGGACGCGCGATGTCCGCCTCATGGACGCTGGAAACAGAACTTCCGGGCCGGCGGCCCCCCCGGGTCACACCGGGGATCGCGCGCCAGGTCGCCGCCATCTGCCGGCAGCTGCCCCGGGCTTCCGCAGGTCCGACGGCCTTGCACCAGGATCTCGACCGCATCGCGGCCGCGATCCCGGACCGCCGGCGCCAATTGCTGGACCTCGAGGCGACCGTCTCCGGCCGGCTCGCCCGATTGCCGCTGGCGATGCGCCATGGCGACCTGTGGGCCGGCAACCTGCTCGTGTCGGGGGACCGGCTCACGGGCATCGTCGACTGGGACTCGTGGCACGCGGCCGCCGCCCCGGGCATCGACCTCCTTCATCTGCTGGCCGCCGACACCGCGCTGCGGACGAAGCGGGAGATCGGCGAGGTCTGGCTCGACCGTCCCTGGCGATCGCCAGGCTTCGCCGCGATGGCGGCGGACTACTGGGGGGCGATGGGCGAGAGGCCAACCGCTACCGAGCTCGACGCCGTTGGGGTCGCCTGGTGGGCGGCCGAGATCGGCCACGCGCTGGAGTTGGCTCCGGAGCAGGCCCAGGACCGGCGCTGGGTGGGGTTGAACGTCGAGAGGGTTCTGGAGAGCCTGGCGTGAGCCGGGTCCTTCTGGTTGGCAAGGGAACCCCCGACAGGGGCGGGATCGCCACCTACATCGAGGCGGTGCTCGGCAGCGAGATCCGCCGGCACCACGAGCTGCGCTTCCTTAACCTGTACCGGGCCGATGACCGGCGAGGCGGACGGCTGAACCGCGCCAACCTGCTCCGTACGTTCGCCGATGCCAGGGCCGTGCGGCGGGCCAGCCGGGCTGCCGACATCGTGCACCTGCACACCGCGCTGCTGCCCCTGGTGACGATGCTGCGAGCCGGCCTGCTGGCGAGGGCGGCGCGAGCGGCCGGCGCGCGAGTGCTGCTCCATGTTCACAGCGGACTCGCGCAGACCTGGCTGACCTCGGCCGGCCGCAGGACCATGGCGCACCGGGTGCTCGCGCCGGTCGACAAGGTGATCACGGTGACCGAGGGCAGCCGCGGGTCGCTTCAGGCAGTTCTCAGCCGCGACCGCGTTGTATTGATCGACAACGGAGTCGAGGTGTCAGCCTTTGGACCGCAGCCGGAACCGCATGATCCACCCCGCATCCTCTACGTGGGTGTGCTCAGCCCACGCAAGGGCGTGATCGACCTGCTGCGGGCGGCAGCGCGGCTGACAGAACGAGGCATTCCCCACGAGGTCTGGCTGGCTGGGGGCACGCCGGAAGAAGGCGCCAGACCAGAGGCTGAGGTCCGCGCCGCGGCGGGACCCACGGTCCGGTTTCTGGGCGTCCAGCCGCGCGAAGCTATGCCGAGCCTCTACCGTGACGCCGACCTCTTCTGTCTGCCCTCCTGGTACGAAGGCATGCCGCTCTCGCTCCTGGAGGCCATGGCATCCGGCTTGCCGGTCGTGGCGTCCGACGTCGGCGACATCGCCCGCGCGATCACGGATTCGGTGACCGGCCATCTCGTGCCGGCACAGGATGTCGAGCGGCTGATCGCGGCGCTGGAACCACTCTTGCTACAGCCAGCGGTGCGGCGGCGGATGGGACAGGCCGGGCGCCAGCGGGTCGAAGATCGTTTTGACATGGCAACGACCTGTGCTCGCCTCGACGCCCTGTATACGGAGATGCGGCCATGACCGAGCGAACCGGATGCGCCGCCGAGAAGCTTGTCACAATTAGGCCTCGTGGCCATCCTCTGCTACCACTCGGTCCAGTCCGACTGGCAATCCCCGCTGGCGATTCCAGCCGACGCCTTCGCCCAGCATTGCGCCTGGCTGGCGGAGCATCGGCGGGTGGTCGACCTGCCCGAGGCCCTGGCACAGATGGATGGGCGTGCCCGGCTGCCCCGGCCGCTGGCGGCGCTCACCTTCGACGACGGTTTCGGTGGCGTGTACGAGCACGCCTTCCCGCTGCTGACGCGCTACCAACTGCCGGCCACGGTGTTCCTGGTGGCTGAGACGCTTTCACCGGACGGACGAAAGGTCGATTGGGTCCAACCGCTCCCCAGCCGCCCGCTCACCACACTCAGCCGCGAGCAGGTGCTGGAGATGCAGGCGGCCGGAGTGCGTTTCGGCTCGCACAGCTATGCGCATCAGGATCTCACGACGCTCGACGAGGAGACCTGCGTGACGGACCTCAAAGCCAGTCGCGACCTGCTGGAGACCCTGCTACGGCGACCGGTCGCCCTTCTCGCCTACCCGGGCGGGCGTCACGACGCGAAAGTTCGCCGCGCCGCGGAGCGGGCCGGATTCAGCCATGCTTTCTCGCTGCCGGTTCGGCCCGAACCCTTGAGCCCGTTCGCCGTGCCGCGAGTCGGCATCTGGCCCGGCAATGGCGCCTTCGCCTTGCGGCTGAAGACCTCGCCCTGGTACCTGCGCGTGAGGACGAGTGGAATCTTCCCGATACTGCGCGCCGCCGCTCCCGGGAAAGGAGAGTTCGGCAACCTCTCGTCATAGAGACAATGGACGCTTCCTCCATCCCCACCGAGAACGCAGGTCGACGCCTTGACGATTCAAGCCAAAGTCGCCGGTTCGTTCCCAATTTCCCCACGCTTTGGCCGCATCTGCTGCTCGGCCGAAAGGCCGCCTCGCCGCTTCCATTTCCGTTCGAAGCGCCCTCCATCCGCTATTACGTCCTGGCTCGCTACGGGATCTATGACATCGCGCGGTCCTGGGACCTTGCCGGCAAAGAGGTGCTTTTCCCCGCGTATTTCCATAGCGTCGAGCTGGATGCCCTGGTGGCGGCCGGTGTGCAGGTGCGCTTCTATCCGGTCCACCGCGGGCTGCGGGTGGAGGTTGACGAGGTGGCGCGCCTGATCGGGCCGAGAAGCGCGGCGGTGTACGTCATCCACTACGCGGGGTTTCCGGCCCCGATCGAGGCGCTCGCCGCACTCTGTCGTGAGCGTGGTCTGAGGCTGATCGAGGATGCCGCACTCGCGCTGCTGTCGCAGAGTGGCGGACGGCCGCTGGGCTCCTTCGGTGATGCCGCCATCTTCTGCCTCTACAAGACCATCCCCACCCCGATCGGCGGCGCCGTCGTGATGCCGTCAG
>WNGI01006818.1_pt2 | contig 18168 bp, 18 predicted proteins | sample 5400621 | NCBI WGS metagenome assembly WNGI01 (sample SAMN13153374, study PRJNA577476) | soil metagenome | isolation source: 20 cm soil or saprolite under Garry oak tree replicate 1 | place: USA:California | collected 2016-06-15
AGATGTCGGTGTCCTGATTGATTCGATTTGCAATCTGTTTCGGGCCGTAGACGAGACTTTGCTTGGGGAAACGATAGACCGAGAGCTTTCCGTAATTCGCCCCGTCCATCCGCGCTACCATCCACGCCGCCAGATTGTCTTTTCCTCGAGGGGTGAACGGCGTCATGAATATGAATTCCGGGTTTGCTTCTCCTGGCAGTCGCATGATGATGTGTCGCATGAACGGATTCACGTTGGTCGAGCTGCTGAGGCCGCCCGGGATCTGCCACTGATCCTCGCGGTGGTAAAACGCGTCGGGCTGGGTCATGTGGTAAGTCGCGTGCAACGCTGTCTGCAGCCTGAACAAGTCGCCCGGATAACGGACGTGCCTGCGAATGTCGGCGGGCATCGCGCTGATCGGCTTGAATATCCCGCCGAAGATTTTCGCGTAGGTCTGCACCACCGGGTCATTTGGATCAGCGATGTATGCGTCGACGGTGCCGTCGTAAGCGTCGATCACGACCTTGACGCTGTTCCGCATGTAACTAGTCCCGTCCGCGGTGCGCTGCGAGTATGGATAAGCATCGCTGAGAGTGTAGGCATCGAGAATCCACTTCAATTCACCGGCGTCGGTGATCATCAGATATGGATCGTTGTCGAAATCCAGAAACGGCATTGCCGTCGTTGCTCGCTCGACCACGTTCCGCCGGTACAGGACTTTTGCGTTGCCCTTGATGTCGTCGGAGAGGAGAATCTTCAGCGATCCGAACTGAAAGGCGTACAGCACCCGCCGGATGAACGACCCTATCTGGATGCCACCCTTCCCTTTGTAGGTCGTGTAGATGTTTGTTTCGCCCGCGGGATAATCGAACTCCTGTTGCCGCGTTCCGACGAACACGTACTGACCCGTAAGCTCGCCGTAGTAGATCTGCGGACGCGTCAGCTTTACCGAGACCGTCGAGACAGGCGGCAGATCTTTGATAAACAGAACCGGCAGACCTTCCGTAGTCACCTGATTCACCGGCGCCATCGTCACGCCCATGCCGTGAGTGAAGGTCAGTCTTTCATTGATGAACGTGCGTGTGGGAAGTGATTCGGAGTTGAGCTCGCGCGCCGCCACGTGAACCTGACGATACCTGCCATCGATCGTGTAGCGGTCATCATCGACAGAGACAAAATCGTAATAGGTGCGAATTTCCTGGAGCTGCTTGAACGTCTGCATCAGCAGCTCCCGCTCCCAAAGCCGCACGTTGTCGACGGTAGCGCTGTTTGCCTTTATGTCAGACATCGTCAGCTGCACTTCTCCCGAGAGATCTCTCCCTTCGACTTTGTCGAGGCCCCAGGCTTTGCGCGTGGCGTCGATGTGGCTCCGCAAATACGGTGTCTCGCGTGTCAGCTCGTTCGGGGACACGACCAGTTTCTGGAACGCCGCGGGAACGATTCCGCGCGCCAGCACGCTGACCACCACATAAAAAACTGTCGCCGAGACGGCTGACCAGACGAGTTTCTCGCGCAAGATCCCGAACACAATCCAGGCAGCTGCAGCGATCGCCGCGATAGCACTGATGTACAAGCCCGGTAATGCGACGTGAATGTCGGTGTAGCTCGCGCCAACGAGCGGCCCAGTCGTCGAAAAGAGCAGCTGCGACGTGCCGACGATCCAATGCCGGATCGCGAGTAGCACGAACAGGACGACCAGAAGTCCCCCCAAATGTCGCGCCGCTCTGGGCTTCGCTGACGATCTGCGAGGTGGCAGCGTGATGTCGTTTCGCAACCAGTACATCGCCGCCGTCGCAACGACCGAGAGCAAGGTAAGAGTGATCAGTGTTCCGAGAACGCCCGAGATCAGCGGCAGCCGGAATAGATAGAACGAGATATCACGGTTGAAGAGCGGATCTCGCGCGCCGAGCGCTACGCCATTAAGCCCCTTGAGCAGCGTGAGCCACCACGCAGAAAGCGAGATGGCGGCGAGGAACGAAAGCAGCAGGGCTGCCGGAAGAAAAAGTTTGGTGAACATTCGCGAGATGTCGACGTTTACGCCGTCGCCGCGGTTCACATACAGTACGGGGAACCCGGTACCGGTTCCCCGCGCGATTCTCACATTGCCGTAGAAATAGGCGAAAGCAAACGCGCCACCCACGAAAAACAAAACCACCCGCCAAATCAGGGAAGTCGCGAAAACCGTTTGAAACCCGACTTCTTTGAACCACAGCCAGTCGGTGACGAAGCTGGCGAGCCAGGGAATCACGATGAACGCCGCGAAGAGCGCCGCGACGCTCCACAACACGATGCGCCGGAATGCGGGCGGCATCGGTGGAAGCTTCGCTGGGGCTGGGCGCTCGAAGGGAGAACTCATCGGCAAGAGAAAATGACACTGAATGCGGAGCGCTGCCACCCGCTCGTTCGAAGCGCGGGTTGGCGGTACACGATCTGCACGAACTGACTCGAGTCAATCAGGAGGGAATGATGCCACGCGGAGACAAATCGAAATACACGGAAAAACAGAAGAGACAGGCCGAGCACATAGAGGAGGGTTACGAGGAGCGGGGCATTCCGGAGAAAGAGGCGGAGCGTCGGGGATGGGCCACTGTCAACAAGGTGCATGGTGGCGGGGAGAAGCCGGGCGGTGGCGGTTACGGAGAGCCAGAGAATCACGAGCCGATGCGCAAAGGCGGACGAAAATCGCACTCGGGCCGATCACGCTGATTAGAAAAATCAAAGGGCATCCGGTTGGATGCCCTTTGATTTATTAAGCCCTGAGCTTTCTCTTTACGCCGGACTCATGAACGCGGCACCAGCGCAGCCTTTGTGGTGATCACCACAACGCCGTACGACGCGTCCGGTCCGTACTGCCTCAGTGCAGCGCGGCCCTTGATCACCTGAACCGATGAAATCTGGTCGCCGGTCAGCAGCGGCACCTGATCGCGCTGGAGACGCACCCCATCGACGACGTAGAGAAGTGGAACCTGCGACATCCCGGCCGTAGTTGCCGCGACGTACGAGCTGGCCACCGGTGGCTGCGGTTGTGGCTGCGGCGAAAATGCGCGCTCGGCAGTGCAGGCGGTGCCGGCGGTGCCGGCAATTGTGAGTACGAGTTTAACTGATCGAGGAGTTTTCATTGTGTTTTCCCGAAGGCGACCGAACCTCATCTGTAGCATTGGGTGTGCCAGCGCCTTAACCCCTGAACAATGGGGTTAAGCTCATCCGTTCGCTAGGCCTTGGGCTTCCAGGTTCCTTTGGCAACAGCGGGCAGGAACGCCTCGAGGTCCTTTGGTGGGAACTCCAAAGTCTGGCCCCGTTCGGCGCTCATGTAGGCCGCCATCAGAATTTTCACCACCTCGAAACCGTCATCGAAGGTGAGCATTGGCTTCTCACCGCTCAGGAACGCGCGCGCCATGTGCCGATTCTCCCCGCTATAGCCGTAGACGGAGGCCTCTTCGGCTACTACAGGCATCAGACCCATCTCCGCGTTCTGCTTCTCGACGAGGTCCTCACCCGATTTTCCCTTCACCTCCCGGCTGAAGAACATCTTGAGGCTGGAGTCGAGCGTATTCCAGGACATGGAGTATTCGGGCCCTAGCAGCTCGGCGGACAATCTGAGACCCGCGCCGATGAAACTCCACGAGGTAGTGACTTCACCGACGAGAGGCTCTCCATCTTCCGACTCGTACTCGATCGTTGCGCGGGCGAAGTCCTCAGAAGGACGTTTGGTGTAGTCGACGTCTTTGCCCATCGTCTCCGATAACAGCTTGGCGTAGTGAGGGCGCGACCATTTGAGCGAAGCGATGTGCGCGCTGATGCGCAGCGGTTTGATCGAAGCCCGAGGCGAGCCCGGCTTCGTCAGCAGGTGTCGGACGACTTCGACAGAGTGACACATCATGTCGTTCAGAACTCCGCCACCCTGCTGTGATCCCTGCCAGAACCACGGCATGTGCGGTCCACTGTGCTCCTCGGCAGCGCGCGCGAGATACGGGTCCCTGCCGCGCGTGATGTCGGGCGCGAACAGCTGGTTCTCGAGATAACCGGTGTTGAGTCCGACGCTGCGCACCAAGTCGAGGACCTTTTTTGCTTCAGCGACGTTACGAGCAAGGGGCTTTTCGCAAGCGAGACCCCTCAGGGTTCCGGCGCCGCTCCTGATCGCGCCGACTATCTCTTCAATGTTGGAAATGCGGGCGTGATTCGGACCGCACAGCCAGAGCGCGTTGATGGCGGGATCGGCGACCATGTCGCGAATCGACTTGTAAGGACGTGCTTCACCGACATCCAGCTCGCGCGCCAGCGCTGCCGACGAAGCAGCGTTTTTTTCGTTTGGACTATAGACCCCGCGAACATCGATCTCACGGACGGAAGTCAGCGACTGAATGTGGAAGCGGGCGTTGAAACCGCTTCCCACGAATCCGATGCCCAGACGTTCTGTGCTCATTCGGGTCGCCGAAGAATTTCGAGTTCAGTCATCCGTTGGGAGTGAGGCGCAGTTTCGCGCGATCGAACTTGGTGTAACTCACGCCCAGCTTGTTGAGGGCCGCGGGAGGGCACCCGTTCCACTCATGAACGAAAAGGTTGCCCATGTACTTCAGGTCCTTGACGCCAATCTCGCTGGACCAGAAGCCGGTGGACGTCAAATCACGGAACCGATTAAAAAAGGAAACGCCATCTGCCACGCTGGCCGGAGCGCGCGCCGGCCACGCGATGTCGTTGAGGATCGCCTCGCGCTGCGCCTGCGAAGCGTCGGCGAACGGCTTTCCAAATCTCGAATTTGACTGGGCGTCGATCCACGCGAGTCCATCCCTCATCCACTTTTGGCTGTTGGGACGGTCCGTCATGGTGAAGTCCATGAACTCCGGCACGCCGGCGTCGGTGGCGCTTCCGGAGCGTTCGTCGCGCGGAATGACCATGTCGGCGAGGACGCGCACGGTCCGGTATTCAGCAGCGGTGAAGAATGTCGGCGCGTATGGAGTTCCATTCGCGGCTGCGCGAAGCGCATCGTCGACGAATCGTCTGACTCTGTCCTGCTCAGCGGTTGGCCATTTGAGAAAGGCGGCGACCGGTAGCGACGCGAGCAGCTGCACGGCATCGCGCCGGCTCATGTCTCTCCCCGGTTGTGAGTTGGGGACCGTGTCTTCCGTCACGAGGTTCTCGTTTTCGCTTTGCATCAGAGTGTCCCCCGTTTCCGTTCCTGCGCGATGTATTCGCCGGTGCGCATCGAGAGCGCGAGTATAGTCCAGGTTGGGTTCTTGTCGGCCTGCGACACGAACGGACCGCCATCGGTCACGAAAAGATTCTTCACGTCGTGGGCGCGGCAATTTGGATCGACTACTGATTTTCGCGGATCGACACCCATGCGCGTCGTCCCGAGCTCGTGGATGATCTCCCCACCCCTGGCTATTCCATAGCCCTTGGTCTGGTCCGGCATGGCGCTGAATACCTTGCCTCCCATTTCCTCGACGAGCGCACGGAAAGTTTGCTGCATGTGGCGAACCTGGTTGTACTCGTAGTCCGTCCACTGCCAGTGGAAACGCAACACCGGGATCCCGTACTTGTCTTTCACGACCGGATCGATCTCGCAGTAGCTCTTGTCGTTCGGAACCATCTCGCCGCGACCGGCAAAATAGACCGATGAGCCGGCGTAACGACGGTAGTCGTCCTTGAGCGCCTTACCGTAACCCCCGCCAGACGGGTAACGCTGGATTCCGCCCATGAATCCATAGCTCGGCGGCCCAGTGAAGCCGCCGCCGACTTCGATGTGGTACCCACGCGGGAAATCCAGCTTCTTGTTGTCGATCCACCACGGCATGTAGATGTGCCCACCCCCGACACCGTCCTCATTGTGGGGGACGTGATCCATCATTTTCGGGATGAATCCAGCTACGTCGGTGCCGGTGGTATCGGTGAGGTACTTGCCGACGACGCCGCTCGAGTTGGCGAGACCGTCGGGAAATTTCGGCGACTTGGAGTTGAGAAGGAGTCGAGCCGTCTCGCACGCGCTCGCTGCGACCACGACAACACGTGCGTCAGCGTGGCGTTCCGCGCCCGTCTTGGTATCGATGTAGGTGACGCCACTCGCAAGTCCGCGACTGTTGAGCGTGACTTCGCGCGCCATGGCGTTGGTGACGAGAGTGAGACGACCCGTTTTGAGCGCGGGAGCGATCAGTACATTGGTCGATGAGAAATTGGAGTTCGTCCGGCAGCCGCGGTTGCACTGGCCGCAGTAGTGGCAGCCGGCGCGGCCATTGTGGGCCTTGGTGATGATCGACAGACGCGCCGGTATGCAGGCGATGTTAAGTCGATCCGCGGCATCCTTGACCATTAGCTCGTAACAACGCGGCCGCGGCGGCGGCAAAAAATACCCGCCGGGGTGGTTCGGCAGATTGTCGTTGTTGCCGAAAATCCCGATCAGCTTGTCTATCCGATCGTAATATGGAGCGAGATCCGAATAGCCTATTGGCCAATCGTCGCCCAGCCCGTCGCGACTCTTCGCTTTGAAATCGTCGGGCCCGAAGCGGAGTGAGATTCGGCCCCAATGGTTGGTGCGGCCGCCGACCATTCTGGCGCGCCACCACCTGAACTCGGTGCCCTCGGCCACTGTGAAAGGCTCACCCTGGAGCTCCCAGCCGCCGACGCAAGCGTCGAACTCACCGAACGGGCGATCCGGAGTCGATGCCCCACGCCGTGGCGACTCGTACGGCATTTTGAGCATTACCGAGTCCTTGGTGTTGTCCCATGGTCCGCCAGCCTCGAGGAGCAGGACATTGGCGCCGGCGCGCGTCAGCGTGTAGGCAGCCATTCCACCACCGGCCCCCGACCCCACGATACACACGTCGTATGTCTTGCCCTGTGTGGATGGGAGATGGGAGTGCGAGAATGAACCCAAAGTCATCGCAAATCCGCAGTTGAGGACACGAGAAACTACGCCCGGCTCGCTAAAGGCACTAGGCCCGGCAGATATCATTTTTGTGCGGCTGCGAATGCGGAGTTTCCCTCAGGAATCAAGCCGTTTTTTCGACGAATAAACGTGACTTGCCAGGGCGGAAAACCGTCTTTTTACCGAGGGAACTACCCACGCCCAACCCGTTCGCGCGTGCCCATGCCATACACAAGTGACAGCGCGAATCTCTACCGCATCGAGACTACTCGAAAAGCGGTCATCCTCACGATGCTGGGTGGTGAGGAGCTGCGGGGAAATGTCTTCATTCACTTCTCGTCGTATCGTCCGTTCGAGTTCGAGGATGTGTCCGAGCTGTTCAACGCCGACACTCCGTTCTTCCCATTGGAGCTAGAGACGTCCGAAGTGATACTGATCTCGAAAGAGCGCGTTGCCGAAGTAGCCGCCAACCGCGGCGAGTACGCATCAGATCAGGTCCCAAGCGAGGGCACGATCCCGACAGCGCTGCTCCAGATCATGCTCATTGGTGGCGAGGTTCGCCTCGGCTCCATCCGCCTGGAGGCGCCGCCGGACCGCGCGCGCGTGAGTGATTACCTCAACGCGCTCACGTCGCGGTTTCTGACCCTGTACACATCAAACGAAGCGCGCCTGATCAATCGATCGCTGATCGACCGCGTTCGTCCACTGGACTGACATGGCCCAGCTAGATCGATTCCTCAACCTGCTGGTTACGAACAACGCCACCGCGCTGGTGATGTCCGAAGGCGAGGTTGCGACCGTGATCATCAAGGATTCGCCGCGCCCCGTAATGAAGCAGCCGCTGACCAGTGCGCAAATTCTCACGTTGGTGCGTGAGATTGCGCCGCCGAATCAGCCGCATTCGCTCGACGCGGCGGGAGGCGTGCGCTTCGAGTACTCCTCGGCGGACGGGACTTTTGAAGTCTCGCTCAGTCAGAACGGAAAGATTTCAGCGCGCATCCAGCCGATGGCCCCGAATGCCGGGAAAGCGAATACGCCAAAGGGCGAGTCGGCCACATCCAAGGCCGGCGCCCAGTCCGCCGCTGCTGCTGCTTCCGCTGCGGCGCAGCAGGCTGCGCCGCGGGTCGAAGCCCCGCGGACGGAAGCTCCGACCGCGAAGGAGGAGAAGAACGACACCGACTTCGCGCACGAGATCGCGGGTGTCGCGCGCTTCCGCGGCAACGCACTCAGGGACCGCAAGGGAACCGGAGCGGTTTTCCGCGCCATCCCGGCCGCGGTTGTAACTGTCGAACAAATGGGCATCTCGCAGGAAGTGCAACGGCTTTGTCATCTGACCAAGGGGCTCGTCCTCGTGACCGGCCCAACCGGCTCCGGAAAATCGACGACGCTTTGCGCTCTGATCGACCTGATCAACCGGACGCGCTCCGATCACGTCATCACGATCGAGGACCCGATCGAGTTCGTGCACGAGAGTAAGAAGTGCCTTATCACGCAGCGACACGTCGGTGTGCATACGTCGTCGTTCAAGCAGGCGCTGCGGGCGGCGCTGCGCGAGGACCCCGATATCGTACTGGTCGGTGAGCTCCGCGACCTCGAGACTGTGTCAATGGCGATCGAGACAGCCGAAACGGGACACCTCGTTTTTGGCACGGTTCACACGTCGACGGCGGTCAGCACTGTCGACCGGGTGATCGATCAGTTCCCGCCCGACCGTCAGGCCCAGATCCGCGTCATGCTCTCCGAATCGCTGAAGGGTGTAATCTGCCAGGTTCTCTGCAAGAAAATCGGGGGCGGGCGCGTTGCGGCCCGCGAGATCATGCTCTCGACGCCTTCGATTTCCAACCTGATTCGGGAAGGCAAGACGTTCCAGCTGCCGTCGGTCCTTCAGACATCGAAACGGCTGGGCATGGTGACGATGAACGATGCGCTGATCGAGCTCGTCGATTCCAAGCAGGTCGAGCCGCAGGAAGCGTATCTCAAGGCGACAGACAAGGTAGGGATCATCAACATGCTGAAGCAGCGCGGAAAGGATGTGAGCTTCGCGGACCCGGACGACGCGCGAGCCGCCGGAGCATCGAGCGAAGCTCCCCAAAAGCCCGCTGGCAAAGCAGGCGCCGGCCGGTAGATCACTGGCGTATGAAAAACGCCCTCCATTCTTGGAGGGCGTTTTTTTTTGACTAACGACGCTGACTTACGGGTTCTGCTGCGCCGAATCGATACGCGCCTGCCTTGCGGCGGCGGAATCAGCGGTCGTCATTGTTTTCTTGACGGCCCTGGCGCCCGGGATCTGCGACCCCGCAAGGATGCTGTCCTTTTCACGCTGAGTAAGCGTTGACCTGCTTTGTTCCGATTCCTGAGTGCAGGCGGCGGAAGCAAGACAGAAGGCGGCACCCAGGATCGTAATTCCGCGCTTTGGCATGAGACCTCGATCAGATAGGCGGGTTAGAGAAAAGGCCGTTGCGGCTGCGGTTGCCCGGTGAAGACTCGCGTTAGGCCGGCGCTCCTGCCGGCACACCTTCACCGACCGGCTGCGCGCTCCGGCCCCTCGGCTTGAACAGGAACGCGAACAGGATAAACACTATCGCAGCCCCAGCGGAAGGAACCAGCCAGATAGAATGCCAGTCGTGCGTGACCTTCAGACATTCGTGCGCGGCAGCGGCAGCATCACCACAAGCCGGATTTGGCGTGGCGAAGCGATTCACCACTGTTCCCGACACGAACGCGCCGATGAAATATCCAAGTCCGTTGGTGACGAAGTTTATCAGTCCCTGCGCGGCGGCGCGAATCTTCTCTCCGGCCCGCTGGTCGGTATAGATCTGACCGGCGACGAAGAAGAAATCGTAGCAGACACCGTGGAAGAGAATGCCAATGTAGATGAGAAGCATCACCGGACCGACTGCTCCATAACCGAAAGCCAGATAACGAAGCGCCCACGCAGCCATGCCAACGAGCATGATCACCTTGATGCCGAACCTTCGTAGCGCGATCGGCAACAGCAGCATGAAAAAGATCTCGGACATCTGTCCGAACGTCTGAATGAAGGCTGGATCCGGCGCTCTGATCTCGTTCAGGAATGGATTGGCGAAGGTGTAGTAGAACTGAAGCGGGATGCAGAGAAGAAACGATCCCGCCACAAAAATGAAGAAGTCACGGTTGCGCAGCAGGGCTAGCGAGTCCAGCCCCAGCGCATCGTGAACGCTGAATCTTCCGCCAGCTGCCTTTGGAGGCGTGTGCGGGAGCGCCAGCGAGTACGCCGCCATGACGATCGATGCGCCGGCCGCGAGTCGCATCGGAAGAACGAGCGCATCCGCGTGGAAGATTTTCCCCACCATGATTCCCGCCACGATCCAGCCAATCGTTCCGAGCACGCGAATGACCGGAAAATCGCGACCCGGGTCGCTGACATGATGAAAGGAGATCGAGTTGGTGAGGGATAGCGTGGGCATGTAGCACAACGCGTACAGAATGAGGAGCGGGTAGAAGGTTCCGAACGTCGTTTGCAGCGAGACCAGATACATCACGACTCCGCCGATCAAATGGAGTAGAGCCAGAAGCTTCTCGCTCGAGAAGTATCGGTCGGCCACGACTCCCATGAAAAAGGGAGACACCAGCGCTGCGATCGCCGTCGCACCGTACGCCAGGCCGATCTGCCGATCGGTAAAGTGCAACGTCTGGCCGAGGTATGTACCCATCGTCACGAACCACACGCCCCAGATGAAATACTGGAGGAACATCATCGCTGAGAGCCGCGTCCTCGAGCTCACTTGAGCTCCCGGATGCGGATGTTCCGCAGCGACAGCGTGCCGTCGTGATCACCCTGAATTCCGATGTAGCCCCTCGCCGCTGTTCCATACTTGGGATATTCGGCGAATTTGCTCGCCTTGACTTTCGCCAGCCAATCAGGACTTCCGAGCTCGTACTCGAGCAGTTTCTGCCCGTTCATCCAGTGCTGCACAGTGTTGCCCTTGACTACGATTAGCGTCGAGTTCCACTGGTCTGCTGGCTTCACGACTCCGGCAGGTGACGGATACAGCGCGTAATCAGCGCCAGCCGAGGTCAGCCTGCTCTGTCCGTCGGGGTGGCCGGCGTCGTCGAGAAGTTGGTACTCGGGCGCGCTCCAGTAGATGTGGTCGTAATCTTCAGTTCCGCGATAGAACAGACCGGCGTTGCCCCCGGGGCTCAGCTTCCAGTCGAGCGCCAGCTCGAAATCGCCGAACTGATCCCGAGTGATTATGTCGCCCACTACGCCGGTTTTAGTGAGCACGCCATCGACGATTTGCCAGCCGGCCGGCACCGCCTGTTGCCGGAAACCGCGCCAGGCAGCGGTACTCGTTCCGTCGAACAGCGAGCGCCATCCGGCCGCGCGTTGTTCAGCGGTCAACGGCGTGGCGCCCGACGCGCTGCTCCCGCTCGAGCCCGAGGTGTTTCCCATCGGTGTGCACGCACTGACGAGCAACGTCAACTGAGAGATGATCGCCACACGTGCGGCAGCTCCATGAATCATGGCTTCCTCTTGATGAAGTATTCAGACAGCCCAACCGGCGCGATATTCTCGCGTCAGGTATTGATTGGCATCGGCGATGTTGGTGACGCGCATCTTCTCGCCGTCGTACAGAATCTTTCGGCCCTGCCCGGTGCGCAGCGCGACAATACCAAGCAACATCGTCTCAGTGAGTTGGGCCGCGTACTCGATCGGTGAAGTTGTCTTCGCCTCTCCCTTGATGGCGTTGACCCAGTTCATCTCGTGACTGCCGGTAATTCGGGTATAGGTCTTCGGCACGAGTGCGGCTTCCTCGGTGAGACCCGTAGGGAACAGTCTTGGGTTCGACCCATAGGTATCATGCATCAGAATTCCTTTTTCGCCGATGAAAATCACGCCACCCTCGCTCTTCAGAGTGACGTCGTCCGGCAGGACGTCCGGGCGCGGCGGATACAGACCGCCGTCGTACCAGGTCAGTTTCACCGGAGGCTGTGCGCCGCGAGCCGGAAACTGGTAGTGGACCGCTGTCGCGACCGGATATGAAACGGGGCGGTTATATCCACGCGCTTCGCGACTTCCCGCTGGCGCTTTGGGATCGGGCGCAATCGGCATCGTGCCCCACTGCGTTGACGTCGCTTCGATGCTCGTGGGATAGGTGAGACCAAGCGCCCAGAAAGGGTGATCGATCAGATGCGCGCCCATGTCGCCGAGCGCGCCGACACCGAAGTTGATCCAGCCTCTCCAATTGAACGGATGGTAGATCGGGTGATACGGCACGTCCTCGGCGACCGGACCAACATAGAGATCCCAGCGCAAACCCGACGGAACAGGATACGATCCCATCGCCGAGGCCAGCACCTGATTCACGTATGAGAAGCTCCACACATTTCCAAACGGGCTGGGCGGGGACGATGGAGGTGGTGAACCCGTCGGTCGCGGCACTCCCTGAGGCCAGTACACGACGGGACGATTCGTCCAAACGTGAACCTCTCTTACCGGTCCGATGATTCCAGCCTGAATCCATTCGTTGACCAGCCGCGCAGAATCGCTGGAGTGGCCCTGATTACCCATTTGCGTGACGATCTTCGGATTTGCAACCGCCATATCACGGAGCACGCGCGCTTCATGAACGGAGTAGGTGAGCGGCTTCTGCACATATACGTGCTTCCCGTTCTGCATCGCCGCTTTCGTCACCACGGCATGCAGGTGGTCGGGAGTCGCGATCACGATTCCATCGATGTCCTTCTGCTTGTCGAGCATTTCGCGGAAGTCCGAATAGCGCGCGGCCTTTTGGAACTTCTGCTTGAGGGTGATGCCTTCAGGCCTGTCTTTCTTCTGGTTGTCCTTGAGCTTCTCCTCTACTTTTTTCTCGGAGTACGCGAAGTCGACATCGGAAAAGGCGACCAGATTCTCAGTTTTCGCGAGTTCGAGCGCGTTCTCCGAGCCCATCCCTCCAAACCCGACCACCGCGAAGTTGATGGTGTCGCTCGGCGCCTGAAAGCCAACCCCCCCGAGGACGTGACGCGGTACGATCATCACACCGAGTCCTATCTTGCCGGTGCCAGCGACGAACTCGCGCCGCGTGACTTTCTTACCCGTCATGTAAGGCGAATCCTCCCCTTTCGTATGAATGTATCGGACGGCGCGATCAGTATCTCAGGGCGTGTAGATACCTGTAGCTGTTGCGAATCGTGGCGATTGGGTCAGCGGGCTGATCGTGCTCGACGAAGTAATGTTTGATCCCGGCCTTGTCGCTTTGCGCGAAGATCGCGCGGAAATCGATCGTTCCCTGGCCGACATCGACCATCTTGTTGTCCGGCGGGCCGGCTGAATCCTTGACGTGAACCAGGGGAAACCGCTTCGGATATCGATTGAAGAAATCGAGTGGGTCACCACCGCCGAACTTCACCCAGTAGAGATCCATCTCGAAGTCGACCAGCGACGGATCGGTCTGGCTCAATAGCAGGTCGAGCGGTCGCTGACCGTCGACGCTTCTCAGCTCGAAATCGTGGTTGTGGTAGGCGAAGCGCAGGCCCACCGATTTCGCTTGAGCGGCTGCCCTGTTGAATAGCGCGGCGTGTCGCTTCCAGTCGTCGAGCGTCCGGCGCTTCTCCTCGGGAATCCAGGCAATCGTTGCCCATTTATGCCCGATCGCCTTCGCGTCGTCGAGCTGTTTCTGCCAGCCGCTCTCCAGCGACTCGAAAGCCAGATGCGTCGAGGGTGAGGAGAGGTCATTCCGACGCAGTAGCTCGCGGATCTGGGCAGGCGTACGACCGAAATATCCGGCGAACTCGACTTCCTTGTACCCGATGGCGGCGACTTGGCGAATTGTGCCAGGAACGTCGGCCTTCATCAGGTCTCGGACGGTGTAGAGCTGAAGGCCAACGCGCTTGATCTTTCGGCGAGGCGCGAGAATCTCGCTGGCGGCAGTAGCGTCTCGGCTGGCGATCCCGAGGGCGGCGACGCCGAGCGTCGCGATGAAGTTGCGGCGGGTCTGCATTGTCAGAACGCGGGTGAGGTTGCAGCTAGTATGGAGAAGCTTCGCACGCTCCGCAATGAAGCGGCGGCCTGCTCAACGAGCTATGGGTGCATCGCTTTCAGCTTCTTCGGCGGCACGAAGATCATCGAATCGACGCGCCGGAATAGCGAACGCGAACGTGCTACCGGAGTCTCCCGGAAATTCTGCCCACGCGCGTCCGCCAATCGATTCGACTGTCTCCCGCACGATACTGAGGCCAAGGCCGCTGCCATCGGCCCCGGTCACGGTATCACCGTGCGCTCTGTAAAACTCCTTGAAGAGCTGTTCGCGCTTTTCGGCAGGAACACCGATTCCATTGTCGTGAACGCGAATCACAACCTCTCTGTCTTTTTCCGTATCCGGCCCCTCGACAGTCGCGTCGATTGCTACCCAGCGTTCGTCCTTCGAATTATCGGAATACTTGATGCCATTCGACACATAGTTCATGAGACAGAGCTCCACGGTCGCCGCATCCACCTCGATGGGTGGAAGGTCATCGGCGATGCGCACATCAACTCCCTTAGCCTTGGCCGCGTCTTTGAGCTCACGAATCGCTTCGTTCGCCGCCTCCGGAAGGAGCACGTTACGACAATGCCTCGAGTCAGCCTGCGTTCTGGACAGGGACTCGAGATTCGCCAGGACGCGCTGTAGGCTCTCTGCATTCTTGGCGATCATTTCCTCGAATTCCGTGCGCTCCGCTTCGTCGACCCATGACTCGGCGAGAATAGTGGATGCGTTGGAGATCGCGTTGACTTTGTTCTTCAGCTCGTGCGCAACCGTTCGATTGAATCGGCGGAGCCGCGTCTCCCGCTCGTTGATCTGCGCAGAGAACAACCGAAGGTAATGACTCACGGTGGCTTGGCGAATCAGCTCGATTGCCTGCGCGGTGCGTTGCCAACAGGCGAGGAAATCTCTTCTCGGAATGTGCTCCTCGATCTTCTCGGCGGTGTCCGCCAGGAAGTCGAAAATGATCTCTCCGAGCATCTCGTATTCCTTCAGCAGCTCGTAGGCGTCGAAGCCCTGGGCGTGGCGGAGTGCACCGAGCTCCATCGCCTTGGCAACGACCGGAGCTCTGGCGTCGATGTCCCTTTCCGGACGTTTGATGTATCCGGCAATGCCCTCAATCAACAGCGGCACATGGTTGATCAGCTCGTGGGTTGGGAAAACCTTTCCCGAGGAGATCGCGACCCGTGACGTGATGCGATCGAGCCATTGCGTGACGAGCTCCTGTTTGGCCGTCCGCAATCGACCAGACAGCGTTGCGGCCAATTCGACTGGATATGCCGATGGATCCCTTGTCACCATCTCCTTCCTCACTCCCCTGATATCGTCAATAGCTCAGCAAAAAGAGTTCTCACGCGAATAATTGGCGGTCGCGGCCCCCCAGAAACTGCCGAATCGGGCCGTCCAATGGGATTCGCTGGCGGCCAGTCAGTCCGCCTTTGGCCGAAAAGGCAGTTCCATGCAAACGCTTGCGTCGTCCGGATTCCTTCTGCACAGTACCGCCATATGAAGTGGAGCTCCGGACCGCACCTGCACGCCCTCACTATCACGCCTCACAAATCTGGGAGGACGCAATGACGAGGTGGTCACACGCTGCGGTGAGCCTTCTCGCGCTCACGATCACCGCGTGCGCCGTTCAGGAAAAGAGGCCGGCGGCCGAAGGCGACAAGGCTGTCGTCAGCGCCTACGTGCGCGCCTGGAATCAGCACGACACCGTTGCGATCGACACTCTGCTCGCCGCTGACGCGATCCATGAGGACAACGCACAAAACTTTCGCGGAAAGGGTCCAAAGGAGGTCATCGCCTTCATGCGTGGCGTCATCAGCGCCGAGCCCGATTACAAGATTACCGTGACGAACAGCATCGAGGATGGAAAATTCGTCGCGCTCGAATGGACCCGGACCGCCAGCTATACCGGGCCCGATCCGACTGGAAAAAGAGTTACGAACAGACGCACGTCCGGAAAAGGCTCCTCCTTCGCTGAAGTCGAGAACGGCAAGATCAAGCGGTTCACGGATTATTACGATCTGGCGAGCTTTTTCCGGTAACAGGATTTAAGAATGGGCGGGACCGCCTGAATCGGGGCGTAAACGATACTGTTGAGATCCTTCGTAGCCAATTCCCAGTCATAATCGTCCTGTAAACGAATCTTCACAGAGACTGGGGACATGCGCAGCAAAACAATTCTTTCAATTTCTTTACTTTCCGTCGCTGCTCTCAGCAGCGCCTGCTCACGCCACCGCGCTGCGGCGGCGCCGACACCATCAAACGCCGCATCCGCCGACCGTGCCGCTATCGACGCAGCCGAGCGTGAAAACGCGAAGCTGCACGCCGATGCAGACAACAGCGCCAGCGATACGGAGCACGCTCCGAAGGCTCTGGCTTCGGATCGGAGCGCGATCACTACACCAGTGTACTTCGAGTTCGATCGATCGGAGATCACGGACGAAGGGATTCGTCTGCTCGATCAGAAGGTCGACGCGCTGCAGAGAAACGCCTCCGTGCACATTCGGATCGAAGGCAATGCCGATGACAGCGGCTCGGACGAGTACAACATGGCTCTGAGTCAGAAGCGTGCCGCGATTGTCACACGTTATATGACCGACCGCGGAATCGATGCATCGAGAATCAAGATCGTCAGCTTCGGCGAAGAGCGTCCCGCCTGCACGACGTCGCGCGAGGAAGACTGCCGTGCGAAAAACCGCCGCGACGAGTTTGTGATTCTGTCGGGCATGTAAGACTCCTGAACGAAAAAACGCCCCGTCCGGTTCGCCGGCGGGGCGTTTTTGTTTGAATCCAAAGTAGCTGGGGAGAGACTCGAACTCCCGACCCGGCACGCCGACTGAAACCGTCGCCTTGGCCCGCTTCCTGTATATGCCTTGACACGCATATGCTCTGTGGGGTATATTACAATATGGCATCTGTGTTCGAAATCATTGCCGAGCCGAACCGCCGCGCGATATTGAGCCTCCTGGTCTCGTCACAACAGTCGGTTGGAGAGATCGAGCGTCAACTTCGTATGTCGCAGCCGACCGTGTCAAAGCACCTGCGAGTGCTGCGCGAGGCCGGTTTCGTGGAATCCACGGTGGACGCACAGCGCCGTCTCTACCGGCTGAAAGCTGAACCATTTCAGAAGGTGGATGCCTGGCTGGCTCCGTTCCGTCGGTTCTGGTCCGCTCACGTCGATGCTCTCGAACGCCACCTCGACCGCATGGATCAATCAACACGAACGAAAAGGAAGACAAGGAGAAGAAGATGATGACCGATCGCTTGCAGTACGCACCGGGTCCGGCCAGCGGGGCGCAGGTACAAAAGGAAGGAGAGAAGTGGACGCTCATCCTCGTCAGAGAACTGCGTCACTCGCCGGAAAAAGTCTGGCAGGCGCTAACCGACCCGTCGCAGCTGCGCGAGTGGGCGCCCTTCGACGCCGATAGAAGCCTGAGTACGGTTGGAAGCACGGTGAAGCTCACCACGGTGGGAGCGCCCGCGCTGCACGTCACCGAAAGCAAAGTGACGCGAGCCGACGCTCCCAAGGCGCTCGAGTACAACTGGGGCGACTTCGATATCCGGTGGCAACTCGAACCTTTCGGTGGCGGCACGCGACTGACCCTGTGGACCAACATCGATCGCCGCTACATCTCAATGGGTGCTGCTGGGTGGCACATTGCTTTCGATGTTCTGGATCACCTGCTCAGCGGAACGCCCATCGGCCGCATCGTCGGTCCCGAGGCGATGAAGTTCGGCGGCTGGCAGCGATTGAACGGGGAGTACGCCAAGCAGTTCGGCGTTGAAACGCCCAACTGGTCGCCCAACGTCTCGAAGCGTTGAAGCGCTACCCAAAGCCCGGAGCTACTCGATGTCTAGTGTAACCGCCCGCACCGTCTCAGCTCCCCGCTGGATGCTCTGGACCGGCTGGCTCCTTTCTTTTGCGGTGGTCGCGCAGCTGCTGAGCAGCGCCTGGTTCAGGGCTACCCACCACGCCTTCGCGGTGGCCGAAATTGTTACTGCCTATGGCTATCCCGAATCGGCCATCGTCTCGATTGTCATTGCGGAATGCGCCTTGGTGGTGCTCTATCTTGTCCCGCAGACATCTGTCCTCGCCGCAATCGTGATGACCGGCTATCTCGGCGGCGCGGTCGCCACTCATTTGCGGATCGGAGACACGGCGCGCGCGGCGATTCCTTTGGTCGTAGGAATTCTCGCCTGGGGCGGCCTGTATTTGCGGGACAGCCGCATCCGCCAACTTGTTCCCTTCCGCCGCTCGGCGTGAGTGAGATTGATATGTCTGAAACTTCCAGGATGAGAACATGAAAAAGTCGGGTGCGA
>WNGI01001814.1_pt1 | contig 18167 bp, 13 predicted proteins | sample 5400621 | NCBI WGS metagenome assembly WNGI01 (sample SAMN13153374, study PRJNA577476) | soil metagenome | isolation source: 20 cm soil or saprolite under Garry oak tree replicate 1 | place: USA:California | collected 2016-06-15
CGGGGTCTCCGCCGGGGAACAGACTCTCCGCCACCGTCGCGCCGAGCACGGCGACCTTCCGTATCGACTTCACGTCGTTGTCGCTGAACAGCGCGCCGCTGGCAACGCTCCAGTCACGGATCGTGAGATAATCGGTAGACACACCGTTGATCTGGGTGCGCCAGTTGCCATTTCCGCCAATGACCTGCGTTCGCGTCTGAATCACCGGCGATACGGCGGCCAACGTCGTCGCTTCACGTTTGACCTTATCGGCGTCGTCGACCGTTAGGCGGTTGAACGTGCCCGCGCCCTGGCTCGCGCCGCCCTGCTGCGTCGAGCCCGGCATGATCATGATGACGTTCGTCCCGAGACTATTGATCTGCTCCTGAATGCGGGCCTGCGCGCCGTTACCGATCGCGACCATCACGATCACCGCGCCGACGCCGATGACGATACCCAGCATCGTCAGGAGCGTCCGCATCTTGTTCTTGAGGATGCTCTGCGATGCCAGCTTGAGTAACGTTTGCTGTTTCATGCTGCCTCCGCCCGCTCCGCCTGCACGTCGATGTCGGCGTCGATGTTGCGTAGATCTTCCGCGGCGGTGCGCCGCCGCTCGACCGGATGGTCGCGGCGAATGCGCCCGTCGCGCACTTCCACGATCCGCGTCGCGTACTGCGCGACGTCCGGCTCGTGGGTCACGATCAGAATCGTGATCCCTTGCGCGTTCAACTCCTGAAAGAGCTCCATCACCTCCACCGACGTGCGGCTATCCAGGTTGCCCGTCGGCTCATCGGCGAGCAGCAACCGCGGCTGCGTGACGAGCGCTCGCGCGATCGCGACTCGCTGCTGCTGTCCGCCGGAGAGCTCGCTCGGCTGGTGATCGAGCCGATCGCCGAGACCAACCCGTTCGAGCGCGCGCGTCGCCAGCTCCTTCGTGTTTTTCTTCGTGCCCGTGCGGTCGTACAGCAGTGGCAATTCCACGTTATCCAGTGCGGTAGTACGAGCCAGCAGATTGAATCCTTGAAAGACGAAGCCGAGCTTTTGATTGCGAATGTCGGCCAGCTGATTCCTCGTCAGCCCTTCGACGCGCGTTCCGTCGAGGGTGTAGGTCCCCTCGGTCGGCACATCGAGGCAGCCAAGGATGTTCATCAGCGTCGACTTCCCCGAGCCGGACGAGCCCATGATCGCCACGAGCTCGCCCTGCCTAACGGTGAGGTCGACTCCCTTGAGGGCCGCGACCTCGTTCGTTCCCGTCTTGTAGATTTTCGTCGCACCGTGGATGTCGATGACCGGCACGCCGATTGTGTTCTCGTTTGACATGACTAGAACCCTCCAGGCCCGCGCCGGGCGCCACTTTGTGGCTGGAGCGGATTCGCGGAGCTCGCGCTCGATGTGCTCGTGGTCGTCGTTGCATTGCTGCCGATGATCACTTGAACTCCCGCCTGCACAGTCGTGCTGTCGCGCGGCGTAATCTCAGTGGTCTGGCCGTCGGTGAGACCGGTCTTCACCCGTGCCACGGCGAGCTTACCAGTCTTATCGAGATACCAGAGCATGCCACCTGTACGCGCTGCCCCGTTAGGTGAGTATCCACCCCGTGAGCCGCCGGCCGCGGCGGATCTCTGAGCTCCGTTGGCAGTTACGCCGTTGGCAGTTACGCCGTTGGCAGTTGCGCCGTTGGCAGTTGCGCTCCTCGTCTTTATGCCGACTTCCGCCATCATCTCCGGCGTCGCTCGGAACCGCAGCGCGGCGTTAGGTACGAGTAGCGCGTTCTTCGCCGAGCCGGTAAGGAACTGCACCGTCGCGGTCATACCAGGCAGCAGCTTGCCATCGACATTGGACACGGAGATCACCGTCGTATAGTTCACGACGTTGTCTTGCGTCGTCGACTGCAGCCGCACCTGTTGCACCGTGCCCGTGAAGCTCCGATTCGGATATGCCTGGACCGTGAACGTCACCGGCTGGCCAACCGCGATTTGGCCGATGTCACTCTCGTCCACCTTCGCGAGGATCTGCATCTCCGACAGATCGTTCGCGATCAGGAACAGCTCCGGCGCGGATAGACTCGCTGCCACCGTCTGCCCCACATCCACCGTGCGCTCGACGATCACGCCGTCGATCGGGGCGTAGATGTTCGTGTACGCGAGGTTCTGCCTCGCTTTATCGAGGGCGATCTGCGCTGATTTCAGGTTGGCTTTACCAACTTCATAATTCGATTGCGCCGTCCCAAACTCGGTCGCCGTGATCACCTTCGAGTCGAAGAGCGTCTTCTCACGGTCATATTCTTGCTTCGCCATCGTGTACTGCGATTGCGAGCGCTCCACACCGGCTTGCGCGTCCTGCACCGCTTGCTGTTGCAACGTTGGATCGATGCGGGCGAGGAGTTGGCCCTTCTTCACTTTCTGATTGAAGTCGGCGTAAATCGCTGAAATCTGCCCCGACACCTGGGTGCCGACCTGCACCGTCGTGACGGCGCTGAGCGCACCCGTCGCCGATACGGTCGCCTCCAGATTCCCGCGTGTAACGGCCGCGAACCGGTAGGCCGGAGCTTGAATCGCATCGGCTCGGCGGTACATCGCGACGCTACTGGCAGCGACCACGACGACGGCTGCTGCCGCTGCGATTCTCTTCTTGTTCATAGGTCCATCCTCTCGGTTCAGCGGTCTCGTCCGCTTGCTGTCGCGCACGCGGTCCCCATCCGAGGACCTGGCGCGTCGAGGATGATTATAGTGCTTTTCAGTGGCGCAAATGCCCGGTTTGCAACGACTTGCACCTGGGTGTCGCCAGTGGCATCGGCGCGTAACGAATGACTTGGCGTCGATCCATGGCCGCGCGTATGCTTCCTTGCAACGAGGGAGCGCGACGATGAGTAAACTGGAAACGAACTCGGGAACTGACGCGCCAGCTCAGCCATTTCGGCTGAGCCGCCGCGAGCTCATCCTCATCTTCGCTTTCTGGACCTTCATGGCAGCGCTGACGTTCGCCAATCGACTGCTCGATCCGCGTCAGCTCGGCTTTCAAGTCACGAACTCGTCGGCGCCGATCGCGTTTGCTTTCCTTTCAGCCTATCTCTGGGCGTTGTTGACGCCGCTCGTTTTTTGGCTGAGCGCGCGCTTTCTGGTCGATCACCGACATCGCGTCGTCGGGACGCTTGTGCTGCTCGCCGTCGGATTCCTGATCGCTGTCGCGTTAGGCATGACAGGCGACGCGATCCGGTCGGCGCTTCTGCCCTTCCCAGCTCGACGCGGCCGGGGCGGCGGCGGCCCACCCGGATATTTCTGGCTGAGGCCGTGGTTCCTCAACGACTTCATCATTTATCTAGGCGTGCTCGCTGCGGGCCTCGCGCGCGCGTATTCGATTCGCTACCGAGTGCAGCGCGAAGAGTCGTTGCGCGTCGCCGCTCAGCTCCGCGCTCAGCTCGCCGAAGCGCGGCTCGACGCGTTACGCATGCAGCTCGATCCACATTTCTTATTCAATACCCTGCATGCGATCTCATCTTTGGTGGAACGAGATCCGCGCGGCGTTAGGCGGATGATCTCACGGCTGAGCGAGCTCCTGCGTCATACGATTGAAGGGCCGACCGAGCAGGAGATCGCCCTTCACGAGGAGCTCGATCTTTTGCGACGGTATCTCGAGATCATGGAGGTTCGCTTTCAAGGCCGGCTCGAGATCATCAGCGACGTTCAGGAGCGCGCGTTGGACGCGCTTGTCCCGAGCCTGATCCTTCAGCCGATCGTCGAGAACGCCATCAAGCACGGCGTGAACAAGAGCGAGGGTGTGGGACGCATCGCGCTCCGCGGCCGGATCGAGGGAGGCCAGCTCGTGCTCAGCGTCGAGAACAACGCGCCGCTCGTCGAGGGCAGCGGCGGCATCGGCGTCGGCGTACGCAACACACGCGCGCGGCTCACCCATCTCTACGGGGACGACCAGAGCTTCGAGCTGCGCTCTGGCGATAGCACCACACCGGCGACGATCGCCGAGATTCGTCTGCCGTATCACACACGCGCCGATCTCCGGACGTCGGCGGTGGTGTCGATTGCCTGACGAGGGCCGTGGCTAACGCGCCGATTCGCGTCCTTGTCGTCGATGACGAGCTCTTGGCGCGCGAGCGAGTCATCGACCTGCTGGCGCGCGAGGCGGGGGTCGAAATCGTCGGCACCGCGGACAACGGCGTCGCCGCCGTCGAGGCGATCCGATCGAAAAAACCGGATCTCGTCTTCCTCGACGTACAGATGCCCGGCAAGACGGGACTCGACGTCGTGCGGGAGGTCGGCGCCGGGGCGATGCCGGCCACGATTTTCGTCACCGCATTCGACCAGTACGCGCTGCGCGCGTTCGAGCTCGCCGCGCTCGACTACCTCGTCAAGCCATTCGACGACGAGCGCTTCGAGCAGGCATTCCGTCGGGCCCGCCAGTTGATCGAGCTGCGCGAGATGGGGAAGCTGCGCGAGCAACTCCTCGCCGTGCTTCAGCAACCGAGCGCCGACCAGTCCGGCGCGCGCAGCGCGCCGCAGTCAGCCTACCTGGAGCGCATCGCCGTCGAGATGCGAGGAAAGGTGCGCGTCGTGCCGGTCGAGCAAATCGACTACATCACCGCTGACGGGCCATACGCGGAGCTCCACACCGGCGACCGCACACACCTCATCCGCGAGACGATGCATACGCTCGAGGACCGCCTCGATCCGCGCCACTTCATTCGCATCCACCGCTCGGCCATCGTTAGGCTTGAGCTTGTCGATACGCTCCACCGCGGAGCCGGGGGCGACTACGAGGTGCAGCTCAAGAGCGGACTTCGGCTGCCGGTGTCCCGATCGCGGCGGGAAGAGCTCGAGCGTAGGTTGGGCGTTATGCCGTAACAACTATGAAGAGCGGATACCGCGTGAAGTGCGGATACCGCGTGAACTGCGGATACCGCCGTTTACGCGGTTCCCGCTGTTTACGCGGTTCCCGCTGCTCAACTCGAAAACCACGAAACCACCAGTGCCACGGCGGCGATTGTCATCATTCCGACGCCAAGGCCGCCGAGAATGTTCAATGTCCGCCGGTTCCGGTGCATACCCATGATCTTGTCGTTGTTGCAAACCACGAGAACGATCGCGATCAGTGGTGGCGCGAGCAGACCGTTGATGACCGCCGATCCGATGAGCAGCTTGATCGCGTTGACGTGCGCAAAGTTCAGCATCATACCGACGATCATCGCTACCGCGATCACGCCGTAGAACTGCCGCGCGTTGTGAACTCTCTCATCCATTCCCACGCGCCATGCCGCCGCCTCGGCGATCGCGTAGGCCGCCGAGCCGGCCAGCACCGGAACGCCGAGCATGCCCGTACCGACGAGACCGATCGTGAAGAGCAGCGCCGCGGCGTCCCCGGCAACGGGTCGTAATGCAGTCGCCGCTTGCTCAGCCGTTTGCACGTTGGTCACGCCGGCCGGATGCAGCGTTGCGCCCGCGGTGAGAATGATGAAGTACATGATCAAATTCGAGAACAACATCCCCACGTTGACATCGCGCGCCGCCGCGCGCAGCTCGCGCTGAACGGCGCGTCGTGGCCGTCCGACAATGCGGCGCATGATGTGCGCGTCCTGCTCGGCGTTCTGCGCCGCCTGCCAGAAGAAGAGATAGGGCGAGATCGTCGTGCCCATGATGGCCACGAATGTGAGCAAATAGTCCCGCGAGAAAATGACATGGGGCACGACCGTACCCCGCACGACCGCTGCCCAGTCGGCTCCTGAGAGCATGGCCGCGAACACGTAGCTGAACAGCGCGAGCGTGAGCCACTTCAGTACGCGCGTCATCCGGTCATAGGACGCGAAGATCAGGAGCGCGAGGATGAGCAACGTAAAGGCCGGCACGAACCACACGGCACTGATGCCGGTGAGCAGTCGCGCACCGGCGGCCATACCGGCCAAATCCGCGGCGATGTTGATCGTATTGCCGATGACGAGCAGCGAGCACGCGAGCCACAGTGTCCACTTCGGATAGTGCTCGCGCAGCACCGCCGCGAGACCGCTACGGGCGACGATACCGATCCGTGCGCACATCAACTGTATCGCCGACATCAGCGGCAGACTGACGAGCGCCGTCCACAACAGCCCATAACCAAACGCGGCGCCCGCCTGCGAGTACGTCGCGATGCCTGACGGGTCGTCGTCGGCCGCGCCAGTGATCAGCCCGGGCCCAAGCTCCCGGAGGCGGGAAACGAGCCGTTCGCGCTTGCTCTTTTGGCGCGGACGGTAGGGTCGCGGCTTTTCACGACGATCGCTACGCCCTTCCTCTTCCCGAGTTGCCTCGGGAGTCATCGATTCTTCCATTGACCTCGTGGAAGGCACACGCTGGGCCAGCCGCTCTGAGCCGAGGCGGCGCCGAGCTCGGCCGCAGGGCGAACGATACCCCTGAATCAAGCGGTGAAAACCTAACGACTCAGAGCCGCGCTTGACTCCGCTATGCGCCAAGGCGTACTCTCGTCTCCTCAGGATGATTCCTCAGCAGCCCACCATGTCGTTTCCAGCGACTCATCTCTCACTCGTGCGGCGCGTGCGCAGCACCGACGCCGATACGCGCGCCCGCGCGCAGGACGCCTTGGCGGCGGTCTACTGGGCGCCGATCTACGCGCACGTTCGGCTCACGCACCGGCAGGAACCGGCCGACGCGGAAGACTTGACGCAGGGCTTCTTCGTCGAGGCGCTGCGCCGTGACTTGTTCGCGCGCTATGAGCCGAGCCGGGCGCGCTTCAGAACCTTCGTTCGTACGTGCGTTGACTCATACGTCGCCAATGCGCTGCAGGCGGACCGCCGGCTCAAACGCGGCGGCGACGCGACCTTCCTGCCGCTGGACCTTATCGACGTCGAGGGCCGCCTAACGATTGACGACGCGTCGGAGACCGACCCCGACGTCGTCTTTCATCGCGAATGGGCGCGCAGTGTCCTCATCACGGCGCTCGCGCGGCTCCAGGAACGCTACGAAGCCTCCGATCGAGAGCTGCATCTCAGACTCTTCGAGCGCTACGACATCCAGGCGCTCGAGCAAGAGCGGCCGACCTACGCCGAACTCGCCGCCGAGTACGGGATACCCGCGACGCAAGTGACGAACTGGCTTGCCGCGACCCGCCGCGACTTCCGCGCAATCGTGCTCGAGACGCTTCGCGACCTTTCGGGCAGCGAGGAAGAGTTTCGCGCCGAAGCGCTGGCGCTACTCGGCTGGCGAGAAGCGGAATAGCCGTGCCGGCGACCAGCAAACTTTCGGACGCCGCCATCGCAGGCTTGCGCGAGATCGTCAAGCGGCCCGCCTCGGATTCCCGCTACGAGATCGGCGAGCAGATCGGCGAAGGCGGAATGGGCGCGGTGTATCTCGCTCATGACCGCGAGCTGAATCGAGATGTCGCACTGAAGGTGCTCCGCGCGCCCATTCCGACCGACGATGAGCGTATGCGAATTTTGCGTGAGGCGCGCATCCTCGCTTCGCTCGAGCATCCTGGAATCGTACCCGTGCACGACGTCGGCGCACTGCCGGACGGCCGCCTCTTCTACGTGATGAAGCGCGTCCGCGGCGAGCGGTTGGACGATTTCGCCCGGAGCGGACGTTCGCGGCCCGAGTTGCTGCGCGTATTCCTGCAGATGTGCGACGCGGTTGCGTTCGCCCACGCCGCGGGCGTCATTCATCGAGATCTCAAGCCCCAGAACATCATGCTCGGCGCGTTCGGCGAGGTGTTGGTACTCGACTGGGGCGTCGCGAAGTCGCGCGTGCATGTCCTGCTTCCAGTCGAGCAGGGCGAGACGTTGCGACCGGCGGATGGGCCAATCACAGTGAGCGGAACGGCCGCGGGCACGCCGGGCTACATGGCGCCCGAGCAGCTTCGCGGTGCCGCTGACGAACGTGTCGACGTTTTTGGCCTCGGCGGAATTCTGTTCTTTTTGCTCACGCGCGAGCATCCAACCCTGACCGAAGGCAGATGGAACGACGCTCGCGGCGTCCCGGCGCCGTTGCGAGCGATCTGCGAGCGCGCGCGCGCACTGGATCCAGCGTCGCGCTATCAGTCGGTCACCACAATTGCCGCCGACGTCGCGAATTATCTCGACGCTTTACCAGTTACCGCGCACACGGAAGGAGTTATCGAGCGGTTGCGCCGCGTTGCCGTCCGCCACCGAACGGCGCTCCTTCTAGTCCTCGCCTATCTCGTCATGCGCGTCGCGCTGTTGATCTTTGCGCGCCGCTAAAGACTTACGAGGGGAACGCTGTATGGGGTAGCGACTCCAACCCCTAGAGAAACATGAACAAACCCGTATTTGGCCTCGTGCTCGGTGGCGTCCTGGGCATCTTCGACGGGCTGTCGGCGCTCCTATCGTCGCCCGAGGTGTCGTCACAGATCGTCGGTATCGTGATTGGTTCGACCTTCAAGGGCCTCATCGCGGGAGTGCTCGTCGGGTGGTTCTCGAAGAAAGTGAATTCGCTGCCATTGGGAATTCTCTTCGGCCTCATCGTCGGTGCCGCGCTCGCACTGCCGATCGCGATCATGAACAGCAGTGCGCTGCATCACAACTACTACTGGCAGATCATGCTGCCGGGGAGCGTCGTCGGACTCATCGTTGGCTATGCGACGCAACGCTATGAGCCCGCGCGGCAGACTGTCGTGAGCTCGTAGCGTCGGGCGGCAGCGGGGTCGGCAACGTCCAGCGGGAGCTGCTTCCGGGCTTGACCGGCTTCGTGAGTGTTGAGAACATCGGAAACACGAAGTACCAGGTGAATCTCACGGCCGCCACGCCCCTGATGCGTGACGGCCGGCGAGCTCCGGAGGTTGTCCAAATCATCGGAGCTCGCCACTTGTCTTCCCTCACATAATTCGCCGAGCAGGATCGTCGCGGCAGCGCCCACGCCGCGCCGCTTCGCCTCGGGTTTCGTCCCCGTCAAACCGATGGAGCTGCCCCATGACATCGTTGTCGTTGTGCAATGTTCGCCGCGCCGCTGCCGTAGCGCTTCTTGTGCTCTTTCATCCGCTTCTTCTGCGCGCGCAGTCGACGGGCTCCGTTACCGGCCGTGTCGCCGACGCGCAGGGAGGCTCGCTGCAAGGCGCGACGGTCTCGTTGGTCGGCACCACGCGTGGCGCAATCGTTCGCAGCGACGGATCGTACCGACTTGCGGCGCCACCGGGCCGCTACGCGATTCGTGCGCGCCTGCTCGGCTACACAGCGCGGTCGGATTCAATCACCATCACCGCGGGCTCGGAAGTTATCAAGACGTTCACGCTCGACCGCGCGGCGACGAGCATCGAAGCGGTTTCGGTGATCGGCACGCGGGGCGAGGAGCGAACGGTCATCAGCGCACCGGTGCCAATCGACGTGCTCTCGTCACTCGAGGTGCGATCGACGGGCCGGACGGAGACCTCGCAGATGATTCAGGCACTCGCGCCGTCGTTCAACTTCCCGCGCACGACCCTCGGCGACGCGACCGACAACGTGCGGCCGGCGACGCTGCGCGGATTGTCGCCCGACCAAGCGCTCGTGCTCGTGAACGGCAAGCGCCGGCACGTGAGCGCCGTCGTGAACATCAACGGATTCGTCGGGCGCGGATCGGAGGCGGTCGACCTCAATGCCATTCCGGCCGGCATGATCGATCACATCGAGATTCTGCGCGACGGCGCGGCGGCACAGTACGGCTCGGACGCGATCGCCGGCGTCATCAACATCGTGCTCAAGTCGACGGCGCCAGGTGACATCACCGCACAGGTTGGCGAATACACGACGAAAGAGCCAGCGACGCTCGACTACCGCCATGATGGAAAGCTGTTCTACGCCAACGCCGATCACGGCTGGTCCTTCGGACAGAACGGCTACGTCTTTCTGGGCGGCGAAATCCGCGATCGCGGTTACACCAACCGTGCCGCGCCCGACACGCGCGTTCAGTATTTCCTCAATCAGCCAGAGGCCAGCAATCCCAACCTTCCGATTCCCGGCCGGATCGACTTCAAGATTGGCGATTCCTATCAGCATGACGATCTTGGCTGGTTGAATGCCGGAACTACGCTCGCGAGCGGGTTGCAGCTCTATGCGTTCGGCGGGTTGTCCCATCGCTTTGGAGATGCCTTCGGATTCTGGAGGCGGCCACGCGATGACAATAATCTTCGCGCGAAGTACCCGAATGGATTTCTACCCGAGGAACAGCCGGTCGTATGGGACGGGTCTGGGTTCGTCGGATTGAAGGGACAGGCGGCGGGCTGGGACTACGATCTCGGCACCGGATACGGGCGCGACGTGTTCGACATGAACGTCGTCAACAGTGTCAACGTCTCGATGGGACCCAGCTCGCCGACGCGTTTTTACGCTGGCCAGCTCGCGTTCGGCCAGTGGACGACAAACCTCGACGTCTCGCGCGATTTCAAGTTCGCGGTCGCACCACTGCACACGGCGTGGGGATTGGAGTTCCGCGACGATCAATACAAGGTCGGCGCTGGCGACCCGGCGTCGTACGAGAACGACGGCACCTTCGTCCTCGATTCCCTCGGGAATACGACGAACCGGCTCGCTCCCGTCGGCTCGCAGGTGTACCCCGGCTTCCGGCCGCAAGACGCGGGAAGCCATTCGCGCAACAACATTGCCGGCTATGTGGATTTGTCCAGCGACCTAACGAGCCAGCTGCTTTTGGACTTCGCCGGCCGTTACGAGCATTACAGCGACTTTGGCTCGACGACGACTGGCAAGGTCGCCGGACGGTACGAGCCGGTGCATGGCATCGCATTCCGCGGCGCGGTCAGCTCGGGGTTCCGCGCTCCCTCGTTAGGCCAGGAGTACTTCTCGAACACGGCGATCAACTTCGTTGGCACGCCGGCGGTGGCGCTCGAGATTCGAACGTTCCCGGTATCGAGCGCCGAGGCGCAGATCCTTCATGCCAAACCCTTGCGCCCTGAGAGGTCGATGAACTACAGCGCCGGTGTCGCGCTCGAGCCGGTGCGGAGTCTGTCGCTCACCGTCGACTACTATCGCATCGACCTCAAGGATCGGATCGTGCTCTCGAATAACTTCACGTCGCAAGCCATCGTCGATACCCTCGCGGCGCACGGCATTACCAACGTGCAGGGTGGTCGGTACTTCACCAATGCCGTCGATTCGCGGACCAATGGTCTCGACATTATCGCCAACTATGGTTGGTCGATCACCGCGAAGACCCTTCTGCGGATGGTCGCGGCATACAATGGTAACTGGACGCGGGTCACGAGAATCGACTCGACATCGATCATTCCCGGTCAGGGAAATAGTCTCTTCAGCCGCGTCGATCAAGCACGGCTCGAGAAGGGAAACCCGCGTACCAACCTCGTTGTCTCGGCGAATCTCGGCATCGGCCGCTTCGGGATCGACGTGCGCAATCAACGCTTCGGTAAGGTGACGTCATTTGGCACCCTCCCGGCGGGCGACCAAACTTGGGATCCGAAGGTGGTCACGGATGTCGCGGTCAGCTATGGGCCGGTGACGCGCGCGACGGTCACGTTAGGCGTCGACAACGTCTTCAACACGTATCCCGACCCGACGATCACGGCCAACACGAACTCGGGCATCCTCCCCTATAGCGGTATCTCGCCATTCGGGATCAACGGCCGATTCATCTACGCGAAGATCGGGTACGGTTGGTAACCTACCGCGTTGCTGAATCGCAGCGCATCGTACGAAGCAAGGAGTATCACAGGGTGAGAACGCGAATCCCGTCGAGGCCAGTTTTGGCACTCGACGGGATTCATGATTTCATGGTGCGAACTACTCACTACTTCGCGACTTGCTTCTTACTGGACACCGCCGTCGTTTAGGAAGCGACGCTCGCCTGCAGCTGGAACGCCGCTCGCGCCTGCTCGATGCACCACTCGGCAAGATCGGCGGACCCATAGCGGCGCGACGGATCGGCCTCGCACTGCCACTCCCAGGTTGCCTCACTGTCCGCGGAAGCAATAAAGGCTTCTTCCCACACGGCGGCCGCCGTCTGCGCGACCTGGGACTGCTTCACGCGCTGGGGAGCCTCCGAAAACCGGCGGCGTGTGATCGTCCCGCGCCACGCGATGATGAGCAAGCGTCCATCGGTCAGTGAATCGAGGGCGCCACGCAGCCATGCGATGGTGAGCGCGACCGGACCGATCTGCACAATGCAGCGCTCGGGCGTGAGTCGAAGATCCGGCTCCTCCTCGATCATCAGCTCGCGGCGGAGCGCGCCCGCGCGCCCGACGATCTCGTCCGCGAGTCGGCCGAACTCCCGCGAACAGGCAGCAATCGCGCGATGCGACGTGAGAAAGCGCTCGCGCGACAGCTCAGCGCGCTCTTGCTCAGTCGGTTCGTAGTCCGCGCTCTTGAGCATGAATCCTCTCGTTTTATAGTGGAACGCCTAACGACTGCCGGTCGGCGTTGTGAATGCGAGAGCGGCGGACGACACGACCGTTCGTCGCGTCGCCCGCCGCTCTGCTCAATCGAGCCTCGGCGTCAGCGGCCCAACCGCGTGACGTTCTCCGCCGCGGGGCCCTTCTGACCCTGGACGATGTCGAATTCGACCCGCTCGCCCTCGCTCAGCGACTTGAAACCCTGTCCCTGAATTGCCGAGTGGTGCACGAAGCAATCCTTCTGGCCGTTCTCGGGGGTGATGAAACCAAAGCCCTTCTGATCATTGAACCACTTTACGGTACCGGTCGTACGCATCGTCCTTCTCCTGAAGATTGAAAATGTGCTGTGGTCGGAGTCCGGTGATGCCGTACGAACCGACACAACATGTTTCGCGACGGCGCCCGAACGCCGGACGCACCCTCGCCGCGACCCTCGAAAAAAGGGCCTGCTCGCAGTCGGCAGGCCCCTGAATCCGTCGGAACTTGTCCACGCGCCGCGGCGCGTGTATCGCTCACGAATCATAGCGACCTGTACGCACTTTGGCAACGATCATACCGTGCGAATTTCGCAGCCAGTGCAACGCTTCGTGACGGCCCTCACGCCTGCTCGTCAGCGGAACGTGCCGGGGCTGACGTCGTACATGATGTGCGGCGCGCCGACGTCATCCTCCGCGCGCCAGAACCCCAGCTGCTCAGCCCAGCGCGTGGTTTGCAAACGCCGTCCGGCGAGCGTGAGAAACCCAGCGGCTCGGGACGTGATGACGCCAAGCTTGCGCAGGTCGGCGAGACCGCGAAAGACGGTTCGGCCGCGTTCGGCAACGATGCGACGTGACGCAACCGGCCCGATTCCCGGCACGCGCAACAGCTGCGTCCGGGACGCTGTGCGCACCTCGACGGGAAAACGCTCGGGGTGCGAAAGCGCCCATGCGACCTTCGGATCCAGCGTCAGTGGCAGATTTCCGCTCTCGTCGAACGCCAGCTCGTCGACGCCAAAGCCGTAGCCGCGCATCAGGTGGTCCGCTTGATAGAGGCGGTGCTCGCGCATCGCCGGCGCCGCGCGCACGTCTTCCATTGGCGTGTCGCGGATCGGCCGGAAGGCACTGAACTGGGAGTGATGTATGCCGCCACCCGCGTAGAGCTCGGCGACCTTGCTGACGATCGTTCGGTCGCTATCGGGCGTCGCCCCGACGACGAGCTGCATCGTCATCCCCGCCATGCCACCCGGCCGGAGCGCGTTAGGCGGCAGCCCATCCGCCTGCTCGGCACGGGTGTGATTTACGAGCGTCCGCGCCTGCTCGAGTGTTCGGAGCGTCGTCGCGAAGCTCTTATCGGGCGCTATACGCGTTAGGCTCTCACCGCAGGCGGCCTCGAGGTTGACCGAGACTCGCGTCGCAAGGGACGTGATGCGCGCCACCTGCGCCGCGTCGGCGCCGGGAAGAATCTTGGTGTGGATATATCCCGTAAACCGATGCTTGTCGCGGAGGAGCTCGAGGACGGTGATGAGATCGTCCATGACCTTTACGGGCCGGCCCGGAATACCGGTCGTGATGAACAAACCCTCACACCACCCCCGGCGCCGCGCGGCGAGAAAGATACGCACGAGCTCCTCGGGCTTGAGGAGGGTGCGTGGCATCTCCCGATCGCGCCGCATGGGGCAGTAGTGGCAGTTGAAGCTGCACGCGTTCGTCATGAGAATGCGAAGCAGCGTCGTCTGCTGGCCGCTTGGTCCGCTCGAGCGCACGGTCCGGAGATTGAGCGGCCGCAGCGCCCCGACTTCCGTGGCGTGCCGCAACCGCGGGGGCAGCGGTATGCTGGGATCGCGGCCCGGCGCGCCTTCCCGATCCGCGGCGGCGAGTGACATCAGCAACGCGATCTTCGCGTCGAGATCCAGGTCGGTGCTCATCAGCCCCTCCGGCGTCTTGCCGTAGTAATACCCGAACAAATACCGAAAAGCAACCGCGCGTTGCGCACGGTTCACGTTTCGGCAGCAGCCTCAACGCGTCCTCTCTGTGATATGCGCCCATGTCTTCTCATTGCCACGCTTGTGGCTCTCTCGCCCGCACTCGCTGGGGCGCAGAGCGAACCGCGGCTGTCGGAGATCCTCGCGTCGGCAGACCAAGCGTGGAAAGCCGGTAAGTACGACGATGCTTTCGATCAATACGACGCCGTACTGCGACGCGACTCGACGTCGGCGCCAGCGATGTTTCGGGTCGCGACACTCCTCGCGTGGCGCAACGACCTGAATCGATCGGTGGCGCTATTTCGCCTCTACGTGCGAATTGTGCCTCGCGACGAAGATGGTCGCATCGGCCTCGCGCGCTCGCTGGCGTGGAGCGGACGATACGATCCGTCGATTGCGCTGTGCGACAGCGTCCTCGCGGCCAATCCAGGCCAACGCGATGCCGCTCTCCTCGCCGCCCAGGCGTTGGCGTGGAGCGGTAGCCTCCAGGGCGCAATCGCCCGCTATCAGCGATGGCTCGCAGTGCACGCGGGCGATTCCGAGGCCTGGACGGGCTTGGCCCAAGTGTGGCGCTGGGCTGGGCGCCCGGAAGAGACTCGTCAGGCACTTCAGCACGCACTCATCGCCGACCCGAAGAACGCAAGCGCGAAACTGCAACTCCAGTGGGCCGAGGCTTCCCTCGCGCCGTCCTTCGAGCCAACGCTCTCGAGTACGGACGACAGCGATGACAACCGAAGCACCACGTATGTCGTACGCGGTGGAATCGCGGCGCCATGGAACGCTCGGCTCATCGCGGACGGCAGTTACCGCGTCGCCGATCTCGGTACCCGTCACGGTAGCGCGGCGACGGTGCGCACGTCATCGAGCTGGTCACCACGCGACGGGCAGTGGACCGTCCGCGGCGAGCTTGGCGCAACCCGTCTCGACGGCAGTAGCGCGCCAGGGGCGGCGCATGTGACGCGCCTGGAGCCGGTCGCGGCGATGCGTCTGTCCGGCCGCCTAACGCCGACGGTGTCGTTAGGTGGCGGCGTGACTCGGGCCACATTCGACGAGACGGCGGCGCTGATCAACGCCCGTATCGCCACGACGAGCATCGACGCCGACGCCGATCTCGCCATTCGTCCCGGCGTGAGCCTCGGCAGCGGCGGCAGCTGGACGAGATTGAGCGGCGGAAGTGGCGCGAATGGTCGCGTCGCGGCGTCAGCGACGCTGCGTTGGTCGGCGACGCGTCTGCTATCGCTTGGCGCCGGCATGCGTGGCTTCGGTTACGAGCACGCCGCTTTCGATGGCTATTTCGCGCCAAAGCGATATCTGCTCGCCGAACTGAACGCGCGTCTCCGCGTCGGCGGCGAGCTCGGTTGGGGATTGGAGTCGGAGCTCGGACTCGGCAATCAGACCATTACCGCGTTTGATAACACGAGCGCTGGTCGATTCGCGCAGCGCTTTAGCGGCGGCGTCGCCTACCGTCCCGCACCGGGAATGGAATGGAGCGTAAATGCCGGCTTCGCCAATGTCGCGTCGCCGACGACGATCAGCTCCGCCGACTATCGGGCGTATACGCTAGCCATCAAGGGGCGCGTCCGACTGTAGTCGCGTTGGTCGAACGGTGCGGTGCCGCACCGGCGACGTTCGCCGGCGCATTCGGAATGCCGCCGAAGACCCGACGCATCGTCTCGAACTGCGGCTTGAGCTCCGCGTGCCATTGCGGCTCTTCCCAGGTCTGCCAGGTCCATGTTGGTATAGCGCCGAGGGCGCCAGGCCGGGCGCCGCGCGGCAGCCAATCGCCGCTCCGCGTGACATTGGCCGGGTCATAACTCTGAATGACAAAACGGAAACCATCAGTCGTTACGCCGGCCACTGCACCTGCTTGTGTACCGCGCAGGACCAACCTCGACGAGGGATCCAGGACGTGCAGCATGCCCCACGGGATTCGCGCCTCGATGATTCCGGTCAGGCTGTTGGCGTACCAGTCGGCGAGGCTGGTCTCGCGCTGTCGCGCGAAGACGAGGCGGCTGCGATCGACGGCGAGCGACGGATAGAGGGTGCCGTCCCGTCCGATGCGGCGGCGATTGGTGACGACAAGGACCGTATCGTATTGCCCAGCCGCGTTGGCGAGCGAGCGAAATGGCCGGTTATAGACTTGTTGAACAGCGAGCGGTTTGCTGCCGAGGATCGGTTCGTCGCGATAAAGGCTGTACGGATGGTCGACGAGGAGATTGGCGTCGGCCGGGCCACGGAGATCGAGAACGAACTCGAGTCCGACTGGTGAGCGCGCACGCGTCACTGGGAGCACTGCGTCGCCGAGGGCTGGCGCGTACGTATCGATGCCGATGAGATAATGGGCGCGCTTCCAGTCGATCGCGCCGACGACCAGTCGCAGGTAGACGTAGGCTTCGTCGCTGGCGACCGAGAACGAGCGAAGTCGCAACGCACGCGGAACCCGTTGGTCCTCATCGCCCTGATACAGGATGGGCCGTCCGCTCCAGTCGTCGCCGTTTCCGTCAATCGTGATGGCCGAGTCCCTTCGACCCGGGCGCATCGCGACGACGCCATAGTTCTGCTCAGCGTCGAGCGGATTGAGCCAGAGGCGGTTGCGCTCGACGGGAATCTCGAAATCGATGACGGTCCAGTTCTTCTTGAACCATTCGTCTATCAGGGAGAACAGTCCGGCGCCCGCGGCGCCTGCCTCGTAGATCTCGCGCGTCAGCCTGGCGTTGATCTCGGCCTGTTCCTTCTCGGAGTGTCCACCGTGGCTCCATCCCTGCGGCTGGACATGCGCGACTCCCCGCGACGATGGTACGCCATACTCGGAGATGACGAGGGGCATCGAGCCGAAGTGCCGGACGAGGTCACGCAGGTAGCCGAAGTAATTGCTCGGGCCCTCCGGTGACCGCGCGGCCGCGTAAGCCGGATCGAGAGAGATAAAGTCGGGATAGTACGGATACGCGTGGAACGAGGCGAAGACGCCGGCGGGATACGCCGCCGTGGACCTAACGAGCGCGGCGTCGAGACCGATCGCGTCGTTATCGTACTCCTTTGGCGGCTCGGGGACGACCTCGTGGCGTATCCGGCGGATCGAGTCCTCTTGCGCGAGCGTACTCTCCGTCGGGTGGATGAGCGGATCGAGCGTCGGCCAATTCGCGTACGCGAGGGGCCGCTGCTCGTTGTAGACGTCCATCTCGTAGCCGATCATCGCCTCCGCCACCGTCGCCAACCAGGTGTCAACGGCGTTGCCGCCCTGCATCGTTAGGTATTTGCCCCTGAAGGCCGTTTGCAAGGGGTGCCTGCTCGCGAATTCGACGACTGAATAGGGTTCCCACTCCCGGCCGATAATGTACGCGAGGGTCCAGCGTGACACGTCGGCGGCGTAAATGCCGGAGGCGTGGCCGGTGCGCGTTCGTATCACCGCGTTCCCGTGCAGCACGTCCACAACACGTCGCATTTCGGCGAGAAATGCCGTGCTCCACGACGTGTCGCCATACTTCTCTTCCTTTTTCCCCGGCGGCGGTTCGGTCCAAACGCCGTGGATGAGCCATATCGGGCTCGCCGGGTGCGCCGCGTTCCAACGCGCCAACGCACGATAGAAGTGCGGGGGATGAATTGTGTAGACACGTAACGCGTTCGCATTCATGCGCGCCACGAGCTCGATCCACCGTTCGTACGTGCCGTCGTCAGGCGGAAACTCGGAGGGATGTTTCCCCGGCAGAGCGGCGCCGACGTTCACCGCTTTCACCCAGAGCGGTTTCCACCCGTTCGCATTGTCCGGCACCTCGAAGATGCGAATGCCGGTGCGCGCCGCGACCGTTGTTCGGGTCGGCCGTGGCCGCGGCGGCAATTTCAAGCTGTCGAGCACACCAGGAATCTTGCCGAGATATCCGAGGCT
>WNGI01002045.1_pt1 | contig 18165 bp, 16 predicted proteins | sample 5400621 | NCBI WGS metagenome assembly WNGI01 (sample SAMN13153374, study PRJNA577476) | soil metagenome | isolation source: 20 cm soil or saprolite under Garry oak tree replicate 1 | place: USA:California | collected 2016-06-15
TCACGTCACCGATCATCAGAGCACCCTCGTCGCTCAACGTTAGGCCGCTCTGGTCGCGCAAGAATAACTTGCAACCAATGCACTCTTCGAGCCGATCCAACCTGCGCATGAGCGTCGTGCTTGTAACGCCGAGTTCCTCCGCGGCGTTGCGAAAACTCTTATACTTCGCACAAGCCAGAAATGACCGCAGATCATCCCAGGACGCATTTAATAGATCGTCAGTTCGGTGCTGCGTCACCGCAGCACCCCGGTGCAATAGTTGCTGCATACCTCAAATCCCCGCTCGGTATGGTGCAAGCCCACAGACAGGGGCGACGATAGATGCATGACCCGGTGATTGAAAGGGGCACTTTTGCCGCAAGGCACGATTTCGACCTGCTGCCTAGAAGCGCGGAAATCGACGTGCAACCTGCGCAACCTCCCGAGCTTTCCGCCCTTGCCGATATGGCTAATCGATTGGTCCCCGGAGTTCGTATTACGGAACCAGATCTTGTGAGGTACTTCACCTTCGATCCGGAAAGCATTCTGACGTTCAGCCGAAAGAAAAAACTGCTTGGGGCCGTGGCGTTCCTTTACCTCAACAGCCGGGGTCATGATGCCCTCATTTTTGACGAAATGAATTTGACTCACCCCGATGTCAGATTGCTCGCTGGCCGCTCGGATGAGGTATCCGCCATTTACGTCTGGGCGATCGCTGGTCAGGGCAGGGCGATGGCGGGACTCGGGAATGTATCGAAGCATCTTTCCACGCCACGTCTTGCGTGCGCGGATCTCTATGCGCAACCTTCGAGCGCCGACGGACGCAATTTGATGATCGCGCTCGGCTTCGAACCAATCCCCAGCTATCAGCACGAACTCTGGCGCTACGAGCGCCCCTGGAATCGGCTTCCGCCGAACACGCCGGCGTCGAATATCTCAGCAAGGAGTTTTGCAGATGCACGGTACTAGACTTCCATCGTCGACTAATCCGAACCCGCGCTCGATCTCGATCCGGATAGCGCGCGATCCCAACGATCTGATGCTGGTCACCGCGATTCGCGCGGCCGTCTATCTTGCCGAGCAGGATTGTCCGATCGAGGAAGAATTTGACGGCAACGATCTGGTCGCGGCGCACTTCATCGGATTTGTCGGAACCGAACCTGCTGGCTGCCTTCGGGTGCGATTTTTTGGCGAGTTCGCCAAGGTGGAACGTCTTGCGGTTCGTCATCAGTACCGGCGCTCGCGCGTCTCGTTCAAGCTGGTGCAGGCGAGCGTCGATTACATCAAGCGCAAGGGTTTCAGGAAAATCTACGGTCAAGCGCAAGACCGGCTGGTGGACTTCTGGGCACATTTCGGCGCCAAGCCTCTCGGTCACAACCGCAAGATCACATTTTCCGATTTCTCCTATACCGAAATGGTCCTCGACATCGAGCCGGCCCCCGACGCCATCACCCTCGACAGCGATCCCTATGTGATCATTCGCCCGGAGGGCGACTGGGACAGGCCCGGCGTTCTCGATATTTCGTCAGGTCGCGCGGTGTCCTCTCCGCTTCGCGCCGCTGCGATAGCTGAAACGTGATTTTGATGATGACTACACTGCATAACGATCTGCCCATCCTGATCTGCGCCGATCTCCAGACCGAGTATGTCACTGAAGGTCGCAGCCACGTCATCACCGACGCCGAGGCAATAACGTCGCGCTGTCTCCAATTGATGACGGTGTGGCGCGACAATCTCTGGCCGGTGATGCATTTGAAACGGATCGCCCAGGCAGCGTGGTTCAATCCGGCGTCGAGGCTGACGGATTGGATTGCGGAGCTGAGGCCGAGGCCGGGCGAGCTTGCCTTCGAGCATCCGCTGCCATCGGCCTACAGTTCGACGCGGTTCGCCGAATACATGTCCAATATGAAAAACATTCGCTGCGTGCTGTTGGGTTTCTCCCTCGACGAAACCATTCTTTCGACCGTCGTTGACGGGTTTCACCGCAGCCACCGCTACCAGGTCGTCAGCGATGCCGTCGCCTGCAGAGGTCCTGGGGTCGGCGATCCCGCTGCCTACAAACTGGCGGTCATCAAGGTTATCGGCCACTACGCCGGCATACAGGGAAGCCGCGACCTGGTCGGAGCGAGCGGCAAAATTGCGGTATGAGCTTGCCTAGCTCCGCTCGACCGCGACGACCCGGCCCTTTTCGATCGCCAGCGCCAGCTGGCCATGTTTCAGCGCCAACGCCGCTTCGCCGAACAGCTCGCGGCGCCAGCCGTGCAACGCGGCCACGTCGGCATGATCGTCCGCCGCAATCTGTTCCAGATCGTCGACCGTCGCGATCACCTTGCTGGCGACGCCATGCCGCTCCGACGTCATCCGCAGCAAAACTTTCAAAAGCTCGACGATCGCCGCGCCATTTGAATTGCCGCGCGGCCTTTCGATTTTCGGCAAGCCCGCGGGATCGCGGGCGATGCCGCGCTGTACGGCAGCCACGATATCAGCCCCCCATTTTGATCGATCAAAACCCTTCGGCAGCGAGCGCAAATTCGCCAGCCGCTCGAGGCTGGTCGGCGCATGGGTCGCGATGTCGCCGACCGCATCGTCCTTGAGCACGCGGCTGCGCGGAACGTCGCGGCTCTGCGCCTCTTGCTCGCGCCATGCCGCAACCTCCATCAGCACCGCAAGCTCCTTGGGCTTGCGGATCCGCGTCTTCAGCCGCTCCCATGCGCGCTCGGGATGAAAGTCGTAGGTCTTTGGCGACGTCAGAACCTCCATTTCTTCGCTTACCCAATTGCTGCGGCCGCGCTTTTTGAGATCGGCATCGAGTGCCGCGAACACCTCGCGCAAATGGGTGACGTCGGAAACCGCGTAGTGCATTTGTTCCTCGGTCAGCGGGCGCCGCGACCAGTCGGTGAAGCGATGGGTCTTGTCGGGCCGATGGCCGGTGATGCGCTGGACCAGTTGGTCGTAAGCGATGGAATCCCCGTAACCGAGAACCATGGCGGCGACCTGGGTATCGAAAATCGGGTGCGGTACGATACCAGCCTGGTGCCAGACGATTTCAATATCCTGACGGGCAGCGTGGAAAACCTTCAGCACCTTCTCGTTGCCCATCAACTCAAAGAACGGCCTGAGGTCGATGCCCTTCGCCAGCGTATCGACTACGACAGCTTCCTGGGGGCTGGCCATCTGCACCACGCAGAGCAGCGGATAATAGGTCGTCTCGCGCAGGAATTCCGTATCGACGGTGATGACCGGGTGTTCCGCGAGCCGCGCGCATGCCGCGGCTAGTTCCGAAGTTGTGGCAATCAGATCCATGAACGGTCCATACGCTTTCCGAACGGCGTTCTGCCGAAAGCGCTGATATGTCAAGGGTCTTGGGCGAATTCGAGCCTTGAATTTCCACCCGAAAGCGACTTTTCACCGCGACTTTAGCCATCGCGATGCATCCGACGGCCGCCCGGGTCAGTCAACCTCGTTCCCATTGTAAGGGAACGTCAGTGTTCGCGGATGTGTCGGACGGCGGGCGGGCTCCGCGAGGGGACGGCGAGCACGACGACACAAAGCGCGAGCATCGCTAGTCCCATGTATTCAAACACCAATGCGTCCACGGCAATCCCCCTGGCAAACCGATAGATTTGTGGGGAAGCAATTGACCATTTCTTAATTCCTGGCCGTCGGCGCGAATCACCCCGCGAATGTTGAGTGGAGGGTTAACGATTCACGTGCCGCAAAAAGTCCGAAGCACCCGCTGGTGCGGTTCGGGCGCCTGCGCATAGCGCGCGAACTCGGGCTGGTCTTCATAGGGCTTCGACAACACCGTGAATAGCTCCTCGAACGGCGCGAAATCGTCCCGGTTCACGGCGGCGTCGATGATCGCTTCTATCAGGTGATTCCTCGGGATGAAGGCGGGATTGACCGACCGCATCGCGGCCCGTCGCGCCGCGGGATCTTGCGGCTCGTCGCCGATCCGTTGCCGCCAACGTCCGGCCCATTCGTCATAGGCGTTGGGGTCGGCGAACAATTCCCGGATCCTGCCATCATCAGCCGGAGCGAGCGCAGCATCGCTTAGCCGCCTGAACGTCAGGGTGAAGTCAGCCTGGTTCTTGGCCATCGCGTCCAGCAGGTCCCGCGCGAGCGCGCGATCGTCGTCGCGCGCCGTGAACAGACCAAGCTTCTTTCGCAGGCCCGCCTGATAGGCGGCGTCGAATGTCTCCACGAAATTGCCGAGCGCGGACTGCGCCTCTTCGATGGCCTTGTCTTGCTCATCGCCGAGCAGCGGCAACAGGCATTCAGCGAGGCGCGTCAGGTTCCAGAGCGCAATCCGCGGCTGGTTGGCGTAGGCGTAGCGGCCGAGCTCGTCGATCGAGCTGAAGACCTTGGCGGGGTCATAATGATCCATGAAGGCGCACGGACCGTAATCGATGGTCTCGCCGGAGATCGAGGTGTTGTCGGTATTCATGACGCCATGGATGAAACCGACCAGCAGCCAGCGCGCGACGAGATCGGCTTGGCGCGCGATCACGCGGTCCAAAAGGGCATGGTAGGGGCGATCGGCATGCGCCAGATCGGGGTAGTGTCGGCCGATCACGTGATCGGCCAGCTGACGCACGCCCTCGGTATCGCCACGCGCCGCAAAGTATTGGAACGTCCCGACGCGAATGTGGCTGGAGGCGACGCGGGTGAGGACAGCGCCAGGCAACGGCGTTTCGCGCAGAACGCTCTCGCCGGTCATGACCGCGGCGAGCGAGCGCGTGGTCGGAATGCCAAGCCTCTCCATCGCCTCGCTGACGATGTATTCGCGCAAGACCGGACCGAGCGCCGCGCGGCCGTCGCCGCGGCGGGAAAACGGCGTGGGGCCGGACCCCTTGAGCTGGATGTCGCGACGGATGCCATCCGCGTCGATCACCTCGCCGAGCAGGATGGCGCGGCCGTCGCCGAGCTGCGGAACGAAATGGCCGAACTGGTGCCCCGCATAGGCCATCGCAATCGGGTCCGCGCCCTCGGGAACGCGTTTTCCAGCGAGAATCTCGGTTCCCTCAGGGCTGGCGAGCCGATCCGGATCGAGCCCGAGATGGATCGCGAGCGGCCGGTTGAGCTTGATCAGCCGGGGCGAGGCGACGGGCGTCGGTACGACGCGGGCGAAAAAGTTCGCCGGCAGTGCCGCATAGGTATGTTCAAAGGGGAAATGGACCGTCATGGCCTCAAGATAGGCATGCGTCGGGAATAGACAATCGATTCCTGGCTCCGCCAATCCAAAGTGCCCGTCGTTTCTTCATCAGTTTTACGGGTTTGCGACCGTTCCTTGAAGGCCCATGTTAGAGGGCGCATTCGGTTGCCGGGCGGGGTTGCCTCGGGTAAACCCTGACGCTCTTTGCAGGGCCGGTCCTGGTCTCCTGCCAATTCGTCCACCGACAGCTGTTTTTGGAATGCTCATGCATCGTTACCGGTCCCACACCTGCGGCGCCCTCCGTGAGAGCGATATCGGCCAGACCGTTCGGTTGTCGGGCTGGTGCCATCGCATCCGCGACCATGGCGGGGTGCTGTTCATCGATTTGCGCGACCATTATGGGCTCACGCAATGCGTGGTCGATCCGGATTCGCCGGCGTTCAAGGACGCCGAACGGCTTCGTTCGGAATGGGTGGTTCGGGTCGACGGCAAGGTGCGTCGCCGCCCGGAAGGTACCGCCAATCCCGAATTGCCGACCGGCGAGGTCGAGCTGTATGTCAGCGAAATCGAAGTTTTGGGACCGGCCGGTGAACTGCCGCTGCCAGTGTTCGGTGAGCAGGAATATCCTGAAGATATAAGGCTCAAATACCGTTTCCTCGACCTTCGTCGCGAGAAGCTGCACCAAAACATCATGACGCGCGGCGCCATCGTCGATGCGATGCGCAAGCGCATGAAGGATCAGGGTTTCTTCGAGTTCCAGACTCCGATCCTGACGGCATCGTCGCCGGAGGGCGCACGCGACTTCCTGGTGCCGTCGCGGATCCATCCGGGCAAGTTCTACGCGTTGCCCCAGGCGCCGCAGCAGTACAAGCAGCTCCTGATGATGTCGGGCTTCGACCGCTATTTCCAGATCGCGCCCTGTTTCCGCGATGAAGACCCGCGTGCCGACCGCTTGCCCGGTGAATTCTACCAGCTCGACGTCGAGATGAGCTTTGTCACCCAGGACGATGTGTTCGCCGCGATGGAGCCGGTCATCACGGGGGTGTTCGAGGATTTTGCAAAGGGCAGGCCGGTGACGAAAAACTGGCCGCGGATTCCGTTCGCGGAAGCCTTGCGCAAATACGGCACCGACAAACCGGATTTGCGCAACCCGATTGTCATGCAGGACGTCTCGGAACATTTCCGCGGCTCCGGCTTCAAGGTGTTCGCGCGGATGCTCGAGGATTCTAAGAACCAGGTGTGGGCGATCCCCGCACCGGGCGGCGGCTCACGTGCGTTCTGCGACCGCATGAATTCCTGGGCGCAGGGCGAGGGCCAGCCCGGGCTCGGTTACATCATGTGGCGCGAGGGCGGCGAGGGCGCAGGTCCGCTCGCCAATAACATCGGCCCGGAACGGACAACGGCTATACGCGATGCCTTGGGGTTGAAGGATGGCGATGCCGCGTTCTTCGTCGCCGGCGATCCCGACAAGTTCTGGAAGTTTTCCGGCCTTGCCCGCACCAAACTCGGCGACGAGTTGAACCTGATCGAAAGGGATCGGTTCGAACTCGCCTGGATCGTCGATTTTCCGATGTACGAATACAACGAGGAAGAGAAGAAGATCGACTTCTCGCACAATCCATTTTCGATGCCGCAGGGCGGGCTTGAGGCGTTGCAAACCCAGGACCCGCTGACCATCAAGGCGTTTCAGTACGACATCACCTGCAACGGCTACGAGATTGCTTCGGGCGGCATCCGCAACCACCGGCCCGAGGCGATGGTGAAGGCTTTCGAGATCGCCGGCTATGGCGAGAAGGACGTGGTCGAGCGCTTCGGCGGCATGTACCGCGCCTTCCAGTATGGTGCCCCGCCACATGGCGGCATGGCCGCCGGGGTCGATCGCATCGTCATGCTCCTGTGCGGCACCACAAACCTGCGCGAAATCTCGCTGTTTCCGATGAACCAGCGCGCCGAAGACCTGCTGATGGGCGCGCCTTCGGAGGTGACGCCGAAGCAGTTGCGCGAGCTTCACATCCGGCTCAATCTGCCGCAAAACTAAAGACCAGTGCCGCCGATGCATTAAATTCGGGGTCGAGCCAGCCCGCGGGGGGAACGTATGTCGTCCTATTCTGAAGACCTCCATTCGGCGGCGCTTGCTTATCACCGGTTTCCGAAGCCGGGTAAGCTTGAGATTCAGGCGATCAAGCCGCTCGCCAACCAGCGCGACCTTGCGCTGGCCTATTCCCCGGGCGTGGCTGCCGCCTGCACCGCGATTGCCGAAAATGCGGCGGAAGCGGCATCGCTGACCACCCGCGCCAATCTCGTCGCTGTCGTGTCCAATGGCACCGCGGTGCTCGGCCTTGGCAATATCGGCCCGCTGGCATCGAAACCGGTGATGGAGGGCAAGGCGGTTCTGTTCAAGAAATTCGCCGGTATCGACGTGTTCGACATCGAAATCGCCGCCGATACCATCGACCGCGTGGTCGAGACCGTGGCCGCGCTGGAGCCGACATTTGGCGGCATCAACCTCGAGGACATCAAGGGCCCGGAGTGCTTCGAGATCGAGGCCCAGCTCAAGGCGCGCATGAAAATCCCGGTGTTTCACGACGATCAGCATGGCACCGCCATCATCGTCGCCGCCGCGATCACCAATGCGCTGCTGCTCAAAGGCAAGAGTCTTAAAGACGTCAAGATCGTCGCATCCGGCGCGGGCGCCGCGGCGATAGCGTGTCTCAATCTGCTGGTCTCGATGGGCGCGCAGCGCAAGAACATCTGGGTCGTCGATATCGATGGCGTGGTTCACGAGGGCCGCACCACGCTGATGGACCGCTGGAAGTCCGTCTATGCGCAGAAGACCGACAAGCGCGTGCTGGCGGACGTGATCGGCGGCGCCGACATTTTCCTCGGCCTGTCGGCGCCGAATGTGCTGACACCCGACATGGTCAAGCAGATGGCGGATAAGCCATTGGTGATGGCGCTGGCCAACCCGACGCCGGAAATCATGCCGGACGAAGCGCGCAAGGCGCGCCCCGACGCGATGATCTGCACCGGCCGTTCTGACTTTCCTAATCAGGTCAACAACGTCCTGTGCTTTCCCTTCATCTTTCGGGGGGCGCTCGATGTCGGCGCCACCGCGATCAATGAGGAGATGAAGAAGGCCGCCGTCGACGCGATTGCGCAGCTCGCGCGCGATCCACCGGTGGATGCGTCCGCGGCCGGTTTTGACAGCGGCGAAGCGCAAGGCTTCGGCCCCGGCTCGCTGATTCCGACCCCGTTCGATCCGCGACTGATCCTGCGCATTGCACCCGCGGTCGCGAAGGCGGCAATGGCGTCCGGCGTCGCGTCGCGTCCGATCGCAAATTTCGACGACTATGCGGCGCAGCTGGAGCGCTTCGCGTTCCGCTCCGGCCTGGTCATGAAGCCGGTATTCGCCAAGGCGAGGACCCAGCCAGTGCGGGTGATCTACGCCGAAGGCGAGGACGAACGCGTCCTGCATGCGACGCAAGTGGTGCTCGGGGAGAAGTTGGCGCGGCCGATACTGGTCGGACGCCCGTTGGTGGTAGAAGCGAGAATCAAGCGGTTCGGCCTTGCCATCAAGGCCGGCCAGGACTTCGATCTGGTCAATCCCGAGGACGATCCGCGCTATCGATCCTACGTTCAGTCCTACATCGACATCGCGGGCCGTCATGGCGTGACGCCCGATGCCGCGCGCACGGTGGTTCGCACCAACGCAACAGTGATCGCAGCGCTCGCGGTGGTCCGGGGCGAAGCCGACGCCATGATCTGCGGCGTCGAAGGCCGCTACATGAGTCATCTGCGCCACGTGCGCGAGATCGTGGGCTTCCTTCCGGGCGTGAGCGATTTTGCGGCGCTGGCGCTGATGATCACCAGCAAGGGCGCCTATTTCATTGCGGATACCCAGGTGAGACCGAATCCGAGCGCGGAAGAACTCGCGGAAATGGCGGCCCTGGCCGCGATCCATGTCCAGCGCTTCAATATCAAGCCCAAGATCGCCTTCGTGTCACATTCCGACTTCGGCAGTTATGATACCGACTCCTCGCGCAAGATGCGCCGTGCCACCGCACTCCTGAAGCAGAATCATCCGGAAATCGAGGCGGACGGCGAAATGCAGGGCGACACCGCGCTGTCGGAAGCAGCGAGGAAGCTGATCCTGCCGCACTCCAAGCTGCAAGGTGAGGCCAACATCCTGATCATGCCGAACCTCGATACCGCCAACGTCGCCTATCAGATGATCAAGGTGCTTGCGGACGCGCTGCCGGTCGGGCCGATCCTGATCGGCGCGGCGCGGCCGGCGCATATCCTAACGCCATCGGTGACCGCCCGCGGCGTTCTCAACATGACCGCGGTTGCCGCCGTCGAAGCCCAGGAGCGAGCCAGCCGTCAGCAACCGACCTTGTTTGGCTGAGCCAATGAGACTCGATTTGACTGTTTGAAAACCCGAAGCGGAACGCCCATAATCGCTCCGCTCCCCGCTTTGCAACCCACATTCGCAGCATCCAGTGAGGCCGACCATGCCAGCGTTCATTACTTTCGGACGAGTCTTGTTCGCCGTGCTTTTTATCTATTCGGGGGCGACCAAGCTTTTTGGCATTCAGCCTACCGCTGATTTTATTGCCGGCAGGATTGTCATTCCCTCCTTTCTTATTCCCTACACTTCGCAGCTGGAAGCGATGACGGGGATGTCCACTCCGCAAATGCTTGCCATTGCGGTTGGAGCTTTCGAAGTCATCGCCGGATTGATGATTGCCCTCAATTTCGGCGTCCGGTTCTTTGCCATTCTTTTGATTTTCTTCGTCGCCGCGACAATCTATTACTTCGACGACTTCTGGAATCAGGCCCCGCCCGAAAATGCCAAGACCCTGATGGACGCGCTGAAAAGTCTGTCGATCATCGGTGCGCTGTTCATCATCGCGGGATATGGCCGGGCGCCGCGGACGGTCGAACCCGCTTATGGCGACGTATAGGTGGTTGCGTGAACTGGAAACGACCTAGCCGGGGCGCCGCCATGGCGTGACGCTGACCTCATGGGCGGGGTCCAGGATTTGCGGATCGCCGGCTTTCAGGCCATGTGCGGCGAGTATTTGCTGCGGTGAATGCTCGGGCACGCCGGGGAAGCAGGGCTCGCCGCCGGGCAGCCGCACGTGCGGTGCCTGCGACAGCCAGAACGTGTGGTAGCGGTCCATAAACATTCCGAACACGTCCGGTCCGCCAATCACCGCGACGGTGCCGGAACGCACTTTTGCAAATTCACACGCCGCCTCGAATGCAGCCCCGGCCGGATTCCAGAATGTGGCTTTGGGATTGGACGGGTCGGGCGCGATCGCGCCTATGCTTCGGGTCAGGATAATCCGCGTTCGCCGCGGCGAGTTGCGCTGGCCCTCATGGGAATGTCGGCCATGCACGATCAGGTCGGCGCGATCGAGGGCGGCCGTGAAGAATTTCTTGTCGCCCTCAAATTTCAATTGATCCGGCATCACGCGATCGGCGTTTGCCAGCATGCCATCCGCGGAGACGATGACATAGCCTTCGATGCGCAGATCCGGCATCGCGGACTGGTCTATTCCGAGATCGTCTGCACCACGCTGGAGACAGGCCGGGAGCTCACGGTCGGCAGTTTGGCGTCCTTGAGGACTTGGTCGTCATATTGCGCCAGCGTTTGCACCGGGTCCTTGGCTCTCATAGCAACGATCTTATAGCCGCCGGCCTTCAGCTTGCGCAGCAGCTCAGGCAGGGCTTCCGCAGTGTGCTTCTGGAAATCGTGCATCAGCACGATGCCCTTGCCCAGCTTGTCCAGCTTCCTCATCACGCTGTCGATAACGGTTTGCGGCTTGCTGGCCTTGAAATCGAAGGAGTCGAGGTCGCACGAGAAAATCGCGACGTTGCGGGTGCCGAGGTAGGTCACCATTTCGGGTGGATGTTGCAGCGCCGGGAAGCGGAAGAACGGAGCGAACGTGGCGCCGCCCAAGGCCCATTTCACCGCGCTGAACCCTTTTTCGATCTCTTCCCTGCGTTGATCCTCGGTCAGCTTCTTGTTGTTCAGATTGGCGTGCGACCAGGTATGTGACCCGATGGTGTGGCCTGCCGCCGCAACCTGTTTGAGAATTTCGGGAAAGTAGGTCGCATGCTTGCCGATCGGAAAGAAAATGCCGGTCGTGCATTCCTCTGCCAGCGTCTTTAGGACCGAGGGCGTATTGACCGGCCACGGGCCATCGTCGAACGTCAGCACCACTTCCTTGTCGCGCAGAAAATCGAGCTGCTTGAAATGCTCGAAACCGAACCCTGGCCCGCCGGTGGTGTCGATTTCGACGACCCGGGCGATTCCGATCGCGTCAGGATTTGCACAAGGGGGCTTTGCCGGGCGTGCCGCGGCAGGAGCCGGCGTGGCTGCCGCCTGCGGGGCTGCCGGGCCTTTGGGAGCAGGGGTCTGCGACCATGCTGCGCCTGAGGCACACAGCGAAACCGCGCCTGCCAAGATCAAACCTGCCGCTATACGCATTGTATTCCCCTCGAATTGATCCGGCTCGGCCGTGGTCTTTGCCATCGTCCAAGCCATTCCTGCCCCTGACCACAATAGCCTAGTTGGACCTGCGCCGCCACGGCAACGGGGTTTATCAACTATGGGTCGATTGTCGGGGGAACCGGGTCAATATCGCCGCGCCTTCTCAGGAGGCCGCCAGCGCCCTCGCAATGGCGGTTTTGACACGCGTATCCGATGGTTCGACGGTCTCAGGGAATACTTCGACGATATAGCCGTCGTGGCCGACCAGATATTTGTGAAAGTTCCAGCGCGGCACATCCTTTGGCCGCGCCTCCGCTGCCCATTTGTAGAATGGATGGGCATTCGGGCCCTTTACGGTGGCTTTTGCTGCGATCGGAAAGGTAACTCCATATTGGTGTTGCGCGGTTTCCGCTATCTCGGTCGGGCCGCCGGGTTCCTGTGCGCCGAAGTCGTTCGAGGGGACACCGATTATCATCAGGCCTTGACCCCGAAACTCGGTCCACAATTCCTGCAATCCGGCATATTGCGGGGTGAAACCGCACAATGAGGCCGTGTTGACCACCAGCAGCGGACGGCCGGCGTAATCGGCGAGCCGGATATCGCCCCCCGCCAGCGCTGGAAACGAGAAAGCATAAGCGGTGATCCGGCTCATTGCTGCCTCTGCCAAGGCAGTCCGTGTCGAGATTGGGGTTATGATCACGGCCAGCGCTGCCGTGATCAACGTCCTGCGGTCGATCATTGCGCCCCCTGTGTCAGCTGCGATTCTAATTTATAGGCCCTAGCCGCTGCGGCCGCCTCTCAACAAGGCGTTATGATCGGGTCGGTGCAGCGGCGCACCATGGCAGCGGCAGCAGCGGAAGATGATACCGGTTCCACTCGCATATCGATTCCGGACCGCTCCGCTTCAACGCGTGTTTAACCGGCTCAGCCTGGCCGATCGCGATGTGGAGTGCGAACAGGGTAACGGCGAGGGGATAGGCCCATTTGCGAAACCGCAGGTCCTTCAGGCAATCGAGCAGGATCGCGCCGGCGATGATGATCAGCGGGTCTGTGAAAATGAAATATTCGGATTTCAGCCCGCGCCGCACCCCGAGCGCGTCGATTCCGATCGCGGCCATTAGCAACGCGAGTGCCTGGATCGCCACTAATCTCTCTCCGCGCCGCCACGCCACGATGATGCCGGGCGCGATCAGCCAGGTGAGAAACACGGTCGGGCGCGCCGAGGAGTGCAGCACGAAGCTGTAGCGCGCCAAAACCGATGCCACGCCATCGAGCAGGAGTAATAGAATTCCTGACAGACTGGACCCGTTTGCGACGTCGGTGGTATTTGCGTCCGCAAAGGTCAGCATTTTTTCTAGTGGATTGAGCACGGCGATCGCATTGTTCGCGTCGTATTGGACATCGAGCGCCAGCAGCGCAATCGATGCGCCGGCGGCAACCGCAAACATCGACGCCAGCGTTTCAGCGGCGCTTACCTGCCAGATCGCGGCGTACGCGATCATGCACGCGGCGATCAGGGTCAGCAGCACCGCCTGATAGAGGCCGAAGCGGCCGAGCAGCAACGGATGGAAGTGCGCGGCATCGAGCAAGGCGCGGTCAAAGCCGGTTGCTATCAGCGGCCACGCCGCCCATGCCGAGGCGATCGCCAAGACCGCCGCGATACCCGCTGCGAGCCAACTCGATGGTGTGTTGCGCCAGAACGCCACGCTCGCGCTTGTCACGCCGCCAAACGGCAGCAGCAGCAACGGTAGCGCGCCGATCAGCAAAATGGCCTGGACCTTGTTCTCCAGACCAAGAACGCATAACCCGGCGGCGACCGCCATCCATAATGGGCGCAGTATGCTGCTGCGGCGTCCGACCACGATCAGGACCATCAGCGCAAAGATGACGGGGCATGCCGCGACCAGCTCGCTGCGCAAGATCCGAGAGTGCACCGCGATGCCGCCGGAGAAGGCGAATGCAAAGGTCGCCATTAGCGCGATGCGCCAGTCGCGCACGATGCGGCGAACAAGGGCCGCAAAGATCAGCACGCAGCCGGTCGCGATCAGCCAGGCCAGAACACGGCCGGCGCGAACGGCGCCGGTCATGGCGGCATCGAATGCTGCGGTATTGGATGCCGGTGGAATCGCCGAAAGCGAATAGGCCTCGAGTAGCCCGAGAGCGTGCAGCAGCTGAAACCAGAGCTTAAGCGACAGGATGGTCAGATAGGCGGTGTGGTCGAAGAACAGCTGCGGCTTGCCGTCGTTGAGGACAAAGGCGTTGTAGATCACCATCAAGTCCATGTCGGCGTTGCGCCAGTAGATCAGCGCATAGCCGAACAGAAAAAACGACGTCGCGAGACCGGCGACGATCGTTGTCAATCCTGCCCGCCAGCCAAGGAAACTCAGCCGGTCGAAGGCATCCTCCTTCGTGGCAATGATCGCCGGTCGGGTCGTCGGGGCCGGGGCGGAAAATTGGTTCATGCCGGCGGTCTTTTAGCCCAGCCGCCGATGCAAAGCGACGGTGGCCGAAACCCGCTAGCGCAGTGAAACGATGAAATCCGTTCCTTCGCCGGTTTCGCCGGCAGTGATGCCTTGATCGGAAACGATGATCGAGCCGCCTGTCGAAAGCGCCTCGGTAATTCGCGCCATCGCATCGGCAGGGATGGTGAGACGATCCAGCGCTTCTGCGGGGCTGTTCGCCGCCGGCAATGCCTTCATCTCGACCGCGCCCGCGATCTTTCGCCGCCGCAACGCGCGCTCGTCTTCATAGTGCCGCTCGACATACCTTACCGGTGCGGGCAGCGAGACTACCGACCAGCGCAGGACACTGGCGTCGTCCTTGTCGACCCGGACCGTGAACACATGAGTACCCAGCGGCCGGTCGCTCGGGGCGATCGTGACCGGCACGTCGAACAGTGCCGAGAAATTCTGCCGCACATAAAGCCTTGAATCCTTCCGGCTGATCAGCGCCGCGATCTGCCCGGTGCGCTTTGGCGTCGTTGCATTAGCAGGCAGATCCGGCTTCGGGGCGACCGCCTTCTTGTCGGGCGTGGTGGCCTGGTCTTGTTTCATATCCTGAGCGCCGGGATTGATATCCGTTCCCCCCTTGGTGCTCTCCTCAGGCTTTGCCTCGGCTTTCACGCTCTCGTTCGCAGCCGCCTCTAGCTTCGCAGCATCGGCCGGCTTGTCATTGGCCGAGGTCGTCTTGTCGCGGTTGGCGGCGGTTACACCATCGGACATCGTCACCGATGTCCTGGCTGCGGCCATATCGCCGCTGGCATAAGCGGTCCGGGTCTGCGCCTGCAATGACGCGGCAGCCGTTTGTTCGGCGATGACCGGCGTTACACCATTGTGGTGCCCGACGGTTGATCTCAGCTCAACGCTTGCCCCTTCAATCACCGGCTTGGGTGCCGCTTCGGCCGCCGCCGCGTTCTCAGCTTGTGTGGGAGGCGGAGCATCCGCCTGCGGCTCGCTGGCGGCAACGGGCTTTGGCACGACTCTCTTCGTTGCGAGCAGCGGATGCGAAAAGCTGGCAGGAGTGATTTCGCCGGGGGTGATGGTGACCCTCGCGCCCATCTTGGTCCAGTTCCACATCTTCACGGCAAAGGCCATGGGCATGCGGATGCAGCCATGGGAAGCCGGATAGCCCGGGAGCACGCCGGCATGCATGGCGACGCCAGACCATGTGATCCGCTGCATGTAGGGCATCGGCGCGCCGCTATAGATATTGGAGTGGTGAAATTTGTGTTTTTGAATGATGCTGAAGACGCCCATCGGCGTCGGATGGCCGCGCATGCCCGTGGAGATCGGCGTCTCCGCGAAGAATCCGTTGGCGTCGTAAAGCTTCAGGCTTTGCTTCTCGATCGAGATTGCGATGATCAGCGGTCCCTGCGGCTTGGTCGATTCCTTCTCCGGCGCCTCGATTTTTTTTGCCTGATAGCGTCGCACTCTTGGCCGCCGCTGCAGAGCGGTCGGTGGCTGATAATAATAATAACTGGGATCGTAACCCGACCAGTAATAGACGGCAGCGTCCGCCTCGCAGGCAGTGCCGGTGGCACCGGCCAGCGTCAGAAGGGCAATTCGCCAAAGCCGTCCGGTCCCATGCCCACCCACGCGTACCATCTTCGAATCCTCAATCGTTTACTATTAGTGTTGCAGACGAGATACGCGTTCACCAGCGTAGCGCTTCAGTTCCTGTGATTTTGGCCCAAGCGTAGCAAAAAAGCCTCACACTAAGTTAAATGGCGGTCCGCGGCCGCCACCGCCAGCCTTCCAGTGCGGCTTCGCCGCACTTACATGGTTGGCGGCCTCACCGACGGAGAAATCCATGGCACGCAAATCCCTAAGCCGGTGTGACACGAGTTGGGGACTCCTGATGTTGCTGGCGCTTGCGTCGATACTGTGGCCGGCGTCGCCGGCGCTCGCCGCCGACGAGCCGGATTTGATTTTCCGCCGCTCGACCGTGTTCAAGTGGGTCAGCCCGAACGACAAGCTTGCGACCTATGGCGTCGACGATCCGGAGGTCGAGGGCGTCGCCTGCCATTTCACGGTGCCGGAGAAGGGCGGGTTCAAGGGCTGGCTCGGACTTGCCGAGGAGGTCTCGGATATTTCGCTGGCATGCCGCCAGATCGGCCCGATCCATTTCAGGGGGAAGATGGATCAGGGCGACGATATGTTCCGGAAGCGCCGTTCGCTGTTCTTCAAGAAAATGCAGATCGTTCGCGGTTGCGACGCGAAGCGCAACGTGCTGGTCTATATGGTCTATTCCGACAAACTGATCGAGGGTTCGCCGAAGAATTCGACGTCGTCGGTGCCGATCATGCCTTGGGGCGCCGGGGATACCACGGTTCAGAAATGCGGCGAGTTCATTCAGTGATAGGATCAAGGGATTCCTGAACTACGGCTTTGTCGGGACAAGCTGCGGCCGGTCCCATGGCTCGGGCCGCGCCTTGGAATCGCGGCAGCCGACCAGGTGCACGAGTTTTTGCGGCACCGATTCGTTGCTGTGGCCGCCGCCCTGCAGCAACATGGCGCCGCATAGGGTAATTGTTCCTGCTTGCAGGGGTTTATCGGCCCGCGGCTCGGAAGCCCCATAACCGCCGGCTAAACGCTCGGCGGTCGGCTGCCTGGGGGTGCGGGACGAGTTTTGATTGCCAACATCGGTGATGCCATTGCCCACGACTGCCATCCTTCGTTGGAGGTGCGTCATAACGCGCGACAACCGCAAAGGTTGCACCCGATTCGAAGCCCGCCTTTGCCCGGGGTGGGCCAATGAACGACCGCGGCTGGTCCAATGAACGACTGGTCCAATGAACGACAGCGGCCGCGGGGCGCGTCTTTCATTTGCGCCCCGATCCCAGGTTCGGGATGAGCGCGGTTCGCTGGCGTCAAATACCTTAAATCATTGAACTTTCCCCCAGAATTGTTTCGTCGCGGCCAGGCGACGAAACAATTCTCGTGCCCGACGAAACCATTTCCTGCTTTGGCGCAGACATCTGGAAACAGCGGATGGTTATCAAGCCGACAACAAAACGGCGGGCAACGCCGGCACTAAAACCGGAGACAGTCAAATGCGGACCCTCAGCTTCATCCTGGCCCAACGGCGCTCCCGTTATCAGTCCATCGCCTCAGGCTCTCACGATTGCGGCGAAATAATTCGCACCTTGAACCAAGAAAGTTGCCGGTAAGGCCATCATGCTTTTTCGTATCTCTGCCGCAACCATTGTCGCCTGCTTGCTGATCGGTGGTTCAGCGCAGGCCCAAGAGCAACTTCAAGTCCCGCAACTTCAAGTTCAGCAAATTCAAGTCCAGCACATTCAATTCCGCTCGCTGACCAAGCTGCCGGATCCGCGCGGCGAGTTCGTGCGCCAGTGCGCCCCCCACATGATCGGACGCTGGGCGCACCCCGAGGCCGTTTGCAGCTGCCTGCATGACCATGCCGCTGCCGCCGTTGAAGATAACGACCTTCGCGAAGCGCTGCTGCGCGGCATCAGCGAGACTGGCGTGCCGACCATCGAGACCGATTGGGTGCCGCCATCGAAGCAATCCGAGATCGGCGCAACCTTTACCAAGATTGCCAAGCCGACCCTGCAATGCTTGTTCGAGCCTTCGAATTAGTCGCACCCCCTGAAATTTCCTGGTGATATGCCGGCTGCAGCGACGCGCGGCATTTTTGTGCCGAAGCAATCCATCTCGCCACGCAAAGGAAGAACGGGTTGCTTCGTCGCTTCCGCCTTCGCTCGCCGAGCTTCGGCGGACGCGGTCGCTCGTTGAGCTACGGCGGACAAGTCGCTCCTCGCAATGACGGCCGTACAGCTTTCACATTTCAAACAACCCACCGCGTGCAGACACGGCTTCGCGATCTCGCCGCACGTTTCGCGCGAGGTTTGCTTCGAATTCCTGCCCGCTGAAGATCAGAGGGCGCAGGGAATGCCGGGCGCGCAATGCGCCCGCGGCCTCGCATGCAATGAAAAAAGCATACGAGCATAGTCACCACGGTCACACCGGAACGACCCGGCATTCCCCGCGCAATGGTTTTACGGCTTACTTCG
>WNGI01006048.1_pt1 | contig 18160 bp, 17 predicted proteins | sample 5400621 | NCBI WGS metagenome assembly WNGI01 (sample SAMN13153374, study PRJNA577476) | soil metagenome | isolation source: 20 cm soil or saprolite under Garry oak tree replicate 1 | place: USA:California | collected 2016-06-15
CGCTCCAAGAGATCGTCACGATGGCCTACAACGAGGTCGGGACGACCGCGCCGTACATGACCGCCTCGCACTGGGACCGGTTCCTGACGGAACTCGTCGACCGCCTCCGGGAGATCAAGGGGGACACGGTCGCGGCGAAAGCGGAGAAAGAATGGCGCGCCTACCTGAAGCAGGTCCTCGCCTCGTTCGTGTGATGTCCATGTCCCGAGGCCTCCCATGATCGACGTCGCGCTCGCCTCCTTGATCGAGGACATGATCGAGAAGGCCGGGGCCGAGGGCGTCGTCGAGTTCTGGCAGCGGGTCGGCGACAACCTCGCCGGCCGGATGGGGAAGGAGGCGTACCTCGGATGGACGTCCTTCAACGTCGCAGTCCGCGAAAGCCGCACGGCCTTCAGCATCGAGGGCGAGGTGACGCCCCTGACGGACATGGCCATCACCGACATCGACGGGGACGTCGTCGGGTACCTGTACGCGATGCGACAGTGTTGCTACGTGCCGACGATCTTCCGCACGCGCTTCGCGGTCGGCCGGATGAGCCCCGCCGATCAGGCCGTGACGAACGAGTACAACGAGAACGTCCACAACATCGCGGTGTGCAATTTCTGCGTCTTCCACGAACGGTTCCGGGAGGAGATCGCGAAGAACGTGACGATCGCCGGCAACCCGCTGGCCTGCCTCCTCCTCGCGACCCGCGGCTGGAGCGGAGAGACGAAGATCTCCTCCAAGAACGTCGTCCAGGTGAACATCAACGAGGACCACGTCCGCGCCCTCCTGCGGAACTACGAATGCGTCTACGCCCTCGTCTTGCGGGGCGCGCGGATCAAGGGAGAGCGCTGAGATGCCCGCCGAGGCGCGGATCCAGGAGAGCAATCCGTTCGTCGAGATCGCGACCCACCTGTTCCTCGAGGACCTCGCGGGGAAGGTCGGGGTCGCCGGCCTGAACAACTACCTCGTGTCCCTCGCGAAGAACCTCGCCACGGCGATGCCGCGGGAGGAATACGCCTCGTGGTCCGAATTCCTCGGGGCCCTGCGGGACGGCCAATCCATTCTGTCGACCTTCGAGGAGGTCCGGCCTGTTACGGAGCGGTGCATGACGTCGATGCGGTCCCCGTTCGAGCGGGGATGGCGGGAGTACGCGAAGCGCGTCGGGTCTTTCGCCCCGGTCCACCGCGAGGTGGCGGAATATTACAACCACAAGGTCCGACCGACCGCGGTCACGTCGGTCCACATCGTATTGCATACCTTCCGCGAGGCCGCGGCGGCGCGCATTCGGATCGGCGAAGAGGCCGTCCGGTACGAACCGGTCGCCTCGGCGTGGGTCGACGGGACCACCCAGCTCCCGGAGGGCGCGAAGCTGGAGTCGCTCCTCAAGCGGGCGGGCATCAGCCGCACGAAGCTCGGGATGCTCCTCCGGAACCACTCCGACGTCTGGCTCTTGGAGCCGTTCTGATCAGGGCCGGCCGCGGCGTCGCATCGCCACGGTCACTAGGAACGCGGGGATGAAGACCCCGATCCCGATGAGGACCGTCCAACCGGTGCTGAGCGGCGGCGTCCCCTTGTAGAACAGTTGCGACACGACCGATTCCCCCCGGGCCGGATCGATCACGCCGTTCCCATCGAGGTCCGCCTCGATTCGCACCGTGTGCGTCCCCGGGGTCAGGCCGCTCGGGAGGTAGTTGAAGGTGGCGGTCGCATCCTGGTTCGCTCCGATCTTCGAGAGCTTCTGGGTCCCGACCGCGACGTCGTCCACGAGGAAGCGGACCGTCACGTTCACCGCCGCCGTCGACCCGCCGTTGTGGAAGGTCGCGCTGAGGACGATCGGCGTCACCACGACGATCGACTGCTCCACGCTCGTGTTCTCCACCGCGCCGCCCGCGCTCGCCGACACCTGGATCACGAGGGTGATCGTCTGGTCCTTCGTCGGGGCCGTCACGTTCACGCGGACGGTCCGGTTCGTCCCGGTGGCGGTCGTCGGATTCGACTGGATGGGCACCCCTCCCGCGAGGTCCGAGCCGGTGATGTAGTACTTGACGGTGTAGTTCGCGGGACCCGCGGGGCCCCCGACGATGGACACGTTGAAGGCGGCGGACAATCCCGCGGCGACGGCCGGGGGGCCGCTCACGGTGGCGAAGATTGGCTCCTGGGCCGTGGCCGGTCCGACCGCGAGAGCGAACGCCGCGAGCAGGAGCAGGCCGATCAAGAGGGGACGCCGGGACACGTCATCGCCTCTTCCGGGTCAGGTAGACGCCCACCGCGATCGCAGCCGCCGCGCCGATCGCGACCGCGACGAGCGGGGTATTCAGGGGCGCCGCCCGCGTGATGTCCGGCCCCGTCACGGTGACCGTCCCGGGAGCGAGGTCGGGGAGGTCGAGGGTGAACACCGTGTTCGCGGAGACCGCGGGAGAATCTTGCGCGGAAGCCACGAGGACCACCGTGGCACCGCTCGACCCGGAGGTCGATGCCGCCTGGAGGCGCACCGTCGCGGTCTGGTTCGCATCGACGGTCACGTTCCGAAGGAGGGTGCCGTCGAGCGGCCCGCTCGCACCACCGAGGGATAGGGTCCACCCGACGGCCGCGAGCTCGTTCGGGTTCGTGACTTCCACCTGCACCGTCTCTCGGGCATTCCCCTCGTTCTTGACGTGGAGCGTGTAATTCAGGAAGCGACCGTCGAAGGCCGCGGTCGTGGAATCCAAGCCGACGGAGAGGCCACGGACCCGCGTGATGTCCACGTTCACGGTGACGTCGCCGGCGGTGCTCGCGTCGGTCGTCGACGTCGCAACGATCCGGAGACTGGGGTGGCTGACGAGCGCGTTCGTCGGGCTCACGATGACGACCTGGACCGGCACGGAGGTCGCCCCGCTCCCGAAGTTCAAGGAGAGGGAGCTCGGCGAGAAGGTGAACTGCCAGTCGGCCGGCGTCCCGTCGAGGCGGAAGGTGTCCGCGACGTTCCCGGTGTTGCCCACGACGATCGTATAGACGACGGAATCCCCCGCCGCGATCTCTCGGCGCTGGCTCGAATCCCAGCTCATCGTGACGGAGCGGGACACGACCTTCGCGAGCGAGATGGCGACGTTGGAATCCGTGTCCAGGGTGAGGGAGGTCGCGCCGCGGTAGGTGACGGAGATCCCGTTCTCGGTGACGGCTTTGGTGGCCGTGATGCCGTAGCCGTCCTGCGGCAGCAGGGCCTGGAACCGTCCGTCGCTGCCGGACGTGAGATCGAGCTGGGCGGAGGAGGCGATCGCGATCGAGGCCGAGGCAGGGCCGCCCAGCGGATCCGACACGACGCCGGACAGGAGGAACGCGGCCGACAAGGGGACGTCGCGGGCGAAAGATGCCATGTGGGCGACGGTGATCCGCGCGAAGAACGCAACGGAACCGAAGGATCGCCTCGCGTACACGTCGTAGGTACCGGGCGCGAGCGCGGCGGAGTAAAGGCCGTTCGAATCCGACGTGGCCTGGGCGGTGATCGCGCCCCCGCCCCGCGCCGTGAAGGTGATCTGCGCGTCGACCCCCTGCCCCGATTGCGTCGCGACGCCGGTGACGGTCGTGTTGTCGAGCGTCCTCACGGCATTGAGGTCGAAGGGGAGGACCGACGCACCGGCGGAGACCGCCACGGTCCCGGAGAACGTGTATCGATAGAACCGCGGGGCGCCGTTCTCGGTCACGCTTGCGGTGCCGTTCAGGGAGACCGAGTAATTCCCGGTCGCCAGGATCGCGGAATACGATCCCCCGATGTCCGTCGAGACGACGACCGTGCCCCCGCCTTGGCGGAGGAAGGTGATGGACATCGGGCCGGGGATCGCGACGCTCTGGAACAGGACGTGGCCGGTCGCCCGCGTCGCATTCGAAAGCGCGAAGTTCACGGTCGACGCCGCGGGCACCGTCGCGCCCGCGACGAAGGCGTAATCGCTCGTGGAGATCGTGCGGTTGGCCGCCGCGATGTAGCCCCCTGCGACCAGGTAGATCTCGTAGCCCGCCGCCGTCGCGTCGACGGTCCGGTGCTCCGGTCCATCGAACGAGACGGTCGCTGCGACCGCGCTTCCGGACAGCGTCACATTCCCGTGCACGCGGCTCCTCTGGACGATCCGAAGGTCGTAGGCAAGGGAGGCTTGTCCGACCGCGAGGGAGATCCGGTCCGAGACCAGGTTCTGGTATCGCAGATCCGCGGAGGTCGAGACGTTCTCATCGACCACGAGATCGTATCGGCCCGGGACGAGGGCCAGGACATATCCGCCGTTCGAGTCGGACAGGCTTGAGGCGGCGACGGCGCCATCCCCCGCGGGAACGGCCCGGATCGTCACCGGGCGATTGACGAGCGGAGACCCGCCTAGCAGGACGGTCCCGGAGACTTGGACCGGAATGGGGCTCAGGGCGATCGGCACGAGGGCGCGGAGCCCCGCGGGGGCCGAGGCGGAGATGGAACGCGCCCCGAATCCGCCGGCCGTCACGGTCCCCGAATAGCTGCGGTTCGCGAACATCGGTACCGGCAGGTCTCCCGATGCCGGCGTCGTGAGGAACAACCGGGCTCCCTGGTCATCCACGAGGTCGATGTAGGCCCCCGGGATCTCCTCGCCGGAGTTCGCGGTGCCGTCGCCGTTCACGTCGCGGTAGACGCGCCAGGCGACGGATTCGGAACTCCCGATGAGATCGATGTCCCGCCGAGCGTTCGAGGAGAAGCCGACGGATGCGAAGGAGGCCCCGGCCCGATTGAAGGCCTCGAGGTCGTACGTTCCCTTGGGGAGGAATGCGAGGTACCTCCCGCCCGTCTCGGCCCGGAGCCACAGCTGACCTGCCCCGCTGCGGAAGGCCACGTCCGCCTGCGGGTTCTGGACGGTCGGATTCGGATCGAGGACTCGGCCTTCGACGCGGACGCCGTCGACGAACATCGGGTTGAAGGTCGCGGTGCCTCCCGGGGCCACGACGACTCGACCGAGGGTGGCGTACAACGTGGTCCCGTCGTAGAAGCGACCGCTCGCGAACCACTCTCCCGCGGCGAGCCGAATCGAATACTGGGCGTTGCCGTCCGAGGTCACCGTCCGGATCGTTCGCGTGTCGACCGCCGACTGGAACTCGAGGGTCGCGAAAGGCCGCGCGTTCCCGAAGAGGTTCGTCGTGCCCGTCACGGTACCTGAGGGCAGGAGCGTCAGGTTCAGCGCGAGGTCCGTCGGGCCGGTCCGGATCCGCTCGGGCGCGGAGGCGAAGTCCCCGGCAGACGCGGTGACGGTGTAGTTCCCCGCAAGGAGCGGGCCGACGCGGTAGGAGCCGTCCGCTTGCGACGCGGACGAGATGAGCGTGCCGTTCGTCTCGTCCCGGAAGACCACGTCGGCGGAGGTGACCGGGCCATCGGGCGAGGACGTCGTGCCGTGCACGAGGGCGAAGGGCACCGCCACGTCCTGGGGCGCGTCCGTCCCGGCGATGGAGATGTCGTTGCCGCTCAGGTTGCGGCCTTCCAGTCCGATCTTCACCGCGTACGTTCCCGCGGGCACATCGGGGATCGAGAAGGTCCCATCGAGGGCCGCCGTCGTCGTCGGGCGGAAGGAGAACTCCTTGTGCGAAAGGCGGATCGCGGCACGGCCGGCGCGGACATCGCCCGGTCCGAACGCCCCGTTGTGATCGAGGTCGTAGTAGGCGGTTCCCTGGATGGCGTGAGGAGGAACCTGCAGGTCCCTCGTCATGATCCAGTCGGGCAGGCCGTCCCCGTCGAGGTCCGCGGGCGAGCGCATCGCCTGGTCCACGCTCACATGGAGCGTCGTGCTCGAGAGGGTGCGGCTCCCGACGAGCGTGGTCCTCGTCGCGGTCCCGATCGAGGCCGTGATCGTGACGTCTCCGAAGGGGACGAGGGCGCTGTAATGTCCGTTCGCATCCGTCGTCGTGAGGTAGTGCGGCGTCCCGAGTTCGTCCGTGACCGTGATGCGGACCCCGGGGAGCGGGTTCGATCCGGCGGTCACCGTGCCGTTCACCCACGCGCCGTCATAGTACCGCAGGAACACGACGCCATTCCCCACGCTCGAGATCGTGGAGAGGTCCACGAACCCCTTCGCCTTCCCCGCGGTGATGTTCTCCTGGAGGCTGCGCGCCTGGTCGTAGTTCATCGCCTGATAGGCATCCGTGTGGTTCCCCGGATCGGAGAATGGATTGTAGTACGCGGTCCGGTAGACGACGCGGAAGTGGGTGAGGTTCCATGCCGGCGCGGGCGGGAACGACTGCAGGGCCTGGGTGAAGCCCGGGATCCCGGTCTCATTCGGCAGCCCGACGTCCGCCGGCGAGTAGCCGATGTACGACCGGTAGAACATCGACTTGTAGAACGCCGGCAGGTACCGGATCGTCGTGCTCTGGACCTGCGCGCTCGGCGGCAGGTTCTGGATCGGGACGGGCGTCGTGCTCGTCGCGGTGGTGCCCAGGATCTGGAAGAAATCGACCGGGAGGACGCGTCCGTCCGGGAGCTGGATCACGCGGTGGTCCGAGAGCTTCACCGGCGCATAGAAGATGCCCGTGTTCTGCACGCCGATCGGAAAGAGCCGGGAATCGACCGCGAAATATCCGATGTCCCAGCCGGTCGCATCTCGGACGGCGTGGTACAGGGACGCGACCGCGTTCGCGTCGAGGTGTTGCGCGATCAAGGTCGTGAGGAACACGTACACCGCGTTCGAGGCCTGCATGTCCGCGGCCCAGACGCCGTACCGGACGGGATCGCTCTGGACGATGGAAATGTAGTCGGCCGGATGCAGGAAGACGCTCTCGAAGACGTCGACTTGGAGGCCGGCCCCGACGAGGGCCGCGGTGACCCCGGGGCCGAAGTGAGGCCGGTGCAGCCGGAAATCCCCTTCGAGGAGCCGGATCACCAGGAGGGAGATCGCCGAGGTCTCGTTCTGGGCCGTGATGAACTGGCCCGCGATCGCGTACCCGTTCTGGAAGTTGTCCGCGACCGTCGGGTGGACGCCGCGGTCCACGGCCTCGAAGCCGTAGTCCCACCACGACAGGAACGCCGGCCGCAATTCCGCGGGCCGATCCGCGTCCTGCGTCGCGAACCACCTCCACGCGGCCGGATAGTACTCCGTGTCCTTCGGAAGGCTGTACCCGAACGCGCCGAAGTAGTACGGGCTCGAGCTCGACGGATTGTAGCCGGGCGCCCGCAAGACCGCCGGCAGGAGCGAGGCCACCTGGCGATCGTACTGCGTCTTCAGCTCGAACGGGATGGACGCGTCGACGGCCCACCACACGTTCGGCAGGAGGACGAGGAACACGATGCCGAGGATGGCGAGGACATGCCGGACCTTGAGCGACTTGCGGAGGGCGTTCCGCCAGCTGCCGGCCGCGAGCGAACGGTAGGTCCGCCGCATCGTCACAAAGTCGGCCCGCCGGAGGACCTCTGCGACCGCGAATCCGCCGACGACCGCGAAGGCGGGGGAGGCGTTGAAGATGAACCGGGCGGCCGTGATCGCCATGAAGATCGCGACGAAGGCCCAGATCACGACGATGTTGTACGCGGGATCATGGCGGCGCGGGACCTGCCACAACAGGTACGCGATCGCCACGAGGCTGAGCCCGAACGTGAACAGGCCGAAGGCCAGGATCATCTGAGACATCCCGGGGGCCTGGTCCTCCGCGATCGTCGTGACGACCTTGGTCTGGACGAAGTAGCCCGCGCCCGTGAAGAACGCGCTCGTCAGGGCGGGGCTCACGACGACCCCCACCGCGAGGCCGACGGCGCCGGCGATGAGGGTGCTCGGGATGACCAGGGTCCAGGGGTAGTCCCGCGTCACGGTGAAGGCGAGGCCGAGGACGAAGGCGGCGAGGAAGAGGTACGCGGGCACGTCGTACCACACGCGGATCTGGACCCGGACGAGGTACCATTGGAACGCGAGGATCAACGGCGTGGTGAGCGCGATCGTGAACAGGATCCAGGTGCCCATCGTGTCCTCGTTGCGGAATCGTCCGAGGAACAACTCGACCGCGAACCAGACGAGCAGGATCACGGACACGTAGGCCCATCCTTGCCACGCCAGCGCGATCACCGTGACGGACAGGCCGGCGAAGAACGCATACAGCACGCTGGTCCGATTCTCCTTGAAGAAGCCTCGGACGCCCGCGAGGATCGAATCCTTGCGGAACCAGTTCTCGACCCAGCGTCGGCGATTCAAGGTCCGCAACGACCGCAGGAAGAAGTAGAAGGTCGAGACGACGAAGAAGAGGGTGAACGCGTCATGGTCCGCGTCGGTCGATTGGCTCCGCTGAAGATGGCCGACGCTCAGCGCGAGGAGGAGGGCTCCGATGACCCCCGCCTTTCGGCCGAACGCCTCCTTCGCGAGGGCGTATGTCGGGAAGACCGTGAGGGCGCCGAAGAGGCCGGAGCTGAGCAAGAAGACGAAGGAGACTCCCTGCCACGGCGTCGCGAAGAGCGGGGCGATCAGCTGGCCGACGAGTAACGAGAACCACGGGAAAAGCGGCGGCCGCGGATTCTGGTTGCCGAGCGGATAGTCGAGCATCGGGTCCGCGCCGAGGTCCCGGCCCGACCGGAAACTGTAACAGAGCGCGCGATCCCAATAGTACGAGTCCGAGCCGCCGGAGACTTTGGGCGTGTAGATGCTATCGCAGTTGACGGCCGGCGGAGGGAACGCGAGGCCGTAGACGAAGAACAGGCGGAGGAACAGGGAAAGCCCGAAGATGAGGACCAAGATCGCGGCGGTCCGCCAGTGCGCGCGGAACCAGCCTCTGCCTTCATCCAAGAGCTCACAAACCTCCGGGAGGTTGCGCCCATGATGGACCGCCTATTTAGGCATTGTCGGACATCCGACGGATGCGTGCGTTTTCGCCGGGATCCGATGGGAGGGAGCGGCCTTGGAACGCCCGTCGGACGCGCCGCGCGATGGTCTTAAGTCACGCCGGCGCGTTCCGCCGAGCAATGAAGCGAGACCTCATGGAGATCCTGTGCTGCCCGGTGTGCAAAGGCGACCTCGAGCTCCAGGTGGACGTCGAGAAGGATGAGATCCTCGAGGGCTCGTTGTTTTGCAAGCAATGCAATCATCGATACGAGATCAAGGACGGCATCCCGGACTTGTTGCCACCGGACTTCAAATGAAATCCGCCTGCGCGGCGACGACGCTCGCGCTGTCGCTCGCGGACGCATAGGCCACGAGCGGCTCGGCATTGAGCTTGAAAAATTGCTCCCCCCAGGCGAACTTCGCGAGGACCTTGCGGGCCTCCTCCTCGCGTCCGAAGATGGACAGGGCCGCGGCGATCGCCTCCGCGGAAGAGAGGACGAAGGGCTTCCCATAGTTGACGGGATTCGCGGCGAGGAGGTACGGGAGCGCGCGGCCGGACGCTTGGGGGACCGACGGGAATGTGTCTCGCTTCCAGGAGACGTCGACGATCGCGAGTCCCCGTCGCTCCGCTCGGGCTGCGTCGGCGGGAGAGAGGGCCCGATCGGCCTTCGGGGTCAGCAAGAGGGCGCCGTTGGGGATCGCCGTTGGACGAGGGACGAGGGTCAAAAGGCCGAACCGCTGCAGCCGGAGGGACGTGCACTTCTTCGGGTCGCACTGTCCCGCGTGGTAGGCGAGAAGGCGGATGTCCCGCACCGTCGTCACGAGCGCTCCTCCGACGCCCTCCGGTCGGAAGGCCGAAGGAACCGGGCGCACAACAAATAGGTGTCGTCCGCGTCGGCCGGAAAACCGGGACGCAAAACCTATTCCCATGTGCGGGCGTCTCTCCGTTGCCACCATGATGATTGAACCGACGCTGATCCGTGATGAATGATGGGCGATCTGAGTGGCCCCCGCTTTGTCAAACCCTCCGCTCGATGAGGACGGATGTTTTAATAGCGAGACGGGCAATAGGAATCACGGGATGCGCTCATGGTGAGCGGCTTCGACCTCATCGGCCACAATCGCACCTTCCAAATCCACTGGATCAAGCGGGTCCTCGCGTACTTCATCGACCTCGCCGCCGTGTTCGCGCCCCTCTGGTCCTTCCTCTATGTCCAGGACATCCGGGCTCCCTGGGTGTACGGCATCCTCGGAGGCATCCTCCTTTTCCTCTACTCGACCTTCCTCGAGGCGATCGCCCGCACGACGATCGGGAAGTTCATCATGGGCCTCGAGGTCCGTTCCCTCCGAGGGCCGATGACCTTCGCGAAGGCGGCCGTTCGGAACATCCCGAAGCTCTTCTGGTTCGCCTTCCCGCTCCTCGACACGCTCGCGGGCCTCGTCGTCGACGGGGACCCGCGGCAGCGATGGTCCGACAACGTCCTCGGGACGACCGTGGCCCAGTCCCACCTGATCCACGTGCGGGAACATTCGTTCGAGTCGCAGACGCCGAGCGGACGATAACCTCGGCCGCGCGATTATATATCGCCGACTCATGATGCAATCCCGGTGCGGCCATGCTCTTCGTGACGCAGCTCCGGATCCTCCCCGGCCAATTTGAGGAAGCCACCCGCCTGTTCAAGCACCCGAAACTTCCGAACAACGTGATGTTGCACGAGTTCCTCGGCCTCCTCGGGAAGCCGGACGCGATCGTGATCTTCGAGGCCCCCGATGCCTCCACGGCCGCGGACTTCATGGTCCAGTTCAGCCGCGTGACGGAGGCGACGACCTCCCTGGCGCTGCCGATCGAAGAATTCAAGTGGACGTGGTGACGCCGGCGGGCCTTCGGGCCCTACGGCGCCAACCACCGGTCTACGGCGGCGCCAATCAGGAAGATCGCCGCGGCGATCCCCACCCCGGTCAGATTTCGAACCCGGATCTCCCGATTCTGGCCTTGGAACGCGTGCATCGGCTTACCGAGACACCATGGGCCACAAAGGGGCTGGATTCATCGGCGGACGTCCCACGAGCGGAAAAGCGCCGGCGTCACTGTTGGAGGGAGAGGGTCGGCAACGCCGGCGCGTCATTTGTAAGGAAGCGCCCGCCTCCTCCGGAGCATTTCCAAGGGGCCGCGGTATTAACGGGTTATTGTACGCTGGTGAAAAAGGGACGGATTCGCAGGGCGATGCCGGAGAAAGAGAGAAAAGGGAAAAGGGTTCGGAGGGCCGCAGGGCCCTCGTGGGATAGGCTTACGGCGTCGACCACGGAGTCGACTGGATCGAGCTGCCATCGCTCCACAGCAAGTAGAACGTGTAGCTCGTGGCTGCCGGCAGGGCGACGTTGTTCCCGGTCACCCGGAATTGGTCGCCCGGGTTCACGGTCTTCTCGCCGCCGATGTCGGTCCAGTACACTCGATAGGTCGTCGTGCCGATGGTCATGCTGACGAAGTTTCCGCCGGTCGTAGGCATCGCAACCGCGTTTCCGGTTGTGCCTGCGACTGCCAAGTTCACCTTGTAGTTCGACGGAGAGACCGCCTGGGACGCGCCCGCGACACCGATCGTTGCGTTGCCGCTGGACTGCGTCACCGATGAGAACGTCACGAGGGGCTTGTTCCCGCTGACAGGCGAGATCAGGCCCGACACCATGACGTACAACACCGCGGCCAGTACCACCGTAATCGCGACCATGAGGATGGTCGCAATGACGGGAGACACCGCAGCCTCATCCTTGCGGATGACGCTCTTCATGGTTCTCAGTCTCCTGGTATTGGCCTCACGGCGTCGCCCACGGAGTCGACTGGATCGAGCTGCCATCGCTCCACAGCAAGTAGAACGTGTAGCTCGTGGCTCCCGGCAAAGCGACGTTGTTCCCGGTCACCCGGAATTGGTCGCCCGGGTTCACGGTCTTCTCGCCGCCGATGTCGGTCCAGTAGATCCGATAGGTCGTCGTGCCGATCGTCATGCTCACAAACTGTCCCCCCGTGGTCGGCATGGCGACCGCGGATCCGGTCGAGGTGCCAACCTGCAAGTTCACCTTGTAGTTCGACGGAGAGACACTCTGCGAGGCGCCGGCGACGCCGATCGTCGCATTCCCCGCACTCTGGTCCACGGCCGAGAACGTCACGAGGGGCTTGTTCCCGCCGACCGGCGAGATCAGGCCCGACACCATGACGTACAACACCGCGGCCAGTACCACCGTAATCGCGACCATGAGGATGGTCGCAATGACGGGAGACACCGCAGCCTCATCCTTGCGGATGACGCTCTTCATGGTTTAGTCCTTCCTGGCAGCTTTCGCCGCCATGATGAGGACGGGGGGTCTTTCTCTCTTAAACGTGTCGCGCTTAATGTTCAACTCTGAGAACGACTTCATAAAGGCCGCGCCTACTCGGTTCGGGAACCGCCGAACTCGAACCGTAGCCCTGGCGTCGTGCCAACCGTCGACGCCGGACGGGGAGGCTATTTTCCGAGCTCGATCGAGTCGTCCGAGACGAGGACCAGCATGTTCCGGATCTCCTCGGTCTCGTACTCTCGCATCGAGAAAATGACCGTGTAGGCGCCGCGGGACCGCAGATGGTTCACGAGGATGTGGAGGAACTCGCTCAGGATCTTCGTGTTGTTGTGGATGGCGAGGCTGTTGATCGAATCGAGGACGACGAGGGCGTTCCGCTCGGGATGCCCGCGGATGAGGAACTCGACCTTCAGCATGATGTTCTCGAGCATCGTCGGGCTCTCGACGATGATCGCGTGGGGGTGCCGCTTCGCCTGGGACATCATGATCTGGCTGACGCAGTCGACGAACCAGATGTGGTCCATCGGGATCTCGAGGACCTCCAGGGCGTTGATGATGCTCTGGCTCGGGATGGTCGAGGTGACGTAGACCACCTCGAGGTCCTTCTTCATCGCGAATCGGTCGAGCATCCCCTGGATCGCGTCGAAGTACTGGTCCGATTTGAGGTGCAACGCGACCGCGGACGAGTCCGGCAGCGCGCGGAGCTTCTCCGCGATCTCGCTCGTGATGCTCACCTCAACCGCCACTGGCCACGCTCCCTCCTTTGAGCAACGGGACGAGCAGCACGCCGGAGGTCGTCAGGTCCAGGACGTACTTGGCGCGGCTGTGCGTCGTGCCTCGCATCTTCACGATCTGCAAGGTCCTCAGGAGATCGCCCCGGCGCTCCAGGTTCCCCGTCACGATGACGCCGTCGGCCAGGGCCTCCTCAACGCCCCATTGGGAGTAGCCGTCCTCGGACGACCGGATCTCGGAGACGAGGAGGGTCGTACACCCCTTCGCGCTCAGGACGGTGCCCAGGCGGAGGAGGAAATCTCGGATCCGCTCCTGCTCTCGGATGCGGTAGCAGACCGAGGTCACGGAGTCGAGGACCAGGCGGCGGATCTTCTGTTCCTCCACGATGCCGGCGATCGTGTCCGCGAGGAGTCGGGTCTGGTCGAAATCGAGGTCCTCTTTGTCGATGCCGAGCTTGTCGTAGATCTTCGGGAGGTCGACGAACTGGAGCTTGCCTTGCCGGACGAGCTTGTCGTCGAAGAAGTCGAAGGGGATGACGTTGACGAGGAGCTTGTCGGTCGGCTCCGTGACGCTCAGGTAGAGGCTATTCTCCCCGTTCAACGCGCCCCGGACGAGGAACTCGATGCAGATCGAGGTCTTGCCGGTGCCGACGGAGCCGGAGATCAGGACGGTGTTCCCCCGCGGGATGCCGCCATTCAGGATGTGGTCGATCGCGTCGATGCCGGTCACGCATCGCTCGCGCTCGTCGTCGGAATGTTCCGTTGCGGGCATCGATTCGGTCGTGCCAACCCGGAGGGCGATATTTGAGGTGACCGCGCTGAGTATCAGATCTGAAAGCAGATGCTGCAGGACGAGCCAGCGGATCCGGACGGCCGCCCTCTTCCGAAGGCTCCTCTCATCCGTGGACGACTTTGAACGCGTGGTCCCAGCGGCCGGTGCGCATCCCGACGAGCACCCAGAGGGAGACCGAGGCCTCGAGCCACCGCGCGGCCTCGATCCCCCCGAGGTCGAGGGCCCCGGGCCAGCCGAACTCCTTCACGATGCCGACGACCGCCTTCTTCGCCGCGGCGTCATTTCCGCAGATCATCAAGTCGGGGGCCCCTCCCGCGAACTTGGGATCGACCATCTGGGTATTCGGCACCGTGTTGAAGGCCTTGACCACCCGGGCGCGGGGGAGGGCCCTCTGGATCCGCTCTCCGAGGGAATCCGTCATCCCGACGAACGGGACGAGGTTCGGGTCGTCCGCGAGAGGATTCGTCACGTCGATCACGACCTTCCCGTCGAAGCGGGCGTGGCCCGCGGTCTTGAGGACCTCCTCGACCGCCGCGCCGAGGGTCGCGAGGACGACGACCTCCCCGTGCTTGGCCGCTTCTTCGAAGGTCCCCGTCGTGGCCTTCCCCTTTCCCTTCACCGCCCGGAGCCACTTCGCCAGGCCCTCGCCCTTCGGATTCCGCGAGCCGATCATCACATCGTGGCCGCGGGCCGCGAAGCCGCGTCCGAGGGCCTGCCCAACATCGCCGCTCCCCAAGATGCCGACTTTCATGGGCGGGCCAAGGGGAGCGCCCTATTTCCTGATTTGGACCTCTCCGGACGCCCACGCCACGGCCCGATGGCCCAAGGGCCGGTCGTTACGTATTTATCGAGCGCACGAGGTAGACGAGGTCCATGGAGCCGGTCCTCCAGGTGGCCCTGGACCACATGCACCTCAAGCGGGCCCTCCTCGCCGCCGCGGAGGCGGTGGAAGGAGGCGCGGACTGGCTCGAGGCCGGCACGCCCCTGATCAAGTCCGAAGGGATGGAGGTCGTCCGCCAGCTCAAGAAAACGTTCCCCGGGACGACGATCGTCGCGGACCTCAAGACGATGGACACAGGCGCCTTCGAGGTCGAGATCGCCGCGAAGGCCGGGGCCGACGTGGTCACGGTCATGGGCGTCACCGACGACGCAACGATCCTCGAGGCGGTCAAGGCGGCCCGTCGGTACGGCGCCAAGATCATGGTCGATCTCATGCGCGTCCCGGACAAGGCGGCCCGCGCGAAGGAGCTCGAGAAGCTCGGCGTGGACTATCTGAACATGCACGTGTCGATCGACGAGCAGATGATTGCCCGCACGCCGCTGGAGGAGCTGAAGGCCGTCGCCTCGGCCACGTCGCTCCCCGTCGCGGTCGCGGGCGGCTTGAACTCCGAGACGGTGGCCCAAGCCGCCGCGGCGGGCGCCTCGATCCTGATCGTCGGCGGTGCCATCATCAAAGCGGAGAAGGTCTCCGAGGCGACGCGGACGATCAAGAAGGCCATCGGGAGCCGGAAGGCGATCCCCACCGGCTCGTTTCGGAAATACACAGAGGCCGACGTCCGGGAGGCCTTCCGCAAGGTGTCGACGCCGAACCTCGCCGATGCGATGCAGAAACGCGGCGTGATGACGGGGCTCGTTCCGCGGATCAAGCACGGGACGAAGCTCGTCGGCCGCGCCGTCACGGTGAAGACGGCGGATGGCGACTGGGCCAAGCCGGTCGAGGCGATCGATCGCGCGACGCCCGGCGACGTGATCGTGATCGACGTCGGCGGCGGGCCCACCGCGGTCTGGGGGGAGCTCGCGAGCAACTCGTGTCTGGTGAAAGGCGTCGAGGGCGTCGTGATCGACGGGGCCGTCCGGGATTTGGACACGATCCTCGAGTTGAATTTCCCGTGCTTCAGCCGTCACGTGGCGCCGCACGCCGGAGAACCGAAAGGCCTCGGGGAGATCGGCAGCGAGATCGAGTGCGGCGGTCAGAAGGTGCACGCGGGCGACTGGATCGTCGGCGACGAGTCCGGGATCCTCGTCGTGCCGCAGGAGCACGCCGTGGAGATGGCGAATCGTGCGGTCGATGTCCTGGAGCGGGAGAATCGGATCCGCGAGGAGATCAAGCGGGGCGGCACCCTCAGCTCCGTGCTCGAGCTCGAGAAGTGGGAACAGATCCGGTGAGGCCGTGGACCGGGAACGCGTCGAGGCCCTCCTTCGCGACTTGAAGGCGGGGAAGGTCACCGTCCGCGAGGCCATGGACGGCCTGCGGGCCCTCCCGTACGAGGACCTGGGGTTCGCGAAGCTCGACTCCCACCGCGACCTGCGGCGCGGGTTCCCCGAGGTGATCCTCTGCTTGGGCAAGTCCCCGGAGCGGATCGCTGAGATCGCGCGCCGGATGAGCGAGTCCCATCGCCTGGTCCTCGCGACCCGCGCCTCTCGAGAAATCTACGAACGACTGCAGGCCTCGCTCGATGGCAAGCGCGTGACGTACCATGAGAACGCCTCGATCGTCTCCATCGGCGTGCCGCCGAAAGCGACCCGAGGATCCGTCCTTGTCGTCACCGCGGGGACTTCGGACATCCCGGTTGCCGAGGAGGCTGGCGTTACCGCGGAACTGATGGGCTGCAAGGTGACCCGCATGTACGACGTCGGCGTGGCCGGCGTCCATCGTGTCCTCGATCAGCGGGACCTCCTGCAGAAGGCGAAGGTGATCATCGTCGTCGCCGGGATGGAAGGCGCGTTGCCGAGCGTCGTCGCGGGCCTGGTCCAGGCTCCGGTGCATGGCGGCCCTCCTCGGGATGATGAACTCCTGCGCGCCCGGCGTCGCGGTCGTCAACATCGACAACGGATTCGGCGCCGGCTATCTGGCCACGATGATGAATCGTTGAGTTCAACGCGGGACCGCGTACAACAAGGTCAGGATGACCATCCCGATGGCCGCGGCGGCCAGGCCGGCGTAGGCGGCCTTGCTCCATGCGAACACCTTCGCGCCATCGAGGGGGAGGATCGGGACGAGGTTGAATCCCGCCAGGACGGCGTTGATTTGCGCCACCTGTAGGAGATAGATGAGGAGGAGGCCACCCAAGAGGCCCTTTGCGCTTCCGGCGACGACCCAGAAGGCCGCGAAGAGCACAGCGCAGATGACCAGGTTGGAGGCGGGCCCCGCGGCGCTGATACGGCCGTTCTGTTCGCGATTCACCGCACCGGAGATCATCGTGGCGCCAGGAGCACCGTAGATCAGGCCGATTGCCGCGGCGAGGACGATCGCGAAGAGCAGGCCCCGCGGATTGTACCGGAATTCGGCCCAGAATCCGTAGCGCTCGGCGACGACCTTATGCATGATTTCATGGAGGCCTACGCCGGTCGCGACGGCGAGCAACGCCGCCGGGAAGATGATGGCGAGGAATTCGGCCGGGCTCCTAGTGAAGGAAAACAGGTCCGATCGGATGTAGGCGAGCGTGAAGGCGGCGCTCAGGGCGAGGATCGCGACGCCGAGTTGGATGAGCTCCGTGCGGCTGAAATGCACCCCGGGCCGGGGTGTGTCGGGATACAAGTACACCGGCGGTGCCGCGTAGTCGGAGTAAGGTCCCCGCATCGCCGTCCGGTCACGGTCCGAGTCTATTTAGGATTGTGCTCGCCCTCAGGCGAACCGGGCCCCGCAGTTGCCGCATTCCTCCGCCGTGCTCTCGACCGAAATTTCGCACAACGGACAGCGGTAGGCCCCCGAGCCTGCCTTCTTCATCGCCTGCAAACGGATCAGTCGTGTCCCTCCCGCTCGGAAGCTGGAGAGGTCCTCTTCTAACAGCTGCTCGACCGGCGCCACGTCGAAGCCTTTCTGGCGCCAGGCGTCAATCTGGTGCTCGCATTCCTCCCGCAGGAAATCCTCGGGGTCCGCGCCGGCGAAGACCTGCACGTACTCGTCCCGGACCGCCTCGGGCATCCCCAAGAAATCGTCGTCGAGGTCCAGGTCGACGATCTCTCCCGTGATCGCCTCGAGCTTCTGCTCCACGCCGTCCCGATCGAGGTCGAACGCGGCGGGAGAGCCACAGGTCGCGCATCGACCCGCGATCCCGATCCACGCTGCCCCGCAGGTCGGACACGGCGCTTCGTTTTCCGGTCGCTCGGGCTCGCCGATCAGATCCACGAGCAGAGCTCTTCGTGCGATCGCGTGATGGAGGCCCAACTGGACCGCCATCTCCGGCAGGGCGAGGCGTACGACGTCGGAGAAATCCTGGAAGCCTCGGGCGACGAGGTCTTTCGCTTGCTCCGCCGAGATTCCGGGGATCGACGCGAGGGCCGTCATCGCTTCGCGAGCTCGGGGTCCATCCTGGACCGGGACGGTCGACGCGCCGCACGCGTCGCAGGTCGCGATCCAGCCGTTGAAGGCCTTCCCGCAGCGGCGGCAGGCGGCTCGATCCGATCGCAAGATCGTATTGCACCGCGGGCAGACGCTGTCGCGGGACTTGAACCCGCAGACGAGGCAATGGCGGGCCACGAAAGGAGGGACCCGCGGCCGGCCGCATAAGCGCTTCCTCGCAAATGTGTCCCGCCGATAGCGA
>WNGI01002197.1_pt1 | contig 18155 bp, 17 predicted proteins | sample 5400621 | NCBI WGS metagenome assembly WNGI01 (sample SAMN13153374, study PRJNA577476) | soil metagenome | isolation source: 20 cm soil or saprolite under Garry oak tree replicate 1 | place: USA:California | collected 2016-06-15
CGGCGCGGCGCTCGGCGTGCTGGCGGCGGTGCAGTTGCTCCTCTGGGAAGAACTGTTGCTGGCGGAGGCGCTGGTCGGGGCGGTGGGGATCGTGGTGCTTCTCGCCTTCAGCGCCGTCGCTCGACCGGCCGAGCCCCTCTCAACCGTCGTTCGACAGCGGTGGCGCCACGCCGCCCGGGGCCTGGCGGCGGCGTTCATCACATTCCTCGTGCTCGCGGGCGGACCGCTGGCGATCCAGTTCTTCGGTGCGCAGACGGTTCATGGGGCGGTCTGGGCCCCCAATCAATTCGTGACCGACCTCCTCGCCTTCGTTACCCCGACCCCAGTGCAGGCGGTGGCGCCGCCGTTCGCCGCCAGCTTGAGCGAGCACTTCAGCGCGACGATCTACGAATGGAGTGGCTATCTGGGCATCCCGCTGCTCGCACTGTTGGGATATGCGATCGCCAGTCTCTGGTCTCGCGGCATGAGCCAGGCAGCCGTGCTCGCCGGCATCTTTGCCGTTACCGGCGTCTTTGTCGCACTGCTCTCGATGGGACCGCTGATCAATGTCGCCGGTCATACCCTGCCGCTTCCGGTTGCCCTGATCGCGCTCGCGATCGTCTTCTGGGTACGCGGGCGCGTTGCGGACAGGGGCGTTCGGCGCGCCGCCCGCATCATGCTGTGGACCTTCCTCGCAGTCTGGGGCGCGACCATCTTCGTCCCGATCGTGAGCGACGTCATCCCCGCCCGCCTGATGCTGTTCGTCTTCCTGTTCGCCGGGCTGGTGCTGGCGATCTGGCTCGATCACGCGCTTCGGAAAGCGCGCGCGGCCGGCCGGAGCCTCACGGTCCGCGCGCTGCCGCTGGCGCTGGCCGGCCTTGCGCTCGTGCCGCTCTTCCCGCGGCAGCCCTTTCCAACGATGCCGCTTGCCGTCCCGAGCTTCTTCACTACGCCGGCGCTCGTTAACGAGGTACCGGCCGGCAGTGTTGCGCTGGTGGCGCCCTTCGCCTACGACTGGCGACTCGCCGTGCCCATGCTCTGGCAGTCGGAAGCCGGGATGCGGTTTCGAATGCCGGAGGGCTTTGCCTGGATTCCGGGGCCTTCGTACGTGCCGCACCGTAGCGCGCTCGGTGACGCCATGGCGGGTATCGCGAAGCGTGGGTCAGAACCCGTGATGACCTCGGAAGCGCAGCTCGCCTACGCCCGTGACCTCCGCGCCTGGCAGGTGCAGACGGTCATCGTCGGGCCGATGGGCAATCAGGACCAGATGGTGCGCTTCTTCTCTGACCTGCTCGGCCGAGCCCCGAGTCAGGAGGGCGGCGTGTACGTCTGGTTCGGTCTCTAGGCAATCAATTTCCCTCCCCCGCTCGCGGGCTCATGCGATCAATTTCCCTCCCGCGCTTGCGGGCTCATGCGATCAATTTCCCTTCCCCGCTTGCGGGCTCATGCGATCAATTTCCCCTCCCCCGCTTGCGGGGGAGGGTAGGGTGGGGGCTTTAGGTCCGCTCCATGAACATCCAGCGATGACCTTCGAGGTCCTCGGCGCGGTAAAGCTTTCCGTTCTGACTGGTCTCAACCCCGCTGAGAATGGTCGCGCCGTTCTGCTTCGCCCGCCCGAAGTGGGCATCGACATCGGCGGCGCCTGGTAGTCGGGTGTCGGGGTGGCCAGCATGATCACCCCTTCCCCCGCCTGCATCTCGCCATGGCTGAGGCGGCCGTCCGTATCGATCATGCGCGTCCGCTCTTTGAAGCCGAAGGCTGACGACAGCCAGTCCATCGCCTTCGGACCATCTTCGTAGGCGATCATCGGGATGACATCGGGGTAGTTCGCAGCCATTCTTCGTCCTCCTAAGACCCCCACCCTGCCCTCCCCCGCAAGCGGGGGAGGAACGCATCAGAGGTATCTCTGCTCCTTTTTTCGCGCCTTCTCGTATTCTCGCCGCGCCGCCCTGACGGATTCGACGGTCGCCACTTCGGCGACCGGGACGTCCCACCAGCTCTCGTAATTCGGCACTCCCTCATAGCGATCGACTTCGATGCAGATGACGGAGGTCCGCGTCGCCTGGCGGGCGTGCTCCAGCGCCCCGCGCAGCTCGTCGACGCTGCGGACCCGCACGGCCTCCGCGCCCAGGCTGGCCGCATTCGCCACCAGGTCGATGGGCAGGACCGCGCCTGGCGCCGTGTCGCTGTCGAGCCCGAGCGACCCGTTCTTGCGAAACCGGTACTGCGTGCCAAATCCGTCCATCCCGAGCGATCGCGAGAGGCCGCCGATGGAATTGAAGCCGTGGTTGTCGACCAGCACGATGATCAGCTTGATCCCTTCCTGGACGGCGGTGACGATCTCACTGCTCATCATCAGATAGGATCCATCGCCGACCATGGAGAACACCTCGCGATCGGGCGCGGCCATCTTCACGCCGAGCGCGCCGGCGATCTCGTAACCCATGCACGAGTAGCCGTACTCGACGTGATACTGCTTGGGATCGCGCGTGCGCCACAGCTTGTGCAGGTCCCCCGGCATCGAGCCGGCGGCGCAAACGACCACGTCGCGCGGGGCGGCGGCATCGTTGACCGCGCCGATGACTTCGCTTTGCGCCGGGAGCGGTCCGTGACCCAGGTGATACAGCCGGTCGACCTCGCGATCCCACTCTTTGTTCAAGCGGGCGGCCAGGTCGCGGTACGAGGCGTTAACCGCGTAGCCGCGCAGCCGGGCGCCCAGCGCCGCGATGCCGGCGCGGGCATCGCCGACCAGCGCCAGGCCGCTGTTCTTGTGGGCGTCGAAGTCGATCACGTTGAGGTTGATGAAGTGCAGGTGCGCGTTACCGAAGACCGTGTGCGACGCGGTCGTGAAGTCGGTCCAGCGCGTGCCGATCCCGATCACGACATCGGCCTCGCGCGCCAGGCGGTTCGCCGCCAGCGTGCCGGTGGCGCCGACGGCGCCCAGGCTCGACGGATGGTCGAAGGGCAACGATCCCTTGCCGGCCTGGGTCTCCCCCACCGGGATCCCGGTCATCTCGACGAGCTGCCGCAGCGCGTTGGTGGCCTCCGAATAGATGACGCCGCCACCGGCGACGATCATGGGACGGTCCGCGGCGTGAATCATGGCGGCCGCGCGGTCGAGCGCGCGGGAGTCGGGCTCCGCGCGCGGCACGCTCCAGACACGCTTCTCGAAAAAGTCCGCCGGATACTCATACGCTTCCGCCTGGACATCCTGCGGAAGCGCGAGCGTCACCGCACCCGTTTCCGCGGCGTTGGTGAGAACGCGCATCGCCTGCAGTGCCGACGGCATCAGCTGCTCCGGCCGGGTGATCCGGTCCCAGTACCGTGACACCGGCTTGAAGGCATCGTTAACCGAGGCATCGCCGCGCCAGGGCACCTCGAGTTGCTGCAGAACCGGATCCACGGGTCGCGCGGCGAAGACATCGCCTGGCAACAAGAGGACCGGCAAGCGGTTGATCGTTGCCAGCGCCGCACCGGTGACCATGTTGGTGGCGCCCGGTCCGATCGAGCTGGTGCAGGCCATCGTCGATAGCCGGTTACGCATCCGCGCGTAGCCAACCGCCGCGTGCACCATCGCCTGCTCGTTGCGCGCCTGGTAGTACGTCATCAGGTCGGGCTGCTCGAAGAGCGCTTCGCCCACACCAGCCACGTTGCCGTGGCCGAAGATGCCGAAGCAGCCCTCGATGAAGCGCTGTTCCACGCCGTCGCGCTCGGAGTACTGCGCCGCGAGGAAGCGCACCAGCGCCTGCGCCATCGTCAGCCGCATGGTCGTTACTTTTTCCCTCCCCCGCTCGCGGAGTTGGGCGCTCCTGGTTTCCCTCCCCCGCTTGCGGGGTTGGGCGCTCCTGGTTTCCCTCCCCCGCTCGCGGGGGAGGGCAGGGTGGGGGCCTTCTCGGCCACGATCGCGGCCGCGGCATCGACCGCGTGGGCGACGTCGCCGTCGCGCGGATAGAGTAGCGTGCGGCCCGCCACCAGGCCGCGCACCTGCGGGATCGCCATCGCGCGTTTCCAGCTACCAAACGTTTCCGCCTGATCCTCTTCGGGATCACCCCCGAGGAGCAGCGTGGGCAGGCTGGTCGCCCGCATCACTCGCTCCAGGTCATCCACCACAGGGAGCTTCAGCCACAGGTAGGCGGAGGTGGTTCCCAGTCCCGAGACGATGGCGATGGCGCGGATGAGCGAGTCGGCGTCGCCGCGGTTACGGACCCGTCCCTCATCGAGCTCGCTGGCGAAGACTTCGACCATCGCCGGCAGCTTGCGGGTGGACAGCTCGTCGATGGCGTGCGCGCAGGAGGCCAGTGTGCGCAATGCCTCGGGCTCGTCGGCGACGCGCACCATCATCTTGCCGCCATCGAGCCCGGCCGCCGCGATGCCGTCCGCGGTGTAGGCGGTGAACCGGTCATCGAGCTCGAAGCGAAAGCCCGTCAAGCCTCCACGGTTCATCGAGCCAAACACGACCTTGCTCTCCAGGGCCCCGAGCAATGCCAGGTCATCGATGATGTCGGCCGTGCCCAGGATGCCATCGACACCGGGGCGTTCCAGCGCGATCAACAGCCGCCGCAGCAACTCGCCGCGGTCGGCCATCGCCATCGGGTCCGACCCGGCCTTGAGGACACCGCGGGCTGGATGGTCGGCGGCGATCAGGAAGAGCGAGCCCCGCTGCAGCAGGCGCCGGCGCTTTCGCCTGGTCAGCGCCGTTTGCACGGCGCTCGGGTCGGTCGCTCGAATTTCGGTCAGACGCGCCAGCAGCTCGGTGGCGGCGACGGTCACGTCCTCGAGTCTGCCACGACGGACATCTCGAAGGAATAGCGCTCGGCCGGGTAGACGTGCGAGCCGTATTCCACCGGCTGGCCGGCATCGTTGTAGCTGATCCTCCGCATGGTCAGCAGCGGCGCCCCGGCGGGCACCTTCAACAAGCGCGCCTCGCGGCGCTGCGCGTTCCGCGCACCGATCGTCTGCGAGGCCAGGCGCAGGTGGATCCCGTTCTGCCGCAGCAGCTGGTAGAGACCCGCGGACTTCAAGCCCTCCTCGGTCACCACCTCTTCGAGCGACAGCGGGACGAAGTTGCGCATCAGGGCGATCGGCTGGTCACTGGCCAGCCGCAAGCGCTCGAAGTGCAGCACGCGTGTCCCCCTGGAGAGGTGCAGGCTGCCCCCGACCTCGGAAGGCGCCGGCACGATTTCGTAAGCCAGCAGCCGCGTCGACGGAGCCTGACCGGCCTCTTGCAGGTCATCGTAGAGGCTGCTGAGGCGGACCGGCCGTCGCACGCGCACCGGTACCACCAGGGTTCCGATGCCGTGCCGGCGGATCACCAAACCTCTGTTCGCAAGCAGGGCGATCGCGCGACGCACAGTGGGCCGGCTCACGCGCAGTTGTCGCGCGAGCTCGATTTCGTTCTCCAGGTGCGAACCGGATGACAGCCGCCCCGAACGGATGGCCGTTTCCATGTTCTGGGCGAGCTGGTAATACAACGGGACCGGGCTTTCCCGGTCGAGCACGGTGTCGGTGCGTCCCCTCCGGGCCCCCATTTCCCTCACTTACTGCAGCCCCGGCCGCAGAAACCAGTTGTCATGACAACCTGACCTCAATACTATAGAGTGGTTCGTCGCAAGAGTGGGCTTCGACAGCCTCATAGGAGGAGAAGGGAATGCAGCGAATTAGCCGGCGGGAATTCGTCAAGCGGACAGCGGTCACGAGTGCCGCATTCACCTCGATTCCGGCTCTGCTGGCCGCTTGCGGAGAGAGCACCGGAGCGAACAAGGTATCCAAGCTCGTCGTCGCGGCGGTCCAGGGCAACGAGGACGGGCCGCTGAAGAAGGTCGTCGGGAATTACAAGAGCGAGACCGGCATCGAGGTGCAGGTCGTCGAGTTCCCTTATCCGCAGCTCTTCGAGAAGCTGGTCACCACCTTCCAGGCGAACGGCGATCAGTTCGACCTCTGCATGATGGACGATCCCTGGATGCCGAAGTTCGGCACCATGGGCGCGCTCCAACCGCTCGACTCGAACTTTGGCTTTACGCGCGACTCGGACATTCCGACCGTGGTCTACGACGTCGGCACCTGGCCGCCGCCGCACGGGCCCGTCCCGCCCACCGAGCAGGGCAAGGCGCAGCACCTCTACGGCATCACCATCGTGGGCAACGTCGAGATGTTCATGTATCGCTCTGACAAGTCGTCTGCGCCGACGAATTGGGATGACGTGCTGACCAACGCGGGCAAATACAATGCGCCCAACTTCTACGGGTATGTCATCCGCGGCCTGGCGACCAACCCTGTGAGCAGCGACTCGCTGCCCATCCTCTGGTCCTTCGGCGGCAACATCTTCGACGACAGCTGGAAGGTGACGCTCGACTCGACCGCATCGATCGATGCTGTCAACTTTTTGACACGAAAGCTCAAGGCGTTTGCGCAACCCGGACCCGAAAGCACGGACGCCGCCGACCGATCCAAGCTCATGGCGACGGGCAAGGCGTACCAGTCGACCGTCTGGCCCGGCGAGATCACCGGCATCGTCGAGGACCCGAGCGTCAGCCAGGTCAAGGGCAAGGTCGCCTATATTCCGATTCCGCAGGGCGCCAGCGGCAAGGGCCTCGGCATGATGGGAAACTGGCTGCTAGGCATTCCCAAGGGTTCAAAGAAGGGCTCGGCGGCCGCCGACTTCATCAAGTGGATGCTCAAGCCGGACAAGATGCGCAATTACGTCGCGCAGGGTGGCATCCCGATCCGCAAGAGCATCCTCAACGACTCGTCACTGGCCTCGGCCAATCCTTATTTCGCGGCGCTCGCAAAGTCCTTCGAGGCCGTCCCCAACTGGCGGCCGCGCACCGACCAGTGGAACGCCGTGGAAACCATCTACGGCACCCAGATGAACGCCACTGTCGCCGGCCAGATCACGCCGCAGGCCGCTATGCAGAAAGCCGCCGCCGATATCCGCACGCTGATGAAGGGCGCGGGCTACCCGTCCTGACCGACCCGTTCTACATTTGACGATGTGAGCCGCCTGGTCGCCGAACTCCCGGCCCAAACCGGTACCAAGCCGGAAAGGGCCGGTCGGCGCCGGCGCAGCCGCGAGGAACGCCTGGCCTACCGGATCCTCGTCCCCGCGCTCGGCACCGTCTTCGTCATCGTCACCATCCCGTTCGTGCTCGCCGTCTGGCAATCGATCACCGACGAGGACGGCGCTCTGGTCGGACTCCGCAACTACACCAAGGCCCTGGGGAATCCGCTCTTCTACGATGCGCTGCGGGCGACCGGCCTCTATGCGCTCATCGTTCTCCCCAGCGAGATCCTCCTGGGTCTTGCCTTCGCCCTGCTGGTTCATCGCCTGGTGAAACGACCCGGGCTACGGGCGACGCTCTACGTGCTGGCCGTCCTGCCCTTGGTCGTGCCGCCGGTCGCGGTCGGCGTGGTGGCGCGCCTCATCTACGCCCCCGGCTACGGCGTGCTCAATTACCTGCTGCAGGGCGCCGGCATCACGCACTCCGAGATCCTGTGGCTGGGCGTCCCGATCCTGGCGATGGGCTCCATCGCGAGCGTCGACATCTGGCAATGGACGCCATTTGTCTACCTCGTGCTCTTTGCCGGGCTGCAGACGGTTCCCAGGGAGTCGATCGAGGCCGCCCAGGTGGATGGCGCCACCTGGTGGACGCAGTTCCGCTACATCGAGCTCTATTACCTGCGCCCGCTCTTTCTCCTGATCCTGTTCTTTCGCGTGGCCGACGTGCTGCGCGTCTTCGACCACGTCTTCATCCTGACCGGCGGCGGGCCGGGAACCTCGACGCAGCTCCTGAGCCTGTACATGTATCGGATCGAGTTCAAGTTCTTCGATGGCGGGCAGGCGGCGGCGCTCGCGGTCCTGGTGTTGGTCGCGATCAGCATCCTCTACTCGCTCGTGACCCGAGCCCTTCCCCTGGAGCGCGCCTGATGCGCAGCCGGCGCGCCGCCATCGCGCTCCGCCTGATTCTCATCACCGCCGGTCTCGGGGTTACCGGCTTTCTCTATGCCTTCCCGCTTTACTGGCTGGTCGCGACCTCGCTGAAGGGCAAAGCCGAGCTCTATCAATCCACCACGCTCATCCCGCAGCACCCGACGCTGGCCTCGTATGGCAGCGTCCTCTTCGAGCGCGGCTTCTGGGTCCTGCTCAAGAACAGCGTGATCGTTTGCGGCGCGACCGTCGCCGTCACACTGGCGGTCGGTCTCTTGATCACCTACCCGATCACCCGTCTGTCGGTGCCGCCGCAGCTCCGAGTCGGCGTCCTCAACTGGGCGCTCTCCCTCCGCTTCTTGCCGCCGATCGCTGTGGTCATTCCCTATTTCGCGATCGTCCGAACGGTGCGCATCTACGACCAGCCGATCGCGCTGATCGGCATCTATTCCTTGTTCAACTTGCCGTTTGCCATCTGGATGTTGAAGGGCTTCCTCGCAGAAATCCCGCTGGAACTCGAGGAGGCGGCGCTCGTCGACGGCGCCAACCGCTGGACGTCGTTTCGCCGGGTGCTGCTGCCGCTGGCATTCCCCGGCCTCATGGCAGCGGCGACGATCGTCTTCACCTTTGCTTGGAGTGAGTTTCTCTTCGCGCTGATCCTGACGGCGACACCCAACGCGCAGACTTTCCCGGTCGGCGTCCAGGGACTCGTGACCCAGTTCGAGATCATCTGGAACGACATGGCGGCGGCCGGTGTGATCGCGATGACGATTCCGCTCGTGCTGATGGTGATCGGACGCAAGTACCTGGTGGCCGGGCTGACATTCGGGGTCATCCGCGAGAAGTGACGGCGGCGATCTACCTGAACGGCGCGACCTTGATGACGACGCGGACGCCGCGCGTCATCGCGATCGCGCGCGAGACCGGCTACACAGGAATCGAGGCACGCGCGGAGCGCCTGCTGAAAGACGCGGCCGAAGTCCGAATGACTGCGGAAATTGTGCGACCCCGTGAAGTCCTGACGCTCAACGGCGTGGCGCTGACGGTTCGAGCAGACGGCCGCATGGATCGCCGCCTCATCGAGGATGACCTGAAGCCCCGCCTGCGGATCTGCCAGGACCTACGCTCTCCGTACCTGCTGGCGATCCCACCGCGCGCGCCTGGCCTCGAAACGCGCCGGGCCATTCCGGCGACGCGCGACGCGCTCGAGCTGGCCCGCGACCGGGCCGACCGAGTGGGCATCCGGATCGCCTTCGAATTCCTCGGTTTTGGCGACTGCCCGATCAACACGCCCGAGATCGCGACCGAGACGGTCGACGGCATCGACAGCATCGACCTTGTTCTCGACTCCTGTCACTGGCACGCCAGCGGCAGCCGGCCACTCACCTCGTTCCCGGTCGACCGGGTCGCTTTGGTGCATCTAAATGACGCACCCGACAAGCTACCCCGGGAGATCGAGGACGCCGACCGCGTCCTGCCGGGGGAAGGCGTCATCCAGCTCAAGACCCTGCTCGCAGACCTCAAGGCCGGGAAGTTCGCCGGACCATGGAGCCTCGAGACCTTCAATCCAGGCTATTGGAAAGAAGACCCCGAAGCCATCGCCCGCCGTGGCCATGCCGCGATCGATGCCCTCCTCTGAGTCTTTCCGCTCCCCCTCTGGGGGAGGGTAAGGGTGGGGGCCAGGACTCCCGTGCTCTGGTGCCAGAGCCATGGAACGCTACACGCGGCTGCCGAAAGGAGGATACCCGCGTGCGGCGAGCCCCCCGGACCCATCCGGTCGGCTACGCCCCCTCCACAGGAGCGTGCCGCGGCCGAGTTTGGACTGATCATCATGGACGCCTCGTCGATCGCGTCAAACTGCGAGGCCGGGATCGTCTTCAGCTCGCTCAGCAGGCTGTCGGACCACGCCGCGTCTTCGGTCCCGCTGAAGAACCAGTTGCTACCGTTGTCGGCCAGGATCAACCCGTAATGCTGCATGGCGAGCAGGATGACCTGGGCCTGGGCGCTGAAATGTGAGATGTCGTAGGTCGACTTCAGGCGGAACCGCGCGCCCATCGGCGGCAGTGATGTGTTCGCGGCGGTGCCGGCCTGGTGTCGGGCCGGCCAGAGGAAGCTCCGGTCCGACTGCTGTGCGGTAAACCGGATGGCGTGTTTGATCGCACCCGCCTGCACCTCGTCCCAGCGAACCAACCCGGGAAAGATCGGCAGCCCCGCCGCGTCCGCCGAGGTCCAGCCGAGCGGGCGTAGCGCGTCCGAGCCGAGCGGAAAGACGGCGCCGGACCCGGCGGTCCAACTGGAGCCGCTGCCCGATAGTCCAAATAGTTCGTAGAGCGTGCAGGTATCGCGGTTGATGATCAGCGCGTGGCGATCGCTGCCACTCTCAATCAGGGTGTCGGACCCCAACGGGTAGGGACCGGGATCGCTCTCACTCGCGTATTGAAAGGTCACGGACACGGTCCCATGCGTGTTGTCGACGACGTTGTAGGGGAACCCGTAGGGGGGACCGCCGAAATCGGGGTGGAGCTTCGTGGTCGACGACGCCATCGATGCCAGCCACTGCGCGCTTTGCGCGTGCACCGGCAGCGTCGAGATGTCGGTGTTCCAGATGTTATCCGCCGGAAAAACCTGGCAGCTCGTGCTTGGCGGTGCGGCGGCCGCAGCCGGAACGCCGACTGCAACGCCCGCCGCGAGCGCGGCCATGGCAACAAGGGAGATTCGCACGACTGGGCGCCCCATCGACTCGAGTAAGACGCCTGGGCGAGCGCGCGGCAATCACCATGGGGTCACTGGTTCATGACGACCTGGCGTTGGACGGGTACGGTCTACGCGCCGGACCGTATCCGCGTTACGCCCACACCTCGGTCCGCAACCACGCGAGCCCGTCCCGAGTCACCCGTGCCGTCACTAATGTGCCGCCCCCCAGCACGCGCTCGTAGAAGAGCTTCACTTGCCGAGGACGAAAGCGATAGATCGGGTACGAATCGGACGGGTCGTACGACGGAAATCGCGCGGCATAGGCGCGTTCGGCTTCTCGTGCCGCGGCGCCGCTCGCCGTGCCGGCGGCGCCGAAGAGCTGAATGCCGCGATCGGGCCGGCCCCACGTCTGGTGGGAATCAAAGATCGTGACCGCGGCGGAAGAATTCGTCAGCAGGTTGCGAGAATGGCGCGAGTCCGGGTCGGAGATCCAGACGACCTCGAACAATCCGCTGCGGGCGAAATACATGTGATTGATGTGCGCCCGGCCTCCGGGCCAAACCGTCGCCAACGCGCAGAGCGGCGAGGCGTTCATGAGCCGCCGCGCAAGGCGCTCGAGCCGGTCGGACGAGAAGCGGCGGGATCGCCGTTCGATGGTCACTGCTAAAGTCTGACACCGATGTCCGCCGCCAGGCTACCGACGCCCGCCTCGATCCAGCGCACGTACTTGATCCTCCTATTGGGCAACACGCTGGCGGCCTCACTCATCTGGGGGATCAACACGATCTTCCTGCTCGACGCGGGACTCTCCAACCTCGAAGCGTTTGCGGCCAATGCCTTCTTCACCGCCGGCATGGTGATCTTCGAAGTGCCGACCGGAGTGGTTGCTGACACGGCCGGGCGCCGCGTCTCCTACCTGCTCGGGACGGTAACGCTCGCCGCATCGACGCTCCTCTATGTGCTCCTCTGGCGGATCCACGCGCCGTTCTGGCAGTGGGCGGTCGTCTCCGTGCTTATCGGTCTCGGCTTCACGTTCTTTTCCGGCGCCGTGGAGGCGTGGCTGGTGGACGCACTCAAGGCGACGGGCTTCACCGGCGAGCTGGAGGCGGTCTTCGGACGTGGCCAGGTCGTCACTGGAGTAGCGATGCTCAGTGGCTCGGTCCTTGGCGGGTTCATCGCCCAGGTGACCAGTCTCGGCGTGCCCTTCGTGCTCCGCGGCCTCATCCTCGTTGTCATGTTCGTGGTGGCGTTCCGGCTCATGCATGATGTCGGCTTCTCCCCGGAGAAGGCCGGTCGTGTCGTGACCGAGGTACGGAAGATCGCGTCCGCGTCGATCGAGTATGGCCTGCGGGTGCCGTCGGTCAAGTGGCTGATGGTCGAGTCCCTCTTCACCGGCGGCGTGGGCATCTATGGCTTCTATGCGTTGCAGCCCTATCTCCTGCAGCTCTACGGCGATCGACGCGCCTATGTGATCGCGGGGTTGGCCGCGGCGATCGTGGCCGGCGCACAGATCATCGGTGGGTTGGCGGCACCCCGCATCCGGCGACTCTTCCAGCGACGCACGTCGGCGCTGATCGCCACGGCAACCCTTGGGGTGGTCGTCCTCGGTTTGATGGGAATCATCCAGAGGTTCTGGGTCGTGGTCGGGCTTGTCGTTGTGTGGTCGCTCATCTTCGCCGCCTCGATGCCCATTCGCCAGACTTACATGAATGGCATGATCCCGTCGCGGCAGCGGGCGACGATCCTCTCCTTCGACTCGCTGATGGGCTCGGCGGGTGGCGTCTGGGCCCAGCCGCTCCTCGGTCGGGTTGCCGACGTCTGGGGCTACGGTCCGTCGTACGTCGTGGCCGCAGCGATTTCAGCGGTCGCCGTACCCGCCCTCGCCCTATCCCGGCGTCAGAACGCTCCCGCGGACACCATCCAGCCGATTGAGGCCGTCGCCGCACAAGCTAACGAGCCCAGAACTGGTCGACGGTTGCGCACAATCCATCATCGCCAAAGGGGGATAAGTTTGCCACGACCGGGGAGATCGACCGGTTCGAGCGAGGGCCGCGCGGAGTAGCGCCTCCCAAAGACGTTTTTCGGCGCGTTCGCCCTTGCTTCCTACGGCTTACCGCGCTTGACATCCGGTAGCGGCGGCTATCTATAGTGGGCGAGCAGGCAGCTTAACCCCGGCAGGCACGCATGGAACGGGAGGAGGTACTGGAATGCACCGAATCGCCAGACCCGCACGGATCAGCAGTCTCGCGCTCATTCTGGGCTTCGCCACTGTCCAGTCGGCGGCCGCCAATCCAGTGATCGTGGCTCCCCTTACCCAGATCTCGGGCCCAAGTCCGTTCGCTACATGCGCCGTCGGCGCCAGCGTACCGCCCGCTCCGGGCGAGACGCTCTACGTTAACGCGGAGGAAGAACCCTGGCTGGACGTCAACCCTGCCAGTACGACCAACATGATCGCGGTCTGGCAGCAAGACCGATGGTCCAACGGCGGGGCTCACGGCCTGGTGGCCGGTGTCACGCACAACGGCGGCGCAAGCTGGACCCGGACCTTCGCGCACCTCAGTGAGTGCGCCGGTGGAAACGCCGCCAACGGCGGCAACTATGAACGCTCCTCGGATCCGTGGGTATCCTTCGGCCCCACCGGGACGGCTTATCAGATCAGTCTCTCCTTCGACGCCAACACCGCCCGAAACGGTGTCCTCGTCAGCAAATCGGCCGACGGCGGCGATACGTGGAGTGAGCCCGCCAGCCTGATCCGGGACTCTGGCAGCCGCGACGTCTCCTACGCCTTTAACGACAAAGAGTCCATCACGGCTGACCCCACGAACTCAAACTACGCCTACGCGGTGTGGGATCGATTCACCACGCCATCGGGCACATCGCTGGCGAGCATCGAGGGTTTGATCCATTCGCGGTCCTTCCGGGAGCCGGTCTGGTTCTCCCGCACGACCGACGGCGGCACCACCTGGGAACCGGCCCGCAATATCTACGACCGCAGTGAGTTCAACGGCACCATCGGGAACCAGATCGTGGTGCTGCCGAACGGCACCCTGCTGGACTTCTTCGATGAGTTCTTCGTGCACAACAACTCCAACAACCAGCGGGGCGAGAGCATCAGTGTGATCCGCTCCACGGATAAGGGCGCGAGCTGGTCCGCCAGGTCGACGGTGGTCGCGGCCAGCCTTGAGCGGGGCGCGTTCGACCCGGACACCGGCAGGCCAATCCGGGCGGAAGGCGGGATCCCCGACGTGGCGGTCGACCGCACCAGCGGCAAGCTCTACGCGGTCTGGCAAGACTCGCGGTTCAGCGGCGTCGACGAAGTCGCTCTCTCCATGTCGTCGGACGGCGGCTTGACGTGGACCGCCCCTATCAAAGTGAACCAGACACCACGCAACGCGACCGCCGCCGATGAGCAGGCGTTCGTACCCCAGGTACATGTCGCCGCCGACGGCAGCGTGGCCGTCACCTACTACGACTTCCGCAGCAACGACGCCAACCCCGGCGTCCCCACCGACGCCTGGATCGTGCACTGCACGGGCAACTGCGGGAACCAGGCGAGTTGGAGCGACGAGGCCCGTCTGTCCTCGGCATCGTTCGACATGGAGCAGGCACCATCTGCGCGTGGGCCCTTTGGATTCTTCCTGGGCGACTACGAAGGCCTGACCAGCATCGGCAGCACGTTCGTACCCGCGTTCGTGCAGGTCAACAACGGGAACGCGGCGAACCGCACGGACGTCTTTAAGACAACCGTCTCGCCGTAGCACCGATCGAGAGGCAGCCGCCTCGTGGCGGCTGCCCCCACCGCTCAAGCCCACTGGTCGGCGTTGGCAGCGCTCCTCGGTTCACTCGTAGGGCTGGTGCGGCCACGTAGAGACGTTTCTTTCCGATCAAAATCGAACTGATGTTCCCAGTTTGATTGAATGGCCGGTTACGTTGTAATAAATGATGCAGAAACTGCTAACATTTAAAATAGGCGTCGCAGCGTTCGTCCTAACCGGAGTGGTGATCGCGGCCCCTCCGCAGTCGGCATCTCGGCCACCACCCGAGACCGCAGAGGCAGCTTGGCAATCAGATGAACTGATTCGGCATCCTGTCGACCCGAAACCTCTGCCGTCCAATTCGCCAGCAACGCGTTCGAGCGCCTCGCTTCTGCCGGCCACCCACTCGGCCCCGCCGCGAGCGCCGCAACTCGTGGTGGCATCAACTCAGCACCGGCTCATCAACCAGGATCGCGCACGCGTCGGCCTGCCACCGCTCGCTTGGAATTCGTGCCTGGCCGCCATCGCAACGCAGAACGCCCTTCGAATGGCCACCCAGGGCTACATCTCCCATGCCAACGGTGCCACCCTGGATTTGGGCTGCCACGTGGGATCCCGGGCAGGAGAAAACATTGGCTACCTCTCCGCTGGAATCAATGATGTCGAGATGAACGCGATGTTCATGGCCAGTGCAGAGCACCGCGCCAACATCCTGGGACCGTATCACTACGTCGCCACGGCCTGGGTGGTCGCGCCGAACGGCTACGCATACATCGCGGTCGAGTTCGGCTAGCCTGCGCTGCGTTAGCTCCGCGCGGCTGGCAGCCTTGGTCGAGCTGTTCGTGCAGGCCTGGTCGACTCAGCGATCCGGCACCTTCAGCTGGGTGATCCCCGGGTAATGGCGTCGATTGAACGTCGCAAGCCGTTCGCCGTATTGCACAGCAGATGCACCGATTAGGGCGTCGCCAAGTTCCAGACCATGGCTTCGGCGATATCGCCGAAGGCGCTCACCGGCCAGCTCGCCAGTGGTGGCGTCAATGGTCATAGCGTCCAACCCGGCAAAAAGGGCCGCGATCCCGATCTCCTCCCCGGCTCTCACGCCTGCTCCTATCTCAGCTCGGCTCACGGGTGAGTATCGAAGAGCCGCCCCACTCGATGCCTCCGCGGCGAGCCAGCGAGCAGTCTGAGCATTGCCGCGCAGAACTTCGATGAGCACGTCGGAGTCGAGGATCATCCCGCAAGCCGGTTGATGCGACTGCCGCGTCGTTGGCGCCGTAGGTAAGCATCAGTCCGTCCGAGATCGGTGCGCTCTTTCCACACACCGAAGGTGCCAGCGCGCAGCGCTTCAAGGAAGTCCTCTCTGGGGGTTGCCGCGTAACGGGCATCGATCGCCTCGCGGATCAAGTCCGAGACTGTCCGGTGTGTTCGTTTTGCTACCCGGTCAAGTTTCCGGCGCTGCCGGTCGTCCAGGTAGATCTGCGTGCGTCTCATCACGATGTATAGATTATACATCGCCGAACCATTCCCGAGTCGGGGGAAGAGCCTGTAGCTCCTTTTAGGCCGCCGCTCTCATGAAGTCGTCGAGTCCTCGCATCACGGCGGTGCTCGCTGCCTTTCCTCGCTCGCTGGCGGTCTCGGCAAATCCGTCAGGTGCGTTGCGAAGCCATCCAGCAAGCTCATCAAATGGAGATACGATTGCCCGAACAATCTGGGCCTCTGCACTGGGCGCCAGCTCACCGTGAAATCGAGCCAGGCTCCATCTCCATTCAGGGATTCGATTGTCGAGATCACGAGCACGGGCGATGTCGTGGGCCAGCGTGCGCAATGCGATAGTTCCACTACCGTACTGGAGTGCGCGCGTCAGAACATCTCGAGGCGATTTCCGGCCAAGACCGGCTACGTGATTGACCAGACCACGTGCGGCCTCCCGTTGAGCCACGTAGGCGCGACGCGTTTGCAAGAGTGGCGCGGCCTTCCTGAGACCACCTAGACCAAGCTGCGGAAGGATAGCGGGAAAGAGTTCTTCGACGCCAAGTTCGGTGATGCCCTCAGCAATTTGCCGTACGCCGGGCGTTTCTAGGGCGCGGTCCTGGACCAGACCGGGCCAACCCGCGTAGTGCACGGCGTGAAGTTCCTCATGGATCAGCGTCGCAAGCGCGTGCATGAGAGGCTCGCCCACGCGCACCGGCCCTTCTTTGGCAAAGAGGGCCGAAAGCGCCTGAGCCCCGGACGAAGCAATGGTGATTTGGCACAGCCGATGACGTTTCCCCAGAGCAAGACGAAGTCGGTCGAGCCGGCGGCGAAAGCCGAGCAAGTCGGGACTGGCAGCAGCCCCCACGGATAGCAATCGAAACTGCCCACTGACCGCATGCCCCGCGGAGTTAACCGGGATGTCCGCCACAACCAATGAGGGCGAGGCGACGCTCGTACTATCAGTCAGTTTTGTCACGGCCCGCCGGGCTCGGCGATGAAGCTCATCGAGGGACGTCGGTCGGCGCACCCGCTGCGGTCGGTTGGGGATCAGCTGGAGAGGATTCATCCGAACGAGTCAACGTGGTTGGCCAATGACCCCTGCTTACTCGCCTTGAAGGTAGCGCCTGCTGGTCAGGTTGGGCAACTTCGGTCGCAGACTTCTCCGCCGAATGGGTTGCTACTTACCTCCTACCCGTGGCAGGATCACAATGTTGCTCTGGCCGAGATGCTCGGCACCGCCCTTTTGACGGTCAACCGTAGCCTCGCGCGCGCCCCAATGATTCGGTGCTCGGTCGAGTTGGCGGGATTGTGATAGCTGGACTGGTTTTGACGCCCAACCATCGGGTCTGGGTGACAGGTACCGTCGGCTAGAAGGCGATGGCTGGGTCGACTGGTCAGGTTTGGTAACTGCGCTCAGTCATGTTGATGAAGCGTTACGTTGCGCAGGCGAACGGCTACCGCCGGGTGGGACCGTTACGTGCTAGGCGTCGCCATACTCGCTGGCGGGATGTATTTCTATCGCCGGGCAGCCAACCTGAGAGCCAGTATGCCTGGCACCATCAGGTGGGGCAGCGGCCTCCTGCTCGTTCAGGGATTCCTGAAATACCTGGGTGTGCTGCTTGCAGTGAGCGGGCATGCTGTGACGCAAGGCCCGCTTGAGGTGACGTTCTTCGAACTGGCCCTGGGGACGGCCGACGTCGTTTTCGCGGCGGGACTATATAACCGAAAGCGATGGGCATGGATGGGAGCATTAGGCGCGCAGGGCATCGGAGCAGCCGTGGCTATCTTCCTAGAGTGGCCGGCATTATCTTCGGTCTTGGCCTCGACGATCTACCCGCTCGTGGTTGTGGTACTCCTAAGCGGGCGCTCAGCTCGCTCGTGGGTGGCTTTAGGCTCGGCTACGCTGAACTCTGAACCAAGCTGATGTAGTGCTGCCATAAACGAGTCACGCTTGAAGGCGATGGCTGGGGCGGTAGGATTCGAACCTACGTATGGCGGATCCAAAGTCCGCTGCCTTACCACTTGGCGACGCCCCAATGGTTCCGGTTCGCCCACAGTATAGGGTCGCTCCCGCTCGTCTAAACAGAAGGGCGATGGCGTTTCGGCGATTTCACCCGCTTAGACAGCTGGCGGCGTCTAGATAGACGAGAAGATGAAAACGGCCCACGTTACAAGCCGAGCCGTGCGTGTCATCGCTGTTTCGTTTGCGTTGACTCTGGTCGGGTGCGGAGCCAACACGACAACGTTAGGCGCGTCCAGCCCTACTGCGGCTACGAGCGCTTCCTCCTCACCGACTGCCGCCCCGAATCCGCAAGAGAGCGCCAGTCCTA
>WNGI01001815.1_pt1 | contig 18154 bp, 19 predicted proteins | sample 5400621 | NCBI WGS metagenome assembly WNGI01 (sample SAMN13153374, study PRJNA577476) | soil metagenome | isolation source: 20 cm soil or saprolite under Garry oak tree replicate 1 | place: USA:California | collected 2016-06-15
CGAGGACCGCGACCCGGACTCCAGGATCGGCGCCAAGCTCGTTGAACGCGACGGCGAGCTCCTCCATCAAGTCTTCCGCGATCGCGTTGTTGCCCTTGCGGTGCATGACAACGCGCGCGACTGCGCCCTCCCGCCGGACGTCGACCAGCTCGCCCATCTACGCCGTGAAGAGGGGGATGCCGCCCGCGACCTCGATCACGGCGCCGGTTATGTACCCAGCCTCTTCGGTGCACAGGAACGCGATCGTGTTGGCGATGTCCTCAGGCTGGCCGAACCGCTTGAACACCGTTCGCGCCTTGAACCGCTCGTACAACGGGTTGTTCGCGGCCGCCGCCTTCCCCGCCTCCGACTCGATGATCCCGGGCGCGATCGCGTTGGCGGTGATGTTGTGGCGGCCGCCCTCGAGCGCCGCCGTCTTGGCCAGGCCTATGAGCCCCGCCTTCGTCGACGAGTAGCTGGCCTGACCGAAGCCTCCGAGCGTACCGGCAACCGAGGACATGAAGATCAGCCGGCCCCAGTGGTTCTCGACCATGTACGGCCATGCCTCTTTGGTGCAGTTGAACGCACCGGTCAGGTTCACCTTGACGTCCCGATCCCACAGTTCGTAGGACTGGTTGGGAATCTGAGCGGCATGGTCGAGGGTCGCGGCGTTGTTGATCAGGATGTCGATCTTGCCGAACTCATCCTTGATGTTCTTGAAGACTTCGCGGACCTGGTCGCGATTGGTCACGTCCATCTTGATGGCGAGCGACTTGCGACCCATCTGGCGAATCGCCTCGGCGGTGGCGTTCGAGTGCACCCACCCCTGTGACACCGCGAACTGCGCAAGCATGCTGCCCTGCGACTCCGCGGTCTGCTGCAAGTTGGGGTCGTCCTCGACCAGGACGTCGGTGATCACGACATCCGCACCCATGCTCGCCAGCGTGAGCGCGTCCTGGCGGCCCAACCCGCGCGAGGCGCCGGTGACCACAGCAACCTTGCCCGTTAGATCGAACATCTTCCCTCCTCGTTCATGGTCTCCTCCTGCTCCCGGGTCAGTGAGAACTCCAGCGTCACGGCTCGTACTCTGCGATCGCTTTCGTCAGCACCGCTTCACCGCGCTGGTTGACGGCGCTCACATCGAGCCGGCCCTCGCCCGCCGGCTGGGCTGAGAACGTAACCGTGTCGCCGGGCACGACCATGCCGGCGAAGCGGACGGACATCCGGCGCAGCCGGCCCAGTCCCCCCGCCGCTTCGGACGCGACGGTGGCGGCGATTCCCATCTGCAGCATGCCGTGAGCGATCACCCCGGGCAGGCCGACCGATCGCGCGAAATCATCGTCGAGATGGATCGGGTTCTGGTCACCGGACGCTTCGGCGTAATCGGCGATCTGTTCGCGAGTGAAAGTGACCCGCCGCTCGCTCATGACCGAATCACGAAGAGGGCGCGCGAGCGGCACACCAGCGAGCCCTTCTGGTCAGTCGTCTCGGTCTCGAACGATACCAAGCGCATGCCCCGCCGGTTGGTGTCCGAGGCGACCCGTGCGCGCGAGACGATGGTCTCGCCGACCTGAGGATGGCGCCGCCATTCGAATTCCTGCTCGGCGTGGAGCAGCCTGCCGAAATCGACCGCCGCGTCCTCATCCGCGAAGAGCTGCGGCGCGGTGACGCCCAGCGAGTACACGGCGGCGAAGGTCGGCGGCACGCCGTCAGCCGGATCGGCACCGACAGCCCTGGCGAAAGCCGACACCCGGTCCGACTCGATGTCGAATCTCACCGCCGGGTACGTTCGCCCGGCGACCGCTGCCACCCGAAAAGACTACGGCCTTGTCGGTCGCAGCCGCGAGAGGACCCGTCGCAGCAACATCGGCCTCAGCGCCGACCAGGCTTCCATGATCGAGGAGCGCGACGTCGACGCCATCTCAGGCGGCGCATAGGCGGCGATGACAAAACCGCTGGCCAGGGCGGTCACCGGTTCGGCGGCCTCTGGGAACGCCCGTTGCAAGCGCCGGCCGGTCTCCAGAGGAGTCTCGCCTGGCCGGCGTTCAGCGCCGGCGAGGCTGGCCAGCGCCAGTGTTCGCTTCCATACCGACATCACCGTGCGCGGACGCAGGTATCTCAAGGCGACGACCAGGAGAAGCAGGAGCGCGGCGACGATCACGCCGACGATCCTCGTCAGCGTCGAAGCGTCCAGCGACCCGACCTTGAAGCCGCCCGAAGCCACCGGGCCGCCCGTGTCATTCCTGTCGCCGCGACCGGTGCCGGCGGTCGCGCCGCCGCCCGGCGCGGTGATGCCAAGGATCGGCGAGTCGCAGCCATCGTCGCGCAGACATGGGTTCTGGCCGGTCTGGCCACGCAGGATGGTCGTGTAGTAGCCCAGGTCGTCGGCGGTCGGCTCGAAAGGAATCCAGCCGTACGGCTGCTGGTCCGGCGACGGCGCTGGGAAGTAGGCCTCGACCCAGGTGTGGGCATCCTCGCCCCGGACCACGAAGTTGTGCAGGTTCTGGTCTTGCTGGCCGGGACCGTAGCCGCTGACCAGGCGGACCGGGATGCCGAGGGAGCGGAGCATGTCGCCCATCGCGGTCGCGAAATATTCGCAGTAGCCCTTCTTCGATTCGAACAGGAAGTACTCGATCGGGTCTCTGCCCTCAGGCGTCTTCGGCGGCGTCAGCGTGTAGGTGAAGTTGCGGCGGTCACGCAGGTAGTTCTCGATGGCGGTCGCCTGGTCGTAGGGCCGCGTGGCGCCGGCATCGTTCACGATTTTCAGGGCGAGGTTGTGGATCTCGTTCTCGACCTCCGTGGGCCGGTAGCCGGGCGAGAACGACCGGTACTGATTCAGCCACGCCGGGTAGGTCGTCCCCGCGTTTTGGAGGTCGGCGACGGTGGCGGTCGAATACTCGACGGTGGCCGCGTAATTGCGCGCCGACGTCGGCGGCTGCAGGCTGCTGAGCCGGTCGATCGTGTACAGGCTGGTGTTGAGGTTGGGACCGGGGTTGGGGCTGGGGCCGGGCCTGCCCGGCCGGAGCAACACCTGGTTGGCGGTCGTCGAGCGATCGATGTGGTAAAGCTCGCCCGGATAAAACAGCACGTCCTGGAAGTTCCTGGGCGGCTGCAGCATCGTGACGTTGATGCCGGCGACCTCGAGTTTCTGGTACTTCTCCGCGTAAGCGGGGATCTCGTTCTTCGAGAGCGTCTGGCGCAAGCCGACCTGGTTCGGGCCTGGATAACGCCACTCACCGGCGACGGTGAGCGTGTCGTTGACACCCCGGAAGTAACGCGCTTTGCTCACGTAGTTGCCGACGATGGTGTACGTGAAGACGACGTCCCGCGTCCTCTGGAGAGGGCCGCTGAGCTTCACCTCATCGGTGAATCCCGTGACCCCAGTTCCACGGCCGGTGCTGAAGATGCCCGGGTGGCTGAGGCGTTGCTGCAGCTGCGCCCAGCCCGAGAAGACGCCTGACTCGAGATCGAGGGTGCGGTCGGCCGTGGATAGCGGCGGCAGCATGATGCCGAGCACGATCAGCGCCGCCATCGCCACGAGACCGCTCTCCCAGAAATCCCAACGCGCGTCGCCGGTGAGCTTCACGTTCGCGCGAGACGCGTTGGCGATCGAGCCTGTGTAGTTCGTCCACAGCAGCAGGGCGAGCGTCAACACCAGCATCGCCAGCGTGTAGCCGTTCTGGTCCTGGGGCCAGTTGAGCAGGTTGGTGGCGAACGCGGCTGCCCCGGGGATCAACCCGAGCATCGGCTTGCTCCAGCGCAACACGCACCAGGCAAGCCAAGCGCCGGTGATCCACATCAAAAGGCAGATCAGAAACAGGTAGAACGATGGGTCCAATGCCGCCGATCCGTCGCTTACGCGCTCCCACCAGACCCCGACCAGCTGGGGGCCGACCGAGTCGGTCGGGTGGCGGGCATGGATCAGCGGCCACGCTCCGATGACCGCCGCCACCGGCGCGAGGACCAGGCCGATGCCCAACCCGATCGGTTCCCGGATCCTCGAGAGAGCGAGCGCGCCCAACAAGACCGCGCCGAGGACCGCGATGTAGATGATCACGTCGATGCCGTCGACCCACTGCACGGTCGACGTCGAACGGGCGACGGTGACGGTCAGGAGGAGGACGAGGAGGGCAGTCCAGAAACGGCCCCCGGCGACCGACTCGCGCGCGCGGTCCCAGAGCTGCTCCCGCCGGCTCATGCCGGTGTTGAACGCCGCCTCCGGGCCGACCAGCCGGCCGCTAGGCGATACGTATCGCATCTCTGGTCCTCACCAGGCGTGCAAAGTCGTCGCCGCAGCGCACCACATAAAGGTCGACGTCCTGGCCCATGTCGAAGCTCGGGTTCTGTTCAGGCCCACCGAAGCTGGCCGCGTCGAGATAGAACACGATCAGCGTCGAGCGGCGGCCTCTCACCGCCTGGAGAAGCCGAACCCACTCCGGGTCCGCGCTCGGGGTGATGACCGCGATGGCGCGCCGCGGCAGGCGCCGGATCCGGTCCCAGGCGAGGGTTTGCGTCAAAGGTGTGCGCCCGTCGGCCTGGCACACGGCGAGGTAGTCGAGGATGAGGCGATCCTGCCGCACCGCACGATGAGGCTCGAGCAGAGTGCCTTTCGAGTCGTTGGCGATCAGTCCCACCTGGCGGCCCCGGCTGTGCACCTGCGCCGCCATCGACGCCGCCAGGCTGACTCCGTACTCGAGCGTCGACTCCTCCCCCTCGCCGAAATGCACCGCGCGGTCGAGGTCGAGCAGGATCCACAGGTCGGTGGTCAGCGGCTGCTCGAAGGTCTTCGACATCAGCCGCTGGTGCTTGGCGGACAGGCCCCAGTGAATGCGACCAAAGCTGTCGCCGGTGGTGTAGTCGCGCACACCGCCGGTCTCGGGCGGGTAATCAGCCCAGGCTCCGAACGCCTGTGAGCTCCCCACCTGCTGCGAGCTCGGCGTCATCAGGTCCGGCACCGGCCGCACGCGCGGATAGACGAGGATCGACGTGCGCTGAGTGAGCTTCAGCTCGCGCTCGAACAAGCCGAAAGGTTCGCGCACCCGGAGCGAGGTCGGGCCCAGCGCCATCCAGCCGCGCCGCCGGTACACGCCTCGCGCCTTCCACTTCACGAGCTCGCTGCCGAGCGAGATCACGCGGCCGGGCTGATAATCGCCGATCTGGCTCAGGTCGCGGACTTCGACCCACGGCGCGGGGATCCATCCCTTGCGCCGGACCTCAAAGGTTTCTTCGTAAACCTCGCCGACCGTAGGCGTGCCGGGGTCGACGCCCCGGGCGACGCTGACGCCCCTGATCGCGATCCGCGGCCAGGCCCACGCGATCACAAAAAGCAGGCAGAGGGCGTAGGCGAACGCGTACGCGGGCCGGATCGCCGTCAGATAGGTGAAGAACAGGAGCAGGCCGAGCGCGCCGGCGAGGGCAACCTTGCTCACCGCGAAACCCCGGGTTGAGGGCTACCCGTCGTACGCCATCTGCGGCACGTGCTCGCGCTCGAGCAGGCCCGCGACCAGTTTGCCGGCGCTCTGCCCCTGCATCTCGGCGTTGGGCCGCAGGATGATGCGGTGGGCGAGCACCGACTCGGCCAGGGTCTTGATGTCATCCGGCACCACGAAGCTGCGACCCTGGATCGCGGCCAGGGCCTGGCTCGCGTGGAAAAGGTGGAGCGTGCCGCGCGTGCTGGCTCCCAGCGCGACCTCGGGATTGCCGCGCGTCCGGCCCACCAGCCTCGCGATGTACTCGCGCAGCTCGGGCTTGACGAAGACTTCGCGGACCGCGTTCTGCGCCGCCCGCAGCTCGTTGGGCGAGACGACAGGTTGCAGCTCCTCCATCGGGGACTCGACCTTGTGCTGATTGAGCAGGTTCGCTTCTTCCTTCTCTGTGAGATAGCCGAGCTTGACCTTCATCAAGAAACGGTCGAGCTGGGCCTCCGGCAGCGGGAACGTGCCCGAGTATTCGACCGGGTTTTGAGTCGCCATGACCATGAACGGCTTCGGCAGCATGTGAGTCTCGCCGTCGATGGTCACCTGTCGCTCTTCCATCGCTTCCAGCAGCGCGGCCTGTGTCTTGGGGCTGGCGCGGTTGATCTCGTCCGCAAGCAGGATCTGCGCAAACACCGGCCCGGGCCTGAATTCGAACTCGTTGAGCTTCTGGTTGAAGGCGCGCACGCCGGTCACGTCCGAGGGCAGCAGGTCCGGCGTGAACTGGATCCGCCGGAATGTGCAGTCGAGCGAGCGGGCGAGCGATTTGGCCAGCATCGTCTTGCCGACGCCAGGCACGTCCTCGATCAGAAGGTGTCCTTCGCAGAGAAGGGTGACGAGGCACAGCTTGATCTCTTCTTCTTTGTTGACGATCGCGCGGCTCACGTTCGACAGGAACGCGCCGGCGACGTGTGTGACGACTTCGGCTGCCCCCACTCCCGCGATTATAGGTTCGCCGTTCTGCTGCCCCATCTCAGTTGAATACGGCTGGGGGGTACGTTTGGTTCCGCGGTCCGTTACCAAATCCCTCCGATATCGTCTTCTTAACTACATGAGATTCGCGGTCGCCGTCGTCGCGCTGGCGGTGCTCGCCTGCGGTTCGGCCGGACAGGCGCCGGCGGTCGGCACGCCGCTCACCGCCGCCCAGCTGAAGTTCGCAGTCATGGATGCGGTGGGCCACCCTGTGTACGGCGACCCCGACTTTTACCCGCTGGCCCGAGTGGGAGGCGAGGAGGCGAGCGCCGTCTCCATGTACACGCAGATCAAGGCAGACGCAGAGGTCTACGCCGCGATCGTCGCCCACGAGCATCTGCCCTCTGGAGATTTGAGCGACGCGCAGAAGCTGGTCGCATACAGGTCGTGGAAGCTGCTGCGCGCGGTCGCGCTCACGCAGAGCGGGAGCGATTACTCCTTTCAGTACCGCGTCCAGTCGAAAGGGGGCAGCGCCGCATACGAGATGGTGGGTGGCACGGTGCGGGTCGACGGGGTGGTCACCGTCATCGCCCGCACGCCGACCGGTGCCCCGAACTGCCCGATCTGCCTCGCGGCGACGGCCACGATCTCGACCCCGCATGGGCCGATCCGAGTCATCGATGTCCGCGTGGGGACGACCGTGTGGACGCAGGCAGCCGATGGATCGCGCATCGCGGCCCCGGTTGTCGAGATCGGGAGCATGGCGGCGCCCGCCGGCCATCTCATGGTCCATCTGGTGCTCGCCGACGGACGCGAGCTTCTCGTGTCGCCTGGGCACAAGACCGCGGACGGACGCGCCGTCGGCGCCCTGCAGGCGGGTGATCCGCTGGACGGCTCGACGATTGCGCGCCGCCAGCTCGTCCCGTACGCCGGCGAGCGGACCTACGACCTGTTGCCCGCCGGCGTGACCGGTCATTACTGGGCGAACGCAATCCTGCTCGCGTCGACGCTGGCCTAGGAGACTTCTTCCTCTTCCACGAGTCGCAGGTGGCTGCTCACGTCCAGGCCGAGGTGCCGGGCAAAGAAACCTGCCACGCGCTCGACATACAGCGGCCGGTCCGCGAAATACGCGCCGGTGTGCGGCGCGCCCTGCACGATCCAGATCTCGCGCGGCCCGCGGTAGGCGTCATACAGGCGGCGGCTGTGATTGACGCTGGTGATCGCGTCACCGCCACCGTGAATGAAGAACAGCGGGCGGGGCTCGAGCGAGCTCAAGACGTCGATCGGGCTGCACGCTGAAATCCAGCAGCGGGTGCGAAGCCAGAACATCAGGCCCGCCAGCCAGACAAATGGGGTGCCGGGCAGCTTGGTCGTGCTGCGGACGTTATCGACGAGCAGCCTGCGAAGGTCAATGAAGGGACTGTCCAGCACTAGCGCCTGGACACCGGGCTCGCCCGCCGCCCCCAGCAGCGAGACGACGGCGCCCATCGAGTACCCGAGCAGCCCGATCCTCGCGTTGGGTATGCGCTTGCGCGCGAAGGCGATGGCCGCCTGCAGCTCCAACACCTCTTTGATGCCGAACGTGATCGGCGCGCGGTCGCTCCCCGGCATGCCGCGGTACGAGTAGAGGACGACGTTGAAGCCCTTCCGCCAGAGCGCGACGGCGATCCCCAGCGCGCCCTGGCGCTGCCCTTTGTGCCCTCCCGAGATGATGACCGTCTGCGGCGAACCCGGCTGCCGGAAGTGCCACGCGCCAAAGTTGACACCGTCCGCGGTGGCCAGCTCGACCTCTTCGTAGTCGGCTTGAAACTCGAAGGGCGTAAAGGTGAAGTCGTCCAGCCAGATGGGTTTGGGCGGAAGAAAGGCGCGCCTGTAAATCTGGTACGAAAGCGCGAGGTAGAGCCACAGCAAACCGGCGATCGCCAGGCCGACGTAGGTCAGTGGGGCCACCTGAGTCGAAGCTTAACTAGAACGCTCCGACTCCGATCTCTTTGCGGGCCGGGCGACCCGGCCGGCCTGGCTCTCCTCGTAACGGCCGAGCACGAACAGCAGCAGGCTCAGGCGGTTGAGCCAGCGCCTGACCTCCGGGCTGCGCAGGCCACCGGCACGCTCGAGGGTGACGCATCTTCGCTCCGCCCGCCTCGTGATCGCCCGCGCAAGGTCAAGCGCGCCTGAGGCCGGCGTGGCGCCAGGAAGGATGAAACCCGCCGGCATGGTCGCCTCCGATTCGAGCTCGCTGATGAGCTGCTCGAGGCGCTGGATCTGCGACGTGCCGGTGGTGACGAAAGACTTGTCCGCCTCTGGATTCGTGCCCAGCTCCGCCCCGATCGCATACAGCCCGCGCTGCAGCTCTTCACAGATGGCGCTGACACGCGGGTGAGGCGACAGCGCCCGGGCAAGGCCGAGCGCGCTCGATGCTTCGTCGACGGTCCCGAAGGCTTCGATCCGGGGATCGTCCTTGGCGGCGCGGCCGCCGCCGAGCAGACCCGTCGTGCCGTCATCGCCGGTACCCGACAGCTCGAGCATCCGCTTCCGGCGCGCGGGCTCCTTTCGCGGGCGGCGATCAGACGAAGACGTACGTGAGGTCGTAGAGCTCCTTGGGCACGCGCCGACTTTCCGTGATCACCTCGGTGAGCGGAACGACCTCGACGCCGCCGTTGCGCCGGATGGGGATGACACCGCTCTTGCCGTCGACGATCAGCTCCACGGCGGCGACGCCCAGTCGGGTGGCCCAGATCCGGTCGACCGGAGAGGGCGAGCCGCCACGCTGCAGGTGGCCGAGCACCGTGACCCTGGTCTCGAACCCCGTCTCGCGCTCGACGGCGCTGGCCAGGATGTCGCCGATGCCGCGCTTGGCGAGCCTGGTGTGCCCGAACGCGTCTTTCTCCGCCTCACCGCCAAGCTCTCTTTCGAGCTCTGGGATCTTTGCGCCCTCGGCGACGACGATGATGCTGAAGAGCTTGCCCTCGCCGCGTCGGCGGTAGAGGTGCGCGACCACATCGGGGAGCGTGAGGTCGAACTCGGGGATGATGATCAGGTCTGCGCCGCCGGCGATGCCGCCCATCAAGGCCACCCATCCGGTGTCGCGGCCCATGACCTCCACCACCATCACGCGATGGTGCGCCGACGCCGTGGTGTGGAGACGGTCGAGCGCTTCGGTGACCACGCCGACCGCGGTGTCGAACCCGATGCAGAACTCCGTCGCCGCCAGGTCGTTGTCGATCGTCTTCGGCACGCCGACGGTCGGGAAACCGGCCTCGTGCAACCTGGCCGCCACGCTCAGCGTGTCATCGCCACCGATCGGGACCAGGGCGTCGACCCCATGATGCTTGAGCGTCTTGACGACGCGGGCGATGCCGTCTCTCTCCTTCGCCGGATTCGTGCGTGAGGTGCCGAGGATGGTACCGCCCAAGGGCAGGATGCCACGCACGTCGGCCGGCATCAGCTCGTCGATCAGGCCTTCCTCGAGGCAGCCCGCCCAGCCGTTCTTGACGCCGCTGACGCGGTGCCCGAGCTGGAACGCGCGCCGCGCGACCGCGCGGATGGCGGCGTTGAGCCCGGGCGCGTCTCCGCCGCCGGTCAGGATCCCGATCCGCACGTGAGATAGGTTAAGACGTCCCCGGTCGCTCCAACCGGCGCACCAGCTCGGTGAGGCTGACCTCCGCCAGCGAGGTGAGCATCAGGTCGGCGAGGGTCAGGTCGAGGCGGGCGGTGATCGTGTTCGGGATGGCCACGCACAGCATGCCGGCCCGCTTGGCTGCCATCACCCCGTTGGGCGAATCCTCGATGGCGATCGCCTCCTGCGCTTCGACACCCAGGCAGTCGAGGACCGCGATGTACAGATCCGGCTCCGGCTTGACGTGGACGACGTCGTCGCGGCAGCGCAGGCAGTCGAACCTGTCCAGGATGCCCAGCCTCGCCAGGTGGCCCCTCACCCAATCGGCCGTCGAGCTCGACGCCACGCCTAGCTTCCACCCCAGCTCGCGGGCCGCATCCAGGTGCGAGACGACGCCCGGCAGCAGCTCCTGGGCCAGGATCATCTCGGTGCGACGCCCGATGCGGCGATCCAGCACCTCCTGCGGCAGCGGCCGGCCCAGCCGCTCTTCGAGGTGGTGCTGGGGATGGAAGCCGGTCGTGGTCGAGCCAACGATCTGCACCCAGCGCTCGAACGGCAGCTCCTCTCCGTGGGCCTGGTAGACCTCGAGCCACGACCGGTAGACGGGCTCCTCGGTGTCGAGGATCAGGCCGTCGAAGTCGAAGACGAGAGCGCGAATCACGTTCCCAAAGATTAGGATCGCCGTTGCCGTGTCCACTGGCGCATCCGATGCCTGAAGCGAAACTGCAAAAGCGCTCGCCGAGCGTAAAGCAGGCCAGCTCGATCGGCTGGCTCGGCGCGATGCTCTCCGGTCTGGCGCTCGTGACCATCGCGCTCATGCTCGTCGTCCTTTTCGGTGTCGTCGACGCACTGCACTTCGGCTCGATCGCCGACTTCTTCACCCCCGACCCCGCCGCGGCGGCAGGGACGCTCGGCCTGGTCGGTGGCGCCGAGGGCGTGACGCTGAGCATCGTCTTGCTGGGGGTGATGTTCGGCATCCAGACCACCTCGTCCCGCTACTCGCCGCGGATCATCGGCATCTTCACGCGCAACCCGCTCAACGCGCTCGTACTCAGCTTCGCCCTGGCCTCGATCCTGTACACGTTTCTCGTTCGCTCCGAGGTCAAGGTCAACTACGTGCCGATGGCGAGCGTCGCTGTCGCCGAGGTGCTGGCGCTGATCAACTTCGCGCTGCTCTTCCCTTACGTCCTCTATACGTTCGAGGTGATGCGGGCGGAGACCCTCGTCTCCGGAATCATGCGACGGGCGCGGAGGGAGCTCCGCGGAGGGATGCACACACGTCGCAGCCTGCAGCACCGCGGCGCGCTGCTGACATGCCTGGAGCAGGTGTCCGACATCGCGTTCGGCTCGGTCCAGCTCGGGGACATGCCTGTTTGTGTCCTGAGCATCGAGGTGATGGGCGACTTCCTCTCGCGCGAGTACCTTCCGGTCAAGAAGAACCTGAACCCTGAATGGTTCAAGGTCGGGCACGCGGAGCTGTCCGGAGCGTCCGACCAGATCATCGCCGAGGTCAACCGCGCCGGCACGTGGTTCGCCTACGTGGTGATGTCGAGCTTTGTCGACATGATCGGGCTCACGCCGGTCCACCGCAAGGAAGCCGTGCACGCGATCGCGGTCGCGACGCGAAAGATCGGTCTGGCTGCGATCGACGTGGGTGACTCCGAGGTGGCCGAGCTCAGCCTGCGCTTCTTCAACACTCACCTGCGGGCGGCGATCAACCGCTCCGCGCCGACTTTCGCCTCGGGGATCATGAATGAGTACCGTCGCTTTGCCATCGGCGCGCTCGAGTGGCGGCGCGACCTCGCGGTCGAGGCGGCGGCCCACCTGCTGCGCTACGGCAGACACTTCGATGAGGCAGGCATGCCGGCCATCTTTGGCGCAGCCGCGGAGGACGTCGCCGACCTGGCCATCGAAGCCCGCGTCCGGGACCCGCAGGTGTCATTCCGCCTTGCCCAGCTGCTGGTCCGCAACCTGCTCGACCTCATCCCCAATGCACGTCCGATCGGATTGAACGGCCTCTTCAAAGGAGTGGCGAAACTCACCTGCTGGGCCATGGCGTCAGACGAGAAGGACATCGCGCACGTGCTCGTCGAGGGGATCGCCGCGGCACCGCCCGATTTCGTCGACGCCGCGTTGAGCCGCATGGAGTCAACGCAGAACGGCCTCTTCTGGGAGGTCAACGAGCGCGTCATCTCGTTCGACTGGGTCGAGCAGTCGCTGCGCGACCAGATTCCCCGGCTGCGAACTGCGCTGGGGCGCGCCAAAGCGGCCGGCAACGGGGCTGTGATCGACCTGAAAGACGCGCCGGTGGTGACGAAAGACCTGGTCCAGCCGGAACCTACTCCGTCGGCCGGTTGATCATCGCCGTCGAGGCGGTGTCGAAGTAATTGAGAAGCGCCCGTCGCACTGCGGGAGCGAGCTCCAGCGATTCGACCGCGGCCGTCATGTGTCCGAGCCACGCGTCGCGCTCTGCCCGGCCGATCGCGAACAGCTGGTGACGGAGGCGGAGCCTCGGATGGCCCCGCAGCTCGCTGTAGGTCGAGGGGCCGCCCCAGTACTGGATCAGGAAGAGGGTCAGCCGCTCGGTCGCACCTGACAGGTCTTCGTCCGGATACACGGAACGCAGCAAAGGATCCTCGGCGACCCGGGCGTAGAAACGTTCGACGAGAAGGCGGAAAGCCGGTTCTCCACCTGCCAGCTCGTAGACGCTTCGGTTGAGCACGCGCCGATCGTACGTGGCCAAGTCTTCGCGGCCGCGCTCATCGCCTACGTGGTCGGGCTGTTCCTGATGGCGCGCAGCGCTTCCGGCGGGGCGGCGTAGCGCTCCATCTCCACTTCGCGGGGCAGGAACCAGGCGATGCCGATCGTGGCGATGACCAGGATCACGTGGGTCATCAGCGATTTCTGGAGGCCGATCGCGTCTGCGACCGCGCCGTTGATGGGGACGCCGACGGCGCCGGTCACAAAACCAAGGCCCATCACCAGGCCCGAAGCGAGGCCGGCTCGCGAGGCCATCAGCTGTTGGGCCATCAGGAGCATGAGCGGCGCCGTCGACGCGGCGAGAATCCCGATCAGGATCGCGGTGCCGAAAGCCCAGGGACCTGGAAACATCGTGTAGAGGAGGATCGCGGGGACGGACAGGACCAGCGTGGCCAGGATCACCGTGCGTCTGCCGTAACGGTCGGCCAGCGATCCGCAACCCACCGTGCCTGCCGCGCTGGCCAGGACCAGGATTGTCGCCAGCGGACCGTAAAACTCAGGCCCATAGCCGAGCTGCCGGTACCAGGTCGGCGTGAAAGCCTGGAACACGTTGACCGTCCAGCTCCGCGACATCATGACCCCGATCACCGCCGCCAGTGCCAACACGGGCACCCCTCGCGAGGACAGCGTGGCCGTCCGGATCGCGGCGCGTGTCGCGCTCGGCTGCGCCCTCATCCGCCACAGCAGGTAACCACCCGTGACGAGGCCCGGGATCACGAGCAAGCCGGTGCCATGGATGCCGTACGCGCCGAACAGCAGGATTCCGATGAGGGGACCGGCCGCGACGCCGACGGTGCCCGCGGTCACATAGACCGACATGCCAAAGCTCCTGCGCCACGTGGGGAGAAGACCCCTCACGTCGAGTGCGCCCAGAGGATGAAACGCACCCGAGCCGAGACCGGATGCAAGGGCCAGGGCGAGCAGCAGAGGAAAGTTGTCAACGAATCCAACCACGGCGAACGTGATCGCCGTCCACGCGAGCGCAAGTCCGGTGAAGCGTGTGCCGAAACGATCTGCGAGCAAGCCGAACAGCGGTTGCGAGATGGCCGCCATGCCGCTGTAAGCGAGGCTGACCAGGCCGACGGTGGCGAGGCTCAGGTAAAACCGGCCGATCAAGATGGGATAGAGGACCGGGATGACCCCGACGTAGCTGTCGACCGTGAAGTGGCCGAGCATCAGCGTCAGCAATTTCCCGTTGCGGAGGAACTCTTTCATCCGCTTCTAATGATCGCGACGGTGGGCGAGCCGCTGTACCTGAGCCGCAAAGACGATCCGGCTTTCGGGTTAGAGGTCGATCAGTCTCGACGGGACGACGTTGATGACGCGGGTCGATTTGAGCATGCGCTCCGGCATCACCTGTCCGTAGGGGTGGATATGACCATGCACGTGAAGAAGCGGCTGGAAGTTCTGGACCAGGCGCAGGAGGGCGACGAAGCCGACATGCGCTCCGTCCTTCGCCTCGGCCAGGCCAAACGGCGGCGCGTGCGTGACCAGGATGTCTAGCTTGCGACCGGCACGAACCCGCTTGAGGCGGAGCCGAAGCTCGAGCTTCAGCGCGCGCCGGCCCATCTGGCCCTGCGAATACTGGTTCGGCCCTTCCTTGTAGCGAACGCTGCCCCCGAGGCCGGCGATTCGAAGCCCGTGCACCTCGACGACCCGGCCGTCGATGTTGTCGCATCCTTGCGGACCCGGTACGGGCAGCTCGGCACGCAGCGGCATCCACGACATGTCCCGCGGCTCGAGGCTTTCATCGTGGTTGCCGGGGACGTAGAGGAGCGGGACGTCCATGCGGCTCACCAGGTATTCGAGGTAGTCGAACGGCAGGTCACCACAGGAAAGGACGAGGTCTGGCTTGAGGGCCGGGAGCCTGTCACCGTACAGCAACTCATCGACCTCGTCGGCGACGGCGAGGATGCGCGTGTGGCCCGCTAGGTGCGTTTGAACCGCAGTGCGGTCCAGTTGTCGTCGATCACGACGAACGCGACCGGCTTGTAACCGGTCTGTCGTGTGATCTCGCCGAGGACGTCCGGACCGATCACAGGGAGCGAGCGCTGCGAGTCGAGATGTCCCATCTTGAGTCTGTGGCCCACACATTAAAAGGAAGACGCGGGCAACGCTCACCTCGAGCGCATATGATCCGCGGCTATGCGACGGCATGCGGCGGCGCTGGCGACGGCGGTCTGGCTCGTGGCCTGCTCCTCGACGCCCGCGACCTTTGCCCTCATCGGCGCGTCCGTCGACCCGACTTACAAGTGCCCCGGCGGCGCCAACAACGCTGCTTATGACCTCCATGCGACGATCGATGCCCGCAACAACACCTCGCGCCCGGTCACCGTCGAGTCGATCACTGCCGAGATGACCCTGACCGCGACGCATGGCAGCTGGCTGGAAAAAGTCGGCGACCGCTACCGGGCTGAAGGAGTCAAGTTCGCGCCCAGCAGGGTGGCCGCGGGCTCGACCTCGACCCTCAAGGTCACGATCCCCAGCGCGTGCACCAGCGGCAAGTATGGCGAGGGCGTTTCAAGCTCTGGTGACTACACGGTGACGATGCACATCGCAACGTCCGCCGGCGCGTACGCCATCTCGGCAAGAAACCAGCACCAGATCCTGGCCGCCTAGCCTTCGCGCAGGATCTCCAGCGCCCGCGTCCCCGCGGCAAGCCACACCGGGTCCTCCAACCAGGTCTCGACGCCCCACATCAACACGACCTGGGGCCTCTCCTGGCGGTAGTCGACGGCGCTCGCGACAAGGTCCGCCGGCGTGAACGTGTTCGAGTCGTGCCAGGGTTGCGCCTGCATCTCCGCAATCCACAGCTCTTTGCCCGCCGTTTTCGCCCGGTCGGCCCAGAACGCGACGGCTTGCTGCTTCCACTGGGTGCGGAGCTCGATGCTCGTCAGGTGGCGAAAGGGAATATTGGGTCCGTCGATGTAAAGATCGAGGCCGAGCGCGTCTGCGCTGTTCAGGATCTCGGAGGGATGACCGTTCGGGCCGAAGGGCTGCAGCAGCTGCGGCATCGAGATCTGAACCATGTCGACCGTCGTGTTCAAACCGTTGTACGTGGTGAGCACCGCTTTGTGGTCGGGGTCAAGCCGATGCACCGCGTCCACCTCCCACGCAAGCTGCGCGGGACTGATGCGATCCTCGCCGGTGAAATCATTGCCGACGTAGTCGAGCGGCTCGTTCTCCACCTGCCACGCATAGAGCAGGGGTGAGTCACGGTACCGCGTGATGCTCGTCTCGAAGTAGTCGCGGTAATCGATGCCCGACTGGGCCTCGTCCAGGAAAGGCTGCTGCCTCAGTCCGGCCCAGGCCGGCTCATGCAGCTCGGGAAACAGGAAGTTGCGCGCGCCTAGGGTGAGCACTACGCGCGTCTGGTGCCGCGATCGCTGGTTGTGCTCTCCGATGACGTCGAGCAGCGCATCGACCGAGCTGAAGTCGAGCTGACCGCGGTTCGTCCCAACGGATTCCCAGTAGATCGGAAGGCGGACCAGGTCGGGCTCCGTGGCTGCGAGCAGCTGCTTCAAATCCTGGATCGGATCTCGATCCGCGTACTCCGAGATAAGCGGGCTGAAACTAAACCCGGCCAGCGGAGGTGCGGGGGCGTCATGCGGCCACACTTCGCTGCCCAGCGCCAGCGCGGCCGCGATCACAACGACGAGACCCTTCATCGCCGCCGCAACGCGCCGGCCAGGCGGGGCACGGGTTTTTGGATGCGTTCAAGCGTTGCTCGGGTGGAGGGTCCGACGCTCATATGCCACGCGCCTGGATGGTTGCCTTTGGGTTTGTTCTCGCCGGTCTCGGAGGCCTGGGGGCCTATTTCTTGCCTGTGTTTCAGACCGCCGCGAACTCGACGACCATTGGCTCCGGCGCCCTCCCACACCTGAACCCGGTCACCGGGCCGACGCAGCCGTTCACAGTGCTCCTGCTCGGCTCGGACGACGACTCCAAGTTCATGCCGGACCGGCTGAATACGCAGTCCATGATCTTGATGCGCATCGACCCTGAGTCGAAGCAGGCCACGATGCTTTCGATCCCCCGCGACCTCTGGGTGCCGATCCCGAACGTGGGCTACGGCAAGATCAGCACCGCTTATCAGATGGGCGGCGCGCAGGGGGCGATCGCGGCGGTCGAAAGCAACTTCAAGGTTCACGTCGACGATTACGTGTGGATAGGCCTCAACGGCCTGGTGAATCTCATCAACAGGCTTGGCGGCGTGAACGTTCAGGTCACGAATCCGGTTATGGACGATTTCTACCCATCAGACCTCAACAGCGCTGGGAACCCATATGACTATTACCGCGTCGCGGTGCTTCCGGGTGCAACCCATCTGGACGGAGTTCATGCGTTGCAGTACGTCCGCTCCCGCCACGGAGATGTCCGCGGTGATTTCGCGCGGTCGGAGCGCCAGCAACAGCTGCTGCTGTCCATCAAGGCCCAGGCCTCGCATTTGAATGTAGCTGACCTGCCCACCCTGGCGAGCGCCTTCAACGGCGAGATCAAGAGCAGCATCGGCGTCGACAGGCTGCGCCCGCTGCTGTCGATCGCGAACGATTTCAACGGTTCGAACATCCACCGCGTGGTGCTCGTGCCTCCTTACACGTCGGAAGGATTCGCGGCCGGCCAGAGCGTGGTTTTCCCAGACTGGGCCCAGATCCTGCCGCTCGTGCACCAGACCTTTCCCTGATGCGCTGGGCAATCGGCGCCGCCCTCGTGGTCGCGATGCTCGCCTTCGGCCTCGGCGTCTACCACACGGCCGGGGTCTTGAAAGCCGGCGGGAAGGTGGTCCACCGGCCGAACGAGGTCTCGGCGCCGCCGCTGCCGGGGACGATGTACGTCGTCCAGGGTGGCGCCATATTCCGCTTCCAGCACGGCTCCTTCACACAGGTGACGGCGGAAGACGGGTGGATGCAGCCGGCCGCCCGCCCCGGCGACAACCAGCTGGTCGCGGTGCGGCGGCAGACCAACTCCTCGGATCTCTTTCTGCTCACCACCGGCGGCAAGCAGGTGGTCCAGCTGAAACGCAACTCAACGCCAGGCCCGGCGGAGGGTAACCACTGGTCCTTCTACCCGCGTTTCAGCGCGGACGGTGCGACGCTCTTTTACGACTACGACCCCAAGAGTGGGTTCAACAACTACCAGGTCGACCTCGCGATCTACGCGAGCCCATCGAATCCGGATTCGCGCGGGTCTCTCCAGTGGACGCACCCCAACGACTACACCGGCGGTGACGTGTATCCCGTGCCCTTGCGCGGGGGCGGGCTCATCTACGTCAAGTACTCGATCGATGACTCGTTCAAGGTCCACTCGCAGATCTGGCTTCAGAAGCGAGCAGGCAGCTCCGGCCAGGCGCTGACCCAACCCGAGCTCGGCTGCACGCAGCCCGCCCTCTCCCCCGACGAGTCGCTGATCGCGA
>WNGI01005760.1_pt1 | contig 18141 bp, 18 predicted proteins | sample 5400621 | NCBI WGS metagenome assembly WNGI01 (sample SAMN13153374, study PRJNA577476) | soil metagenome | isolation source: 20 cm soil or saprolite under Garry oak tree replicate 1 | place: USA:California | collected 2016-06-15
AAGAAGACTTTCTGCATCTACGACGCGCCGAGCCCGGAGGCGATCCGGAAGGCGGCCAAGCTGAATCAGCTGCCAGCCGACGCGATCACGCCCGTGCGCGTTCTCGACCCGTACTTCTACCGGTGAGGTGAGGATGATGATCAATCGGCTCCAGCTCAACCGTGCTTTCCTGGCGTCAGCGCTTGCGGCGCTGGCGTGCATAGTCCCGGTCGCCGGGTCCGCGGACGCCTTGCCCAGCGGCGAGCACCTGCTCGGCAACGTCGCGATCGAGCCCGCCTACGACGACTACAACGGCAGCATCGTCTACCTGCTCACGCCCAACCGGCTTGCGCCGCTTGGAGCGAACAATCCCATCAATAATGTGAACCCGCACGCGGTCGCACCTCTTTACCTCATCGTCTATCCGCCGGGCACCGCGGGCATTTTCAACTGCATGGGTGTGCCCGGCAACTGCCCGGACCACGACGGAGCCATTGCCGGCGTGGCCACGACTGTCAGACCCAATGTTTACGGCACCGACGCCTCACGCGTGCCCGGCCACGACCACCTCGTCGGCATGCCGCGTACCGGTGACTTCAACGTGGCATGGCGCGTCTACGTGGAGCTCTTCACGCCCGGCGCCACGGTGACGCATATCACGACACTGGCCCAGCTTCAGAACGCCTGGTCTGCAGGAGCGATACAGCAGATCGACACAGGCATCACCTTCGTGTGCTCAGTGGTGTCCCATTCGGCTTATAGCGCCGGCCGACCCGCCTGAAACTCCGGAGCCGGGAGAGAGTGCTCTCCCGGCTCTCCTACGCCGACGGTTGGAAACTGCCACCTCGGCAAACTAGAAGTAGGTCAAAACGGCGTCGACGACGCGGTATTCATCGTCCACGACCGGGAGCAGCCGCCACTTGTCGAAGGCCGTGCACGGGTGCGAAACGCCGCATCCGACGATGTCGCCCACGGCGAGGTCCTCACCATCCGGGACGCTGAGGTAAGCATGCTGGTCGTTGAGCGCGGTGATCGAGGCGCCGGCGGCCAGCCTGCGCGGCTGTTTGCCTCCTCTCTTCGCGACGCGCGGCACCGGGAGCTCGAGGTCGTGGGGAACGTCCCGCTTGCCGAACCCGAGGAGGGCCAACCCCGGTTCTGGTCGCGACAGCACGACGCCCCAAGCCTCGAGCGCCTCCTCGAGAGGACCGGTGTCGGCCAGCCGGCTGCCAAAAGGCGACTGTTCTTTGTAATGGACGGCGTCGTGCGTGAGGTAGCACCCGCTGCGGAGCACTACTCGCGTCGGGCGGCTGAGTCGCAAGGGCTTGCCGAATCCGGCGATGACCCGGTCGAGGAAAGCGCTGCCGCCCGCAGTGATAAGGACCTCGGGTGACTGATCGAACAAGCGAGCAGCGTCCAGGTCGACAACGAGCGCGCGCATCTCACTCATGAAGGTGTCGACCTTTCCGAGAACGGCGGCCTGGTCATCGCCCCCGATGATGCCTTCGAATCCCTCCACCCCCGCCAGGGACAACCGGCGAGACCCTGCGGCCGCGCGCGCAACTTCGATTGCCTGGTCCCGAGTCCTGCAGCCTGTGCGACCGCCGGCCAGCCCGAGCTCGAGCAGCACCGGGAGGCGCCGCTCGAGGCGGGCTCCACCGAGCACCGCCTCCAACATGTTCACCTGAGCAACCGAATCGACAAGGCAGTAGAAGTCGAAGTCAGGATCGCGACCCAGCTCGCCGGCGATCCAGCGGACGGAGGCCGGCTCTACCAGCTCGTTCGCGAGGATCACCCTGCCCGCCCCGAACGCTCGCCACACTCGGACCTGCCACATCGTCGCCGCGGTCACCGCCCAGGCGCCGGCGTCTAGCTGCATTTGAAAAAGCTGGGGCGCCATGGCGGTCTTGCCGTGAGGCGCCAGCGAGACGCTATGGCGCTTGCACAGCGCGGCCATCGCGTCGATGTTGTGGCGCAAAGCTGATCGCTTCAGCAGCATCACCGGGAACATGAAATCGCCGTCGAGCACGTTCCAGCCGCGGGTCCCGACCTCGCGGATGGTGGTCGGCGGAGTGGCGGGGAAGGACTTGTACCGCCAGTCGACTTGCTCGTCGAGGATGCGATCGAGGTCGAGCGATCGAGCCTTCGACGTCGATGCCACCGCTTAGCCGCTCATCTCGGCGAGCGCCTCTTGTGCTGTCAAGACGCGACCGTACTTCATGGCCAGGGTCTGCAGGCTGGCACGGTGCAGCTCGGGGGCATAGGAAGAGACCGCGTCCGACACGACGACGGCCTGGAAGCCTTCGTGAAACGCGCCTCGCGCGGTGTCTTCGACGCAGATCTGCGTCACTGTCCCTGTGATCAGCACGGTGTCTACGTGGTGCGCGTTGAGCAGGTCCGTCAGCCGCGTTCGGTGGAAGCCGTTGTAACCGTACTTGTCGACCTGGTGCTCCTGCGGCCGGGGTGCCAGCTCGTCGATGACGGCGATGCATTCGCGTTCGCCGTCGATGTCGTCGTACGCCCGCTTGAGGCCGGGCCAGCAGCAGCGCGTCGGTGGAGCGATCACCGGCGACCAATTCCACATGAGCGTCGGCTTGGGACCAGCGCAGAATCGCGTGAAGACGACCGGTCGCCGCCGCTCCCGGAACCATTGCAGGAGCTCGAGGTGCACGTCGATGGTCTCGCGGGCGTCGGGCACTTCAAGCGGCGCCCCCACCCTGACGAAGTCGTTCTGCATGTCCACCACGATCAGCGCGGAGCTGTCGTCGCGCAGCTCGAACACAATGCCACAGCATCCTGCATTGCCTTCGAGCGCGTCAAGGCGAGGCGCTAACATCCGAGACATCGAGACGTCCGCATTCGCATTTGCCAGCGACCTGATGGACGAGGGCATGGCGGTCGCCCTGGACAACATCAGCGGGCGAGCCGGGCTGAGCGGGGTGACCATGGGCGCCGCGTACCACCACGGACGCGACATCTTCCCGCACAACCCCGTCCGCAAGGTTCATTTCCTCGAGGGCGGCGCTGTATTTTTCCAGCCTGATCTCACGAGGTACCGCGGTGCCGGCCTCAAACCAGTGGTCAGCAAGCTCGCGCAGCAATCAGATGTGCTCGCGAACCTTTGTCGCGAAGGAGCGGCGCGCAGGCTTCGGATCCGTGCCTGGACCGTCTATCTCCACAACTTCACCCTCGGGGAGTCCTATCCCGAGTCCGTATGCCGAAACGCCTTCGGGGACCCATATCTGACCGACCTCTGTCCTTCCAACCCACAAGTGCGCGCGTACGCCATCGCGCTGACGGCCGACATCGCATCCAAGGGTGTTGACAGCGTCGTCGCCGAGTCGCTTCATTTTCACGGGCTGGAGCACGGATTCCACCATGAGCGCTACTTCATCGACCTTGGCGCGTTCGGCCGGTACCTGCTCGGGCTCTGCTTCTGCGACCACTGCCTGGTCGCTGCGGAAAAGCGAGGAGTGCAGGCTAAACGGTTGCGGGAGGAGGCGCGTCGCGAGCTCGAGCGGCGATTCGCCAGCTCACCCGCCGACGAACCCGAGCTTGTCCGCGCCGACGTGACCGCTTTCGCGGGAGGCGAGCTCGGGGCCTACCTGGAGACAAGGGCCGACACCGTGGCCTCGCTTGCCCGCGATGCGGCCGCCGCGGCCGCCGCCGAGGGCGCCACCTTCGCCTTCATCGACCTCTCCGGGGCGGTCAAGGGCTACGCGACGGGACGCCCGACGGGCGAGGCCGCGCCTACTGTCGCGTGGCAGTTTGGGATCGACATCCCAGCGGTTGCGGCGGCATGTGGACAGGTCGAGGCGATCGGCTACGCCGCTGAGCCCGACCGCCTCCGTTTCGACCTGGCGGCCTACCGCTCCAGCGCCGGCAAGGCGAGCCGGCTGTCGGCGATCGTGCGTCCCATGGCGCCCGATTGCGAATCCGCGGACAACCTGGCCCGCAAGCTCGCGGTCCTGAATGAGGTAGGCGCGGTCGAGGTTGGCTTCTACCACTACGGCTTCATGCGGCTCGAGTCGCTCGATCTGATCCGCACCGCCCTGGACGCGATCTAGGAACGCCTGACGATCCTTCCGGGCAGCCTGCCCGTCGGCACCCCACCGTCGACGACGACCTGGCCGTTGACGATGACGTGCGAGATACCCGATGGCGACAAGCGGCCGTTCTCCCACGTGCTCCGATCGGCCAAGTGGTCAGGGTCGAAAATGGTCACGTCGGCGGCGCGTCCCGCGACCAGCAGGCCCCGGTCGCCCAGAGAGAAGCGCTCGGCCGGGAAGCCGCTAACCTTGCGAACGGCCTGCTCCAGCGTCAGCGCTCCGCCCCGCACGAACTCGCCGGCGATCCGCGCAAAGCTGCCGAAGCCACGCCGGTGGGGACGGGTGCCCATGTAGATGCCATCGGTCGAGCCGATGTATAGAGGATGGGTCAGGGTTCGCCGGATGATCCCCTCGCCGTCGATCGTGTCGGGCCAGTGGTACACGGCCAGCGCCCGCCCGGCATGTCCTGCAAGCAGATCGAGCAGGAAGTCGACGTCCGTCTGGCCCGCCTCTTGGGCGAGATCGGCCAGGATTCGACCCTCGAGCTCCTCCCCCGATTCGACGAAGCTGAGAATGATCTCGCCTCGCTCAGCGATGCGCAGCGCGGTCTCAGCGCGTAGACGCTCACGATCCGTGGGCTCGGTCAGGTGACCCATCGACGCCGCGTAGCCGCCGGCTTGAGCCCACTCGGGCAGCATCATGAGCAGATGCGTGCACGCGGCCGAATATGGGTACATGTCAAACGTGACGTCGACGTCCGACGCCTGAGCTTCGTCCAGCAGGCGAGCGGCAGTCCCATCCACAGCGAGGTGCGAGATGTGGACCTTGACGCCTGACTCACGACCAATCTGAAAGCTCTCGCCGCATCCTTGCTCCAGGCGGCTCCAGTAGCCGCGCTGATGAGGGGCGTAGACGCCGCCGGCCGAGGCAACCACGCGGCACAGCTCCGTGAGCTCGTCCAGCCCGGATAGAGCACCAGGCTGATACTCAAGGCCGGCGGCCATGCCCACCGCTCCGGCGTCCATCCACTCGACGAGGCTGCGTTTCATCGCGGCCATCTGGTCAGGCGAAGGCCGCTCCCCGCCCCAACCCATCGCCCCCGCCTTGATCGCGAGATGCGGCGCCTGCGGCACGAGATTGTTGGGGATGCGATTCGCGAAGATCGCGAGGTAGCCCGCTACGGAAGTCCAATCCCATCCGGTGTCTGGATCGCCGTAGAAGACCTGGAGGTAATCCTTCACCTCGCGAAGCCGGTTCGGGTCCAGGGGCCCCCAGCTGAATCCGTCGGGCGACATCAATTCCGTCGTGACGCCGTCGAGGACACCGGCGTACTGGTCCATACCGCCAAGCCGAGCCAGCTCGGAGTGAACGTGCACATCGATGAAGCCCGGAGCGACGATGAGACCTTGCGCGTCGATTACGCGCTCCGCGCTCGCGCCATCGATACGGTCGACCGCCGCGATCTGACCATCGACGATCCCGACATCCAGGCGCGCCCGTTGGGAACCGCTTCCGTCCACCACATCGCCGCCCGCGATGAGGATGTCGAAGTCCACGAAATCAGGATTCCAGGTCTTCGTTTCCCGAGTGGGCCAGCAGCTCGCGGGTCATAGGAAGGTTTCCCGCCAACAAGCCACCATCGACGCGAAGCACCGTGCCGGTGATCCATGCAGCGTCGTCCGAGGCAAGAAACATCGCCGCGTTGGCAATGTCGTCTGGCTCGCCCACGCGGCCCAGCGGGTACCACTTGACGAGGCGCTCAAAGACGACAGGGTCACGCTCGACGCGCTCCTGCCAGATCGGCGTCCTGATCGTGCCCGGGGCGATCGCGTTGCAACGGATTCCGTGGCCGCCATAGCGCACCGCAATTCCCTGAGTGAGATTGATCACCCCCGCCTTGGCGGCGCTGTATGCCTCGTTCCCGAGTGCGGACAAGCCGTTGACCGACGTGATGTTGACGATCACTCCGGTCCGCCTTTCGATCATCGACGGAAGCACTGCCTTGCTGCAGAGGAACACGCTCTTCAGCACGACGGACACATCCCGCTCCCAGGTCGGCTCGTCGATCTCGAGCACGTCATCGCCGTCGGCGATGGCTGCGTTGTTGATCAGCACGTCGGGGGCACCGAGCCGCGACTCGACCTCGGCGACCATGGCAGCCACCTCGCGGCCGACGCTGACGTCACACCGGATCGCCGCCGCGTGACCACCCTTCTGGGTTATCTCGCCAGCAACCTCATCGGCGACATCACCGTGCCAGTCGACCACAGCAACCTTGGCGCCCTCGCCCGCAAACCGCTTCGACATGACCCTGCCGATCCCGGACCCCCCGCCCGTCACGATCACGACCTTGTCCGCGAACCGCACGGCCGTCAGCCGCTCAGCGCCAGCACCGCGTCGACCTCGATCTCAAACCCGGGCAGGTCGGACTGGATGGTGGTGCGCGCCGGCATCGGGTCGCGAAAAAACTCCGTATAGACCCTGTTCATGGCCGGAAAGTTCGACATGTCCCGCAGGTAGACGCCGACACGCACGGCGTCGGCAAGTGACGCACCGGCGGCCTGCGCCACCGCCTCGAGGTTGCTCAGCGTCTGGCGTGCCTGTTCCTCGAACGAGCCCTCGACTTTGGACCCGTCATGCCGGAAGGGACCTTGGCCCGCGAGAAAGAGGAAGCCACCGCTGCGAATGGCCTGCGAGTATGGCCCGCCCGGTGGCGGCGCCGCGTCGGAACGTACCGGGGTTCGCTCACTCATGACTGCTCCCTCACGGCTTAGAGAATGCCGTATTCCTTGAAAACTTCACGGATGCTCGCCCCCTTGCGCAGGACATCCCGCATCTTGTCCTCGCCCGAGACCTTCTCCATTGCCTTGCCGATGATGTCGTCCTCGATCGCGGCGGGCACGACCACGCACCCATCCGAGTCGGCGACGATCAAGTCACCGTCGGCGACCGACACGCCGCCGACCGGAATCGTGCCGCGGATGGACATCACCTCGAGGCGGCCCTTGGAGTCGGCGGGTGAGAGTCCTGTCGCAAAGACTGGAAACTTCATTTCCTCGATCCCCCAGCTGTCGCGCTGTCACGGCTCAGGCCGTCGATGACGACGCCGCGACCGCCCCGCGCCCGAGTGTGCGTGCTGAGCAGCTCGCCCCAGAGCGCGGCTCGAATCTGGGCCTGGACCGCGGCGACGACCACCTCGCCCGGCCGCAAGCCGTCCAGCATCTCCATCAGGAGGTGATACGGCTGTGCCGGCAGCTCGCTGACCTCGACGGCGAGCATCGTCGCGGCGCGACCCGCGACCTTGGCCCCTGGGTACAGAGGCCGCACCTCCGGCCGCATCACCTGCTGGCGGTAGCCGGCCTCGTCCAGGATGTCTGCGAGCACTGAGGAATAGAGATGCTCTGAGATCCGATCGAGGTACTTGGCGTCGAACCGGTCCATGCCCATCTCCTTTTTATGTGCGGCTCGCGGGCTGAGGCCGCACGGCCGCCGCCAGCTTCATCGCTTCCCGAATGACGGCCTCCTGGTGTGGCTGAACCTCCTGGCCACCAAAGGACGCGAGCAGGTCGAGGAGCGGATCCGACACCCCGGTCCTTACCCCGGCAAGCTCCTCGATGATCGCCAGCCCGCAGTAAGGAACGTATGCCGGCGAGTAACCCCCCTCATGGCACATCACGAGGCGGCCACCGCATACCGCGCCGGCCACCCTGAGCATGGACTGAGTCAGCTTGCGATAGCCGTCGCTGGTCATCATCATCGAAGCCAGCGGGTCCATCGCGCTCGCGTCGAGCCCGCAGGCGATGAAGATGAGCTCGGGGCTGTAGGCGCGGAGAGCCGGCACAACCACGCGCTCGAAGGTCGCCACGTATGCCCCGACGCCGGAGCCCGGCGGAAGCGGGACGTTGATGTTGTAACCCTCACCCTCGCCCCGGCCCGTGTCAGTGATCGCCCCCGAGTTGGGCGGGTAGTTGTTGTCCTGGTGGATGGAGATCGTGAGTACGGTCGGATCGTCGTAGAAGGCATGCTCGGTGCCGTTGCCGTGATGCACGTCCCAATCCACGATCGCGACGCGTGATAGTCCACGCAGTTGGCGCGCGTGGATCGCAGCGAGCGCGACGTTGCCAAAGATGCAGAACCCGCGGCCAGTGTCGCGCTCGGCGTGGTGGCCGGGTGGCCGGACCAGCGCGTAGGCGTTATCCACCTTGCCATCGAGGACTGCATCGACCGCGGTGATGCAGCCGCCGACCGCGAGCAGCGCGATCTCATACGAGCCGGGACCAAACGGCGTCAGGTCGCCCGCATCGCCGCCTTGCTTTGAGCTTGCGTCCTTGATGCGCTCCACATATTCCCTGGTGTGCAGGCGCAGGATCTCGTCCTCGGTCGCGGGCCGCGGTTTCAGCTGCACCAGGTGCTCGATCAGCCCGCTGACCTCGACAAGATTCCGGATCCGGCGCTTGCCCTCGGCGTTCTCGAGGTGACCCAGCGGCTGGACTGTCAGACCCGCGGGTATCACCCCGGCGCCAGTGCCGGTGTCGTGCCACATGTACAGCTCGTGCCAGACGAGCCCGGTAGCCATCAGGGCTCGGCCGGGGGGGATGCTTCGGGGGCAAGATATTTGTCGTACGTGCGGCGGATCAGCGGCCACAGACCCTGGGGCGCAAAAACAGCGATCACGGCGAGGATCAAACCGAGGAACAGGGCGCGATAGTCGCCGATCGCGACGAGATACTGGTCGAGACCGATCACGATGCCGGCGCCAAGGATCGGACCGCCGAACGTGCCCCAGCCTCCGATGACGATCATCGCGAGCAGGTCGATGATGCGCGGAAAGTCAAAGATCGTCGTCGAGATCCCCCCGTTGTAGTGCGTCATGTAGCCGCCGGCGAGTCCGGTGAAGAAAGCGCTGATCGCAAACAGCACCAGCCGGATCCTGAACTGGTTGATGCCGCGGCTGACTGCGTACGTCTCCGAATCCCTCAGCGCGGTAACCGCCACACCGAGTGGGGAGTGAATCACGCGCCAGATCACAAATGTTGCGATAGCGAAGATCACCGCCGCCACGTAGTAGAGGTAGATCGTCCGCTGATCCCCGACGGCGTCGCCGAACTGGAAGGTGCCTACCGAGACAAGTCCGTAGCCTCCGCCGCTGATGAAGCGCGGGCCCGTGACTGTGAAGACACGCGCGAGCTCGTGGAAGGCCAGCGTGAGCAGGACGACATAGACGCCGCGCAGGCGCAGCGTCGGCAAGCCGATGCCCAGCGCTGCCAGAACAGCGACGATCGGCGAGAAAAGGATCGCAAAGAACGGGTTCCATCCCAGGCTGTGGACAAGTACTCCCGACGTCCAGCCGCCAACTGCGAACAGCGCGACCTGGGCGAAGGAGTAGATGCCCCCATAGCCCATGATCAGGTTCCACGACTGCGCGACCACCGCCTGCATGAAGAAAAGAATCAGCAGGGTCAGCAGGTAGCCTCCAATCGTGAGTCTGGTCAGCACCCATGGCGCCAGCAGCCCAGCCAGCAGCAATCCTGCGACGGTGTAAACGGACACCCTGCGCCATGGCGCCGCCTCCTGGTCGAGGGCAGGCCGGCGCGGTGCGGTCGTGGTGGATCTCACCGCGCTCAAAGTCGCCTGACCTCGCCGATTCCGAACAGGCCGTTGGGCCGGACGATCAGCATCACGATGATCAGCAGGAACACTCCGGGTTGCGCCCACGCGACGCCGTAAAACACCTCGACGAAGGATTCGAAGATGCCCAGGACAAACCCCGCGACCAGGGCCCCGCGGATGCTGCCGAGGCCGCCGAATATCGTGACGATCAGGGCCTGGATCATCGGGTTGAAGCCCGAGTTCGGGCTGAGAAAGAAGAAGGGTGACAGCAGGACGCCGGCCACGCCGGCCAGGCCGCCGCTGATCGCAATCACGAGGCCGTAGGTCCGCTCCACAGGAATCGACATCAGGCTCGCTGCCTCCTGCTGCTGCGACACCGCGCGGATCGCCATGCCGTGTCGCGTGTACGTGAGGTAGGCATACACGGCCGCAAAGAGCGCCAGCGATGCCCCGATCACGAGCAAGCCCTGGTTGGTGATCTGCACCCCGGCGACGATGAAGTTGCCCGTCAGCACGGGCGGGACAACTTTGTACTGGGGGTTGAAGATCAGGAGGGCAGCGGCTGAGACGGCGATGGAGATACCGACGGTCGCGATCAACGTCGAGTTGTCGAAGCCCGGCTTGCCAAGCACAGGGCGAATGAACGCGATGTGCATCGCATAGGCGAATCCTGCCGCGGCCAGCACGCCGATCGGGAGGGCGACGAGGATCGGTAGGTGCAGACTGGAGGTAACCCAATACGCGACGTAGGCGCCCACGACGAAAAGCGCGCCATGGGCGAGGTTGAGCAGTCGCACTGCACCCCACACCAGAGTCAGGCCGAGAGCCATCAGCCCATACACCGAGCCGAAAAGGACTCCTCCCCACACCGCCTGCACTGTCTGGGTCACCCGAGATAGCTCTCCAGCAGCGCCTTGTCCTTCAACAGCTGATCGGCAGGGCCCTCTCGAACGAGCACCCCGGTCTCCAGCAGGTAGACCCGGTCGGCAAGGCCGGCGACGTGGTTCGCATTCTCGTCGGCGAGCAGGATCGCCATTCCCGCCTCCTTGACCTGGCGGATGCTGGCGTAGATCTGCTGGGTGGTCAGGGGAGCCAGCCCCAGGGAAGGTTCGTCGATGAGCATGACCTTCGCCTTCGACATCAACCCGCGGCCGAGAGCGAGCATTCGACGCTCACCCCCAGAAAGCGTGCGGGCGAGCTGGCTGCCGCGCTCCTTCAGCCATGGAAACAGGTCGTAAACACGCTCCAGCCGCCTATTGCGCTCGCTCCAGGTTGGCCTGTGGTACGCGCCCATCAGGAGGTTCTCGAGGACTGTCATCTCTGGAAACAGCAGATCTCCCTGGGGTATGTGAACGATGCCGGCGGCGGCAATCACGTCGGCCCGCCAACGCGTGATCTCCCTTCCCTCCAGGAACACCGCGCCCGACCTCGGAGGCAGCAGGCCTGTGATGGCGCGCAGGAGTGTGGTCTTGCCGTGACCGTTTGGCCCAAGCACAACGACCCCCTCCCCATCCTCGACTACGAGGTCGATGCCGTGAAGGACCTCGCTGCCGGCATACCCCGCGACCAAGGATTTGACCTCAAGCATCGGTGTGCTCTGGATCTGGCCCCATCGGCCGGAGGGTGCCGAGATACACCTCGATGACACGCGGATCGCGCAGCACCTTTGATGGTGGGCCTTCGGTGATCTGCTGCCCGTGATGTATGACAAGGATGCGATTGGCAAGCGCCTGCACAGCCTTCATCACGTGCTCGATCATCAGGATCGTTACCCCGCTGCCGGCGATAGTTCGGATCAGCTCGATCATCTGGGTCCGCTCAGCGGGATTGAGCCCGCCGACCGGCTCGTCCAGGAGGAGGAGCTGCGGGCGCATGGCGAGCGCCGTCGCGAGCATCAATCGCTTGCGGGCCAGCACGGTCAGCTGGCCGGCTAGCGCGCGCTGCCGCCCGGCGAGGCCACAGAGCTCGAGCGAGTCAAGCGCATTCTCCTGCGCCTCTCTTTTGAACCAGAGCGTGGGGTGCTCGGTTTCTCGCCCGAACGTTCCGCCGACCAGCACGTTGGTGAGCACCGTCTGGCTGTCGAAGGCAACGGTAGTCTGAAACGTACGAGCGAGTCCAAGCCGAGAGATTTGATGAGGGCGCAGTCCCTGGATCTCGCGGTCTTTGAACTTGATGGATCCGCTGGTGGCGTGGTTGATTCCCGAGATGCAATCGAATAGCGACGTCTTGCCGGCGCCGTTGGGCCCGACGATCGAATAGATCTCGCCGGGCTCAACGGCAAAACTCAGATTGCTGACCGCGACCAGCCCTCCGTAGGCCTTGCTGACCTTCTGGCACTCAAGGATCGGCATCTAAGCCTTTTTGACGGCTGCTGCGGACTACCTCATCCAGGCGGGCAGCACGAACGTCCCGCTCGTAAACGGCGTCGGCGACACGACCTTTTGGACGCCGTCCTGGATCTGCACGATGATGTGTGGCTGGCCGATGGATGCGTCCGCCGTCCCCGCCGGAAACTGCCTGCCCGTGTGGTCTTCGAACGAGATTGAGCCGGTCGTCCCGCGCCAGATGACTGACTCGGTTGCTTTCGCGACCGCCTTGTAGTTCTTGGGGTCACCGGCGTTGGCGACGGCGGTGGCCCAGACCATCACCTCGTCATAGCAGCCACCTGCGTTGGCCCAGCCCGGCTCAGCTCCGAATTTCGCCTTGTAGCGCGCCCTGAAGTCATTGCCGATCTTGTCCGGCAGAAGCCCGAGCACCGTGGCCCAAACGATTCCGTTGGCGGCTGGTCCGGCGAGATTCAGGTACTCGGGTACGGATGGCCCATATTGCTGATAGACGAGCGTCTTGGTCGGGCTCGCTGCCCACGCCTTGGCCATGGCGGCGTCATCCGCGGGTGAGAAGTCGCTAGTGAAGAGGACGGTCGGCTTGGCCGTCTTGACCTTCGACAACACCGGCCCCCAGTCGGGCACGGAGCCTTCGGTCACGCCATCGTTGGTAAGGACCTGCCAGCCCAGCTGCTTGATCTGGGTTTCGAAACCGGTCGCGATCACGGTGCCATAGGCGCTCTTGCCGCTGATGATCGAGCACGTCTTGACCTTGGAGTTGAGCAGACCCTGGTTGAGGGCGCCGTCAACCCAGTAGGCGAAGCCCTGCCCATACCATGCCTCTGTCGGGTCGCACTGGAAAATCCCCCAGTATTTGCTCGGGTTCGCCTTGTAGCGCTGGACCCATGCGACCTGGGTGTTGACGTTGTAATAGAGAGCGCCGGCGTTGGCTACGATGTCGAACTCTGGGCCCGAGGCAAGGTGATAGCCGGAGAAGATCACATCGGCCTTCTCCACGCTGGTCGCCCGGTTGAAGGCGGTCGTGATCTGGTCGGTAGAGGAGTCCTTGTCGTCGATCTCGACATAGTCGAGGTGGTAGCCGATGAGGCCGCCGCGGGAGTTGATCTCGTCGACCGCCATCTTCACGCCGTTGGCCATCTCCTTGCCGTCGGATGCGATGACACCGCCGGTCGGAAAGATGCCCACCACCTTTACACTGCCACGTGATCCGGCTCCAGAGCTGGATGATGACTTGGGGGCTAGAGCGGTGCCCACCAAGCCGCCGACAACGAGTCCGCCGACTACGCCCGCGCCGCCTGCGAGCAGCTGCCTCCGGGTTATCTCGCGCTGACTGATCGAATCGGCCGCCACTTCTTACTCTCCCTGCAATGACGAGGTGGTCTGTGACCGGATGATTGCCCTCGGCCCCCTGAGCTACACCTTGTAATCGACCGTGACCGGTGCGCCGTTTTTCGCAGCCGACTCGTCGATCGCGAAGCAGACCGCCATCGATCGATAGGAATCGTGGATGGAGGCGTGCGACTCGACGTTGTTCTCGATGCAGTCGATGAAATGGGCGATCTCGGGCACGAACGGATGGTGCGTGACATCACCCGAGGATGGCTCGATGGTCGGAAAGGTCCAGTAGTCGAGCGAGCCAGGGTAGTGCTTCTTCGAGTAGACGCGGTTGTTCTGAATCGTTCCCTCCGTGCCGAAAAGACGAACGTTGAAGATGTACGGGGTGTCGGCGTCGAGCACCGTCGACAGCTTGCCGACGGCGCCGTTTTCAAACTTGAGCGAGGCCACCATGACCGGGTCGTACTGGTAGTTCATGTCCAGCTTCGGACCCGCCGAGAACGCCGCGACCTCGGTGATCTCGCCGGCGAAGTAGCGGATCGCGTCGGCCGCATGACATCCCGCGGCGATGAACGCGCTGCCGCCGAGCGGCATGGCCACCGACCATGGGTAGCTTGGATACTCCTTCTTCAGTGGGTGCCAGTAGTCGGCCTCGGCGTAAATCATGTCGCCGAGCACGCCGTCGGCCTGGAGCTTCTTGACGGTTATGAACTGTGGGTTCCAGCGCAGAACGAATGACGTGACGCTCTTCACCTTCGCATCGCTGACGGCCTTGTGGATGCGGCGCACTCCGGCATAGTCGAGGGCGATGGGCTTTTCGATGACCACATGACGACCGGTCTTGGCTGCGCGCTCGAGCTGAGCAGGACGGACGTCTGGGGGCGTGCATGACGCGACGATTTTGACGCGGTCGTCGTTGAACAGCTCGTCTTCGCTCTTGTATTCACGCCCCTCGACGCCATGCTGCTTCATCAGGAGTCCTGCCTTTCCAGGCGTGCGGTTGTAGACCCCGGTGACCTCGGTGAGCGGATGGTCGCGAAACGCTTTGACGTACTCACCGGCGACCCAGCCCGCTCCGAGAATGGCCACGCCATATTTCTTAGCCACTTTCGCTTCCCCTGCTCACGTAGTGGGTAGCCTATGTGCCCCACGGCACAGTGTCAAGGAAACATAGACCGCTGTACGCGGTGGAGGAATTGCGACGCGAATCGCTTAGTGCCACTGAGTGTCGAGGCAGCTTTTGTTAACCGCAAAGTTGCTGTACGTGTAAATGATCTGATCGCCCGCTCACAGTTACGTCGCCGGCGGCTCGACGCGAAGGATCTGCCACGACCCTGGCACGCCCTTGAGCTCGTGCGTGCCCCGACCCGTGAAAGTAAGTCCAGATCCCGCGACCAGGTCTCTCACCGTGCTCGAGACCAGGACCTCGTCCGGACCCGCGAGGCTCATGACGCGCGCCCCGATGTGAACGGCGATCCCAGCAATGCCGGCCTCCATGATGTCGAGCTCTCCAGTGTGGAGGCCGGCGCGCACCTGGATGCCAAGCTCGTGTACGCGCTCGATAATCGAGAACGCGCAGCGGATGGCGCGCGCAGGCCCGTCGAAAATCGCAAGGAAGCCGTCGCCTCTCCGATCGATCTCTCGGCCGCGAAAACGAGCGAGCTCGCCGCGAACGAGGCGGTCATGGTCGCTGATCAGGGAACGCCACCGTGCATCGCCGAGCTGAAAGGCCCGACTCGTGGACTCCACCATGTCCGTGAAGAGAACTGTCGCCAGGACGCGCGTCGGTTCTGCGCTGTGGCGGGCACCGGTGAGGAATTCCTCGACCTCATTCAAGATGGCGTCGGGGTCGCCGACCCAAGGGACATGGTCGATGCCGGCAAGCTCGATGTATCGCGCGTGAGGTATTCGCTCAGCCATGTAGCGCGCGCCGCCCACGTCGATGCGCCGATCGCCCGTGCGATGGAGGACGAGCGTCGGGACGTGAATGGCAGGCAGGATGTCGCGGACATCGATCGCGAGCGTCATTTCCAGGACCGCCCGCGCCGCAGCCGGACTGGCGCCTAGTCGCAGGTACTGGCCCCACCATCTCTTGAACCGATCGTCATCAGCCACGCTCGGCGCCCAGATTTCAACCTGGGTGGGACCACCCCAGCCTCGCTGCACGGCGTCGAGATTGCTGCGGTGCTCTTCGATGGTTGGCGCCCAGGGGTAGTCCGCGTCACGGACGCGCTTGGCATAGGAGCCGTACAGGACCAGCGCTCGAACACGCTCCGGGTAAGTCGTCGCGAACAGGATGCTCATCGGTCCGCCTTCGGAGATTCCCAACAAAGCAGCTCTCTCGGAGCCGACGGCATCCATCACGGCACGCACGTCGTCCATGCGTTCTTCCAGCGTCGGCAGCTTGTTGACCGGAACGCGATCGGAAAGTCCCGTACCCCGCTTGTCGAACAGGATCAGCCGGCTGAAGGAAGCGAGGCGCTCGAGAAAACGCGCGAAATCGGGATCTTCCCACGCGTGTTCGACGTGCGAGACGAAACCCAATACGAGAACGAGATCTAGGGGAGCGTCTCCCACGACCTGGTAGGCGATGCTGTACTCACCGCTCCTGGCATATCGCGTGGTCGGTCGAGCGCCCACTCCGCCGAAATCATAGTTTCTACGTGTTTGCCGGCTGAAAGTTTCGCGCGCCCTTAGCGGATCCGCCTCAGGACTTAAGTTCGTAGGTCTTGAGTTTAGATCGGTCTCAACAATCGGGGTCGGCGAAGCGCCACGCATTCCCATCATCAGGCCGGCGAGCTTTTACAGTGAAGCTGGTTCCACTTGACCAATTGCGGCCTTACCGCCCGACCGTATTGCCCCAGCAGCTTGCGGCCGCGTGTCTCGATGACAAAGTACGAAGGGTGAGCCTGCAGCAGGACCGCCCTTGATTCGCGAGTCGATTGCATTGTCGACCAGCTCTATTACCGCATCCGTTGGGGAGCGCCTAGTCGGCAAATAGAGAAGCTGAAATCGCAGGGTCGATGCGCTCGCGGACTGTTTTTCGCTGCGGCATCCTATCCGGAATCTATACCCGATTCACCCCTCAGTTCCGCGGGATATGAGATTAGCCAGCAGCAATGACAGGCCAATTTGATATCGATTCTGCGACCTGTCGCTGCACGGTTTGTTCTGCTCGCCACGCGCCTGACCCGGGGCCTCGGTTGCGAACTCAGATTTGGCTCCCCTTAGTGGACGCTCTTCGAACTTTTGTCCTCACGTCCACCTCGGAAATACACGAACCTCTCGATCATGGTCGTCAGCTGGCATCCTGCGCGGCGCTCAGTTGAGGACGGCAACCACGTAGTGGAGTTCCGCCGGCAAGGGCTTCTGGGCCCCTGAGGTTGCATCCATGGTGAACGCGTGGAGGTCGGAGCCTTGAAACGAGCCGGGCGTCATCGTCGTATCTGTCTGCACAAGCAACGTGGTGGGGTCGGCCCACATCACAGTCACCAATTCGTGCGTTCCGCCAGGATTGTCGAGACGGAAGAGACTTCGTCCAGCTCCTCCGAGCACGGCGACATTGACTAGGAAGGCGTTGTATCCGTTGTCGAGCCCTCCCCACCACGCCACCGATGCTCCGCCGGGCGCGAAGAGCACACTGGGTGACCTCTGTCCGCCGACATAGGGGGCGGCGCCCTGGAGGTCAGAGTCGACTTTGCTGCCGAGCGAAATGACGTGGAGGTGCCGGATCGCAAGGTTGCTGCCGTTGGTTCCGAATTCTTCCTGGCTGGCAACTGATTTCCCATCTCGAGTAATGGCCAGATCCTGCTCGCTCGCGAACGAATCCGCCCGCCGTTGGCTCGAGACAGCTCCTGTCCTGAGGTCGATCCCGACAATGTCCAGCTCACCGCTAATCCCGCCCGTGGGGGTGACTTTGCGCAGCCATACAGTTTGTCGATCTGCGCTCACATCGATCACCGTCAATGCGGGGGCAAGGGCCATCACTCCGGTCTGTTGGGCCGTGAGCAAGGATCGGACGCTACCGCTGCGGAGGTCCACCTCATAGGCGGCCATGCTGGTCTGATTGGGCCAGCCAACAGTTACTGCTCTTGTGGAGTCGACAATCAGCGGGGGTGCCCAGCCTCCTCCGTTGGCCGGAGGTGACAGGAACGCTGCGGCAGCCGGTGCCACATCCGTGACAGCGCCGGTGGCATCGACTGTCCACGCTTTGCCTGAGCCGTCGTTCGCCACCAGCATGTAAGCCCCAACCGCGTGTTCGTCGACCAACCAGGTAGCCGGGAGTGTTCGGGTCGCTATTACCGAGCCGTCCAATTTCATCAACATGACCGTTGAGGGCCCGTTCGAGTGCCAGTCGAGGCCCACAAGCACAGGGCCCGCCGCGCTTGCCGCTGGTGTGGGGCTGCTCGATGATGCCGACGATGCGGCGGACGTGGTGGTCGACGGAGCGCCGCAAGCGCTTACCAGCAGCAGGAAAACAACCGCGGAGGCCAATCGAAACGTGAACATGATGTTGTCTCCGGGAAAGCTCTGCCGCTCCTCGCGATCTTTCGAGCTCGCCGTTATCAGCTCCAACGGGACCGCAGCGAGACGGTTACTGTCGCTGCCAGTTGCGATCGTCGTACCGCGGGGATAACAGAGTCAGCAACAGTTCCCGAGTGAGTCGCCTTGGGAGGCAGAGGCGAGCGTAGGTCGGTGCCTGATAGGTCGGACGGAAGTGGCTCCAGAGCATCGATTCGAACCCTGAACCTTGCGGTCAACTGATCGCTGCATGAACTGCCCGGGGGTTTGATGGAGGCCGAATGACGGACACAGTTTGGCTCCGG
>WNGI01007494.1_pt1 | contig 18137 bp, 15 predicted proteins | sample 5400621 | NCBI WGS metagenome assembly WNGI01 (sample SAMN13153374, study PRJNA577476) | soil metagenome | isolation source: 20 cm soil or saprolite under Garry oak tree replicate 1 | place: USA:California | collected 2016-06-15
GGTAGATCGGCCTGTTTGATCAGCTCGCTCACTTTTGGCAGATCGTCTTGTTTGATCGCGTTCCATTTTTTCAGCTGCTCATCGAGGCGGCCGCTGAGCAAGGCGAACACATCCAGCTGCGGCTTGGTCGGTTCGCGATCGCCGGCGTCAACCAAACGACTGAAGGTGTCGAATGCTTCATTCAGCATGCTTGGAAACGCGAGGTTTCCTTCCGATCCCTTCATGTTCACCTGAATCAATTGTTGCTCGACGTCGGACATTTTGCGTTCCATCCCATCGGCCGCATCGAGCGCTGGTTTTACCTTGGGATCGTCGGCGAACTTCGTGTGCAATGCTTTAATTTGCGATTTCACATCACGGATTTCATTAACCGCCTGGTGCAACTCAGATATGCGCGCACTGACTTGCGTTGAAAGTTCAAACTGTTTGGGTAGTTCCGCTTCATGGTCTTTGGTCCGCGGGTCGATCACGAGATGGAGCGTTGCAGTTTGCGTCTTCCCGTTGGCCGTTAGCTTGACCTGATAATCGCCGGGCAAAGCCAGCGGTCCGCGCGGCCCATTAGTCGAATAGAATGCGCCCGGAATTTGAATTGGCTCGTTGTAACGCAGGTCCCAGGCGAAACGATTCATTCCTTCGTTTGCTGGGATCGTCTTGGGTGCTTCCACCCGATCGGGCCATTCCGGTGGCTGCTCGTTCTCTTTTTTCTCCTTGCTCGACAAATGACGCACCAGTTTCCCACGCCCATCAAGAATATCGATCGTTACTTCATCCTTCGGTGCGGTCTTGAAATAATAATCGATCATTGCACCCGTGGGCGGGTTGTCTCCGGCAGGCTGGCGTTTGTCTATCTCTTCGGGGTAATGCAGTCGGACCGCGGTCTGCGGTTGATAAAGCAACATGTCTGTTGAGGGGCTCTGAGCGTTGAGCTGACGCAACGGCGTCAAATTATCGAGCACCCAGAAGGAGCGACCATGTGTGGCCGCGACCAGATCATCATCTTTCACGACCAGGTCGTGAATGGGTGATTGCGGCAAGTTCAATTGTAACGGCTGCCAGTGCGCGCCATCGTCTAACGAGAAATATACACCAAGCTCGGTGCCGGCATAAAGTAATCCTTTGCGCTTTGGATCCTCCCGCACACTGTGGACATAAGCGCCTTCTGGAATCCCGTTGACGATTGTGCTCCAGCTCTTTCCCAGATCGGTCGTTTTGAAAATGTAGGGCTTGAAATCATCCAGCCGGTGGCGGTCCACCGCGACGTAGGCCGTGGTGGCGTCGTGCGGCGAGGCATCGATGATTGATACCGTGCTCCACTCCGGCATCTTTGGCGTAACGTTCGCCCAGTTTTTGCCATCGTCAGTCGTGACGTGGACTAATCCGTCATCGGTTCCGGCCCAGATTGTCCCCTGTTTCTTCGGCGATTCGGCCAGTGCGAAAACCGTGTCGTAATATTCCACGCTGGTAATGTCGTTGGTGAGCGGACCGCCACTTGGCTGTTGCTTCGACTTGTCATTTTTCGTCAAATCGTTGCTGATCTGCGTCCAGTTCTTGCCGTGATCGACCGATTTGAAAACGCATTCCCCCGCGGTGTAGATCACGTCGGGATTGTGCGGTGAAAGAAGGAGCGGCGTGACCCATTGGAACCGGTGCACCACATCAATTGCGCCGTGCCCGGACCTATCCATCGGCCACACGGTCACGTCCTGAGATTCCTTCCTGCTCTTGTCGTAACGGGTGATGTCGCCCTCGTTGTTGGAGTAAATAATATGCCAATCGCGCGGATCAGGGATGACGAATCCACATTCGCCGCCACCCGCGACGAACCAGTCTTGGGCCGTGATTACTCCTGACTCGCTCCGGCTCGCAATTCCTACATTGGAGTTATCCTGCTGCGCGCCATAAATGTGATAGGGATAGGCATTGTCGGTTGCGACGTGATAAAACTGTGCGGTTGGCTGGTTGTTTTGCGTCGTCCAGGTTTTCCCGCCATCCATCGAAATACTGGCGCCGCCGTCGTTGGCGTTGCCGATCCGATTCGGATTTTCCGGATCGATCCAGAGCCCGTGGTGATCGCCGTGACGCGCCGGCAGGAGAGTGAAGGTCTTGGCACCATCCACGGACTTAAACGCGCCGGTGTTTAAGACGTAGACGGTGTCGGCTGATTTCGGGTCCGCGTAGATTTTGCTAAAGTACCAAGCCCGCTGACGAAACCGGCCGTCGTCATTGACCTTTGTCCATTTTTCGCCGCCATCATCGGAGCGGAAAATGCCTCCTTCTTTTGCTTCGATAATAGCATAGACGCGGTTCGAATCCGCCCCGGAAACGCTGATCCCGATTTTTCCAAGAATTCCATCTGGCAGTCCATTTCCTGTTAGTTGTTTCCAGGTAACGCCGTTGTCTTCCGATTTGTAGAGGCCGCTGCCCGGCCCGCCGCTGGAGAAGAACCAGGGTTGCCGCCTTGCCTGCCAAAGCGCGGCGAAGACTACATTGGGATTGTGCGGATCGAAGACGACATCAATCCCACCGGTGTTCTCGTCTTTCGAGAGAACCTTTGTCCACGTTTTTCCACCGTCGCTGGTTCGAAAAATTCCGCGCTCTTGATTCGGGCCGAAAGCGTGGCCGAGCGCGGCGACCAGAACAATATCGGGGTTGGTTGGATGAACGATGAGCGCTCCGATCTGGCGGGTATCGCGCAGCCCGATATTTTTCCAGTTCTTTCCCGCGTCCACCGATTTGTAAACACCGGTGCCGTAAGTTGTATTTCCGCGAATCGCGGCCTCGCCGGTGCCGACGTAGACGGTGTTGTGATCCGAAGGCGCCACCGCAATTGCACCAATAGAGGAGATGTCCTGCTTATCGAAGAGCGGCGTCCAATTCGCTCCGCCGTCCACTGTTTTCCAAACCCCGCCCGCCACGGCGCCGAAGTACCAGACATTTGGTTCACCCAGCACCCCTTCGATCGCAAGCGCGCGTCCGCCACGGAATGGTCCGACCTGCCGCCACTGCATCCCGGAAAAAAGCTTTGGGTCAATCTGTGGTCCGGGAGTGGGCGAAGGCGCAGCGTAAACTGCCCCAGCTAACATTAGAAAAGCAAAGAAACAACGAGGACCAGGCGAATTCATGACGCGTAACGTCCAGACTTACGCGTCGGCTTCAACTGCAAAGGCGTTCGAAATCGGAGTTCGCGTTTTCTTTCGAGAGCGAGTTAAACAGCGTTACTCTCTCCTGGGTGCGGCCATTGTTACAGACGCTGCACGCAAATAGGCTGTGATCGCGTCTCGTTCGGATGCGCTCAGATTCGCGCGACCAGACATCCTGGTAACGAGATGTGGCCATTGATCCGGCGAATGTTTCGTCGCGGAGGGCAAGGTGTGACATTCAAGGCAACGTGAGACGAAGAGGCTGCGGCCGTGTGACAGTGTTTGTGAATCGGCGCGATCGCGCCGGGCGTTGGCGACTAGCGCTGGCGAAATGGGTGGCGGCGGCGCGAATTCATTGAGGGCGCAGCCGATTGGCAGCAACGCAAGCAGGGTTAGCGCAAACCACCCGCGGCGGTAATTCACAGAGAAAAACCGAAGATAAGGCGCACCTGATAATCGGGCTCGCCTTCGGTGCGAGTGGTTTGTGCCAGTGCAGTGACAGTCGCGAACCAGCGATCACCGCGGTACGAAACATTTGGACCGAGGAAGAAATTGTTTTCTGCTTCCGAGCTTTTCCACGCCGGTAAGAGAATCTCATGGAGCATTTCGGCGCCGACTGAGACTCGTGGGCTAATTTCGTAGCTCACACCCAGAACTTGCTGGATCTCCCCGTTACGCTCGCGCAGCCCTTCCTCCTCCCATTCCGCTTCGAGAACCAGATTGTAGGCGAGAATGAGCGGACCGAAGTTTTTTTGCGCGATCAGCTTTGTTTCGGATTCAAAGAGGCGCCGGCCTGCGCTGATCTCCTGATAAAGCGAGATGCCAACTGGCTCCGCAGCTGGATTGGTAAGATTGTAGATTAGTTCGAGCGAGGAACCTTGGTTGTGCGCGCCGCGATTGTCAGAACTGCGCGTATAATCCCAGTTAACAAGGTAAACGCTGGCCTGGAAATGTTCGCTGACTCCAATCTCAATCTCATGACGAAATTGTGCGTCGGTGAACCCATCGTCAAATCGCGTGGTTGCCCAGTTTTCGATTTCAACTGAGCCGGGCGGGGAGGTTGGCGCTTCGTAAACAAAAGTGAAATGGCGCGCGCCAGCAAAGCAGATTGAGGGGAGCAAAGACGCGTATAAGACGCCGAGAGCCAGCTTCATTATGTGTGGCGCCCGGCAGCGACGACTGTAGTCGCCCCGGCCAGTCGGGGCGTCGCGAACCATGCACGGCGACCCGCCTTCGCACGGCTTCGGCGCGGCGAGCAGAGCGCCGTGACTACAGCGCTAGCAGACGGGGAAATTGGGCCCACGAGATTAACGATTCGTTACGGTTTACCGCACAACCTCGAACGGTTTAACCATCGGCGCAGCGACGCTCACGCGTTTCGCTTCTTCAACCGAATCACTACCGGCAAGTGGGACAGCACCGAAACGTTTCGCGGCGAAATAGGAACCAATGACGAGAAGCGCGGCCAGAAATTGGGCCGCCATCGTTTCGTAAGTCGGGAAAATCGCGAACCATAAACTCATCCAAGGTGGAATGATTCCCTCCAGCCAGGGAATCGGCGTCGTTGAAATCCAGTTAGCGAGCTGCATTTCCTGAGCTTGTTCGCCTACCATCACCAAAAGAACTACGCCGAGCAGGATGCCCGTGGTGATCAACATTTTGCGGTAAGGCAATCTCTGTTGCAGAATAAACGTCAGCAACGCGACCATTCCGGTAAGCATAAGACCGAGCAGCGTTCCTTTGAGGACAACTTCGCCGCCGAGTCGCAGATGATAGCTCTGGAGAAAAAGAACCACTTCAAATCCTTCGCGATAGAGCGAAGTGAATCCGAGGAGGATTAAGCCCCAGCGCAGCCGCGAACTTGTGGTGGCAGGATCGAGCAACGATCTGCGTCGCCGATTGTGCGCCCGAATCCAGCCACCCCAGTAAATCTTGTGAAAGAACCAGTTCATAATCACAAGCAGGACGATGACGGCGAGTAATCCGGTGGCAGCTTGCAGATGAAGCGCTGGAACGTTCTCACTCAACTGCTTCATGATGCTGGCTGCGATGAACCACGTTACGAGGGTGGCAAGAAATGCGATGGCCGCGCCCGACATTACCGGTCTGCGATATATTAATCGTGGGCCGGTCATGCTGGCAGTGACAGCAGCGAGGACAAGGATGCATTCCAGTCCCTCGCGAAAAACGAGGACACCGATATCGAGTGAAGCGACGGTGGCGGTAGTATTTGCCTGGAGTGGATCGGGTGCGCCTTGGGCAGCGATGCCCTGCCAGACGAAAATCGCGATAACAAACAACGCGCCGAACACCAAGCCAACGCGAACTCCAATTCCACCCGTCCGTCGCTTTTCTTGTGTAGTGCGTGGGACGACTGTCGCGTCAGTCTGGTGGCAAACTTCGCGTGCAAGCGCGCTAGGCATGCAATAAACCTAACATATTGAGCTTCGGCGCGCTGTCGCTCCGTTGCCATTTTTTAGCGGCTCGTTGCCCGCGGCCTTTTGCCCACGAAGCACACGAAATACACGAAAAGCAAGGCCCGTTTGCGGCAAGCAAGGGACGGCCAAAACCACCCTCGCTGCCGCCGGCCATGGGAAGTTTTTTGGAGTGCGCCGAAAGAGTGAAGCGTGACGGCGCTTTTCTCGGCAAAAGTTCGGAAGTCATTCTGTCTTCGGAGACGCATCGCAGAGCTCCGCCCTCCATTGATTTCGTGTTTCGATGCGCACGTTTGGGCGTTTGGAGGGGCGAGTGTGTTTCGGGGGCAGGAATTCCTGAGGTCTACCCATGTTCCAGTGCCAGATTGTGATTTGGCTGGCGCGTCGTAAAATTCCGGGATGCGGCATCGGCGCGGTTTCACACTGGTGGAGATTGTTATCGCTATCTTCATTTTGCTGCTCCTCGTCTTACTTGCAGTTCCGAGCTTGAATGGGGTGCTGGCGGACAAACGGCTGCATCGCTCGCTCGATCGATTCAACGACCTGGTGCGAGAGGCGCACGAGCGCAGTCTGGCTGAACACCGCGCCTATTTAATTGTCTGGAATGATACCTATATCAGTTTGCAACCGGCAGCCTTTTTGAAAACCGAAGAGCATCAACCGATTGATACCATCCCGATCACGCGTCACGACCGATGGAGTCTCGAGTTGCCGGCCGCGCTGATGAAAAAGGTGCCAGCGGAATGGATTTTTTGGGAATCGGGGATATGCGAGCCAGCTCGGATCCGGTTTGCCAGCAACGACGGCAGCTGGACGACCGAATATTCCGCGTTGAGTGGGCTGGGGGAAATAATAACCTATGCGGCTCGTTAGAAACCGGCTTGCAGAGGATCAGGAACATACACTTCCAAGTCTGTGCGCCAAACAGGCTTTGAGCCTGTTTCACTTCAGCCCCGAAAGCGTTCGGGGCTGGGCACACAGGCAGGAATACCTAAGTTCTTCTTTGTGCCTCGAAGAACGAAAATCAAGCAAAGTGTGGCGTCGCCCTCAGAGGGTACATTTCAAGCGGTCGGCTTTCGCGCTGACCGAAGTGATGCTTGGAGTGCTCATTTTTTCAATCGGGATCATTGCACTGGGGCGGACGGTAAGTAATTGCGTAAACGCGAGTGCGCTTAGCGCGGATGATGCGCGGGTGCGGCAGATCCTGGCCAATCGGATGGTAGAAATCGAAACTACGCCGGGGCGGCCGGATCAATCGAAGGAATTCAAAATCGATACCGGATTTAATATCGTAAAACTGGTGCAAAAGGCCACTCCGCAGGAAATGAACGAAGAAGATGGAACGGAGCTAACGGGAATTATTCGCGTGACCCTTACTGCGAACTGGACTCGGGGCGGAGCCGACCAGTCGAAACAAATTGCGTTTTATGTTTATCGGCTCTGAAGATGCGAAGCGTTCGTCGGTTTGTCTGGGGAGCAGAGGCTGCCAGCCTGTTATTTGCGGCAACTTGCCGCAAATCATGAATCTTTCGGTACGATCCCCATTCGCGCTGCGCGCGAAGATGCATTCGGCACAGCGGCCGAATGCTGCAGGCAAGCTGCCTGCACTCCCCAGAGGTTTGCGCGGGCGTGCGTTTACCCTGCTCGAGATCATGTTGGCAGTGCTTATTCTCGGAATGATGGCGCTGGTGATCTATCGCTTCGTACAAGCAAATGTGACGGCAATGCGGGTGTCGTCGGAAATGGAAGCGGTGGCGGCGCGTTACGATGGATTGCGCGAGCTGCTGACCCAGCAATTGCAAAGCCTGCCGCCCGGGGCTGGAGCCCTCACCGGCGAACCGTTGAAGATTGAAGGACATGACCGCGATGAGCTGACCTGGTTTTGCTCGGCGGGGCCGGGGGTTTTGACTCGTTATGCGAGTGGCGATTATCGAGTTAACCTGCGGCTGCGACGGCACGATGCCAAGAGCCAGCAGCTCGATCTTGGTCTCCTGCGCACACCAAAAGATGACACCGCGGTTTCCAATGAACATGAAACGTGGGTGCGCTTGATCGATAACGTCGCCACTTTGCAAATTCGCTTTTTCGATTCACGTTTGAACACCTGGGTCCAACGCTGGACCGATACCGTGACGCTGCCGCGTTTGGTCAAGGTGGTAATCGGCCGGACAGACGCGAAAGTCCCGACGGAGATCATCGTGCCGCTGGCACGAATGCCGTTATGAGACTTTCGAAATTACGCGGTGCTGCGCTGTTGCTTGCATTGTGGGCGCTGTTTTTGCTGGCGGCATTGGTGATGTCGTGGGCTCTAAACATTGATTCACGTTTAAAAATTTCCGGAAACGAAAATCGAATTTTGGAAGCGCAGGCGATGGCAGCATCGGGTGCGGAAGTCGCGATGGGTCCCACGATCAAACCGAATTCGCCGAACTTGCAGGGCCGCTTTGGGCCACGCCAGACCTACAGTGCACGCATTACGGGCGAGGGTGGTCGCCTGAATATTAACTGGTTAGTGGCCGGGGAAAACCCTGACCGGATTGAGATTCTACGGCGGTATCTGGAAGTGAAAGGGATTGAATTGAACGAACGGAATCGAATGATCGATTGTCTCCTGGATTGGGTCGACCCGGATGATCTTGTTCGTTTGAATGGAGCAGAAGCGGAGGAAGGTTACCAACCGAATTTACCGTCAACAGCACCGGGCCGGTGGATCTGGCCTGGGCGCCGCGGGATGTCTTACGCGCACTGCCGGGCTTTACCGATCAAATGGTAGATCGTCTCCTCCAACTGCGCGCAGGACCTGATGGCCAGGATGGCACGGCTGATGATACCGTATTTAAAAATATGGATGAGGTTCGTGTGGCGCTAGGACTTTCGCCGCAGCAATTTCAACAGCTTAGCCCTTTCATCTCGTTCAGGGATCCTGTCCTACGAGTCGTTAGCACGGGCCAATCAAGCGACACTACTCGGGTCATTCAACTCGTCTTCCGTCGTGCCGGCACCACTCCGCAGTTGATCACTTGGAAGGAATTTTAATGAGCGAGTTTTTTCTCGTTCCTGGCGCGGAAGGATGGAATCTGATCAGTAGGGCCGCCGAGAATGGCAACTGGCGGGTGCGGGCGTTTCCTACTTTGGACGAAGCAGCGCAAACCCTGAGTACGGATGACAGCGTCGTCCTGGCGCTGCCAGTATCGGCGGTGTTGGCGCAACGAATGCGCCTGCCGAGCGTCGAGGGATCGGAATTACGCGAGATGGTTCGCATTCAGCTGGAGAAGGCACTCCCATTTTCCGCCGAGGAAGTGACCAGCGACTTCGAGGTCATCGAGCAAGCGAACGGCGAATGTGTCGTTTCGGCGATCGCGGTGCAGAACCAGCGGCTGCAAGAAATCGCAGCACCGCTGTTAAATCGCAAAGTCATTCCGCGCGCCGTCACGGTTTATGCAGCGCAACGCATCGCAACCCACGCCGAGAAAGGACGCGCATTGTTCATCTATCCGGAATCGGGTGCGCTGGTCTCGGCGATCTCGGAAAACGGGAAGCTTAGTTTCGCGCGTACGATCGACGGCGGTATAGCCGCGCCGCTCGAGCTGGAGCTGCCGCAGTTAACCATGACGGCGGAATTACAGGGTATTAACGCGTCGTTTGAAAACGTCCTGGTGGACGAAAAATGCTTTAATCTGCGGGACAGGGTCGAGAGCGCGGTGGCAGCGCCGGCGGAATTGATGTCGATCGAGACGCCGCCTGCTTCGACTGCGCTGAACCTTCTTCCTCAGGCGTGGCGCGAGGAGCGGGCGCGTCAATTCCAGCGCGGACAATGGAAGAGGCGACTGGTGATTGCAGGTATGGTCTACGCCACAATTGTCGGCCTCGCTCTTATTCAACTCGCGTATCTGAAATTCCGAATCTGGCAACTGGACGCTCAGATTAAGCGGGATGATCCCCGGACAGTTTTCGTCCGCGCGGCGTCCAATAATTGGAAAGCGCTGGCGCCCGCCGTCGATCCACATTTTTATCCAATCGAAATCTTACAGCACCTGTTCGATAGCCTGCCGTCGCAGGATGTGCGTATCACCGCTTACAACCAATCGGCTCGCCAGATTTCGATTGAGGGCGAGGCCAATAAAGCGGCGCTGGCGTATGAGTTCGCGGAGAAGGTCAAAAAGCACCCTGATTTGCAAAATTTCAACTTCGACATGCAGTCGCCGCGGATTTTGCCGAACGATCACGCGCAGTTTCGTCTGGAGGGAAGGCCACGATGATCGCCAAAATCCTGCAACGAATGAATCGCCGCGAGCGCATCCTGGCGGGGGCAGTTGCGCTGGTGGTGTTCTTCCTCGCGAATTTGTTTGTGTGGAGCTGGCTCTTCCGCGCGGCCGGAGATTCACGAGTTGAAGTGGTAACGCGGAAACAAAAGCATGCTGAACAAACGGTCTTGCTGCGTGAGACCGATCTTTGGACGAACCGTGACAAATGGTTGCGCGAACATCAGCCGGCGTTTCATGGGGCGAGCGACGCCTCGGCCTTGCTTGACCAGCTGAAGCAGGTCGCCAGCAAATACAGTGTGCTAATCGAAAACCCGGCCATCGGTCCCAGTGCAGGGACAGGCAATTACCAATCTGTTTCGGTATCCATCGAAACGAAAAGTCAATGGCCGCCGCTGGTTCATTTTCTTTACGATGTCCAGGCGCCTGATGGGTTCATGGTTTTTGAGAGCGCAAATATTGCGATTGATTCGAGTGACCCGACGCAGATGCGTGGTAAATTTAAGATCGCGCGCTGGTACGCGCCCGCGACCGCAGTAAAATGAAAGCGAGCTTATTAGTTGCAATCAGTATCGTGCCGGTGGTGGCGCTGGCGGATGATCCGTTGCCCAAGCGCCCGGACTTTAATCGTTACAAGGCGATGTTGGACCGTTCGCCGTTCGCCGTTGCCACGGTCGCGGTTCCGACGGCCACTCCCGATTTCGCAAAGGACCTTTTTGTGGCGAACGCGGCGCGTTCCGATGACGGGGGATTTGTCACGCTCGCGTCGGCCAGCGACAAGAATTTTAAGGAATATCTCACGACCAAGGGACCGAACGAACACGGGTGGGGCGTCAACGATATCCAATGGTCGGATCAAGTCGGCCAAACTAAAGTCACCATTACGAAGGACGGCAAATACGCGACGCTGACGTTCAATCAGGCATTGCTTTCACAGGCGGCGCAGACTTCGAATCAACCGCAAATCAACGCAATGCAGCCACCGCTTTTCCCGCCTGGAATGGCGGTGCCGCCTCAACCCTACCAGAAGCCGGCGCCAATACCGTCGCTCCCGCCTTCCTATCAGCAACCGATGCGGCCTGCTCCTCCCCAGCCGGGCCAGATCCATCAGCGCGGGGTAATTCAGCGAAATCCAACCCCAATCCCAACCCCCGTTGTGCCGGTGCCCAGCGTGCCGCCACCGGACGATGAGGACGAATAAAGGCCGCTAGTTTCCCCAATCGTCGTCAGCGGTATCACGGATCCGATCCGGCCCCGCGGAATACAAATCGTATCTGGTGGGATCTTTCTGACCTGGGCACTTGTAAACGTAGGGATTACCCCAAGGATCGGTTGGAACTTGTTCCATAAATTGCTGCCAGCGCGAAGGCCGTGGATCGGTCGATGGCGCCGTTACCAAAGCCTGCAGGCCTTGTTCGGTTGTCGGATAAAATCCGTTGATTCCCTGGTAGGCGAGTAGCGAAGTTTTGATTGCCTGAATATCGCCCGTCACCCGGACTCGTTTTGCGATATCCACGTTCGGTGCCATGAACTTTATCGCCGCGGCCAACAGCAAGGCGATGATTGTCACCACGAGCATTATCTCGAGGAGAGTGAAGGCTTGTTCTTCTTTACGCATCAGCTCTTAGACACCTCACTAGCGATCCGGTTTCAAAATATAGTCAGACTTCTCCCAAAGATACTTCAGTTGAACCTGGGTGGTACGAATCACGGCAGCTGAGGCATCTGGTCCGTTGACAATCGCGATGTTGTTCGTTCCGGAGCGTAGGGCGCTTGCCGGCACAATCTTCTGGGCTCGAAGCCAGCCCGTGTACTGGAATTGCATCTGGCTGACGATGCGATGCATTTCGCCGCGGTAACCGGGATCCGCCAGACCCGGCATGATTAGGGAAGCAGCCCCGACGTTTTGACCGTTCGCAATTACTTCCGGCGGTGAATCGATCCGCGGATTGGCGATTTCGAAAGTAACAAGCGCAAGCAGCGGTTGGGATTCGATGCCGAACTCGAAAACCGCGCCCTGCTCCGGCGCTGGACCAATGCGGATCAAATCGGCTGAAAGCGAAGCGGTGACGGTGCCAAATTCTTCCGAATCTTCTGTTGGCGCATGCAGCGGAAGTGTCGTGGCAAAGGGCTGGGGAACTGCATCCTGCGATCCGACGCTCGCAGTGTGGGCCAGTTCGCTGTTGATCATCCATTCCAAGTAGGCACCGCGGACGCTGTTGCCATCACCCGGTACCTCCACATCGACGGTAGTGACTCCATGCATTGGAATCATGACCGATTCTGAGCTTTCAAAATCGATGCCGGCGCCGAGGGGCCCAGAGCGCAGGACTTGCGAACCGGACTCATCCCACGCCACGATTTCGGGCCGAGCTGCGGTTTGGTCGTTGAAGAAGAGGCGGAAAAAAAGAATGGCGGAATGATCGGACGGTCTCGCCAGGCGAATTCGGAAGACACTCAGTGCCGCCGGGTCAGTCTGCGTATCCGCGGGTGTGAACGTTACCGCTTCCACCCAATTGGGGACGCTTTGCACCGCGCCTGGTTTGACGTTTTGGCGGAGGTCGATCCACGCATTACCGCTTACGGGCGCAACGATAGGATCAGCGGGAGTTTTTCCGTTAACGGAAGTGCCGTTGACCGCTTCTTGCGCGAAAAGAGCTCGCGTTCCCAAGAGTAGCCCCAACGTCAAAATTTGCTGACGCATCAAATTGGCCGGAATGGTATCTCAGCGCGCACGAAACTGCAAACTCTGCGTCATGGAGAATACAGCGGAAAGGATGCTGTAAACGACGAAGCCAACGATGATTGCGATAATGACGATGATTACCGGCGCGATCAGGGATGAGGTTATAGTGACCGTGCGATCGAGTTCACGCTCGTAAACGTCGGCAATTGTCATCATGGTTTGGCCGAAATGCCCCGTCTGCTCGCCCACTGCCATCATGTCGGTGAGCAAGTCCGGGAACAATTGTTGTCCCGCCAATGCGGCCGAAAGATGCGCACCGTCCACGACCGCGCGTCTGACTTCCATTAGCTTTTTTTCAATGTAACGGTTGCCTGCGATTTCACCGACGAGATCAAGCGAACGCAAGAGGGGAATGCCGTTTTCAGTCAGGGTCCCGAGCGTTCGCGAAAACTGTGCGTAATAGCTGTGGCGGACGATGCGACCGTATCCGGGTATCCGCAGGCGAAAGCGGTCCCATGCGGTTCGTCCTTCGTCGCTCCGGATAAAGGCTTTCCAGCCGGCGAACGCGCCCAGGACAAGAAGAATCCCCAGCCACCAGTAGGTCGTAATGATGTGGTGCACTTGCATCAGGATTCGCGTCGGCAGGGGAAGAACTCCGCCATTTTGCGACATGAATTGTGTCAGTTGCGGGACCATGAAGGTGATGAAAACCGTGACGAGGGTCGCGCCTGCGAGGGTAAGGAATGCTGGATAAATCAGCGCCTGTTGCACTCGATCGCGCAAGCTTTTCTCCTGCATCAGGTGTTTCACCAGTCGAATCAGGATTTCCGGCAACGCGCCACTGGCCTCTCCCGCCGCCACCAGGTTCACATAAAGGGGCGGGAAAATTCGCGGGAATTCACGAAGGGCCTGCGAAAAGCTGCGGCCGTCGACCAGCGCCTGATGCAAGGTGCGAATCATCTGCTGCACGCGCGGATGCTTGAGACGTTTCCCCAAAACACCAAGGCCTTCATCCAGGGTCATTCCCGCCTGTTGCAAATGCGCCAGCTGTTCGGTAAAGACGAGCAACTGGCTGTGCGGGACCCTTAAGTTTTGCGCGGGAACGTCAGCGCGTTCGGACGGGCCGCGGTTAAAGATTTTCGGGACGAAGTTTCGCGGCGGCGTTGGCCCCGGCGCAATCGGTGCCGCTGTCATGACGGCATCGATGCGAATGGGAATGCAGTTCTGCTGTTCGATCTGGCGAATCGCGACACTGCGGTCGGGGCAGTTCAACACGCCCTCGACCAATCCGCCCTGCGCATTGCGCGCCTTGTAGGCAAACTCAGGCATTATTTGCCGGCTAGTTTATCGCGCCTCGGGCTTACAGTAAACCACCGACAATGGTCATCTCGGGCCAATCCGCCAGTCCGGCTCGGACCGAGGGATCCCTCGACGTTAACCTTAACATTTCGCAACGGGATCCCTCGACTTCTCCCGGGATTGACCGATGGCGGTAGGCGCAAAATTCTGTTCACAGGAGCGGGTTCTCGTTACGCTGCTGAATTTATGAACACCTTGAGTGCAGCCATTGTTCCCGGCTTGATCGCCGGCGTTGTCTCGCTTTTCACCAGTTGGTTCTGGATGGGATTGGTTTTCCATCGTTACCAGCGCGCTACTCCGGAAACGTGGGGACCGGAGGGACCGCGGACCTACGCGCTTTCCAGCCTCGTGCGCGTGGTCTCGGCCATCGCCATTTCCTTTCTTTACGTGTTGGTCGCGCGGTTTCATGTCGACTTTTTCGCTGATGGAATGGCGGGAGCGTTGCGTTTTGCCGCCGTGATCTGGATCGCACTCGCCGCGCCCGTGGCGATCGAGGCAGCGATCTACGTTCGTATGCACTCCATGGTGGTCGTTGGGCAGGTCCTCGATTGGCTAACTACGACGGTGCTCGCTTGCGCGATCACTTTTGTCTGGATCTCTCCCTGAAATTTCCATAAATTCGTTCTCCGATTGGCACATTTGCTGCAATATCGATACAGCGTGAAAGCAGTTTGTTTAAGTGTCCTGGTAGCGATGCTCGGTGTCGTCGGTAATGCCAACGCCGTTATTCGTTCGCCCTTTCCGTCGCGGCCTTCACCGCCCTACCAAGGCCGTTATATTTTCCTCGGCCACGACTCATTGACGGTCGCGCCAAAGACGGTCAAGCCGACCCCCTCGCGCTAATTGCAGCGCATAACTGACGGCGACGTAGAAGTCGCCGTTTCCAGTCAATAAACACCTCGGTCGGATTTATCCTTCCCCCGCCAGCTTCTTGAAACGCGGATCGTCGCGCAAAGTATCCCATTCCGGTTCCGCTCGCAGAGTTCCTGGCGTCGGCCCATTGGGAATTCCGACGACCGATTCGAGTTGTTGAATAGCGAAATCCCTTTCTCCAAGTTTCGCGCTTACTGCTGCCAATGTCGTCATGAGAATTGGACCGTCGAAGGAGTCTTTCGCAATGGGCAATAGTTCTCCGGCCCGGGCGGCGGCACGTTGCGCCTCACTTTTCTCGCCTAATTCAGCATAAATCAGGGCCAGCATCGCGATAATCTTGGCATCGTCAGGAAATTGGGCCCGATCATTCTCGACGATCTTTTTGGCCTGTTCGAAAGATTTGCGGGCGGAAGATTCGTCACCCCGCGCGCGCGCAATTAATCCGGCATACCAACGTTTGGGCACGGTGTAACCGTCGAGCGCTCCGGCCACGCCGCTCAAACCATTGTCATCAAGTTTCTCGAGCGCGCAGGCCGCAAGCACCCGATCCGCTTCTTCCAGATCACGTTCCATTAAACTCACGCGAAGTGCGATCGTGCTTGTCGATCCACCAGGATCAAAGTTGGGCGGGACTTGCCTCAGGGCGGCACGAAGAGGAGCCGTATCACCATTGCGAAACAGCGCGACTGCGGCACGGGCCAGAATAAAGAAAGGCGCGGTCGATGAAATGGAAAGTGCGTCGCTCGCCGTTTTCTCTGCCTTCGCATAGTCATGAACTGCCAGACAAGTTGCAAAGAGGTCCCACAGCACTGACAAACTTCTTGGGTCGCGATCGCGCGCTTGCTCGACGTTCTTCAGAGCTTCCGGCCAGTTCCCCTCACGACGAGCAAGCGCTCCGGCGGTGATAAACACGTCGGCGTTATTGGGAATGGCTCGAACGGCAGCGGTGACATGTTTCTGTGCGATGTCGTAGCGCCGAAACCCATAGTAGTAGTAAAAAGCATTCGCGAGATGCGCTTCGCCCAGGTCCGGCTGAATCTTAAGCGCAGCTTCCGCCGCTGCCTTCGCTTTCTCCAAACGCGCGGCGCTCTTGTCATAGCCGAACCAAAACACTTCCGAGTGCAGACGCGACGCCAGCGCATAGGCGAGGGCAAACCGCGGGTCGCGCTTGATCGCCTCATCGATCAGGCGAAGCGCATCCGCTCCCTTGTCCTGCGAGTAACCAGTGCCGGCCCAATGAAACAATTCGCGGGCGCGCAGGAAGAGTTCATAAGCGAGAATGTCGTGTGTGGGATGCGTTTGTAGGTTTGTCCTTTCACGCGCCGAAAGATTTGCTTGCAACGCCTGGGTGATGCGTTCCGCCAATTCGCATTGCAGCGTAAACAGATCCGTGATCTCCCGATCGAATGTTTCTCCCCAAAGATGAGTGTCAGTCCGCGCGTCAATCAGCTGAGCATTGACGCGGACGCGATTGCCAGCTCGGCGCGCTGTCCCCTCCAGGACATGGGCGACGCCGAGTGCCCGCCCGATTTCCCGCAAATTGCGCGTTCCGCTTTTGAATTGCTGCACGGAGGTACGGCTAATCACTTTCAAGTCCGATACCTTGGCCAGGCTCGAGAGAATGTCGTCGTGCACTCCGGCCGCGAAATATTCGTTCTCTTTGTTGTCGCTCAGATTTTCGAATGGAAGAACGGCAATGCTTTTCTCCGGGATATTCCGCATCCCAGCGCTGGCGACGTCCAGCGGCGAAATCTGGTCGCTTTCGTCGGTGCGCCTGATTCCCTGTGGGGTAATGTCGAACATCCACGACAAGATCAGCGCGATTGGAAATCCCAGGACCAGCGCGATGACGATAAGGCGGACCGTCCAATTGGGAACTTCGAAGAACGGGAAAACTTGCGTCGCGATTTGAACTATCAGCCAGCCCGCGACGGCGTAGGCGACGGCGACGCGATAGACCTTGCGGCGTTTCAACTCGACGAAAAATGATTTCACGCGATCAGATGCAGGTTTCCCCTCCTTACAAGCTATCCGGCAAGTGAACGGTTGCGAACTCAAGCGATCGATGAAATACGAGGCAGAATGCGCAGGTCTTCAAGCACCGATCCGCAGCACACGTCTGCATTTATCGCCGGCGTCGCCGCCTTCGCCACCTGGGGACTGGTGCCGATTTATTGGAAACTGCTCAGCGAATTTCCGGCGCTGGAAATTCTGGCGCACCGCTTTGTCTGGACCATTGTCTTCCTCGGCGTGTTGCTCAGCTGGCAACGGCGCTGGCCGGAAGTGATCGCAAACCTTCGCTCGCGCCGCAGCGCTTTGTTTTGTTTCGGCAGCGGAGTGATGGTTAGCGTGAACTGGCTCATCTTCATTTGGGCAGTTAACATCGGTCGCGTCCTTGAAACTAGTCTGGGCTATTTTATGACGCCGCTGGTGAACGTGTTGCTCGGTGCCGTGATTTTGCGCGAGCGACTTAGCGCCTGGCAAATCGCGTCCATTCTCATCGCCGCTATCGGCGTCTCTGTTCTCGCCCTCGGTTATGGCCATTTCCCGTCCATCGCCGTGGGGCTGTGTACCAGTTTTGGGTTATACGGATTGTTGCGAAAACAATCCGGCACGGCTGCCATTCCCGGACTTTTTCTGGAGACAATGTTTCTTCTGCCGTTGGCGATATTTTATCTTGCTCTTCTTGCCAGTCGCGCTGCCCTGACCTTTGGCCCTTCGCACCTCTCACTCTCCGCCATCCTTACGACGACTGGGATCGTCACCGCTGTTCCGCTGGTTTGGTTTGGCCATGCCGCGCGACATTTGCGCTTGGTCACGATCGGTTTTCTTCAATATCTCTCGCCCAGCATTAGCTTCGTCCTCGGGCTCTTTGTTTATCATGAGACATTCACCCGCCAGCATTTTGTCACTTTCCTGCTCATCTGGATCGCGCTCGTGCTTGTTTCCGCCGAAGCCGTCTTGCGCTGGCGCGCAACCAAACGCGTCGCGGCCGACGTCGTAACCGAGACCCCGCTGATCGAGCCTGGGATCTGATTCGACAAAACCGGTGATGCCGGCATATCTAAAAAATAAAGTGACGACAACGCCTGGTTTCTGATTGAATTCGAACGTCATGAACGGTGATCGAATCACGAGTCGAATCACGAGTGAGGAAAGATCGACTCTCAGCTCGTACATTGGTCTCGGCATCGCGGTCGTGCTCGCGGCAGGGGCCGTATACTTTTTTCTTCTCTCGCATGAAGAAAAAAAGGAGATCACAACTTTCGATCCGAATCGCCCCGTGCCGGACGAGGTTACTTTGAGAAGGCGATTAAAGCCCGAGCAATATCATGTGGTTCGCGAAAACGGTACCGAGACCGCATTCCAGAATGAATTCTGG
>WNGI01001820.1_pt1 | contig 18136 bp, 18 predicted proteins | sample 5400621 | NCBI WGS metagenome assembly WNGI01 (sample SAMN13153374, study PRJNA577476) | soil metagenome | isolation source: 20 cm soil or saprolite under Garry oak tree replicate 1 | place: USA:California | collected 2016-06-15
CCCGACGTCCGCATCAACTACCAGTCGATCGGCAGCGGCGGCGGCATCGCCCAAGTCCAGAAGGGGACGGTGGATTTTGGGGCGTCCGACGCGCCGCTGTCCGACCAGCAACTCGCGGCCATGGGACGGCCGGTCGTGTTGATCCCGACGGTCGCCGGATCGATCGCCATGACCTACAACCTCCCGGGCGTCAAGACGGGTATCAGGCTGACCCCTGAGAACATCGTCGAAATCTACATGGGGCGGATCACCAAGTGGAACGACGCCGCGATCCTCGCCAACAATGCCGGGACGCCGCTGCCCGATGTGGCGGTCACCGTCGTCCACCGCTCGGACGGGAGCGGGACCACGTTCCATTTCACCTCGTTCCTCTCGGAGGTCAGCCGGGAATGGTCCGATAAGGTCGGGCGCGGCACCGCCGTGGAGTGGCCGGCCGGGATCGGCGGCAAAGGGAACGAAGGCGTCGCGGGGGTCGTGAAGGAGTCCCCCGGCGCCATCGGGTACGTCGAGCTGGCCTACGTCGTGCAGAACCGGCTCGCCTACGCCGTGGTCAGGAACCGGGCCGGTCAGTGGGTCGCCCCCTCGCTGTCGTCGACGACCGCGGCGGCGGCCGGTGGAGCGCAGAAGATGGTCCAGACGAACGACGTCCGGGTGTCCATCGCCCACGCTCCGGGCCCGAACGTCTATCCCATCGCGGGCTTTACCTACCTGCTCGTCCCCCAGCACCAGACGGACGAGGTCAAGGGGAGGGCGCTCGCCGAGTTCCTGTGGTGGGCCATCCACGATGGGGAGAAAGACGCGCCGCAGCTCCTCTACGCCTCGATCCCAGGGTCGGTCGTCGCCATCGACGAGCGCATCCTCAAGACGATCACCTACCAGGGCAGCGCGCTGCTGGCCGAGAGGTAGCGCCCTCACGGCGGCCTGATTGCCCACATGATGCTTCGCTCCCTGAACGCCGGGGGGAGGGGCGGAGCCTTCCTTCCCCCTGTCGCGGTCGCCCGGCGCCACAGAGAATGGACCGACGCGGCGTTTCGCGCCGCGCTGACCGCGGTGGCGCTCCTGGTCGTCGTCCTGGTGGCCTGGATGCTGGTTCAGTTGGTCATCACGGCGATGCCGGCGATCCGGCGCTTCGGCGCGGCGTTCCTGTGGACCAGCCGTTGGGACCCCGTGCACGATGTCTTCGGCGCGGTGGCGTTCGCCTACGGGACGGTGGCGTCATCCCTACTGGCGCTGCTGCTCGCCGTTCCCGTGAGCCTCGGCGCGGCCGTGTACCTCGCGGAGATCGCGCCCTCGGCGGTGTCGACCGTCCTCTCGTTCGTCATCGAGCTGCTGGCGTCCATTCCCAGCGTCATCCTCGGCCTGTGGGGCATCTTTGTGATGGCCCCCTGGCTTCGCCGGGTCGTCGAACCGGCGCTCGCGGCCGTGTTCGGGTGGCTGCCGCTGTTTAGCGGCCCGGCGTATGGGATCGGGCTGCTGGCCGGCGGGGTGATCCTGGCGATCATGCTCCTGCCGATCATCTCGTCGGTGTCGAGGGAGGTGATCCGGGCGGTCCCGCAGAGCCAGCGCGAGGCGGCGTACGCGCTTGGGGCAACCCGCTGGGAGATGATCCGCCGGACGGTGCTCCCGTACGGCCGGACCGGCCTCATCGGCGCCGTCATCCTGGGGTTGGGCCGGGCGCTGGGCGAGACGATGGCGGTGACCATGGTGATCGGCAACCGGCCCCAGGTGTCCGTGTCGCTGTTCCAGCCGGCCTACACGATCGCCGCCGCCCTGGCCAACGAGTTCTCCGAGGCCACGACCGACCTCTACGTCTCCGCCCTCATCGAACTGGCGGCCGTCCTCTTTGTCATCTCGCTGGTCGTGAACGCGGTGGCGCGGTGGCTGGTCTGGCGGGTCGGGGCGGCGCCCAGGGGGACCCTGTGACCGCCGCGGCGGTGCCCCACCACGCCGTGCGCCGCCGGATGGCGGACCGGGTGATGACCGGGCTCACCGCGGCGTCGACCCTGATCGCCCTGGTGCCGCTGGCCAGCGTGCTCGTCTACGTCGTCGTGCAGGGCGCGGGGGCGGTGAACTGGGACTTTTTCACCCAGCTGCCCAAGCCGGTGGGCGAGATCGGCGGGGGAATGTCGAACGCGATCGTCGGGAGCCTCACGTTGATCGCGCTGGCGTCGTGTGTCGGCGTCCCCATCGGCATCCTTGGCGGGCTCTATCTGGCTGAGCTCGGCGACGGGCCGCTGGGGTGGTGGATCCGCTTTACGACCGACGTGCTCAACGGCGTCCCCAGCATCGTCATCGGCGTCTTCGTCTATACGCTCATGGTCGTTCCGATGAAGCGGTTTTCCGCGCTCGCCGGGGGCGTCGCCCTGGGGATCATCATGATCCCGCTGGTCATGCGCACCACGGAGGAGCTCGTGCGGCTGGTGCCGGCGTCGCTCCGCGAGGCGTCGCTCGCCCTGGGCATCCCGTGGTGGATCACGGCGATGCGGGTGGTGCTGCGGACCGCCGCCGTCGGCATCCTGACCGGCGTGATGCTCTCGGTCGCCCGCATCGGCGGGGAGACCGCGCCGCTGCTCTTCACCGCCTTCAACAACCAGTACTGGCAGACGCGGCTCGATCAGCCGATCGCGTCGCTGACCGTGCAGCTCTACAACTACGCGATCGCGCCGTACGACGACTGGCACCGTCAGGCGTGGGCCGCCGCCCTCGTCCTGATGTCGATTACCCTGACGCTGAACATGGCCGCGCGCCTCGTCGGCGGGCGCCGGACCGGGGCCAGGCCGTAGGGGGCCGGGGGAGACGCATGGTGGACCTCACCAGCACAGTGCGGAGTCGCGCGTTCGCCGGCGCGCTGGAGCGGAGCGGGCCGGTCGGGGAAGCCACCCCCGAGCGGATCCGGGCGGTGGGGCTGCACGCCTACTTCGGCCGGACGCATGCGGTCCGCGGCGTGTCGCTCGGCGTCCAGACGAACCGCATCACGGCCATCATCGGCCCGTCGGGGTGCGGGAAGTCGACCGTCCTCCGGTGTCTCAACCGGATGCACGAACTGGTGCCGGGCGCCCGCATGGAAGGCCAGGTGTTGCTGGACAACGAAGATATCTACGCGAGGGGGGTGGATCCGGTCATGATCCGCCGGCGCGTGGGGATGGTCTTCCAGCGGGCGACGCCGTTTCCGACGATGTCGATCCACGACAACGTCGCCGCCGGGCTCCGCCTCAACGGGGTCCGCGACCGGCGGACCCTCGACGACGTGGTGGAACACAGCCTGCGCCAGGCGGCGCTGTGGGACGAGGTCAAGGACGTGCTCGGGCGGCCGGGGACGAGCCTGTCCGGCGGGCAGCAGCAGCGGCTGTGCATCGCTCGGGCGCTGGCTGTGCAGCCGGAAGTGCTGCTGATGGATGAGCCGGCCTCCGCGCTCGATCCGGCGTCCACGCTCAAGATCGAGGGTCTGGCCAGGATCCTGCGCGATCAACTCACGATCGTGCTCGTGACCCACAACATGCAGCAGGCCGCCCGCGCGTCCGATTACACGGCGTTCATGCTGGGCGGCGAGGTGGTGGAGTTCGGGCCCACGGCCGATCTGTTCACGCGGCCGCGGGATCCGCGGACGGAAGACTACATCACCGGCCGGTTTGGATGATCCACCCGCGCGATAAGGTCGGCACGCGCGACGCCTTCGATCGCGACCTCCGGCAGCTGCAGGACGATTTCCTCAGGATGGGGCGGCTCGTCGATGCGGCGGTGCAGCGGGCGATCGACGCGCTCCAAGCGCGCAGCGTCGAGCAGGCGGAGGCGGTGATCGCCTCCGACAACGTCATCGACGCCATGCACCTCGAACTCGAGAGCCGCTGCCTGCGCCTGATCGCGACCCAGCAGCCGATGGCGAAGGATCTGCGCATGATCGCCGCGGTCTGGGCGATGACGATCGACCTCGAACGGATGGGGGACCACGCCGAGGACATTGCCAAAGTCACCCGGCGGATGGCGGGGGAGCCCCTGCTCAAACCCCTCGTCGATATTCCCAGGATGGCGGAGCTGGCGCGGGGCATGCTCCGCGACGGCCTCGACGCGTTTGTCCGCGCGGACGCGGCGCAGGCCGAGCGGATGGCCCAAGACGACGACAAGGTCGACCACCTCTATGCTCAGGTGTTCATGGAACTGCTCACGCACATGATCGACGACCCCCAGAACATCCAGCGGGCGATCGCCCTCCTGATGGTGGCCCAGGCGCTCGAGCGGGCGGCGGACCACGCCACGAACCTCGCCGAGCGCGTCATCTACATGATCACCGGCACCCTCAAGGAGTTGAACGCCTGAGGGGGGTCCTGTCGTGTCGGTCACGTCCCGATCATTGACGACCCCCTGAGGGCAATGCTATAGTAGGCAGCACAAAGGCTTCGACGGGGAGCGTAAGGCGTCGACCCTGCGTCAAGAGAGCGGTTCCGAAGGCTGCGAGGACCGCCGCGGGAGCGCCTGAACCCATCCCCTGAGCCGCCCCCGAGCGGCGCGCGCCGCGGAACGGGGGCCGGGTCGCCCGAGACAGCGTGAGTGCTCCAGCCTTCGCGGCTGGGGAACAAAGGTGGTACCGCGGAAGCGCCCCTTTCGCCCTTTGGGTGAAAGGGGCGTCGTCATGTGTGGGGGGAGCAGCCATGCAGGTGGATCGAACGATCGGCTTCATCGGGGCCGGGAATATGGCCGAGGCGCTCTTGCGCGGGGTCTTTGCCGCGGGCGTGCTGCGACCTGCACAGTGCATGGTCACCAACAAGAGCAACGACAAACGCCTGGCGCGGCTCGCCCGTGCCTTGGCGGTGCGGACGACCCGGGACAAGGCGCTGCTCATGGCGGAGAGCGAAGTGATCATCCTGGCGGTGAAGCCGCACGACATGCCGGCCGTGCTGAGCGAAATCGGCCCCTACACCACCGCGCGCCATCTCATCGTCTCTGTTGCCGCCGGGGTGCCGTGCGAGGCCATCGAGCGCTGCCTCGCCGATTCCCCGGTCGTTCGGGCGATGCCCAACACGTCAACGGCCGTCCGCGCGTCGGCGACGGCCATCGCCTCGGGGCGGCTGGCCGGCCCTGACCATCTCGCCATCGTCCGCACCCTCTTCGAGGCGGTCGGGTGGGTGGGGGTGGTCCCGGAGTCGATGCTCGATGTCGTCACCGCGGTGTCGGGGAGTGGTCCCGCCTACATCTACATGCTGGCCGAGGCGCTCGTGGACAGCGGCGAGCAGGCGGGCCTGCCCCGCGATCTGGCGCGCGCCCTGGTCGCCCAGACCATCCTCGGCGCCGGAAAGATGCTCACCGAGACCGGCGAGGCTCCCGAACTGCTGCGGGAACGGGTGACCTCCCCAGGCGGGACGACCATGGCCGGGCTCGAGGCGCTGGAGCAGGGAGGCCTGCGCGCGGCGGTGCGCGCCGCCGTGACCCGAGCCGCCCGCCGCGCCCGGGAGCTCCGTTCGGTCCCGGCCCGCACCCCCCGCTAGCCGCGCGTCCGGGACCGGTCCGCCAGACGGGCCAGGGTCTTCCGGTCTGATCGAATGCATGGCCCCGGGGGGTCTGCGCCGCCTCGGCCCCCGGGCAGGGCTCCCCCCACCCGGGGGCGTATCTAAGGAAGGTCTTCGCATCCCGGGTCTCCGCACCACCGTCCGCTCCATCTCGAGAGGAGGAAGGGCATGCCGCGTGCTGGATTACGCCGGTCCCTGCCGGCGTTGCTGGTGCTGGCCATGGTACCGGTTGGGCTGTGGGGAGTGGCCCAGGCCCAGGCGCCCAAGACATTGGTCATCGCGATCGGCGCGGATCAGACCGGTCTGGATCCCCAGACCGTGGAGAACAACGAGTCCGGATTCGTGATGGCCACGATCTACGATTCGATCGTCAACTACAAGCCGGGCACGAGCCTGGTGGGCCCGGGGCTGGCGGAGAAATGGGAGATCTCGCCGGACGGCAAAGTCTATACCTTCCACCTCCGGCACGGCGTGAGGTTTCACGACGGCACCCCCATGAATGCCCGGACCGTCGCCGAGGACGTCGATCGGGCGATCAACCCGCAGAACCCCTGCTACGTGCTCGGCCGGAAGGGCGTCGACACCTACGACGAATTCACCTACGGCTCCGTCAAGGACGGGACCGTGGTGAAGTTGGATGTGCTCAACGACGACACGCTCCGATTCACCCTGCCGGGGCCGAACGCGCCGTTTCTGAGCAGCGTGGCGATGGTCTGGCAGGCCATCGTCAGCCCGGCGGCCACCAAGCAGTACAACTGCGATGCGGGTCAGCACCCCGTGGGCACCGGGCCGTTCAAGTTTGTCGAGGCCGTGCGCAACGATCACATCACCGTCGACGCGAACGCGGCGTACTGGGGCGGCCGGCCCAAGGTCGACCGGATCGTCTTCCAGATCGTTCCCGAGAGCGCCACCCGGATGCTCAAACTCGAGCGGAACGAGGTGCAGATCCTGGCGGATGTCCCGCCGTCCGACTACGCGCGGGTGACCGGGAACCCGGCGCTCAAGCTGTACCAGCAGCCCGGGCTCACGATTCTGGGCGTCGCGATGTCCAACGACCTGGGCCCGTTCAAGGACAAGCGGGTCAGGCAGGCGATGAACTACGCCGTCGACAAGGACGCGATCAACAAAGGGCTCTACGGCGGCGCGACGACCGCGAGCCAGGGCATGCCTCCGGTGCTCTGGGGGTACAACAAGTCCGTGGCCCCCTATCCCTTCGACGCCGCCAAGGCCAAGGCGCTGCTCGGGGAGGCCGGGTTCCCGAACGGGTTCTCCACGGACATGATGGTATACGCCAACCCCCGGGGCTACAACCCCATCGGCGGGGCGAAGCTCGGCGAGGCGGTGCAGGGATATCTGGCGAAGGCGGGCATCAACATCAAAATCAGCCAGTACGAATGGGGCGCGTACCTCGACAAACTCCGCCATACGGCGTGGGAGGGCTTCGCGATCATCGGGTGGTCCGGCGACAACGGCGACCCGGACAACTTCCTCGGCGACCTGTTCGAGTGGGGCACGGCCGCCGGGCAGGCCCGGACGAACAACCGGGCCCGCCACCACAACCCCGAGTTCGACCGGCTGATCGTTCAGGGGCGCCAGGTCAGCGATCAGGGCAAGCGGGGGCAGATCTACGAGCAGGCCAACAAGGTCCTCCACGATGACGCGCCGTGGATCTTCATGAACCACACGAACCAGGTCCGCGCGGCGCGCGCGAACGTCAAGGGATTTCAGCTCAACCCGCTGCAGATGTTCTTCAACATGGAGCAGGTGTCGCTCGAGTAGCGCCGAGCGGGGGCTCCAGACCAGAGTGGGGCAAACAGCACGCAGTGGGTGAGGGCCCGCCCGGGATCCGGGCGGGCCCTCACCCACCTGATGGTTCCCGCTGATGCTCAAGTACATCGGCCGGCGAATGGGACAGCTCATCCCCACGCTCCTCGGGGTGAGCGTCCTTGTCTTCTTCGGGATGCACCTGGTCCCGGGAGACGTCGCGCAGCTCCTGCTGGGCGACAAGGGGACCGAAGCCGACCTCCAGCGCCTCCGCCATCAACTCGGCCTGGACCAGCCGGTGTACGTGCAGTATGTCCGGTTCCTGCTGGGGGCCGTGCGCGGCGATTTCGGCGTGTCGCTCCGCACCCGCCAATCGGCGATCTGGGAGATCGGCCAGGCCCTGCCGGTGACGATCGAACTCAGCGCTGCCGCCCTGCTGCTCGCGGTGGTCTTCGGGCTCGCCATCGGCGTCGCGGCGGCCCGCCGGCCGCACTCGTTCCTGGATACGGGCGCGATGCTGGCGGTGTTGATCGGCGTGGCGATGCCGGTGTTCTGGACCGGCATCCTGCTGCTGCTGGTGTTCGGCGGGATCCTGGGCTGGCTGCCGCTGGGGGGGATCCTGTCGGAGGGGATGACCCTCCGGCGCATCACCGGGATGTCCCTCGTCGACGGCCTGCTCAGCGGAAACGCCCCGGCCGTCCTGAGCAGCATCCGCCATCTCATCCTCCCGGCGGTCGCGCTCGGGGCGACGTCGATGGCCACCATCGCCCGCATGGCGCGCTCGACAATGCTGGACGTGCTCCATCTCGACTTTGTCCGGACGGCCCGGGCCAAGGGCGTCGGAGAACGCCGGGTGGTGAGCCGCCACGCGCTGCGCAACGCCCTCCTGCCGGTCGTCACCCTCATCGGGCTGCAGCTGGGTCTGCTGCTGAGCGGCGCCGTCCTGACCGAGACGATCTTCGCGCTCCCGGGGCTGGGGCGCCTGGCGATCACCAGCGTCCTGGCGCGGGACTACCCGGTGGTCCAGGGAGTCGTCATCATCGCCGCGGTCATCTTCGTGGCGGCCAATCTTCTGGTCGACGTGCTCTACGCCTACCTCGATCCGCGAATTCGGTACGAGTAGGTGGCCACGCTCCCGGCCTCCTATGCTCCACGCCGCGCCGCCGCGCTCTCCTGGCGCCGGATGCGCCGCAGCACGAACCTCATGGTGGGGGCGGGGATCCTGGGCATCGTCATCGGGTCGGCGATCTTCGCGCCCCAGATCGCGCCCCGTAATCCGATCGACCAGGCGTTTCCCGACCAGCTCAGGGCGCCGTCCCCGGTCCACCTGTTCGGCACCGACGAGTTTGGCCGCGATATCTTCTCTCGCGTGGTGTATGGAGCGCGGATTGCGCTCGTCATCGGCGTGCTCGCCGACGCCATCGCCGCGGGCCTCGGCATCCTGCTGGGGGTCACTTCCGGCTACTTCGGGCGGCGGGTCGACGCCGCAATCATGCGGTCCGTGGACGTGCTGCTGGCCTTTCCCTATCTGCTGCTGGCCATGATTGTGGTGGCGATCCTGGGGCCCAGCCTCATCAACGCGATGATCGCGATCGGCATCGTCTATACTCCGCAGTTCGCCCGCCTCGTGCGGGGGGCGGTGCTCGCGATCCGGGAGCACGAATTCGTGGAAGCGGCCGGGGCGATAGGGGCGGGCGCCCCGCGGATCCTGGTGCGCCACATCCTCCCGAACATCCTCTCCCCGATCATCGTGATGGCGACGCTGACCGTCGGGTTCACGATCGTCGAGACCGCGGGCCTGTCTTTTCTGGGCCTGGGGGCGAGCCCGCCCACGCCGGAGTGGGGCTCGATGCTGGCGACCGGACGGTCCTTCATGCTGACGGCCCCGTGGATCGCGACCTTTCCGGGCCTCGCCATCCTCACCACGGTGGTGGGGTTCAACCTCGTCGGGGACGGTCTCCGGGATCTCCTCGATCCGCGGCTGCGCGGTCCCCACTAGGGCCGTCCCCGGCCGGTGCGCCGCAACCGCTCCACTGGGAGGATCGGGCCGTCCGGTTCGTCGAACGTCGTTCGTGTGAGCGTCTCAGAACGTCAATCCAAGGCCGATCGAAGCGTGGAGCAGAGCAAAGGTAAGCGAAGAGTGAAGCCGGGGGTCCTCGAGGTCCGGGTCCGGTATGCGGAGACCGACCAGATGCGGGTGGCCCATCATGCGAGCTACCTGGTCTGGTTCGAAAGCGGACGGACGGAACTCATCAGGGCGTCCGGCCGCTCGTATGCGCAGATCGAGAGAGATGGCTGGCTGCTCGTGGTGGTGGAAGCCCGCTGCCGCTACCTGCGCCCGGCCCGGTATGATGACGTGCTGACGATCCGTACGCACCTGGCGGCCCTCGGGAGGGCGACGATCGAGTTTGGCTACCAGGTGGTCCGGAAGGAGGATGGCGAGGTCCTGGCCGAAGGAGCGACGGTCCATGCGGCCGTTGACCGGACGGGGCGCCCCCGGCGCATCCCCCAGGAGATCCGCCGGTGGTTGGGCGGCGCAGGTCCGTCGGGGGCACCGCCCGGCCGGCGGGCCCGGGCTCATCCGTTTGAGGGCAGGAGAGTCGTGTCAACTGGCGAACCAAAGAGTCCCGCGGCCCGGGGAGGTGCACGGGACGCGCCATAGGGGAAGGGTGGCTGATCCATGCCTGAGGAAAAAGTCGCAGCGCCGCAGGGTGAGGATATGGACATCTCGCGGATGCCGGCGCTCGCGGAGCGGCAGATCGTGCAGGGGATCGTCGTGCGGGTCGACAGCGATGGCGTCCTGGTCGATGTCGGCGCCAAGTCGGAGGGATTCATCCCCCCCAAGGAGCTGTCCGCGCGAGGCGACGTGGTCGAGGGGATCGCCGTGGGCGATCGGATCGATGTCTACGTGCTGAAGGTCGAAGGGGAGGAGGGGACCATTCTCCTCAGCAAGAAGCGCGCCGACCTCGCCCTGGCCTGGGACCGCATTCAGCGCACGTTTGAGACGGGAGCCATCCTGCACGCCATGGTGGTGGACAAGGTCAAGGGCGGGTTGGTGGTGGATCTGGGGATGCGGGGCTTCGTTCCGGGGAGCCACGTGGACCTCTCGCTGGCCAAGGGGCGTCAGTTCGACGCCCTCGTCGGCCAGAGCCTCCCGCTCAAGGTCATCGAGGTGGATCGTCCCAAGGGCCGGGTGATCCTCTCGCACAAGAACGCCGTGGCCGTGGAGCGCGCCAAGGCCCGAGAGTCCGTCCTGACCTCCCTGGAGGAGGGTCAGGTGCGCGACGGCGTCGTCCGGCGGCTCGCGGACTTCGGCGCCTTCGTGGACCTCGGCGGCATCGACGGGCTGCTGCCGATCAGCGAGATGTCGTGGACCTATATCAAGCACCCCTCCGAGGTCGTACGCCGGGGGCAGCACATTTCCGTCGCGGTCCTCAAGATCGACCGCGCGGCCGGCAGAATCTCCCTCGGCCTCAAGCACATCCTTCCCGATCCGTGGCAGCACCTGGGGGAAACGTACCGCCCCGGACAGACCGTCAGCGGCAAGGTCGTCCGGACCGTCGCCTCCGGCGCGTTCGTCCGTCTCACGGAGGTCGACGCGTTCATCCCCATCTCTGAGCTCGCGGAAAAGCGGGTCCAGAAGGTCGCCGACGTCCTCGAGGTGGGCCAGACGGTCGAAGCCCTGGTGACCGAGATCCGCCCCGATGAGCGTCGCATGATCCTCAGCCTCCGGCGGCTGGCCCGGGAGCGTGAGCGCGCGCGCGTGAAAGAGTACATCGGCGCCCAAAGCGACGAGGGCCGCGTGACGATCGGCGATATCGCCGGAGAACTCCTGCGGCAGGTCGTGACGGCCCCGGCGGCCGGCGCGGCCGAGCGAACTCAAGAATCCGCGCCGCCGTCCCCGGACGCCGCCCCGCCCCGTCCCGTTCCGGCCGACGGCCCGAGCGCGGGTGGCCCTTCGGACTGAGCCCGGTTCGTTTTCCTCCCGCAGTTCCGGCACCGTAGCGGTTCCGCATGCCTGGGGCGGGCGTCAGAACGCCCCCCCGTCCGCCAATTGTGGAGGTGGCCCAGATGGAGTCAACCGAGATGCTCTTTGAAGTCGAGCGGGGGGTCGCCTATCTGACCGTCAACCGGCCGGACCAGCGGAATGCGATGACCTGGGCGATGTACGAGCGTCTCGTCGAGCTCTGCGAGGAGGTGGACCGCGACGACCGGATCAACGTCCTGGTGGTCCGGGGGAGCGGCGAGCGGGCATTTATCTCGGGGACCGATATCGGCCAGTTCCCGGCGTTTTGAGGCAATGCGCAGGCCGGCATCGACTACGAAGAGCGCATCGACCGCGTCGTCGGCCGGCTGGAAGTCGTCAGCAAGCCGGCGCTGGCGTCGATCCGCGGGTATTGCGTCGGGGGCGGCCTCGGGGTCGCCATGGCCTGCGACCTCCGGGTGGCGTCGGACGACGCGCGGTTCGGCGTTCCCGTCATCCGCCTGGGGAACTGCCTGTCGATGCACAACTATGCCCGGCTGGTGGCGCTGATCGGCCCCGCACGCGCGAAAGAGATGATCTACACCGCCCGCCACGTGGGCGCCGCGGAGGCCCTGGCCTGGGGCCTCGTCAACGAGGTCGTGGCCGCCGCGGACCTGGCGGCCAGGACCCAGGCCCTCGCGGAGGCGATCGCGCAGGCCCCCCCCATCACGCTGCGGGCCAGCAAGGAGGCCGTGCGCCGGGTCGTCCACCGTCTGCTGCCGGAGACTCCCGGGCATGACCTGATCGCCATGTGCTACAACAGCAGCGACTTCCAGGAGGGGGTGGCCGCCTTCCTCGATAAGCGCCCGCCCCGGTGGACCGGAAAGTAACGAGGTCGTGGAGCGCGCCTTACCTTTGCTCCACTCTTCGCTTCGATTGGCTTTGCGGACGCCCCTGACCGGGCAGGCAGGGGGGGAACGACGCGACACCGACGGTAGGACTGCGCCTCCGCAAAATTGGGTATTCAATCTGTGGCCTAATCCGGCAGTCTGCCTGTTCCACGAACCTCCTGAACGGTCGGATGTCACCGCGTGGTGCCGTGCGCCAATGGAGAAGCAACCGAAAAGCAGAAAGGCAAGGGCATCGGTCGGGGCGCCGGCGGCGCCCGCAGGCCCCAATGTGGCCCTGGGCGGCGGGGGCTTCGTGCCCATCGACAAGTCGCTGGCGTTCCTCTCCCGGCTGGCGACCGAATTTACGGCGGTGCTCAGCCTTCCCGACCTGCTCGAGCACATCATGCGGGTGTTGCGCGAGGAGACCGGTTTCGATTCCTGCACCCTCGCGCTGATCGACGAGCGCAGCCCGGAGGTGCTCATCGTCAAGGCGGCCTCCGGCCTCCGGGAGAGTTTCCGGGGCCTGGCCATCCCGAAAGACCAGGGACTGCACGGGGTCGTGATGCGGACGGGGGAGCCCCTGTTCGTCCCGGATATGCATGCCGACACCCGGGTGTACCGGCGGGACAACCGCATCCGGTCGGGGATTTACGTCCCGCTCAGCGTGCGGCGCCGTCAGATCGGCGTGCTGAGCGCGCATCGAGAGCGCGCCGGGGCGTTTACCATGGCCGATCTCGACGTGCTGACGGTGGTGGGCCGGTACCTGACCGGGGCTGTCGAAGTCGCCCGCCTCCACGACCAACTTAAAGATTTGGCAGCCACGGACTCGCTCACCGGGTTGGCCAACCGCCGATGCTTCTTCGAGCGGTTCGCCATCGAGCTCGCCCGCAGCCGGCGGAAAGACCGCCCCGTCACGGTCGTCCTGCTGGACGTGAACGGGTTCAAGGCGGTCAACGACGCCCACGGCCACGCCAAGGGCGACGAGGTCTTGATCTGGGTGGGCGAGGCCATCACCAAAGCCATCCGCTCCTACGACCTGGCGGCCCGCTTCGGGGGGGATGAATTCATCCTCATGCTCCCGGAGACGACAAAGGAACAGGCCGCTACGGTCTTGAACCGGCTTCGCACCGTCCGGGTCCCGGTGCCGGATCCGCGGGGTATCGTGGCCGACCTCAGCTTCAGTTGGGGGATCGCCGTCTTCCCCGTCGACGGGGAGGACCCGGAACGGCTCCTGCAGGTCGCCGACCACCGCCTCTACTCGATGAAAGAACGCTTCTACGACGGTGAGACGCCGGCCTGACCACGGCGCGGCCTCACCGGCGCCGGATCCGCGCCGGCGCCCTGAACGCTTCACCCACCCAAAGCGCCCAGTGCCTCGCACGGCGGCCGCCGCGTTGAGCCAGCGCGCCCGGCGAAGGCCGGGCGCCGTGTTATACTCGTAGGGATCCTTCCCAGACAGTACGGAGGTGCGGGGTGGAGCCGGTCCATATCGCCAGGGTGCGCGTGTATCAGGAGAAGCGCCCCAACCGCCGGGCCTTTCTCGGGGATTTTCCCGAACCGATCCGGTACGGCGTCAACACCGGGGTCAAAGCCTTCTACAAGATGGAGCCCGAAGAAGAGCTCCCCAGCACGCTCGACCACCTCGTCGCCGCCGCCGCCGGCTGACTCACGGGAACCCTGGCCGGCGCGCTGGAAGCGCGCGGGATTCCAAGCTATCCGGAGAAGCTCTGGACCGAAGCCGAAGGAACGATCGAGGCGCCCGATCGGGTGATGCGGGTCACGGCCATCCACGTCACGTATCACCTGACGATCCCGCCGGGCAAGCGCGAAGAGGCCGAGCGGGCCCTCGCCGTGTTCGAACGCGGCTGTCCGATCGCGCAGACCCTGAAGGGGTGCGTTGCCATCAGCCACGCCTGGGAGATCCAGGAAGGATGAACGGAGGATGACGCGATGACGTACGTGTTCCGGTGCCGGTCCTGCGGCCACGAGTTCGAGATGACCGCCACGGTCGCCGAGTATGAATCCCGGAAGATCCCGGCGTGTCCCCAGTGCGGCCGGGAGGAAGCCCGCCGGGTCTACACCCCCATCTTCGTCATGAGCGCGGCGGGAACCCAGGGAGAGGCGGGCGGCGGCGCCGGGGAAGGCTGCGGCTGCGGCGGATCGTGCTCCTGCGGTCACTGAACAGGCTCCGTCCCACGGTCTCGGGGTGAACGAGCAGCTGGAAGCCCGCGAGGCCGCCGGCAGGCCCGTGCGCGTCGGGATCATCGGCGCCGGGCGCTTCGGGACGATGGTGATCTGCCAGCTCGCCGGCATCCGCGGCATGCGGCCCGCCGTCGTCTCGGATCTCAGTGGGGAGCAGGGACTGCGGGCGCTTGCGCATGCGGGGTATTCCTCGGCGGCGGTGGTCCGCACGGACTCGATCGAGCAGGTGAACGAAGCGATCGCGCGCGGCCGGCCCGTCTTCACCGAACACCCCCAGGTCTTGCTCGCGAGCGACGTCGACGTGGTGGTGGAAGCCACCGGTGTCCCCGAAGCGGGCGCGGCCTCCGCCCTGGACGGGATCCGTCACGGGAAGCACGTCGTGATGGTGAATGTCGAAGCCGACGTGCTCGTCGGATCGGTGCTGCGGCGGGCGGCCGACCGCGCCGGGGTGGTCTATTCCGCGGCGTACGGCGACCAGCCGGCGCTCATCCACGAGCTCGTCGAGTGGGCCTGGGGGCTCGGGTTCGAGGTCGTGGCGGCCGGCAAGGGGACGAAATATCTGCCCGCGTTTCGCAAGGGGACGCCGGACGACATCTGGGACCGGTACGGAGCGGACCCGGAACAGCGGGTGGGCCTGAATCCCCGGATGTACAATTCTTTCACGGACGGGACGAAGTCGGCGATCGAGATGGCGGCGGTCGCAAACATGACGGGCCTCCGTCCGGACGTGCGCGGCATGCACTTCCCGCCGGCCGGGATCGAGCAGCTCCCGGAGGTCTTGAAGCCGGCCGAGCACGGCGGGATCCTCAGCCGGTCGGGCGTCGTCGAGGTCGTCAGTTCGCTGGACCGCGATGGGCGTCCGGTTCCACAGGATCTGCGATGGGGCGTCTACGTGGTGATCACGTCGTCCCGCCCATTCATCCGGCGCTGCTTCGCCGAATACGGGATGCCGGTTGATCGGACGGGGACGTTCGCGGCGATGTACCGGCCGTTCCACCTCGTCGGGATGGAGCTCCCCGTCAGCATCGCGCGGGCGGTCCTCGAACAGCGGCCCACCGGAGCGCCGCGCCCCACGCCTGTTGCGGCGGTCGCCTGTGCCGCGAAGCGCCCCCTCGCGGCGGGCGAGATGCTCGATGGCGAAGGCGGGTATACGGTGTACGGGGTCATCGATGACGCCGAGACCGCGCGCCGCGAGCGGTTCCTGCCGATGGGGCTCAGCCGCGGCGCGAGGGTCGCGCGGGCGATCCCGGAAGACGGGCTCGTCCGGCTCGAGGACGTGTCGCTCGACACGTCGAGCCTGCTGTACCGGCTCTGGCAGGAGCAGGTGCAGCTCTCCGCCTGAGGCCTGCGGCCCGCCCGCTCGTTTCGCTTCCGCCCGTACCCCTGCAACAACGACCGCGTCACCAAAGTTCTCGGAAAGCTCCCGCAGACTTCCGATAGACTTTCGGGCAGTGGTCTGTAAAAGGCTGCTGCAGGGTATAACCCCTAAGGATTCGAGGATAATACCTTACGGAAAATACGGAAGAGCGGCTGCCGGTATGCGGGTGTTTACTCAGGTGGAATATTTCAGCGCGTTTCACGGGGTAACGCCCCCGTCGTTGCGGCCGGCAGCAAGAGGTGTGTGCACCCATGAGACATGTGATTGGGTATCTCATCTGCCTCGCCTTCGTCGTGATGGCGTTGGCGTTCTTTGGGGAGTTGTCGCCCTTAACGAAGAGTAGCGAGGCCCACGTGGGGGCGGCCCTCCAGGCGATGGGAGCCGACTCGGGCATCCAAGCATCGACCGACCCTACCACGCCCCTGGTGGACATGTCCCCGCCGCTCCATGATCTGGGGCACTTGGTCGCGATCGTGTTCTCGCCGGTAGGGGCCATTGGGCTGGGCCTGTACCTCATGGTGATCTGGATCCTTCCCGCACGTTAACAGGCCACGTCAAGGCACCCATCGAGGGCGATTCGGGGTCTCATCCGAGGCCAATTGAGGCATGTATTCCCTTGAAGCGCATCCCCTGTTCGGGCGAGGTGCGACATCAGGGCGGAAGACCGGCGTTTCCGCATCAGTCTCGAGGATTTGGGATGGGCGGCCAAGTCCTCGGGAATCACGTTGGTGCACCGGTTTACCCTGGTCAGCCTTGCCGGCACCGTCGTCTTCGGGCTGATCTTCGGGGCGATCGCCGTGCGGCTGGTGGAAGGCTATGCGCTGGAACGCCAGGCATTCACCACGGCACTCTATGTCTCCGAGTTTCTCGCCCGCCGCTTGACCCCGAAGGATTTTTACGGGGATCCCTCCGCCAAGCGGGTCCAGTACGAGTTTGCGATGCGCGGCGTCGTCGGGAAGGCCCAAATCATTCGGGTGACGGTGTGGAGTTCGGTCGGAAGGGTATTGTATAGCGACGACCGCAAACTGATCGGGCTCGCGTTCCCCCCCTCTGCGCCGCTGCGCGCCGCGCTGTCCGGACAAGTGAGGTCCGTGATCGTTCATGCGAAGCGCAGAGCTCCCGCACTCCCCTCGCAGGCCGCGGGGTCCTCTGAGAGTGTGACGTCCCCCCAGGCACCATCCCCCCAGATCGCAGCGTCCTCTCCGGCCGCAGCGTCCCCTCGGGTTGTGGATGCCCGTCAGATTGAAGTCTTTGTGCCGGTGCGGGTCCCCGGGGCCGACCCGTCGGTGGTGGGAGTGTACGACATTCTCACCAATGCGGCGGACCTCGAGCCGGCGCTGGCCCGCCTCAAGCTGTCGGTGTGGTCCGCCATGGTGGTCGGGATCGGCGCGCTCTACCTCCTGCTCTTCGCCATCGTGCGGACCGCGTCCAAGGACCTCGTGGATCAAGAGGCCGAACTGCGGAAGGCATTCGTGGGAACCGTCAGGTCCCTCGTCAAGGCCGTGGACGCGCGGGACGTGGCCACGGCCGACCACTCTGATCGCGTCGCAGCGCGCGCCGTGGAGATCGGGAGGGAGATGGGGCTCGGCACCAGGCAGGTCGCCGACATTTGGGTCGCGGCCTTCCTCCACGATCTTGGTAAGATCGGCCTCGGGGATGACATTCTGGCGAAGCCTGGCCCGCTGACCGAGAAGGAACGCCGGAGGATGCAGCGGCACCCGGTCGTGGGGTATGAGATCCTGCAGCCGGTGCCGATCAGGGAAACCATCAAGCTGGCCGTTCGGCATCATCACGAACGGTGGGACGGCAAAGGGTACCCCGATGGATTGGCCGGAAACGATATCCCCGTGGCCGCCCGGATTATTGCGGTGGCGGATACGTATGAGGCCCTGGTGTCCGACCGGCCCTATCGCTCCGCGCGGAGTCCGGACGACGCGATCACGGAAGTCATCCGGTGCTCCGGTTCTCAGTTCGACCCCCGGGTGGTCGATGCGTTTCTCACCGTCGCGGGAGCCTGGAAAGCCGCCGCGGACCAGCCCGCCGCGACCGCGTCCGCTCAGGCGGCGGGGGACGGATGGAATGCGCAGCGGTAGGGTGCCGCCGGGGCCCGGCGGCCGCTTCGATCGACCTTCGATCGGGTATTGATCGGTCTTTCGCCGTAGCCACGCCCGGGCTTCCTGATCCCGCCTCCCTCCCACCCGCCGCCAGACGTCGCCTCCGGCGGCGATGACAACCGCCGCGGTGCCCGGTAGGATGATCGACAGAGGGATCCGCGGAACGCGGCGGCGGTAGGGAGGGCGTGGGCGTGACCGAGCTGCTGTACCTGCACGACGGCTACCTCCGGGAGTTTGATGCGATCGTCACCGCGGTCGACGGCCGGGACGTGTCGCTTGACCGCACCGCGTTCTATCCGGGCGGAGGCGGGCAGCCGGCGGAC
>WNGI01005461.1_pt1 | contig 18128 bp, 15 predicted proteins | sample 5400621 | NCBI WGS metagenome assembly WNGI01 (sample SAMN13153374, study PRJNA577476) | soil metagenome | isolation source: 20 cm soil or saprolite under Garry oak tree replicate 1 | place: USA:California | collected 2016-06-15
ACGAGCACTTCCCTGGCGCGCGCCAGGTCCGCGCGGACGCGCGCCCCCGGATTCTTGATCTCCATGCGAATCGGCCGGGTGCCCAGAGCGCCCTTGCACGTATCAAGCGCCGCCGAAATCAATTCGTCGACGCGATGCGGCTCCAGCTGCAGCTTCACATCGCCGGCCTCCAGGCGCGCCATTTCCCCCGCCTCACCGACAAGGCGGTTCAGCCGGTCGCATTCCTCATTGATGATGTTGAGCAACTCGTTCCGCTGGCCTTCGTCGAGCTTTGTGCCGGATAGCAGACTTGTGACGGAAGCCTTGATGGATGTGAGTGGCGTGCGGAAGTCATGGGTAATGGCGTCCAGCAGAGCCGATTTCAGGCGTTCGCCTTGCCGGGCCGCTTCCGTCTTTCCCACCATCTCGATCGCGTGCGCCCTCTCAATGGCAACGGCAATCAGGGTGCCCAGCGCTTCGAGCGACTGCCGCGAAAGCACCGGCCCCGAGACGCCCACGCTGCCGAGAATGCGTGTTCCCAGACGGAGCGGGGTGAAGCAAACGCTGTGCTCCTCGTCAATCTTCAGATCCTCGCGCGCGACGATCGCTTTCATGGAGTCGGCATCGAGCTGCGGGAGGTTGATTCCCGAGTGGTATATCTTTTGTTTATCCGCGAGAAACAATGCGGCGGCTCCCACCTCGAACATCTCCACGATTTGGCGCGGAATGGCATTTAGCAATTCGATGGGATTTCCCGCGCTCAACAACCGCTGGCTGAATTGATAGAGGCGCTCCACTTCGCGGCGGCGGCGGTTCGCCTCGGCAGCCTGGTTGCGCGCACGCGTCGAGAGATCGCTGGCGAGTACCGATGTCGCCAGAAACGTAACCAGCGCCACCCAATTCTGCGGGTCGGCAACGATGAATGCGCCGATGGGAGGCAGGAAATAATAATTATAAGCCAAGGTAGCGGCAATCGACATGAACACTGAAATCGCGAGTCCCCAAATCGTAGAAACCCCGAGAATGGCGAGCAAATAGGTGAACGCCACGGTCGTCGCATTGAACCGGTGCGTGTGGCGATAGAAATGTGTAATGAGCAAGACCACCGCCAGCGCAGCCGCATATCGAGCGATGGTTGTAGGCAGATTCTTCTTCACAGAGTGATTGTAGCCTAGCATTTATCGGTCATAATGAACGAGAATATCTGCAATGACGAAAACGCCCGAGCAGTGGTTGGAAGAGGTTTCCCCCCAGGAACGGACCAAGGGAATTCTGAAACTGTTTCTTGGTTACGCTCCAGGTGTGGGCAAAACCTACAGCATGTTGAGCGAAGCCATCCGGAGGCGCAGCCGTGGGGAAGACGTGGTCATCGGCTTTGTTGAAACACACGGAAGGAAGGGCATCGAGGAACTCGCTTCACAGCTCGAGCAGGTCCCGCGCAGGAAAATCGAATACAAGGGCACTGTGTTCGAGGAGATGGATACTGACGCCATCAAGGCGAGAAATCCGCGTGTCGTCCTGGTCGACGAACTCGCGCACACCAATATTCCTGGCAGTAAACATCGCAAACGGTATGAAGACGTCCTGGAGCTGGTCGAAAACAAAATGGAGGTCCTTTCCACCGTCAACGTGCAGCACCTGGAGAGTCTCGCTCCCACCGTGGCCTCGATTACGGGAATCAAGATTCGAGAAACGGTTCCGGATTGGGTGCTCGAGCATGCCAACGAAATCGTGATGGTTGATTTGACGCCGGAAGCGTTGCAGAACCGCATGAGGCGCGGGGAGGTCTACCACGCCGGGAAGGTAGACCAGGCGCTCAAGAATTTTTTCCGGCGGGGCAATCTGATCGCCCTGCGTGAACTCGCTCTGCGCCAGGTGGCGGAACAGGTGGACCGCAGCCTGGAATCCTACATGGAGCAGAAAGACATTCAGGATCCCTGGCCGGTGCGCGAACGCATCGCCGTGTGCTTCAGCTCGAATCCCAGAGCGCAGTATCTGATTGCGCGCGCGGCCAGGATGGCGCGGCGCATGGACGCCGAGCTATTCGCGATCTATGTCGATTTTGGGCAAGACACTTCGGATCAGGACCTGAATTCCCTCAACGCCAACATTCAATTCTCGGAGAGCCTGGGTGCGAAGGTCGTCAAGCTGAAAGGGAAAGACGTTTCCAGCGCCACCGCGGAATTCGTCCGTGAAAAGCACGTGACGCAGGTAATCTTCGGACGCACGGCGGTCGAAGGTTGGCGGAAGTATCTGTACATGGTCGCCATTCACCGCTTCTTGCGAGACGCCCCGGCCGTGGACGTTCACATTGTTACGCAGGAAACCGATTGAAGAAGCGATGTGTCAATCTCATAGCGCGGCGGACCCGCAATCAATTTTGTGCGGGCCGTGGAAACATTTCGAGGGCTAGTAGCTCAGGGGGCTCAGCGCTCCCTGTGGCATTTCTCCATGTTCTCTGCGTTATATTCCGAAAAGCGCAACACAGAGGTCACAAAGAATCGCAGAGAACCACAGAGAAATCGGCCTGCCCCTTTCCGTCGTCTATTCCTCTTCTTCACTGAAGCCTCAGTGCTCTCTGTGGCTTTTCTCCGTGTTCTCTGTGTTAAATTCCGAAAAGCGCAACCAATAATGCGTCCTCTGGGCAAACATTTCGGCTGCAAGTAGCGCAGTAATATCTCCTCCACGCGCATTACCGTGAAATGGCGAACCATTCTTGAGAAATGCGGATCAGAGAGCACGCAAAGCCACTGAAACACGCTGCCGCGCGGCTCGAATGGCCGGTGGAACGCCGCCGACGAGCCCCATGAAAAGAGCGAACGCGATACCCCCGAGAAGCAGGTCCGGCGTCACTCGAAAGGCAAACGCGAGATAGCTAAAAGTCTGGAAATTCATGGCGCCGGTCGTCAGCCCGTTCAAAGGGATGACCAAAAGGCACCCCAGCGCGCCGCCCAGGAAGGAGATCAGCAGCGCTTCAATCAAAAAGGACAGCACCACGCTGCCGGCGCCGAAGCCAAGCGCTCGCATGGTAGCGATCTCGCGCGAGCGTTCCGCGACCGCCGAATACATCGTGTTGAGCGCGCCGAAAACCGCTCCGATGCCCATCACGACCGCGATAATCGTCCCGAGAACCACAATTAATGTAGTGAGATTGCGCGACTGCTTATCGTAATAGTCCCGTTCCCGATCCACTTGGACAGTCATGCGCGGATCGGAGGTGAGCGAATCTTTGAAGGCAGCCATCGCGTCTGAAGTCGTAAGATGTACGGTAATCGATTGGAAAACATTCTCCGGACGGTGATAAACCTGGTTCACAACCGTGGCATCGCCCCAGACTTCGGAGTCGAACGCTGACCCCCCGGCATCGAAAATGCCTACGACGTTCCACGTGCCGCCACCGAACTTGATGGTATCCCCCATCGCCAATCCCTGGTACATCACGGCGGCGTTCTTCCCGACCACGAGTTCATTGAGGCCGGGTTGAAAGAATCGTCCCGCGATGATCTTGATGTTGTCCCGCACGCGTAACACCGCGGGTGATACGCCGCGCACTTGAACGTTCGCATCGGTCCCGCTGGATTTCAACGGAAACGCCGCAATCACCACGACTTCGGCGCTCATCAAAGGACCCAGGTCCGATCGCGCAATACCTGGCGCGTCCGAAATCACCTTGACCTGATCGAGAGAAACGGAGCCATCAATTTCCGACGTGGAGCCTGCGCGGCGCACCATGGCATTCTGCGGCGATCCCGAGCTTACCAGCGTCATTTTGAATCCTCGCGCCAGGGACATCATCGCCACGAAGACGGAGACGGTGCCGGCGATTCCGAGAATCGCCACAATGGCCGAAGTCCAGCGGGCCCTTACGCTGCGAAAATTGTAGATGACAGGAATGGCCACAATCAGACTCTCCGTATCGCGTCGACCACACGCAGGCGCATCGCGGATACCGCGGGTAAAATTCCCCCAGCCACGCCGACAAGCAACGCCGCGGCCACTCCGCTCACGATTGCCAATGGCGGCAAATAGAAGTACGGCAAGATGCCGTTCGTGGGATCGCCGTGCAGGCTGAACAATTTCGCCAGCAGCAATCCCAATCCTCCGCCGACGAACGCCACAATCAGGGATTCCAACATCACCAGCAGGAGCACGAATTGGTTGGAGAATCCCAGCGCTTTCAGCACGGCCAATTCTCCCATGCGCTCGCGAACGGCAATGGCCATGGTGTTTCCCGTCACCAGCAGTAGCGTGAAGAAGACGACACCGCCAACCGTGAGAATTAGAAACTCGATGTTGCCCATCTGCTTCACGAACGACGCGGCGAATGCTTTCTCGGTGTCCGTCTTGGTTTCGAAGGGCGAGTTGGCAAATTCCGTGTCGATGGTCTTGGCAACTTGTACGGAAAGATCAGGATTCGTTACGCGAACAACGTACCAGCCGACATCGCCCTTCCCGAAGGCTCTCCGCTCCTCGAGAAAATCCCAGTGAAACCAGAACTGGGTGGTGTCATCCTGCGCGCGCGTGCCTCGATAGATGCCTCGAAGATTGAACTCCCACGGCCCGGTATAGATCGTGCCTTTGATGGGGATGCGGTCGCCAATCTTCCACCCAAATCGATCGGCAAGGCTCTGTCCGGCAATGGCGCCCTCGCGGTCACCGGCAAAGGCCTGCCACTGCTCCTCTGGAACGGTGAACTCCGGATACATTGCTCTCTGGTGCTCCACGTCAATGGCAAATTGGGGAAAGAAATTCTTTTCGTCCTGGTAGACACCTCCGAACCAATTATCGTAAGTCACCTGCTTGATCCCAGAAATCCGGAGCAGCCGGTCGCGATAGGAAAGCGGCAGGGGCTGAATCAGTGAAACCTTGTTGATGACTACCAGGCGATCGGCGCCGGCGATATCCACGCCCTGGCTGAATGCTCCGCGGACAATCACCAGCAATCCGAACAGGAACAGCGCGACGGCAAAAGATCCAATCGTCAGGGCGGTGCGAATCTTTTTACGAAACAAATTCGCAATCACGAGCGGTAAGAATTTCATGGTATGCCCACTCCCTGTGGCGCATCCACCAAGCTTCCCTTTTCCAGGTGCAGCGTTACTTGCGCTCGCTTCGCCACCGCCGGATCGTGCGTGACCATCAGGACAGTCTTGCTAAATTCCTGAACGAGCCGTCCCACCAAGTCCATGATTTCATCGGCCGCCTTGCGGTCCAGGTCTCCCGTCGGTTCGTCGCACAGCAAAAACGTCGGATCCGAAACGACGGCCCGTGCGATCGCCACGCGCTGCTCCTGCCCGCCGGAAAGTTGCCGGGGATAGTGCCGCATGCGATCCGCCAGGCCAACCACCTGAAGCGCGGTCTCCACATGCTGCCTGCGTTCGGACTTGGAGAGCTTCGTCAGCAGCAGCGGAAGCTCGACATTTTGAAATGCGGTCAGAACCGGAATGAGGTTATACATCTGGAAAATAAAGCCGACGTGCCGCGCTCTCCAGGCCGTCAGCTTGCTCGCGGACATGTGCGTGATTTCATCTCCGGATACGGAGATTGTTCCGGAGGAAGGGACGTCCAGTCCTCCCAGCAAATTCAGCAACGTGGTCTTGCCCGATCCGCTGGGTCCCATGAATGCGACAAAGTCTCCACTATCGACGTCAAGGTTCAGGCCCTTGAGAACGTGGATTTCCTCGCCGCCGCGCGCATATTTCTTATCCAGGCCGCGCACGTGAATTAAACTCGCGGAGCTTCCGCTCCCGTCGACTCTTACCATGTCGCCATCCTCATTGTTTGAGTTCCACGATTTGACCGTCGCGGAGATTTTCAGGAACCTTCGCAACCAGCGTGTCTCCCTCGGACACGCCCGCCAGAACTTCCACGTCCTCTCCCCGCTGGGATCCGAGCGTCACGGCGCGGCGCTCCACTTTGCCGTCGTGCACCAGGAACACGGTTGCTTTTCCGTCTTGTTGACGCACGGCTGAGCTTGGGATCAAGGCCTTCGGCGTGGCGGCCCCGCCTCCTGGAGTGGAACGGGGCTGCTCCTCGCCCAGAAACGCGACCTTGACGCCCATGTCCGGCAGGATTCGCGGGTCGAGCTTGTCAAATGTGACACGAACTTTCACGGTTGCCTTTTGGCGGTCCGCAGTCGGAATAATTGTCCGCACATGCGACGGAATCTGCCAATTGGGATACGCATCCAGGGTGGCGGTCACTTTCTGGTGCTCCTTGACGCGCGCGATATAAGATTCATTCACATCCACCTCGATTTCGTTCGACTGCATATCCACGATGGTGGCAATGCCGGTTCGTGTGAATCCTCCGCCGGCCGAAATGGGCGAGACCATTTCGCCCACCTGCGCATCCTTCGAAACCACTTGTCCCGTGAACGGGGCGCGAATGGTGCAGTTGTTCACGTTTTCCTGTGCGACATCGATCTTTCGGTCCGCGGCGCCTACTTGCTCCTTTGTCAGGCTGATGCGCGCGCGGTAACTATCCGCGAGTGTGCGCGCGGCATCCAGGGCCTGCGGGGTCGAGACACCTGCGTCCGTGAGTTGCTGGGTGCGTTTCAGCTCCCGGTCGGCATTGGCTAGATTGACTTCCAGGTCGTGAATTGAGGCCTCCGTCGCAATTCGGTCCGCTTTGGCCGAAGCGAGCGCGGCATCGGATTCAGAGCAATCGAGGCGCGCGATGATCTGGCCTTCCTTGACGTGCATGCCTTCGTCGGTGTCCACCTCGATGACTTTGCCGGTTATTTTCGCCGCCACGCTCGACCGCCGCCGGGGAGTCACATAGCCGCTGGCGTTGAGCAATGCCTGAGCGGGAGAATTCGCCGCACTCCGCGCTGCCGTCACTTCCACCACCGTTTTCGGGTCCTTGAAACGGTAGGCGGCGGCTGCGCCAACCAGAATAACGAGCAGACCTCCCGCAAGCCATCCCAGCCGCTTGCCCCTGCCGGTGGGCTTGCGGGCGCGGTCGTGAATCCGCAGAGACGACAAATCCGCCACCGGTGTGCGCTGTTGTGTGCTCATCGAGTCCCTATTATACAGGCCACGGTCCCCAGGATGAGTGACTTCATCTATAGATACGTGAGATGTATTACGGAACTTTCGTGACCTATTTTTTGTCCGGGCGCTCGGATCGCTCGGCTGAAATGAGCCGCGCCGTTACCGTATGCCGATGCTCGAACATCTCCTCGAGCTTGCGGCGGACGAAACTGCCCGCTACCCATCTTCCGAGAAGACCGAAAGGTAGAGCGTATTCTACTTTATCTTCGAGGGTGCATGACGCGGGACCATCCGGCTCAAACGTATGCGTATGTTTCCAGTAGGCGAATGGGCCGGAAACCTGGACGTCACTGAAATAGCGGCCTTCTTCGAAGTCTTGATGCATAGCAACCCAGCGCCGGCGAAATGGCCATCGTCCAAAACGTAGCACGACGCGCGCCCCGCGCTCGATTCCGCCCGTTCTCTGGTGATGCTCTAAATCCGTGTTGCTGATTCCTCACGCCGCATCCTTTAGGCATATAGGTTGCTGTGATCCCCGGTAAACATTAACGGCCCCGCAGGCTGGACATCGTATTTCCGCTGAAAACGGGCGTCCGCAATACGAGAGAAATCGCCTACATCCCAGACAAAGCGCCTCTCCGGGCTTCAATATTTTAGGTGTTTTTTGGCTTGACATTAAACTGCGTTTGGTCATATAATGCTCCCTGTGAGGTAATGGGTATGGAAACTACTAGGTTGAAGATCAAGATTGGTAACCACGAGTTCGAAGCGGAAGGCCCCGCCGAACTTGTGAAGGAACAGTTTGAGACATTCAAGCAATTGATATCGAATGTACCGCCGAGCGCCCAATTTCCCCAAAGCTCTACAAGCAACGGCGGAGCGGACACAGATTCGAAAACCTTGTTTGACAAAATCTCCCGAGTTGAAGGCCGATTGGTCTCCCTCACTATCAAACCCAAGACGGAAGGCGAAGCGGCTCTGGTGATAATGCTGGCACAACGAGCCTACCGCGACAATCAAACCGTAACAGCGAGTGAAATCAGCGACGGGCTGGAGCAATCTGGCTATCGCGTTGGGCGATTGGATAGAGTGATGAAACCTCTTGCCGACGAAGGCAGTGTGGTCCAGATCGGCGCAAAAAAGGGCACGCGATACCGCCTCACGAATCAGGGAGTTAGTAAGGCGCGGGCTACAGCGATGGGAGCAATTGCAGAGCTTAGTTGAAGCAAAAACCCTGCCGCTAGTTTCAGCTAACGGCAGGGCAGAATCCAAACGCGGACGAAGCCCGCATTCAGACACGAGACTTTGATTGTCGGGCTTCTCTCGCAGAAAGACAAGAGGGAAAGTCCGATGACTTGCATTCGATGTCAGCACGGAATAACGAAACGATTCGGAACCTACGGTAGATTGCGGATTCAGCGTTTCCGCTGCAAGTCCTGCCACGCAACCTTCACGCAACCCCGCCAAAAGCCACTCGGACGGCACTACATCCAAACCGAAAAAGCGGCGCAGATCGTCACTCTGCTTATGGAGGGAATGAGTGTCCGTGCTGTGTCGCGCTTCACTGGCGCACATCAAGGCACGATTCTTTCTTTGCTTCTGACTGTCGGGAACAAGTGCCGCAATCTGTTTGACGCCAGGGTACGCGGAATCCATCCCCGATTTGTGCAGGCCGATGAGCTTTGGACCTTTGTCCACACCAAAGCGGGTCATCTCTCGCCCGACGATCCGCGTGAGTGGGGCGACGCCTACATTTGGATGGCCATTGACAGCGAAACCAAACTGGTCCTGTCCTACCTGACCGCGAAGCGAGATTCTGTCAGTGCCTATGCTTTTGTACGAGACTTGAGCGAACGCGTCACAGGGCGATTTCAAATCACGACGGACGGTTTGCGGGGATACGTTCCGGCCATCGAAGAATACTTCGGTGCTGGCGTGGACTTCGCTCAACTGCTCAAGCTCTACGGCACTACTGATGGCGAAGCCCCGGACTGGTATGCTCCCTCCCAAGTCAAAGCCACAATCCCTATCCCAATCAGCGGAAACCCGAATCCCCGCTTCATTTCGACTAGCCATGTCGAGCGAGCCAATTTGAGCGTTCGCACGCACCTGCGCCGTTTTACGCGGCTCAGTCTTGGATTCAGTAAATCCCTGGAACACTTGAAAGCCGCCGTCGATCTTTACATGGCCTTTTTCAACTTCTGCCGCGTGCATCAATCGCTCCGCGTGACGCCCGCCATGCAAGCGGGCATTACAGATCACATCTGGACCGTCAAGGAGCTTCTGGAATGGACGGCATAGGGGATTGGCTTCCTGCACTTGCTCGTCCACCACCAACAACTTCCAATTGGGGAGCACTGGGCCTAAACTTCTCAGGGGGATTACCGTAGTGATATACCCAGACTGCGCAATCCCCCCGCTCCCCTTCTAAAGGAGGTTTTATGTCTAAAATTATGCTTGCATTTGGATCGTTTATCGTTGGTGCTTCTGTAATGTTTCTCATGCTTTCTGGAAGCCACACGTCCACATTCGCACAAGTCCTCGGCGGCCCTGGAGGTGTACTTGTATCGGCAGAGGTCCCGACGGTTCCACCGGCCAATCTCCACTTTTCCAAGGCTACATGGTCGGGCCTTGTGCAGCAATTGGATGGCGTGGACTGTACAGATTGTGTTTTCAATAATGTTTCATTTACATACGGGGGCGGAGCCTTCAACTTTAACAATGTGGCGATCTCCAAAAACTTTCGCCTAACCTTGACGGGCGCAGCAGCGAACACAATAATCCTGTTACGCATCCTTGAAGCGATCTCCGCTGCGAAACCACCAATACCTCCGCAGCCCCAAACACCGATACAGAGAACTGCGATTGCTAAGCAAACGGTAACGATCAGTCTTGCAAGCCCGTACGGTTTCAAATAACACCTCCTATCAGCAACACAGAATCAGAGCACCACCCGTTCTCTCGATCACCTCGATGTGTTCCCCTGGTGGCGTGAGCTGTTCCAGCGCATCCGGCAAGGCGTGCCAGGCATACACTTCGGCTGCGGGGGCCTCAATTCGGGAGCGGTGGATAAAGATTTCAGTCTTCATGGGCCTTGTATAGCAAAACGAATGCCGCAAATAATCGGGTGGTCCAAATCATTTGGCCACAGATCGGTTCCCACGCACAAAATCTATTTCTGCACCGGGTTGGCGTTCGCCGGCATCCAATGCTATTGCTTTCAGACTCGTTTGGGGGTAACCAGAGATTCCGGCGATTGGAATAATGCCAAAAATCTCAAAAAGGAAAACATGGCGCAAATATTCGATCCACTTTCAATTCGCAGCATCACGTTGCCGAACCGTATCGCGGTCTCGCCGATGTGCGAATACTCCAGCATAGATGGATTCGCGAACGACTGGCACCTCGTACACTTGGGGAGCCGCGCCGTGGGCGGGGCCGGCCTGGTATTTACCGAGGCCACCGCGGTAACGCCCGAGGGCCGCATCAGTCCGGAAGACTTGGGAATCTGGAGCGACGCGCACATCGAGTTCCTCGCGCGAATCACACATTTCCTAAAAAGCCAAGGATGCGTCCCGGGCATGCAGCTCGCGCATGCCGGCCGAAAAGGGAGCACGCAAAAACCATGGGTCGGCTCGGAAAAACTTTCGCCCGAAGAAGGCGCTTGGGTCCCCGTCGCGCCCAGCGCCATCGCGTATTCAGACAAGTACCCATTTCCCCAGGCGTTGTCGAAGGAAGGCATTCGGGGTGTCGTGGAGGCTTTTGCCAACGCAGCGCGCCGGGCGCTGGACGCGGGTTTTCGAGTCCTGGAAATCCACGCCGCGCATGGCTATTTGATCCATGAGTTCTACTCCCCGCTCAGCAATCAGCGGACGGATGAATACGGCGGCTCGTTCGAAAACCGGACGCGCCTCGCCCGCGAAATCGTCTCCGCAATCCGTAAGCAATGGCCCGAGCGTCTTCCTCTCTTCATTCGAATTTCTGCCACGGATTGGAAGGAAGGCGGCTGGGACCTCGATCAATCCGTCGAACTGGTGAAGCAGCTTGCGCCTCTGGGCGTTGATTTGGTCGATTGTTCTTCGGCGGGCCTCGTCCCCGACCAGAAAATCGTTGCGGGACCCGGCTTTCAGGTTCCCTTCTCCGAGCGAATTCGCCGAGACACTGGAATCCTGACTGCAACCGTGGGATTGATCGAGACGAAGGAACAGGTCGCGGAAATTCTCGCCAAGAATCGGGCTGATCTCGTCCTGATGGCCCGGGAATTCCTGCGCGATCCGTATTGGCCTCTGCGCGCCGCGCGGGAGCTTGGCTACAAGATTTCCTGGCCCGCGCAATACCTCAGAGCCGCGCCGCCGGATTCTCCAGCACGTAAACCTCTTGACATTGAAACACTCAAAGCGAAGGGAATGAATTGAATTTTTCTCCCGGCTCAAGACGAGCGGTCACGCAGCCTGGAGAACATGTTGAGCAGGGCGCGAACTTCAGAAAGTCCGGCGGCGACCAGGGCAGCGGCCCAGCCTTTCATCAGATAAATTGGGGGAAGGCCCGTCGCGCCGATTCGTTTGTTGAGTGTGCGGCGAAGCAGGGTGAACTCCACCCAGGAAGAAACGCCCGCTGAAATTGTGAGTCCAGCGACGCCCCACCGGGATTCGATCCCCAGTAAATGCGGTAACGGGATGGCCGAAAGATATCCGAGCACGGTCGTCAAGATCACTCGCAGGACCGCGAAGCGAAGCGGCGTGCGCGTATCTTTCAATGCGTAATACGTGGACGAATACAGCCGCCCGAGGGTGGACGCGAGCAAGCCCACTGTCGATCCTGCCAGAATCCCCCAGACGTACATTGCGTCCGCGTGCGTGAAGCGGCCGGATTGATAAATCGCGGAAACGATGACGTCACCCAGCACCAGAAACGCCGCCACGGATGGAATTACGAAAAATGCGATTTGGCGCAGGCCTGCATTCAAGCGCACGCGCAACGCTTCCGCGACTTCCGATTCCGCGCCGACCGTTCCGGACATAGCCGGAAGCTCCGCCGCCGAGACTGACATTCCAAACAAGCTGACCGGCAGCGTATACAGCGTCTGCGCGTAGGCCAGAGCCGCAACGGCGCCGGTGGGCAGCAAACTCGCCAGCAGCGCATCCACGTACGCGCTGATCTGTACGACGCCGCGGCTTACGAATACGGGGAAAAAATTCCGAACGACCGTGCGCACGTTTTCCAGGTGGAACGCGACCGAGAGGTGCAGGCCGCGCAGCAGCCGCAAGACCACAGGCAATTGGACGATCACTTGCAGCGCGCTGCCGATCACGGAGCCCCAGGACAAGACCCCGGCGAGAGGAAATTGGGCGTAACGTCCGCCAAATCCCCACATCGTGGCGATCATGGCCGCGTTCCAGATCACGGGCGCGGTGTAGGAAAGAAAGAAGCGCCGATGGCTGTTCAGAATTCCGAGGCACCACGCGGAGAGCACAAGCAGTCCCGCCCCAGGAAACAGGATTCGCACCAGACGTATCGTCAGTTCGCGTTTGTCGCCGGAAAAACCGGGCGCGATGGCATCGATCAAATAAGGAGTCGCCAGAACTCCGATCAACACGAGAATCGAAGTGCTGAGCGCCAAGAGTGCGGCGATAGCTCCCGCCGTGCGCCGGGCTTCTTCCTCCTCGTCGCGCGCGAGCAAGCTGGCGTACACGGGAATGAAGGAAGCGGACAGGACGCCTTCGCCGAATAAATTTGAAAGCGCGTTGGGAATCCGGAACGCCGCTTTGAAGGCATCGGCGGCGTCGGAATTTCCGAAATAGTGCGCGAATACCCTGTCGCGGATGAGACCCGCGATCCGGCTGAGAAGAATTCCTGCGGCGACGAGGAATGACGACCGCTTTGATGCAAAACGGCTGGCTGCTGCTGTTTCAGGACTCTTCACGCGCAGATTTTGGAAAGCGTATTCATAACCTAGAGTGATCCATTACAAGAGCTACAAGGCAGGAAGTCAACCACGACTGTGGGGGATGTGCAGTTCCCGGTATGCCCTCAGTGCTTTCTGTAGCTTTTCGGGATGTTCTCTGGGTTAAATTCCGAAAAGCGCAACACAGAGTACGCAAAGAATTACAGAGAACCACAGAGAAATCAGCCTTTCTCATTCCGTCATCTATTCCTCTCCTTCTCCAGTAATACCCCAGCGCTCTCTGTGGTTTTTCTCGGTGTTCTCTGTGTTAAATTCCGAAAAGTATCATACTGAGAACCCAAAGAATCACGGCGCGAGGAGCCTTTCCGTCTGGGATCAGCCGGAAGGAGGCGTCAAGCTCGTGCGCGGGCCTCCAGGGCCTCGCGCACGTGACGCACAAGCGCGTCATGAGTAAACGGTTTTTGCAGAATACGCAATGCCTGGCCGTGGAGGCCGTGACGTGCAATGGCGTCATCGGTATAGCCAGACATATAGAGAATTTGGATCCGTGGGTGGCTAGAGGCGATCTGGCCGGCGAGTTCCCGGCCCGTCATACCGGGCATGACGACGTCTGTTAAAAGGACATCCAAAGGGCCTCGGTGTTTCGCCGCGACTTGCAGCGCGTCTGCACCGGATGGGGCAGTCAGGACCTTGTATCCAGTGCCGCGAAGAACCTCCGCGGCCATCTTACGCAATGCTGGATCGTCCTCGACAAGCAGAATGGTCTCTCCGCCGGAACGGAAATCGAACACTTCCTGCAGGACCTTGGGATTGGCAGGCTTTGGAACGCGCGGCAGGAGCGTGTGGAAGGCGCTCCCGCAGCCAGGTTCGCTTTCAACCCAGATATAACCGCCGCTTTGCTTCACAATGCCGTAAACGGTAGCGAGACCGAGGCCAGTGCCTTTCCCCGTCTCCTTGGTTGTGAAAAAAGGTTCGAAGATGCGCGCACGCGTTTCCGCGTCCATTCCATGTCCCGAATCTCGAACCACGATCGCGACGTATTCTCCTTCCGCGAGGAATGGCTTTGGTTTAGCCGCGCCCCGGGAAACAGAAACATCCTTGGTTTCGATGCTCAGGCGACCTCCCTGCGGCATAGCGTCGCGAGCGTTCCCAGCCAGGTTCAAGACAATCTGTTGCAACTGCCCTCGATCCACCTTCACCCATCCAAGGTTCGGATCGAGCAGCAGGTCGAGGGCGATGTCCTCACCGAGCACGCGCCGCAGGATGTCATCCATATCCTCCAAAACCGCGTTGAATTGCAGAACCGTCGGCTCGAGGACTTGATTCCGGCTATACGCGTGAAGCTGATTAGTAAGCCATGCGCCGCGCTCGGCTGCTTTCCAAATCTCGTCGATGCGCGCTCTTCGAATCTTGGCCGGCTCATTGCGCTTCAGCAGAAATTCGGTATGGCCCAGAATGACGGTCAGGAGATTATTAAAATCGTGGGCGATGCCGCCTGCGAGCTGGCCGATCGCTTGCATCCTGCTGATTTGCTGCGCGACGCGGTCTGCAGGAGAGGGGATTTTCTCGCCGAGCCGCTTCACGGCTTCCACTCGACCCTTGCCTTTAGGCTGCTTCTTGTCTTCCTTCTGCTTCCTGCGGGAACGAAGACCGCCGGACAATGAAAATTCTGCGGACACAAATCGCCTCATCAAGGTTTTTGTAAATGGCGCGCCGGGAAGGCGGAACTTGGTTCGGCCGGCAAACTAGGCTGGCGAACGCGCCGACAAAAGAAATCTATTCGGCGGGAGTGGTGATGTCAATCTGAAATTGCAATGAATGTTGCATCGTCTATCTGGGTGCAAAAACGTTTGACACCAATTCACCGTGCATCGTTGCGCCGCAATCCGAAAACTGCGCGCGGGTATGGACGAGGTCGAATTCCAGAGAATTCGCGTGTAGTTCTTCTCCCACCGTCCCCAGTGCCCTTTGTCGCCAAAGGATTAACCTTTCTGCTCCCGAAGGCCACCAGGAACTAAAGCCCGGGGCGATCAGGCCGATAAGTTATGTGGAGGAAGAAAAACGACTGTTTCGTGAGTCGGAAGCCAGCCTAGGGAGTCCCGGCGCGGAACGAGTCCAGGTTCCAAACCGGAGATGGAATCTACTTCAAGAAGCCTAAACCTACCGGCACTTCGGTCGCGACCGTATCTGTGGGTTCCACAAACAACACCCTGACCGACATCGCGACGGCTATCAACAATCAAACGAAAGTAGTACACGCGAGTCTCACCAATGATGCCAATGACGCACGCCTGGCCATTGTCAACGTCACGGCCGATGGCGTCGCTGCAAGCCGGGGATTCGGCGAATGAATCTAGTTCGCCGCCAAAAGGCATGTGAGCCCGAATCCGGCCAATATAATTTGAATGGACCGCTGGATGAAAAATCAAACGCATACACGCTTTCTATCAGCCAATCAGAAGTTGCGCGACTTCCTTCGGCGGGCAGAAGGTCTGGCAACCAAGAGTGGGACGGTGACCGAAAAAGATTTGAAACAATTCTCGATGCGCCTCATGACCCTTGCGCCAGAAATCGGCGACGCCTCGCGCAGCGAAACGCTCGACACCAGCCTGCAGCACGAAATTGCGGAGTACGTGAAAAACTTTAGGGCCCTGCAAAGCGCGCTGGAAAAGGTCCGCTGCGCCATGCTGGCTCGCCAGGTGCAACTGGAGGCGGCGAAGCGCCACATGGACAGGCTGCAGGGCTGGGTTGACCTGGATCCGGAAACCACGTAACTGGCCCTTGGAAGAAACGGACTTGCGCGCAAATTAGTCCCCGCAAGCCCAAACCGGCCTCTGCACGCACGCTTTCACACGCTGACTTGCAAACTCACATCTCGGAGAGAACTCTTATCGACGAACATTTGGCCCCGTTTCTTCATCATTTTTGTGCGCGTCTCCATGCGGCGAAGCTTATTGGAGGTCCGGGCCTGGTCCAGGATCGGCAATCGTTTCAATACGGGCGAATGTAATCTCCGCCATGACGCGCGAATCCGCAGCAGTTACACGTTCGAGTTGATACCGAGCAATTGACTGACGACAGCGCCAGCCACTTGCTCATCGCTTCGTTGGAACAGCCCCGCCTGGATTTCCGATTGCAGCGCGTTGACTTTTTCCTGGCGGACCTCGGGAACCTGGCTGAGGTGCGACACAAGTTGACGGATCGCGGCCTGGTCCGGCGACAGTGATTCCACGCCGCTTAGTTGCCCGACGCACGGAGTGGATGCGCGTTTCCCGAACTCAATTTGGGACATGATTGGCGCCGTTTGTTTCTAAGGCCTTTGATCCTTGAACCTGTGAACTCGTTCTGGTCCCTTTTTCGTCTGCCAAAATCCCATACTGCACCTGATGGCCTTATCGGCCGAAAATGAGTGAACTTTAATTTGTACAACGCTTTCATCGGCGATTTGGCGCGAAGCTTTAGAGACAAGCGTTCCGCTGCATTTGGGGAAATTGAGCCACGGAATGAATCCACGCGGCCTCCCCTTGCCCGCTGGATGTTCCATTACGAAACGTTATTCCCGCATGAAGCATTTTTTCGCAAAAGCGATTCCCAGGTTTTGCCGATAGAACCTTAAGTAGATGAATAGATGTGGGTTGGGAATCGCCAAAATTCAAGGAACCAGCCTCTTTGATGCAAGAAATTGCCCTAGGACAATTGGCGCTTGGCGATCGTCGATGTGTATTTGAGGTCAATCCAGTTTCGGTCGTAGCGTTAGAAGAAGCAAAAACTACAGATCTCATGGACTTCCAATCTAAAGACAGCGCGAGGAAGTTCCTCCGCGCGGATAGAGGAGCCCATGGCCTGTATGTTCGCAAGCGTATTCCGGAAGAAGCACGTGCGAATTGGTGATCGTCAATGAGTCTCACAAAAACTGAGGGCATGCCTGTTAAGAGCAGCAAGCCACCCGAGAGCCCCTCGGCACATTTTCGCCGGATGGACAGGCGCGAATGGTGGCTGTGGTCAGCGGCGGTGGCCGTCACACTGGTGTTGGCGTTCGGACTTGCTTCGTTTCTGCTTCCCGGATTGAGCAAACTCCCCGGTTTGGGAGGAGTCGACAGCGATGAAATTACGTTCCTTATGCTGCCGCAAGTCGTAAGGGCCCTGTTGGGGCTCGTTTTAATCTTCGACATTTACACCTTGTATCAGCAATTGCAAATCCACAGAATTCGCCGCGAGTTGGTCCGGCGCGAAGAGTTATTCAGGCTTATCAGCGAAAATGCAGCAGATTTGATTGCGGTTGTCGATATCCAGGGCAACCGGATTTACAACAGCTTGTCCTACGAGAAGGTTCTCGGATACTCCGCGGAGGAACTAAGAAACTCATCTTCTTTCGAACAGATCCACCCCGAAGACAGGGAGGGCGTGAAAGAGGCGGCTCAGGAAGCTCGTGTTAGTGGGATAGGACGGCCGATGGAGTATCGCATCCGCCACAAGGACGGGACGTGGCGGACGCTGGAATCCACAGCGAGCGTGATCCGTAACACAAAGGGAGAGCCCGAAAAATTAGTCGTCGTCAATCGTGACGTCACGGAACGGAAGAGCGCCGCGGAGGCTCTCCGGCGATCGGAGGCAAATTTCCGTTCCGTGATCGTGGACGCGCCGTACGGAATTTTCCGCGCGAATTTGTCGGGTGAATTTCTCATGGTCAATGCGGCCCTCGAAAAAATGCTCGGTTATGGGTCGCAGGAAGAATTGTTAGAGGCCAACCTGGCAAAAAGCATTTACCGCTATCCAGCCGAGCACCAGAAAATAAATGAGCTGTTTCTAAGAGACAAACATTTCAAGGACGTCGAAGTCGAATGGAAGCGGAAAGACGGCGCTTTCATCACAGTGCGGTGCAGCGGCTGGCCAGTCAAGGACGAGAGCAGCACGTATATCGAGGTGTTTGCGGAAGATGTGACAGAGCGGCGAGTGCTGGAGCGGCAGCTCCGCATGGCGCAGAAGATGGAGGCGGTTGGCCGGTTGTCCGGCGGAATCGCTCACGACTTCAATAATCTCCTGGGAGTCATCATCGGTTACATCCAGGTGATGAAACGAAGTCTCGTCCCCGGAAATTCCTCATATGAGTACGCCGAGGAAATCGAGAAAGCGAGTCAGCGCGCTGTGTCATTGACAAGGCAGCTTCTGGCCTTCAGCCGTCAACAGGTTCTGGAACCGATTATTTTGAACCTGAACACGCTGGTGTCCGATATGGAAAAAATGCTGCC
>WNGI01003603.1_pt1 | contig 18125 bp, 20 predicted proteins | sample 5400621 | NCBI WGS metagenome assembly WNGI01 (sample SAMN13153374, study PRJNA577476) | soil metagenome | isolation source: 20 cm soil or saprolite under Garry oak tree replicate 1 | place: USA:California | collected 2016-06-15
CAGTGACGGCCTCGCCCATGTGAAGTCCGATTCCCACCCGCGTCGGGTGAATCTTGCCCGCCGCGTTCAGCCGGTCGAGACGCTCGAGAATTCCCAGGGAGGCACCCACCGCATGGACGCAGCGCTCGGCGTCCTCGATGGGAGCCCCGAAGACCGCCATGAATCCGTCGCCGAGAAACTTGTTCACGATGCCGTGATGTTCGTTGACAATGTCGATCATGAAGTCGAACAGCGTATTCAGATAGGTCATCACGGCCTGCGGCCGTTCGCTGGCGGCGTAGCTGCTGAAGTTGCGAATATCGAGAAACATCACGCAGACGTTGCGCAATTCGCCGCCGAGATCGACGGGCTGATGGAGCAACTTTTCAGCGATTTGCGGTGAGACGTATTGACCGAAGATCCGAATGGTTCTATCGCGAGCTTGAACCGTGCGCAGCGAGAGTTCAACTTGGCGCCTGATTTCTCTAGCCACCAGTCCGGCGACAAGGCCGGCTACGAACAGGATGAGAGAGCGGCTAAGGTTAAAAACGGGCGTGCGCCAAAACGACGCCTGCAGCTCGGGCTCCAATGTGCCGATCACGACGGACATAAAAATAAAGTGCTCCACTGCCGCGACCAAGCCAGTAAACCAGCATAACCGGACGTCCAGTCGAAGAATCGAGAGCAGGATAAAAAAGAAATAGAGCAGGAACGCCGGCGAGCCAAGCGCGTCCCGAGGGCCCATCAGGGATACGGCCATGAACAACAACGCGGTCGGAATGGACGTTTCAAGGAACGCACTCAAGAAGCGAACGGCAACGTAGGGCTGGCGTCGATGCTCGATCAGCCAGCCAATTCCCGCGCGCAGTGCCCATTCGTATGCTGCTACCGCTCCGTAGACTGAGATGATCCACGGCCATTGAGCTTGAAACCTGACACGGAACTCGGGAGCGAGAATCCCCGGCATATAGGCAAAGAAGCTGTAGACGCAGGCGGCGAACGCGAAAAGTCCCGCCAAAATCGTAACCCGCCGCCGTTCGCTCCGGAGAATTTCCGTCGTCAGCAAGTCCTGATAGATGCGTCCCCAATCGAGGATTTTACCCGGCGCGTCGCTCATCTAAAGTCGCCGTTCTCGATGATATTCCGAGCTCCGAATCGCTTACAACTGCGAAAGTCAAAATATAGCTGAAAGGAGACAAGCAAAAGAGCTTTGCAACGGAGGCGTCCGGTCGACGCTTACGGCGGCGATCAGTGCGTGGTTTTTAGCCGATCGAAGGTCTCGAACGACTGGAACGGAGCGAAGTGATTGAACGGCTTGAACGATTTGAACATTAAGAGTTTTCGGTCTTCGATTATTTTCTCACGGAGAGACGCCAGCAGCGGCGACACCGGCGGGCGCTGAAAGCTTTGTGGCCACCGCATGCCGGGCAATGGTAGGCCCGGGGATTTTTTCTACTTTTGTCAACTAACTTAAGCGGGCTCAGAGCCAAGCGCAGTTCGTGCACCTCTTTGTCGTTCGCGCGCTCGGGGCACTCCCGTCCACGCCGCAGCCAGGGCCAAAAAAACGGCACCTTCCCAGGCTTGGTGCTCGTTATCATCGTGAGCTGCTTACGACTGCCACATCCGAACTCTTTTTGCATCTCGGCGCACTTCATCAGCGCCATACCGCTCATTTTCATGGGACACCAAACCATTCCCGTCGGGTAACTCCACTCCTCCGCCGAAATCCGCTCGACAGGACCCCGCCTTCTCCACAGTTCCGCTTTTCTGTTTACGCCGGACATTTTAAAAACACTTTCTCCCTTTCAGCCCAGTATGCTGAAAATCTTTGAGATCGCAAGAAAGAAGATATCCGGCGATGAATTGGCAAGTAAAATTTCAAACCATCCACTCGCGGTCCGTCAATAATGCCAAGGCCTCGATAACGGTCGCGACCGTTCAGGCTTTCGAGCACGCGCAGCGGCAGGCGGTGATCGCTGCCGTAAATTGCGCTATGAACAGGTAATCTGAATTGTTTCACCAGATTTGATTCTGGACTGTCAATCCCGACACTGTTAGCTTTTAAGTTCATATGGACGTCATTGCTCACGGACTCTGGGGCGGCGCGCCTTTCTATGCGCAGGGCCGCAACAAGTTTTATCTGGGGTTCTGCTCGGCATGGCGCCGGATCTCTTATCGTTCGGCGTTTTTCACATTACGCATCCGGGATGGTTTACGCAGCGTTTGGCCGGGTCAATCTCCGGGCCGGCGGCGCTGACCTTACTTCCGCCCGTCTTCCGCGCCTACAACGTGCTCATAGTCTTATCGTCTGGACCGCTGCGTTCTTTTTGCTCTGGCAGCTGACTAAGAACCCGCCGTGGCTTCTATTTGCTTGGCTATTACATATTCTCGGCGATATTCCCACACACGTAATGAGCTATTTCCCGACGCCTTTCCTCTGGCCGTTTCCGACGCCGTTCGTCGAGGGTATTCCGTGGTCTACGCCATGGTTCATGGCCGCCAGTTACGGCACGATGTTCATGGTCTATGGCGGTCTATTTCCGTAGGAAAAGCAGCTGAACAAATGCTCAACAATATTTACCGGTCGCGTCCGGTGAGACACGACTAGTCCAGACGTTGTCCTCCGACTTTGGCCAATTCCGTTCGCCCTAGGCTGAGAGCCATTCGCCGGTGCCGATTCATCAGACTCGTTGCGAGCGACAGTTCCGCGTGCTTTGCTGAATGTGTGAGAGTTGAGCCATCCGAAGGGGAAAGCACCATCATCGAGCGCTGGCATGCTGCAGGATGGTCTGAAGGGCTCCGCCAAATAGCCACGCAGTTCGTTCGTCTCAAGCTCGGTATTTGTTACCGAGCCGGTTTTTGCGACCTTTTCAGTGTCTCAAAAAACCTAGGGAACCGTAGTGGCTAACAACCGACGGACTCCCGGATGGTTTAGACGTGTGCGCTGGTGGCTCGCCGGCTACTTCCGGGTTGCGATCGATCCCGCCTTGAGTATACGGGCTAGAATTATTTCCGGCGCCAAAGGGGTGGCCGTCTTAGGCGCGTTTGGACTGGTGCTGTTGTCCGGGTACGCCATTATTTTGATCCCGTTCACGCCGAGCATTTCGGATATACGAAAAGCTAAAATCGACCAGCCCGCCGTACTGATTTCGTCCGATGGCAGGCGTCTCGCCACTCTCAAGCCGATGAACCGCGAGTGGGTGCGGTTAAATCAAGTCTCTCCCAATGTAGTCGCTGCCTTGATCGCGACGGAGGATCATCGGTTTTATCAACACTTCGGTGTCGATTTGGTGCGCACCGCTGCTGGCCTTCTGCACGTCTTCGGCGGCGATGCGGAGGGCGGTTCCACGCTCACCCAGCAACTCGCGCGCAACCTCTATCCGGAGATTGGCCGGCGACGAACGATTACGCGTAAGCTCAAGGAGATGATCACCGCGATCAAGATCGAATACGCCTATACAAAAAACGAAATACTCGAAACCTATCTCAACACGATTCCTTTTTTATACAACGCGTTCGGTATCGAAATGGCCGCGCGCACCTACTTCGACAAACCGGCGCAAAAACTGAACGTCATTGAAAGCGCTGCCTTGATCGCGATGTTGAAAGGCACCAGCTACTACAACCCGGTGCTCAATCCCGAACGGGCGCTGGCGCGCCGCAACGTGGTGCTGGCACAAATGGTCAAGCGCGGCGCGTTACGCCAAGCAGATTTCGATAAGCTAAAAGGCCGGCCGATACGGCTGAATTTCGCACGCCAGCTTGAAGCCGTGGGCCCGGCGCCTCATCTTGCCGCGCAGATTCGTAAATGGCTGATCGATTGGGCGGACCGCAACGACCGCGATATTTATTCCGACGGATTGATCGTGTACACGACCATCGATTCACGTTTGCAGACGCTTGCCAATCGTGCCGTAACGCTTCAAATGGAGGCCTTGCAGGCGGTCGCCGACGTCGAGTGGGGCGTGAGCTCCGAAGGATTGATATCGTCGAGCGCGAATGCGTACGTCGGCATGCGCCAGCGTGTCCCGCCTTTCGGATATTTTTGGCGAACCAAGGCTGGCTTAGTCGACGCGTTCATTCGAGAATCCGCGGTTTACCGGAGCGCGGTCGATGCCGGCACGACGCCTGAAGTCGCGCTCGCGCAGTTGAAACGCGATCGCAAATTCATGGCTAAGCTCCGCGCCGACAAAACCCGCCTGCAGGCAGGCTTTATCGCGATCGATCCGGCCACCGGCCACGTCAAGGCGTGGGTCGGCAGCCGCGACTTCAACACCGATCAATTCGATCATGTGGGGCAAGCGCAACGGCAACCCGGTTCGACGTTTAAACCGTTTGTCTACGGCGCCGCGCTCGAGAACGGCATGTCACCCTATAAGCGCTTCATCGACCGGCCAGTCGAACTGCCTTTACCAGACGGCAGCGTATGGCGCCCCGCCGATCTATCGGAGCCGACGGGCGAGTCGATGCCCGCGCGCGAGGGTCTTATCTATTCAAAAAACACGATCACCGCGCAGGTGATGCAGGAAGTTGGCCCGACAAAAACCGCGGAGCTGGCGCGGCGAATGGGAGTTAACCACAGTAATCTCGACGAGGTGCCCTCGCTGGCGCTGGGCACCAGTCCGGTTACTCCGTTCGAAATGGTCACCGCTTACAGCACCCTCGCCGCCCGCGGGGCCTATCGGCAGCCGATCTTTATCACCCGCATCACCGATAAGAACGGCAACGTGCTTGCCCGATTCGAGAACAAAAGCACGCCCGTGCTATCCGACCAAACCGTCGGAAATCTGATCAACATGATGCGCGACGCGATCGACCAAGGCACCGGGCAAGCGATAAGAAACCGGTTCGGCGTCCGCGCCGATGTTGCGGGAAAAACCGGCACCACACAAAAAAACACCGATGGTTGGTTTATCTTGATGCACCCGCGGCTCGTCGCTGGAGCGTGGGTCGGCTTCAACGACCCGCGGGTCACAATGCGCAGCAACTATTGGGGCGAGGGCGGGCATAATGCCGTGCTGCTGGTGGGAGATTTTTTTCAGCATGTCCTTGATGCGCGACTGATCGATGCCGGCGCCCAATTTCCGTACTCAAGGCCACGCGAGTTTTTTTGGGAACCCTACTTAGACCGGCTTAGAGACTGGTGGCTTGGAGAAAGCTCCAGACCTGTACCGGTCGCGCCGGCACCGCCGCCAAGCCGCGACGCAGAGCGTGAAGCGCCGCGAGCCGAACAAACACAACGCGAGAGAGACGACTTCGCGGAGGAGCAGAGGAGACTGGAAAGGCAACGCGAGAAAGACCGGCTCTTCGACCTATTGAGGCAGAAGCGAGAGCAGCGCGAACGGGAGCAACTGGAAAGTGAGCGCTATCAGCGGGAGAGATAGTAGACGAAAGAAAACTCTGCGCGGCGATCGAACGCTATCATGTGGATCGTATTCTTCAAGGCGCCAACGTAAGGATCTGACTCTGCGGGATTGCGCTCGTCGACGAAAGTCCGTGCTTTGATGCGGCGGAACTTGGGAGCAACGGGGTCGACAATGCGCAAAGTGCTGCCCTCGCCACCAACGGAGAAAGATGCAGGGACGACAAAGAGAGCTACCCGCGATTCATCACTTCGGTATCTTGAGCTCGCTATTCTCCAGTGGTTGAATGAAAAGAGTGCGGAAACTAAAAGCACTTGGAACTGAAAATGGTGCATAAGGGAGGCTCTATTGGACGATCATATTTATAAGCAAGTCGAATTGACGGGTTCGTCCCGAACTACCGTCGAAGACGCCGTTCAAAATGCCATCACGAAGGCAGGCAAGACGCTCCACAATATTCACTGGTTCCAGGTGGTCGATACGCGCGGTTACATCGTCGACAATAAAATCGACTACTGGCAGGTGACGATCAAGCTCGGCTTTCGGCTCGATGATTAGGTTAGTGAGTCAAGCGGTCGAGCACACGCGCAGCGCATCAGCGAAACCTCCTTGGAGTTCCGACGGCGCAGTCATCGGACTTGTCGGTTGAGTCTGGATTCTGAACACCCGATTCAGAGAACGCATGTGTCGATCAATCCTTTATCTAACTCGGGGAACTACGCCGAATTGTCTTAGCACGTATTCTTTATTTTCCGGGAACCAGAGATTACCGAGATGCCCACCGTAGGGATAGAGGCTCACTTGGTCGCCCAATGCTTCTTTGAGTTCTTCGATCGATTTCCTATCGGCCAGGGGATCATCGGCGTTGTGCATGATCCGCACTTTTGCATTGCCCCGCAGCCGACCAAGAATTTGTGCCAGAGATCCTCGCTTGATGAAGCTCGCCAAATCAGCTTGAGGATTTGCCGTCTGGCGTCTCCATAATGGCACCGCAATCTTTTCGTTATAATCTGTAAAAGTAAAACTCTTAGCTTCCTCAATGCGTTTCCTGACCTGGTCTTTCGGCGCGGCAAGAACACTTTGGTCGTGAAGGACTTGGGTGACATAGATGAGCTCGGCAAGTTGGCTTTGCAAATTCTCGGCAATTAGAAACTGGAGCTCTTCGGTCGTGAAACTGGCGAACTTTTTGGCCAGTCTGTCAAAGACCGCTGGATTATCTCGCCTGTCTTGGGAAAAAGACTCGACGATCGCAACAGCTTTCGCCACAATGTCCTTGGATCTGTCGCCGCCAAATTTAACTTGTAGCGCACTCCATTCATCGAGCTTCTTGAGGGCATAAGAGAGATCGACCGGCGGGTTGACGAGAAGAAATTTGTCCATGCCGATCTTCCGCTCGTCAGCGTCGATCACGCTTAGATAAGCGCCTTCGAGCGCACCGAGGCTTACCCCCATGAAATTAATTCCGGTAATCTTGACGTTGTATCGATCTCGCAGGACGGCAAGGGATTTTTGCATCGCTTCATACAAATCACGGGCGTCTTCCGGAGCGTAACCTGGCGCGCCACTTTGACTCGTCGATAAAGCAAAATTCCAACTCATCGGGGAGGGCAAAATGACGACATGAAACCCTTCTTCATAGAAAAGGCGGGCTAAATACTGCGCAACCCCGAAGTACGGATTAGAGCCGAGGCCAGCGAGGATGAAGAGTAACGGCGCTGGATGATCTTGGCGATAGAGGGCAACGCTCAGGTCGCCGCGTCCTTCCAGCGACGGCAGCTGATTTCTGCCGCCGAGCCCCGGCACATGAACGATCGTCGATTTGAGCCGGGCCGCGGGGCCATCGTCATCCAGGATGGCGGTCGTGGCCGTCGCTAAATAGGGATCGTGATAGGGATAGTTGTACTCAGCCGCTTGGACATAACTCCATGAAAGCCATGTAGTGATAAATATAATCAGTTGAAAAAGCATCGGGAAGAACTCCTGTCGGCTTGTCGCATCCCCCGTCGGGACCGACTGGTCACTTTTGCGTATCGCGTATCGACGTTGCTATCCATTATACTTGACTTTGCAGCGGAGCGCTGCGTGACAGCGAAGATAATGCCATCGCCGGCCGCCGCACCCGCCAACGCAGGCAAACGTCACTCATGATAACCGCAATGAACCGGCGAATTCCGATCTGGATGAAGGTAGTGTACTCCGCCTTCGTGGCTATCGTTGTACCGTCTTACTGGATCACCTACAGCCCGTGGAACTTTCTCTACTTTTGCGACATCGCATTGCTCGTCACCGCCGTGGCGATCTGGATCGAGAATCCACTTCTCATCAGTATGCAGGCGATCGCCATCACGTTGCCGCAGATGTTGTGGGTGGTCGATTTTCTGTGCCGGTTGACTGCGGGCGTAGACATAACCGGCGTGACCAGCTACATGCTCGATTCGAGCATCCCGCTGTTTCTGCGCGCGCTCTCGTTATTTCATGGTTGGCTACCCTTTGTCCTGTTGTGGTTACTTTCGCGATTGGGCTACGATCGGCGCGCGCTTGGCATGCAATCCGTGGTCGCGATCGTCGTCTTGCTCGTTTCCTATCTGTTCGCGCCGGCTCCGCCACCCTCTGCCAGCCATCCAAACTGGGCAGTCAACATCAATTACGTTTACGGTCTCGACGACAACCACCCACAGACCCTGATGACACCTTGGTTGTGGTTGCTTTTGATGATGGCGGTGAATGTCATTGCGATCTATCTGCCAACTCACTTCGTGCTGCAGCGTTTCTTTAAAGCGTCGACTTCGCGTTAAAGACGCTCGGGGAACGGCGCTGTGACAAGTCCTCTAGATCCGTCGCATTTGAACCGATCGCCAAAGAGCTTTGCATCCACGGAGAGCCAAGCAGTAGCCTTTAGAACGCCGAATCGGGTATATGTGTTCCTGGATGGTGCAATATGAAACTGTCGTTGAAAGCCATGATCGTCGCCGGCGCCCTGTTCAAAGGCGTCGTCTTTCTTTTTATCTCGCTGATGAATCTTGTCTTGCGTCCTTACGGCGGCGCTTACCTGGCGTTTCTGAGCTCGCTCTACCCTGGTTATGACCCCGTCAACGTGCCGATTGCCGTGATCGTCGGCACAATCTATTCATTACTCGCCGGAGCGCTCGCCGGCCTTCTTTTCGGCTGTCTTTACAATTTCTTCGCGGATCGCACCTAACCCTTAGCGTTGCCGCGGCGGAGGCTTCAGCAGAAATCAGTGACGGCGACGAAGTCAAAGTTGAGTTTTTGCGAGCAGCGTGGTTAAATTGTTGTAGCTAAATTGAATAAAAGGTTAATCACACCTCTCCTCCTCTGCCTTCTCGGTCTTGCGATTCTGTCTAACCGATTTTTTGTGTTGCGACAGTTTACGGCTCGACTCAATCAAACTGCAAGTTTTCACCTGGCGGGCCATAACACTACACCACCTCAAACAGGCAAAGGAACGTTCTTCCTAGCGACACTGAACGAAGACGCTTGCGATCTGCAACAACTTCCGCGGGACGCCATCGGACTCAAAACGGTTCCGGGAGGCGCGCATCGAAACTTTCGGGTTCTGTTTGAGTTTCAAACTGATCTTTCGTCAAGACCGCCGACTTATATTCTCCAGTCCTCTCTGAATCTCTGATCTCTTCGTCACCTCGTCGATCCAGAGTCTAAAAATCCGCCGGCGTTGCCGACGCAGCCGCGCTGGATTTTCAGGGCACCGCGACGCTGACGAGCAGCGCGAAACAATCGGCAAAGCTGGTGTGTCCGCCACACACCAAAGAACGAGCAAGAAGGAGATTCGAGATGGAGCCCCTACACATGCGGATCAAGAAAGCACTCACTGAAAAGACACAAACAAATGAAACTAAAAAAATCCTGCTGATCGATAAAAACAAAGCTAGCCCTCTGTCAACCGCGCTAGAGCAGGAAGGTTACCATCTAATTCATTGTGATTCTGTTCAAAAAGCATGGGATTTAATTTATCCGTACCGCCCTCATGTCATTGTCCTTCACCTGTATGACTTTAATAATGGAGCGGGTTTATCCGACCTTCAGGAATGTCAGGCTTTGGCGGAAGGCGTTCCGATTATTTTAGCGTCCCCTGCGCAGGTAAATCAGGTCCTCAGCAAAACCACACAGCAGAGAACGGCGATCGTTCTTGCGCTGCCGTCGACGCCGGAAAGCGTCACAAAAATGCTCCGTCATCTAGAGGCTTCGACGATGAGACGATAACCATGCTTCGGGCGCGCATTAACCGTCCAACTTTAAGGAAGGGAGAAAAAATGCCGAACGGAAGAGATCTAAAACATATCCTGGAGAGGATTTACAATCATAAAAGTTTGAATGGTATCGATCTGCGCAACCTCTATCTGTCGTTTATGAATTTTAACGGCTTAGAACTTCGCAGGACGGATCTGGAGGGTTGTTGTTTAAGCCACGCGTTGATGGATGGCTGCGACCTGACCAATGCAAACCTAACCAATGCAAAATTGAGTCATGCAAGTCTCAATAGAGCCAAATTGACGGGCGCCATTCTCACAAACGTCGTTGCAGATGGCGCTTCCTTTGAAGGCGCAACAGGATTGACGCGTTCAACCATAGAGTATTTGAAAGCTAAAGGAGCCAACGGGCTCGATTGAAACCGTTGCCAAGGTCCACTTTGGCAGTCGAGGTTTTGCGGCGGCGCCGCGCATTGGCGCGGTCATGACACCGATTAGCTATCAACCGCCTGCTCGTAGGACACCCCATTTATCCGAGGGGGCATCGAAAAGTCTTCGCGCGTGCATCCAGGCCTGGGTCTTTTCAAACATTGCCTGAGTATAGGGCTGCGGCACGACGCGTTCGCCGACGCCGAAACGGCGAACGTCGACTTTGTCGCGAAAGCGCTCAGGAATCTCGTTGATGAAATAGTGCTTGTAGCGCTCCGGTTCAACGTCGATGTCGGCTTGCGCCTTGATCAGAGCACGCATATAGCGTTCGACACTTGCTTCGTCCACTTCGTGGTGAAACATAAAAGCCATCATGAAAGTAGTTGAAACGACTCTCCGAAAGCTATGCTGCTCCAACAGATACAATTGCGGTCCCCAGACGTTCACCGCGGGTATTTTCCGCGCTAAGGCTGCATCGACGCGAGACCAAGACGATCCGACGAACTTGAGCGCAATGTCTTTGGGCTGAAGAAATACTTCCAGCGCCTGCAAAGCGGAATAATGACTCCCCGAATGGTATCCAACCGCAATATCCGTGCTTGCCAGATCCCCTGGTTCGGAAACTCTGGAATCTCCCGGAACCACGATAGCCGCCTCACAAACACTGTAAGCCTTCCCCCACATAACACCGTCTTCAATCTTCGCCGCCTGGTTTACGGTCCAATGACAAGCGCAGCTGACATCGCTGGCGCCTTCACCCTTGCGTCCATGTCCTTCGGCATAACGTTCCAAGGCTCCGAAACGGTCATCCTCGAGCGGAATCGGTGAATCGACCGCGGCTAGACGCGGTGTGTTCTTGCGGCTTCCTTCGACATTGAGCTCGTAGTCGAGACCTTCGGCAGTAAAATAACCTTTTTCTTCAGCGACCCAATCGTTGAGTCTGCCATGCGGTTGAATAGTGAATTTCGCCATATCGCCATCTCCCTACGAATTATTTTTATTGAATGCTATGTCATCATCTTGCACGTTTGCAAATGCCCTGACAATGAGAGCTTCGTTCATCCTCGATTCGAGCATCCCGCTGTTTTTGCGCGCGCTCTCGTTATTTCATGGTTGGCTACCCTTTGTCCTGTTGTGGTTGTTCTGGCGATTGGGCTACGACCGGCGCGCCCTTGGCCTGCCAGATCCATACGTTTGATTCGCTCAGCATTCGCGACTACCGGCTTCTTTGGCTTGGCCAATTCGACACTAATCTGGGCCAATGGATGGACAACATCAGCTGCGGCTAGCTCATTTACCACATCACCAGTTCACCGCTTCAACTGGGGCTGGCCGCGGCAACGCGCGTTTTCCTCTCCTACTGTTCGGTGATATTCCTACAGGCTGTTGAAAAACTAAAGCGAAATCGGATGGCGGTTCGAAGAGTCTGGGGTTGGGCTTCGATAAATCAACCGAGATATAGGTTCCCAACCGCAAAGTAAAAGGCAGACAGATCGCCTCCCTTTTTTCTTTCGTCAGAATTTGTCTCGGGCCGTTTGGCTACCGGCGTCTCGTCTCTCCAGTCCGAGAAATTCAGCAGCCAACTTGGGGCCGATGCCCTCATCTTCGTGCTTGAAGAATACATACGCATGATCCCATTGCTGGGAGAGGATGCGCTCTTTCCAATTCAGCAGATCGGCATGGCTGTACTCGGGACGGCGAAGCCGGACATAGCCCCATGTTGCAGTCGCAATCAGCTTAGAACTTTCGGCCTCATCCGTCTCGGCCGTACAGAGCGCACAATTGTGTTCCCGCAGGCAGCGCAACACCTCGTCATCAAACCAGGAGGGATGGCGAAACTCAAAGGCCACCGCTCGGTCGGCAGGCAAAATTGACAAGAAATTTTGCAATCTCTCCAAATCTTTTCTCAGGTACGGCGGGAGTTGGAACAGAATGGCGCCTGTACTCGAAGCCAACGCTGCTTCCGCACGAAATAGATACTCGACTTCGGCTGCGGCGTCTTTGAGCCGTTTGAGGTGAGTAATTTTCTGCGGTGCTTTAAGAACAAAGCGAAATTCGGCGGGCACCTGCTGCGCCCAAGTCTGAAGCATGCTCTCTTTGGGCAAACGATAAAAAGTATTGTTGATCTCGACCGCCGGCAGCCGCGCGGCGTAGAATCGCAGCATCTCTTTCGCGGCGAGACGCTCAGGATAAAAGTTTCCCAGCCACGCTTTGTAGCTATAACCGCTGGTTCCCACCCATAGCTTCATGGCCGTTCGCGCCTCCTGTCAAGATTTATATTTAATCATACCATCTGGAATTGCCGCATCATAATCGCGATCGCCAAGGAACTACCCTCGATCGATGTCGATATTGTCGGCTGACGTTTGAGTTCAGTGGCCGGTACGAAAAAATTTCTTCAATTGATATGGGCGAGCAATCAACGAGAGCTTCTGATTTAAGGACACGAACCTTTTGAGCAGGCTCTGGCAATTCGCGCCGGAATGACTCATCCTTTTCTTTTCTTCCCGCCACCATGAGATTTAAAAAGATCAACGTTCGAGAAAGTCTCCGGTCGTCATTCAAGGATGGTATCTTTGCCGCTTTTATGGCCGGCGTTACCGATTATTACGCAACGCCCGCTGCACTCTTTCTGGGCGCCACCGTACAGCAGGTCGGTCTGATCACAGCTTTGCCGAATCTTTTGTCCTCTTTGTCGCAGTTCTTTTCCGTCAGAGTCATTTATTGGGTCGGCGGCCGGGTCAAACTCTTGGTCCGCTTAGTTTTCTCCCAGGCGTCGCTTATTTTCTGTATCGCCACGCTGCCGTTGCTGGAGATCCCCCATCGAGTGGAGCTGTTGCTGATCTTTTTAATTCTCGCGGCCGTATGCGGCGGCTTGGCTGGACCGGCCTGGGGTAGCCTGATGAGCGACTACGTGCCCGCGAAAAAGAGAGGACGATATTTCGGATGGCGTAGCAGGACCGTGGGCATGGTAACCGTCGGCAGCATCGTCACATCGGGATTGCTGTTGAATTTTTTCCAAGAGATCTCTTATGGCACGGGTTTTTCGATTATCTTTTCTTTGGCTGCGGCGGCCCGATATGTCTCCACTTATTTCATCAGCCGGATGGATGAGCCTCCGCACAAAAAAGATCCGGCCAGTGATTTCACTTTTCTTATGTTCTTGCGGCGCTTTCGGGAAAGCAATTTTCTCAAATTTGTGGTTTTCAGCGGTTGTCTGACTTTCGCCACCTATATGGCGGCTCCCTTTTTCGCCGTCTTCATGCTGCGCGATCTGCAATTGAGCTACGTGACTTACATGGCACTCCAGGCTTGCTCCTCGCTTGCTGCGCTTGTGGCCCTACCCCTTTGGGGAAAGCACGCCGATCTCGTCGGCAACGTGAGAGTCCTGCGGCTCAGCTCGTTTCTTGCCGCGCTGATCCCGATGTTTTGGCTCGTCTCACACAACTCCGCCTATCTCATGCTGGTTCAAATGTTCGCTGGCTTTTCGTGGAGCGGAGTCACGCTCAGCACCGGCAACTTCATCTACGACGCCGTCACGCCGCAAAAACGGGTTCGTTGTATTGCCTATTTCAATGTCATCAATGGCCTCGCACTTTTTATGGGTTCTTCCCTGGGCGGCTATTTTGCCGCGCGCTTGCCGCCGCTTTTCGGCTATCCCCTGCTCGGTCTGTTTGCGCTGTCCTGCGTCTGTCGGGTATCTGTCTACGATTCAAACGAATGCCTTTGAAGCAGCACAGCCCCGATTCCAAAAAGTTCTCAAACGATTTGAACGGAGCGAAGCGGTTGAACGGCTGGAACGATTGGAACCCCCCAAGCCAAAGTTCTTTGCTTCTCTCTCGGCTTTTATTGTAAAGGATATCTGCCATCGCTGATGACGAACATAATAATTACTGTGAATGCAAAACGAATAATCCTTCTTAGTTTGACTGTCACCCTGCTTCTCTACGTTGCGAGCGCCGGCGGAGCGGCGGAGTCGAGGCAAAGCGAGTGGGACAAAACCCTTAAGGCGGCAGAGACGGAGGGCGAGGTCGCGGTCTACGTCGTCGATTATCCCAGATTTACCGTCAGCCAGTTTCAGAAAGCATTTCCCAAGATTAGACTCAACCAAGTAGACGGGCCGAGCGGCCCCGCGCTTACCTCTCGCCTCATGGCCGAGCGGCGAGCGGGGCAATATCAAGCCGATCTCTACATCGCCGGACAAGGGACTCATGTTTCAGTTTTGTATCCAGCAAAAGCTCTGGCGCCGATGCCTGCCGCTTTTATCTTGCCGGAAGTGAAAGACGGGTCGAAATGGTTTAAAGGCAAGCATCGTTTTGTCGATCCTGAAACTCGCTACGCTTTCGTCTTTCAGGGACATCGAGGCCTTTACGTCTCGATCAACACCCAGCAAGCGAAGGTGGACGAAATCAAGTCGTGGTGGGATCTTATAAACCCGAAGTGGAAAGGAAAAATTATCGGCTACGACCCGACGGTCGCCGGGGTTGCGCGCAATGTTCTTTGGTATCTCTATATGAACAAGGCCCTCGGTCCGGAATTTATCAGCAAACTATACGGCGATATGCAATTGACCTTGAGTCGTGATCATCGCCAGCTCGTCGATTGGTTGGCTGCGGGCAAGGCGGCTGTCTGTGTTCCATGCGACGACGCCGAATTGGCGAGCGCCAAAGAACAGCGTCTTCCCGTGGAGTCGGTAACCCAAACCCTGAAGGAGGGCGACTATATCGCCGGCGGCCAGGGAGTGATCAGCTTGATCACTCCGGCGCCCCACCCCCATGCGGCGCAAATCTTCCTCAACTGGTTCCTGTCGCGTGAAGGACAAAGTTTGTTCCAGGAGCAGTCGGTGAAATCTGGCCAGCGCAACGCCAACTCGCGACGCACCGATATCGCCAAGGACGTCATTGCGCCCGAATACCGCTTGAAGGACGACGCGGTTTTCTGGGAAAACGGGCCCAACGTGGATCAAGAAACCGCCGAAGCGACCAAGCTGCTCAAAGGGATTCTCGCGAAGCGACCGTAGGAAGGACAAGAATCATGCTCTCGAAAGAAGAAAACGAGCTGTTGACCCGAGTGCATCCCGGCACTCCGATGGGACGTCTGTTCCGGCGCTATTGGATTCCCGCTCTGCTCTCGGAGGAAATTCCAGATCCCGATGGGCCGCCCGTGCGCGTGCGTCTGCTCGGCGAAAACCTCGTCGCTTTTCGCGACACGCAAGGAAGGATCGGCCTCCTCGACGAGCACTGTGCCCATCGCGGCACGTCGCTGTTTTTCGGCCGCAACGAAGAGTGCGGCTTGAGGTGCATTTATCACGGGTGGAAGTACGACATCGAAGGCCACGTGCTCGAAACCCCCGCGGAGCCTGCCGGCAGTCCGTTAAAAAACAAAGTTCATCATACCGCCTATCCCTGCGTCGAAGCGGGCGGCATAGTGTTCACTTTCATGGGAGCTAAAGAAGAAATGCCGGTGTTTCCGACCTACGCCTGGCTCGGCGTGCCGCAAAAGCAAATTTACATCGCCAAGAGTCTTTTGGAGTGTAATTATCTTCAAGCCCTGGACGGCGATTGCGATTCCGCTCACCTGAATTACCTGCACAGAATCTTCAAGCCGGACGGGCGGCACGGTTTTCTCAAGTACGAAGATCAGTCGCCCGATTTTGAAATCGATGAGATGGACTTTGGCTTTAGGGTCGCCGCGATCAGGAAAATCGAACCCGACAAGAGTTACGTGCGCATCTCACAATTTGTCATGCCGTTTATCGGCTGCGTGCCGGTCGGCCGCGAGGTCGACGGCAAGCTCGACGGTTTCAAAGCCGTCTACCAGGTTCCGGCGGACGACCATAACACCTGGCGGTATGATTTCTTTTTCAAATGGGCGAAGCCGATGACCAAGGAGGATTCGTCGAAGCGGGATTTCGTCGGCGCCGATTACCGCAAGCTGCGCAACATCCGCAACAACTATCTCCAAGACAGGCAAGTTCAGAAAATAGTCAATTTCACAGGGATAGAAGAATTCTTAAACCAGGACGCCTGCGCCACAGAGAGCATGGGTCCGATCGTCGACCGAACCAAAGAGCATCTCGGCGTGAGCGACTCGTACGTCATTCAAGTGCGCAGATTTTTAATTAAAGCCGTAAAAGATTTGCAAGCGGGTAAACCACTTCCGGGTCTGGTCTACGATCCCGCTCAAGCCGACTTTGCGCGCATCCGCTGTGACGTTGCTTATTTGCCTGCCGGCATCTCTTGGCGGACGCTTTTTGAAGAAAAAAGCGATCGCGCGGAAAAGACCTGACAATCCTATCGCTAACATTTTATCAGCTCCCGATTCTGAAACGCTGGAACGTTTGACCGTTTGGAACCAGTTGGGCTCATGGGAGCATAGGGCTACAATATCTCTTTCGCCCGCTCTGCTATCGAGCATATCCTTGCATGGCATTCTTCAATGGATTCGTTTAAAAATTGCTCGAGTTCCGCGTCGAGGAAATATTCAGAAATCGTGGTCTTATCCTTCGGCAAGGCGGCATAAATCTTACCCATCCATACAGCTTTGACCATGTCCCGAGCGCCTCGCAGAATTATATGCCTCGCGCTACTTCTGGTCTCGGCAAGGATATCTTCGAACGCGGCGGCAACTCTGGCTTCAATCGTTTTTTCGACATCTGATTTCATTGGGTACCCCATGCCGGCCATCACCGTGGCTGAACGGGAGCAACTAAAACGAGCTGCCACGATTTAATAAACAATGGCGGTGCTCAACAAAGAGTTTAACAAGATATTAGCAGTTCAACTATGGCTCCGTGGCAAGGAATCACGTGCGAACAACCCGATACGGGCAGTTCCTGCGTGGCAAGTACTTATGCCCCGGAATCTCTTTCTTATGGTTGCTAGTGAAAGCTGATCATCGACAGATGGGTGAATTGAAATAACTTGTTCGCCTCCGATGGCAAAACGGTAAATTGGTGAATGGCATATTCCTGTTCGTAGCGCGAGTTGGCGTTCACGCCGTCCAGGGGAATCACGATGCTGTAGCGATACATTCGCGCCGCGGTCGTCGCGGTATAGAGAACGGCATTATTGGTTGCCGAGCCGGTAATGATCAAGATCTTGGCGCCTTTGTCCTTGAGAAAAGCCTGAAGCTCGCCGCCGTAAAACTTATCGAACGCGTCAGGATAAATGATCGTCTCGCTCTCTTTTCGCCGCAGCGGCGCCGCCAGCTCGCCGATCGGCTTTCCTTTGGCCGTCGCCGACACGCTGTAGATGATCGGTACGGCGGCGGCCCTTGCCTTGTCCAGGAAATCTCCCAGTGGCGCGGTGATTTTGGAGCAGACTTGCTTGGGATCATCGCAGCGGGCGTTGAGGTCGAGCACCAATATCGCGGTGCTCTTGCTGTCGAGGGTCAGCGGCTTTGGCTCGGGCCGGTTCGGACCTTCTTGCGCCCAAGCGCCAGCAGCCGATAGCGTGATGAAAAGAAAAAGGAGAGCGGATCGGATTGCCATGTTGATATTCTCCTTCCAGTACGCTCGCAAGCGGTTTCCAGCGTCGGCAAACGAGGGTGAAATCGTCGATCTTTTAACACAAGGACAAGGCACCGACAACGCCCGAACCGCTGATGCGCAAGGCTCCAGTAGTCAGCGACCCGATTGATTAAACGGCTTGAACGCAAAAATCGATACGCGCCTCGCATCCTCGCGTTATGAGCGCATGAGTTCCGGATCGACATGTTCCGGGCGGATGCCGAGCCCGACGATACGCGCTGGGATGCGCCGGAGAAATGGAATTTTTCCAAGCAAGCGCACCGCGAGCGGCGGCCTGAGCCGTCCGGTCTCGACCAACACCCGTGCAATGATCCGGCGCTGCACGGCGACCTGCAACCCTTGCGTCACGCGTGTGGGCAACTCGCGGCGCTTCTGAATCCGGCGCAGGTGTTCGATCGCGAGCTGTCCTTCCCGCAGCGGTTTGAAGAGAACGTTAGCTGCCGCTACCGCATCTTGAATCGCGAGATTGATACCGACACCGCCGACCGGAGACATCGCATGGGCGGCGTCGCCGATGCACAGCAGACCCGGCCGAAACCATTCTAACAATCGGTCCACACGGACCGTCAAAAGCTTTACATCGTCCCAGCCGCGCAG
>WNGI01004863.1_pt1 | contig 18117 bp, 16 predicted proteins | sample 5400621 | NCBI WGS metagenome assembly WNGI01 (sample SAMN13153374, study PRJNA577476) | soil metagenome | isolation source: 20 cm soil or saprolite under Garry oak tree replicate 1 | place: USA:California | collected 2016-06-15
GGAAGCTATGAATCTTGAACCGCCCAGGGATTGAGCAGCAATACACCAGTGGGCTCAAAGTGTTCTGTGTTCCGGGTCATGACGTGAAGGCCATGGCGTCGCGCAGTAGCAGCGATCAGTCCGTCGCTTGCGGGAACGATCTTACCGGCTTTCTGCGCGGCGGCTGTGAGTTCTCCCCAAGTGTGGCTGGTTTCGAGATCGACGGGAAGGACTCGATCCGCATAATAGCGTTCGAGGGCCTGCAACCACGCCTGGAGTTCGCCTCTGTTCTTGCTTTCCTTAAGAAGCGCAATCCCTTTGGCGATTTCTCCGATAGATACGACACTGACAAACAGACTATCGCTTTCGAGGGCTTCAACCACACGGCGGACACCGGGATGTCCTTTGGGGCGGCGCAATTCGGAAAGCACGCAGGTATCGAGAAGAACTCTCAAAACTTCACATCTCGCATGGGTGAGTCATCACGGGTAAGATTCAATCTTTCGAGGCTAGGGCCTTCTCTCATCAGAAATTCCTTGAAATCCGGCCGCTTCCCGGTGAGTTTTTCGTAGTCACGCTCTGCTATGACGACGACAGCATCATGGTGACGGCGGACCCGTTGTGGTCCTTCGGCAAGAGCGCGGGTAACGAGTTCGCTGAAGCGGTTTTTGGCATCGGCAAGTCGCCATTCCATGGTGGCTCCTTTTTAGCTAGATTATCTAGCCATATTATAGGCCTTTCCGCAACCTCGTCAACTGCGACTAACTATGCAAATCATTCTGCGCCAAGTCACACACCAACACCTGTGACTTGAACCATCGCTTGGCCATTCCGGGGTACGTCGTAATCTGCTCGGGGACCCACTGTTGAATCACAGTGGTGCCGCCGGGCCTAAGAAGGCTTGGATGCCGGTGCAGTTGTTTTTCGGGCAGATGACTGAAGCGTCTGGCCGCCCGCCAGCTAAAACGCCTGTCGGGTCGAGTCTGTAACGCATGTGCCGGAAATTGACATTATAGCGTTTAGGATGGTCCGGCCGTCGGATAGATCTTGGAGAAATGACATCCGCGGTCTGAAGAAAAGAAGACTCCCCGAGTCGTCCCAACATATATCTCTCGTGGTCGCGCAGGATTAACGCCCATCGAACGGACAGAATCTATCTGATCAACTCCAAGATTCAGGAGACACCAGCTTGCTCCACCGTCTACCGAGCGGATTAGCCCCTTATTAGAGACCAGATAAACGATGTCTTCGTTCACCGGGTCGACGAGAATCTGGCGAATGCGTAAGTCTACTGGCCCCTTCAGCAATCGCGTCTGCTCATCTTTATCTGCGCTTGTCAAAGGGCGAAGTTCCAATTCCCGCTGCTGGCCAACAGGCTCCCAGGTTATGCCGCCGTCTATCGATTTGACCACCCCACTTCGGCCGTGGCCGTAGAGCACCTTTGGGTGCGATGGGCTAATCCCCAAGGCCTCCCCGCTTCGCAGCGCGGAAGTAAACTCCTTCCAGGTTTCGCCACCGTCATGCGAAACAAATGTATTCTCAGGCTGCTTCACATCCTCGTTGCTTTCAGTGTGCTTGAAGTCGGGGTAGTAAAAGGTGACCGCTGTCCAAGGAGACACGGTTAGGTTCGCAAATATCGTAAGCGGGCTCGCGGGGTCAATCGCGACGATATCGAATCTCACTGTGTCAAAGGTACCTCCCCCAAGGTCGAGCGCGAAGCTCTCTCGCGTTTTTCCATTAATTAAATGGGTGGGTACTGTCCAGGATAAACCCCCGTTTTCTGATCTGACGTAGAACCCGAGTTCGCTTACATAGCGGTACAGGACCCTAGGATGCGAGGGAGCTTCCAGGAATTCGCTGTCTTTTGTAAGGAACGGCGTAGGAACATCCTGCGGGACAGGCTCTAGTGTCTTTCCCCCGTCATCTGACCGAGCCACGTGATACTCAGATGAACCTGAAGTTCGAACACGCGCTTTTTTCGATGTGTGAATCACAAGAACGCGTCTCCCGCTTTGGTCGTCTACTCTCAGAACGTCCGCTTCGTCCTGCGGCGTCACGTCGTGGATGGGCTGCTGATACCAGATTGGTTTCGCTATTGGACGGCAACACTCATCAGAGCTTTCCACAGCAGGGACCGTGCCAAGTACGAAGGTGATTAGCGCCGAGAGAACTCCAAGCGTAGGTGCCTTCATTGTTTCTTTTGCCCCCCGCAATTGTCATCCACATGGTGACTCCACCAAGAGGACGCTGAAGCCTCGCTGGCGAATTTTGCAGTTTTCATGAACGTATGGGTTATGTCGATGTCCGAGAACCCTGGAGGATCGATGTGAAAAGCCTCATGGATGAGGTCGAGAGATCTGTCACCGCCCGCCCCATGAGGGTCTAGCCAAATGGTGTTGACTCCGACGCTTCCTTCAACGTGGGCACCCGCATCTGGCAAATCCTTTGGTTGCGTTTTCGAGTACTTAATGTTTGTGCTGCTTAGTTTGTCGGCAAACCATTCCGCCGTAGATGCTTCAGCGCGGGCTTGTTTCATTCTTGTGTAACGCCCCGCATTTTTTCGCCCCGCCAGAAGTCTTTTTTCTCAAAGTAAGTCCTGCCTGAGTAGAGGAGATCGTGAGAGATGTCTGGATTCGAGTGTGACGGTCCACTGGATCGCGCAGGGATAGATGTGTCTATCCCGCACGGTTCAACGGACGATGATGTTGGTTGTAGGATTTGGAGATTTATTCCCAACGCAGCTCCCTCTCCGTCGATACCTTGCTCGATTGGGCGCTGCGCTATCGCCGTCTCCTACAGCTGTGCCGTCGAAGTCGTCGCCAGCGTATCCACCGTTGGAAACAGAAGCTCTCGCTCTTCGGTGCCCCGGGAAAACGGCGCAAGAAAAAGGAGATTCATGAAATGTCTTACCTGAGGACCCTGTTTCACCAGAGGCGCGCGTCAACAAGCCTTGACGCGAAGGCAATCGGGTGGAGGTTGCTCGGGGGGCGGGCGGCTGTTAAAATTTAATGTTTGCTGGGACGCAGCCGTCTGCGCCGTAAGCGCGGGCGGCTTTTTCTCCGTTGGGAAGGCGTTCAGAAAGCGCCGCCGACCAGGAGGTCTCAACTCACCGGTTCTGGCTCCTACGGAAGGGAGACTACGAGTGGCAAAATACGATGTAGCGATTATCGGAAGCGGTCCAGGCGGGTATGTGGCGGCGATCCGGGCGGGCGAACTTGGCCTGAAAACAGTTGTCGTAGAGAAGGATCCCTACCTGGGCGGGACCTGTTTACACGTGGGCTGCATTCCGACCAAGGTGCTGCTGCATCACGCCGAGGTTTACGATCAGTTCAAGAATGGCACGGAACTGGGGTTCGAAGTCAGCGGGCTGAAAATCAACTGGGCCAATGTCCTCGCGCGGAAGGACAAGATCGTCAAGAAGCATTCGAAAGGCATCGAGTTTCTCTTCAAAAAGAACCACGTGGAGTGGGTGCAGGGCTGGGGAAAGTATGAAGGCCCTGGGCGCGTAAGCGTGGAGAAAGACGGGAAGAAAACCGAGCTCGAAGCAGCCAACATCCTGATGGTGAGCGGGTCGGAGGCGAAATCGCTCCCCGGGATTGCGCCCGACCACAAGACGATTCTCACGAACCGTTCGATTCTTCAGCTTCCGGAGATTCCCAAGACGCTGATTGTGGTTGGTGCCGGCGCTGTCGGCGTGGAGTTTGCGTCCATCTACAATTCGTTCGGGACCCAGGTGACCATCCTGGAAGCGCTGCCACGTGTTGTGCCGGTCGAGGACGAAGAGATTTCCACAGAGCTGACCAAGGCCTTTCAGAAGAAAGGCATTCAGGTGTTCACCAGTTGCGCAGTGGAATCGGTGAAGAAGGACGCCAAGGGCGTCACGGTGGCGTTCCAGGACCAGGACGGCAAGGCCCAGACGATGCAAGCGGAGAAACTGCTGCTGGCCGTGGGCCGCCAGCCGATGACCGAGAATTGCGGTCTGGAGAAATCGAGGGCCAAGCTAGAGCGCGGATTTGTCCAGGTGGGCGACAACATGGAGACGGCCGAGAAGGGGCTGTATGCCATCGGAGATATCGTTGCGGGGCTGCCACAACTGGCGCACGCGGCGATGATGGAGGGGATTATCGCGGTAACGCACATCGCCGGGAAGCCGGCTCATCAGATCGTGAAGACCCGAATTCCGAACGCCACGTACTGCGAACCGCAAATCGGCTCGATTGGACTGACGGAAAAGCAGGCGCGCGACTCAGGCCACGAAGTAAAGATCGGGAAGTTCCCGTTTGTGGGGAACAGCAAGGCGACTATTCTGGGGAGTCACGGCGGATTCATCAAAGTGGTTTCCGACAAAGCGTACGGCGAGGTGCTGGGGATTCACATCATCGGGCCGCTGGCGACCGAACTTCTCGCGGAGGCGGCGACGGTGTTGAACCTTGAAGGCACCATCGACGACATGATGAACATGATGCACGCCCATCCCACGGTATGGGAAGCGCTGGGCGATGCTTTTGCCTCGGTGCGAGGATTGCAGATTAACGTTTGACATCTAGATTGTAGGGGCGCAGCATGCTGCGCCCCTACAAAGAAACTCGGCCGGTGTTGAATAAATTCCTGACCGTCGATTTGGGATTGCTTGGCTATACGCAAGCTTACGCGTTGCAGAAGCGCGTTGTGGCGGCGCGGAAAACCGGCGCAATCGAGGATGTGCTTCTGCTTTGCGAGCATGAGCATGTGATTACCCTGGGGCGAAACGGCAAGCTGGAAAATTTGCTGGCCTCCGAGCATGTGCTGCGGCAGAAAGGCGTGGAGTTCCATGCCACCGATCGCGGTGGAGACATTACCTACCACGGGCCGGGACAGATTGTGGGATATCCGATCCTGAACCTGGGCGCCATCCGGCGCGACATCGTGTGGTACGTGCGGACGCTGGAAGAGGCCATGATCCGAGCCACCGCGGAGTTCGGGATTAGCGCGGAGCGCGAGCCTGGGAGGACCGGCGTTTGGGTCCAGGCTGGCAAGCTGGCGGCCATCGGGGTACACATCAGCCGCTGGGTTAGTTCACACGGATTTGCATATAACGTGTCGACGGATTTGCGGAATTTCGACCTCATCGTGCCGTGCGGGATGGCCGACCGCCAAGCCACGTCGCTCGAGAAATTGCTGGGGCGCAGTGTCCAGGAAAGGGACGTCGCGCCGCGGATTACCAGGCATCTGGGTGCGTTGCTCGGACTGGAGATCCAGGAAGTATCGAGGAAAGAACTGCTTGAGAAACTGGAGCACGCCGAGCAGGCCGCCCTGGTTTCCGCATAGGAATTGGAGCAGGGGATGAAGAAGGAATTGACGCGGCAACAGCATTTGGATCTGTACTACTACATGCGGCTGAACCGTGGTGTCGAGGACATGATGGTGAAGCTGTTCCGGCAGAACAAGATTGTCGGAGGGCTTTACTCCAGTCTGGGCCAGGAAGCGATTTCAGTGGGAACGGCGTACGCCCTGGAGAAAAAGGACTGGCTGGCGCCCATGATCCGCAACATCGGGGCATTACTGGTGAAGGGCGTGCGGCCGCGCGACATTTTCATGCAGCACATGGCCAAGTACGATTCGCCGACCAAGGGCAAGGACGGCACGAGCCACTTCGGGGATCTGGACGATCTGCACATCGTTTCGCCGATATCGATGCTGGGCGATCTGATTCCGGTGATGACCGGCGTGGCCATGGCCGGACGCTATCTGGGCCAGAAAACCGTGGCCATGACCTGGATCGGGGACGGCGGAAGCTCCACCGGCGTGTTTCACGAAGGGCTGAATTTTGCAGCCACACAGAAGGCCCCGTTTGTTTTGATTCTTGAGAATAATCTGTGGGCGTATTCGACGCCGGTCCGCAAACAGGTGCCGCTTGAGAATCTAGCGGACCGCGCCAAGGCCTATGGCATCGATAGCTACATTGTCGACGGCAATAATGTGGTGGCGATGTATTCCACGGCGAAGGAAGCGGTGGAACGGGCGCGAGCGGGAGAAGGGCCGATTCTGATCGAAGCCAAGAGTTTCCGGCGGATGGGCCACGCGCAGCATGATCCGGCTGAATACGTGCCGAAAGAGATGCGCGCGTATTGGGAAGCGCGCGATCCGATAGCGCTCTATGAAAAATTCCTGACCAGCGAAAAACTGCTCGACGCCAAGGACACGAAAGAGATCGAGGAGAAGATCAATGCCCTGCTGGCCAAGGAACGGGAGTTTGCTGAGAATTCTCCGATGCCACCGCCGGAATTTGCGGAGACCGGTGTGTACTGTACGGGAGACGATTGCCACAAGATCCGGGCGAAGTGGGAGCGGCCGATTGCGGAGGTGACGCCGCCCAGATCGAGCGTCCAGGCGGTTTGGACGGTTCCGGGATTTGGATCTGGTAAAGGCTCCGGAGGAGCGAACGCGCCGATGCACTTCGGCGATACTGTTTGAAGAGATGGAGCGGGACCCGGCCGTCGTGCTGATCGGCGAAGACGTGGGCGTGTACGGCGGGGCATTCAAGACCAGCGAAGGATTGCTGGAGCGGTTTGGTTGGGAGCGCGTGATCGACACGCCCATCAGCGAGAGCGCCATTATCGGCGCGGCTTGCGGGATGAGCTACTGCGGCTTGCGCCCCATCTGCGAAATGCAGTTCATCGATTTCATCGTTTGCGCCTTCAATCAGATTACCAATTTCGTGGCCAAGGGACATTACCTATGGAATGCCCCGGCGCCGATGGTGGTGCGCGGGCCGTCCGGAGGCGGAGTGCATGGAGGGCCGTTCCACTCGGCGAATCCGGAGATGTATTTTGTCCACACGCCGGGGCTGAAGGTCATCTATCCCTCAACGCCGTACGATGCCAAGGGATTGCTGAAAGCCGCGGTGCGGGACAATAATCCGGTGCTGTTCTTCGAGCACAAGTTCCTCTACCGCCGCATCAAAGGAGAGGTTCCCGCCGGGGATTACACCGTGCCGATTGGGAAAGCTGTGGTGCGCCGCGAAGGGATCCACCTGACGATTATTTCCTACGCGGCGATGATGCATACTTCGCTCGAAGCGGCCGAGGCCCTGGCCCAGGAAGGCATCGAGGCGGAAGTCATCGATCTGCGGACGCTGCTGCCGCTGGATGAAGAGACGATTTTGAATTCGGTGAAAAAGACCAACAAATGTCTGGTCGTGCACGAAGATACAAAGACGGGCGGAATCGCGGGCGAGATCGCGGCAATTCTATGCGAGAAGGCGTTTGGCGACCTGGACGGGCCGCTCATGCGCGTAACCTCGCTCGATACGCCGGTCCCCTACGCGCCGTCGCTCGAGGAGTATTTTCTTCCCAACATGAAAAAGATTTTTTCTGCCGCCAAGGAACTGGCGCGGTACTAGGTTTCTTCACCAGAAGAGGAGAGCGATCATGGCCGTGGATATCGTAATGCCCCAGATGGGCGAGAGTATTTTCGAAGGCACCATCACCAAGTGGCTGAAGAAGCCCGGCGACAAGGTGGAGCGCGACGAGCCCTTGTTTGAAATTTCCACCGACAAGGTGGACGCGGAGATTCCATCGCCGTCGGCGGGCGTGCTGAGAGAAATCAAGGTCGGCGAAGGACAGACGGTGCCGATTCAGACCATTGTCGGGGTCATTGACGCGGCGGGCTCTGCGGCCGCTGCTCCGGCGAAAACGGTTGCGGCAGCTCCCGCTGCTGCTCCGGCGCCGGCAGCGCCGAAGCCCAGCGCTGCTGCTCCGGCCGCCGCGCCGGTTGCGGCTGCACTGGTTTCCTCGGGTTCCACGGGCGAGCGGATTCACAGTTCGCCGCTGGTGCGGCGTATGGCCAAAGAGCACCGTATCGACCTCTCTACCATCGAGGGTACCGGCGCGGGTGGGCGAATCAGCAAGCAGGACATCGAGGCCGTGATTGCCTCCGCCGGCGCGCCGGCCGTGGCGGCGCCGGGTTACTCTGCTCCTACTCCGGCGACGTCTTCGCGGCCAGCTCCGCCTCCAGCACCGGCAGCCGCACCCGGAGTCTCGGGCGGGCTGGTGCACGTAGCGCTCGAAACAGCCGTGGCACGCGAAAAGATGTATTTCGGCAATTACGAAGTCCAGCCCATGAGCACCATGCGACAGCGCATTGCCGAGCACATGGTGGCGTCGAAGCGTGTCTCCGCGCACGTCTACTCCGTCGATGAAATCGACATGACCAAGGTGGCCGCGCTGCGCGCGAAGTCCAAGGACGAATTTGAAAAGCGCTATGAGACCAAGCTGACCTTCATGCCGTTCTTCGTGAAGGCCGCGGTCGCGGGACTGCGCGCGTTTCCGGCGCTGAACGCCTCGCTCGACGGTATAAACGTGATTCTGCACAAGGAGATCAATGTGGGCATCGCCGTGGCGCTCGACTGGGGCCTGCTTGTCCCGGTGGTGAAAAATGCCGACGAGAAAAACATTCTCGGTATCCAGCGCAACATGAACGACCTTGCGGAACGCGCGCGCTCGAAAAAGTTGAAGCCTGAAGAGGTGCAGGAAAGCACGTTCTCAATCACCAACCCGGGCACCTTTGGCGGTTTGTTCGGTCTGCCGGTGATCAGCCAGCCAAACGTGGGCATCCTCGGTCTCGGGGCCATCGAAAAACGTCCAGTGGTGATCAACGATTCCATCGCCATCCGCTCCATGTGTTACGTGACGCTCAGCTACGACCATCGCGTGGTCGATGGCGCCGTGGCCCACCAGTTCCTGCACAAGGTGAAGGAGACGCTGGAAAACTGGTCGGAGCCAGTACTGTAAGAGACGCTCCGAGCGAGGCGGGCAACAAGTAAGGAGCAGCACGGCAGTTTCGGGAGGAAAGCCTCCGTGAATCAGGCTTTTCTTTTCGGAGTGAACCGTTCCTCCTTTGGCGGTGTCCGAAATTGGGACGAGCGTTCCCGCTAGTGGCCAGACTGAGGCGCTCCCTTCTTAGTTCGCTTCGCACAAACCATTCACACCAAAGCTGTTATTTCGAGGCATCGCTGGCAGTCGGGCTGCCCCCACACTCAGATTAAGACCCTGGCACCCAGGGGTACGCCGGGGCGAGCCATGGTGATCGAAATCTCAAGGGAGTCGGAAACGATGCAGCCGCGAATTCTAATCGCCGATGACCAACAGGACGTTCTTGACGCCCTGCGGCTGCTGCTCAAAGGGCACGGCTACAGCATCGAAACGGTGAATTCACCGGCGGACTTGCTGGCGGCGGTGGCGGGCCAGCGGTTCGATATTCTCCTCATCGATCTGAATTATGCGCGCGATACCACGTCCGGCCGGGAAGGTTTGGACGTGCTCAGCCGGCTGAGAGAGATGGAGGACGCTCCACCCGTCGTGGCCATGACCGGATGGGCCACCGTGGGCTTGGCTGTGGAGGCCATGCAGTACGGTGTGAGCGACTTTGTCGAGAAACCGTGGACCAACACGCGGCTGCTGGAAATTCTTCGCAAGCAAATCAGCGTGGGTCGCGAGCAACGCGAATCGCGGCGCCGCGCCGCGGAAGAGGCCCGGGCGCGGGAAGAGGCCCTGATTCATCAGCAGGAGCAGGAACGGGAGATCGCAGAAGCCAAGGCCATTCAGGAAAAACTTCTGCCGCGCGAAATTCGGCAAATGCCGGGATTTGAAATCGCTAGCGCGTGGCAATCAGCCCGGCTGGTAGGAGGCGATTATTTCGACATTCTTCCGCTTGATGAGAAAACGCTGGGAATTTGTATCGCCGATGTGGCCGGGAAAGGAATGCCGGCCGCTTTGTTGATGTCCAACTTGCAGGCGGCCGTGCGCGGGCTCGCTTCCCCTTCCCTGGCGCCAAATCTGCTTTGCAGCCGACTGAATTCCATTGTCTACCGCAATACGGACAGCGACCGGTTCATCACCTTTTTCTACGCGCAGCTGGAGAGGGCCACGCGCCGTTTGGATTATGTGAACGCCGGCCACAATGCGCCGTTCGTGGTGCGCTCTGACGGCTCGCACGAGCGCTTGCGGGATGGCGGTGCCGTGCTTGGCGTCTTCGCCACTCGGAATTATGAGATGGGCTCGGCGCAGTTAGCCCCCGGCGATAGAGTGATTCTGTTTACCGACGGTGTGACGGAAGCTTCGAACCGCGCTGGAGAGGAGTTTGGCGAAGCGCGCCTGCTGTGTTTGCTGACGGATCAACGCAGGTTGTCCGCCGACCAATTGCAGGCCAAAATCCTGACGGCGGTAACCGAATTCAGCGGGGGCCGCTGGCAGGACGATGCCACTCTGCTGGTGCTTGCCGTGAGTGCCTAAAGTCCTGTGAATGCAGAAACATCTCCAGGCGACCCACCGAGACGGTTTAGCGCGGGTTGCATGGCAAGGTGATAACGAAAAGCCTCTACCCAACAGATCCAGAACTCCGGTCGAGAAGCCGGGCATTGAGCTTTAGGAATCCCTGACTCTGGGAGGCGCGAAATGAAAAAGCCGGAACAATAGTCCCGGCCCTTTCCTCACGCGCATCTCGGGTTTTCAAAAAAGACTTAGCGTTTCTTTTTCTTCTTCGGCGCCTTTTTCACTTTTTTCTTGGCGGCCTTCTTTTTCGGCTTCGTTTTTTTTGCCTTTTTCTTCGGCGCGACTTTCTTCTTGGCCACTTTCTTGGCCGGCGGCTTGGGCGCAGGTTTTGGCGCGGGCGCCTCTTCCTCAGGCTCCTCGCCGACGACCACCAGCTCCTCTTCCTCGGTTTCTACGATCTCTTCGGTTTCGCGCGCCAGCTCCTCGTCCTCTTCCAGCCGTGACAGCTCGTTGTCGTCTTCGAAATTGTCCTTCTCGAAATCCATTCCGTCCTCCCCTGGGGGAATCTTTGGGCCTCAAAAGGGTCCCGTGGGTCGCTGTTCTGGCCGGAGTTGCCTTAAATTCCACCCCGTCCTTGAGCCGTTGTTACCGTACTCGCCGGGCGTTGTCAAGCTTTCTGCGGTTTTCCTTCTACGAGACTCCCCAGGTGGCCGGGAGCGGGACGGGACGAAACCGCCGCGGAGAACCATTCGAAGGACTTAAACCCTTGCAATTCATTTATAACAAAGGGTTTAATGATGGTTTGCGGCGACCGCTCCTCCCGCCGTGTTACCCGTGGCGGCTTGGCCGGGTTTCTTTTTGGACCTGGATCGCACCCGCGTGGGCGAACTCTCAGGAGCCCCGCCGAGGGTATAGATGCGCAGCACCATGCCGCGACCCACCTTGTTGGATTTCAAGCGATTCCATTTGCGCAGGTCTTCGGCACTCACGCTGAAACGGTCGGCAATTCCCAGGAAGGTGTCACCGCGGCGCACGCGATAACTCACCAGCCGGCGCTTGGTTTCCGATTGCGGCTGTATTGCGGGGATGATCAACTTCTCGCCCGCATCGAGCGTCGCATTGCGTTCCAGATTATTGGCATCGGCGATGGAGGCAGCCGTCACGCGATACTTCTTGGCGATGGAGGTGAGCGTTTCTCCAGCTTCCACGCGATGACGCCGCCAGCTGACCCACTTGTCCGGAGGAATATCCGCGATCTCCGCGGAGAATTTCTGCGCCGTGCCCACCGGCAGACGCAGTTCAAAAGAAGGATCGTCGGGAGTCGCCAGGCGCAGGAGAGCAGGATTGAGAGCGCGAAGCGTCTCCACGTCGACGTCGATGGTTTCCGCCACCAGCCGCAGATCGATGGCCCGGCCCGGTTTCACGACGTCGGTCGGGACCGCGGCCTCCGGCTCCACCTGAATACTGTAGTGCGCCGCATCCTTGGCGATGAGCGTCAGCGCGATGATGATGGGCACATAGTTTTTGGTTTCTCGCGGAAGCACGTTGCGCTTGTAGAGCTCCCAGAAATCGGCGTAACCGGTGCGCTCGATGCCCTTCTGCACGTTGCCGGGGCCGCAGTTGTAAGCGGCCATCGCCAAGTACCAGTCGCCATAAAGTTTGTAGAGATCGCGAAGATGCTGGGCGGCGGCGTGCGTGGCCTTCTCGGGGTCCTGGCGTTCATCGATCCACCAGGTGTGCCGAAGTCCGTATTCCTGCCCACGGTAGGCCACGAATTGCCAGATGCCCCGCGCGCCGGCGCGCGAAAGCGCCAGCGGCTGGAAGGCGCTCTCGGCTTGCGCCAGGTAAATGAGGTCCTGCGGCAGTCCTTCTTCCCGCAGCACACGGGAAATCATCTCGCGATAACGCCCGGCGCGGCGCAGTCCGGTTTCCACGATGGCGCGGCCGCGCGGCGTTTGGAAAAAATTGAGAAAGGAAAGTACCTGATCGTTTACGGTCAGAGGCAAGTCATGCGAAATGTTTTTGGCGGCTTCCTCGGCCCGATCTTTCAGCCGCGGATCGACCGGAAACGTCATCTCCGCCACTTCGTCAATGGCGGCCGGAACCGCGGGGGCCTCGCTGAAGCCGTCTCCGGCTCGGAAGGCCTGCAGCTCGTAGGCGTACACCGTGTCCACCACGCTGTGAAATAGCTCGCTCAGTCTAGGATCACCCGTGGGGTCATAACCGCTCTCTAGCATCCAGTCGACCGCGTCGTCAAAATCCTTACGCGCGGCTTCCAGATGTCCGGCCTTAAAATTTTGCTCTCCGGAGGAGAATTTCTCCTGGACCTTCTGGATCAAATAGTCCTTTCCGGACGGAACGGGGGGCAACAACCAGACATAGTAGCGGCGCGGCGGATTCAATACCGGTAAAGGCGCAAGTTCCACGGGAGCCTGTGGTGCGGCCGCCGGCGCCAGCGCCGGAACCCGCGCATGCACGGGTTTTTTCCCGGCGTCCTGGCAGCCCAGCAGGCCTGCTGCGAAGAGCATGGTACCCGCCGCGACGCTGAGCCTTGGCCTCACCTCTTCATGGTAAAGAGCCGCCTGCCAATAGGTCAACGCATTCCCGCGAGTGGGGGGTGACGCTCTCACTACAAACGAGCGCCCTCCCCGGCGCTGTTCCGGGAGTCCACGGTTTGGGATAGACTCGCGGCGGGGGTGATCCCGTGAATACCAGCGCGAGACTCGCCAAGGCCAGCCTCTTCTGCACGCACGTGGTTTGCCTGATCTCCTTGTTCCTCACCTGCGCTTCGTCCGACTCCGCCGAGCCGAAGAGCCTCTCCCCGGGGAAGCGCGAGGCCATCGAAAAGGCTGTTTCCAGTTTCATGTCGGCCAACGGCGTGCCCGGGATCGGGGTCGCAGTCGTCCTGGAGGGTGAACCCGTCTGGTCCGCTGGATTCGGCATGGCCGATCTGGAAGATTTTGCTCCGGTGACCTCATCCACATTGTTCCGGCTGGGATCCATTTCCAAACCGATCACCGCCACCGCCATTTTGCAGCTTTGGGAGCGCGGCAAACTGGACCTTGATGCGCCCGTCCAGAAGTACTGTCCGGCATTTCCACAGAAAGAATGGCCGATCACTGCGCGCGAACTGCTGGCCCACCTGGGTGGCATCCGGCATTACCACCCGGACGGCCAAGGAGACATTCCGGAAGACAGCGCGCGGCATTTCGCGAGCATGGAGGAATCGCTGCACATTTTCGCGGCCGACCCGCTGGTGGCGAAACCTGGAACGAAATTCAACTATTCGACCTACGGCTACACCCTGGTCGGGTGCGTGCTGGAGGGCGCGGCGTCACAAAAATACGTGGACTATGTACGCGACAATGTCTTCGGGCCGGCCGGCATGGAGCATACCCAAGCCGATGATTTTTTCGCGGTCGTTCCACATCGCACGCGCTGGTATCACAAAGACAAATCCGGTGCGGTCCGCAATGCCGGCATCCTGGACTCCAGCTACAAAGTCCCCGGCGGCGGCCTGATCTCTTCCGCTGACGACATGGCGCGCTTCGAGGCTGCGATTCTGGCCGACAAACTCGTAAAAAGGGCCACGCGAGACCTGATGTGGACTCCAGAGAAAACCACTGACGGCAAGTCCACGGGGTATGCCCTCGGCTGGGGCATCTCGGATAAGCTGGGCGTTCTCATGGCCGCCCACACAGGCGGGCAACAAGGCACGAGCACCGCGTTTGCCGTCGTCCCCGAGCGGCTCGCCGGGGTCGTCGTGCTGGCAAACATGGATGGGGTGGACGCTGGCCGCCTTGCCGACGATATCCTCAAGCTCGTTGTCGACCTCCAGGACACAACTCCCTGAATGGAGACCGGTCCTCCTTACAGTTCGGCGCGCTTGAGCAGATATTGCGCGGCCAGCGGAAACGCCGCGGACAGCAAAACGGCGCGCCCCAACGCTCCCCACGGAAACGCGCTGAGCGGGATGAACGGTTTGTTGTTCATCAGCCAAATTACCGGTCCTGCAAACAGCGGTGGCAGATTGAGGTGCAGCGGAACCGTCACGAGTTGTCGAACGATCAGGTACACGCTCACTATCCCAGCCGTATAGATCAATCCACCCTTCGCGCTGCGCCGCAACGCGGTCATCAGCGTTGTCAGCCCCAGCATAGGCACCCCGACGATGACCATCATCCAGGGAGCAATCATCAGCAATGGAAGGCTCCAGGTGCTTGTCAGTGTCCCCAATATGGCCGCCGCGAGGTATGTGGGAACGACCGCAACTATGACCATTTCCGCGAGGCAAACGTTCCAATGTGTCCACGTCAAAGAAGTCCGCGTCCGCGGTCGCGTCCACAGGTATTCAATCGTTCCAGGTTCGATCTCGCTTCCCGGGGCAGTCGCGCCGAGAAACACCGCGGAAAGAAAACCGCTCGGCCACAGTACACTGAGAACCATAATACTCACCAGCTGCGACGTCGGCCCCGGATTGTGTAGGTATTCACTCCGATCGAAATGCCACCACCCGTTCTGTTCCGTGAGTCCCGGGCCGAGCGTTACCAGTAGGGCGGGCACTGTGGATAACATCAAGAGAAAGATGAAACTGGCGCGGGTTTCGCGCCAGCATTTCCAGGCGTACATGGATCCTCCTTGCGAACCAGGTGCAAAAACAGTTCCCGCAAACCGAGCGACGAAATTTCCAGTATCGTTGCGCCCTGCCCGCGCAATTCCGCTGCAAGCCGCTCGGCCTCCCGCGCCACAACGTAGCGCCGGAACCGCCCATCAGTTGTCGCCGAGACGACATCCGTGGAAGACACCGCAGGTAAGCCTTCGCCAGAAGCAGTCACCAGCCGGAACTCCTGCCGAATTTCTTCCAGCCGCGACTCGAGCAGCAGCCGTCCTTCTTCCAAAATCCCTACCCAGTCGCAAATCTGTTCCACCTCGCCCAGATGATGGCTCGACACAAATATCGTCCGCCCCTGGCTGACGTGATCTTCAATCAGCGTCCGCAGAATTTCGTCCACCATCACCGGATCAAGCCCGGCAGTGGGTTCGTCCAGAACCAAGAGTTCCGCTTCCTGCGCCAGCGCCAGGAGCAGCGCCACCTTGCTCTGATTCCCGATCGAAAGTTTCTTAAACTCCGTCTTCATCGGGATTTCCAGCCGCTGCGCCAGCCGCGCCGCCGCTTCATCCGACCAGCGCGGAAAATACGCTTTGTTCATGCGCACCAGTTCCGCGGGCGTCGCCCAACCGTAAAGCTGCTTGCGCTGCGGCACAAACGCCACGCGCTCCAGGATGCGCATCAGCTCCGCCTCCTTCCCCGGATCGAGCCCCAGCACCTTCGCGCTTCCCTTCGTCGGCCTCACCAGCCCCAGCAACATCCGCATCGTCGTCGTTTTCCCTGCACCGTTGCGCCCCAGAAATCCGTAAACCGCTCCTGGCTGAATCTTCAGGTTCAGTTCCGCCACTGCTGCCTGTGTGCCAAACGACTTGCTCAAGCCCTCCGTCAATATGGCCGCTTCGCTCATGGCTGGCCTCCCAATTTATCGAGCTCTTCTTCCAGCAATTTCATCGTCTCTTCTCGCGTCAACCGCAGTTGCCGCCCCTCTACTGCCAACTGCCGGGCGTGCGGCCGCAGCCGTTTCACCTTTTCGCTTTTTAGCAGCCCGGGCAGTCCGTCCGCCACATACGTTCCGCCACCCGGCACGCTGCGGGTCACACCATCCTGTTCGAGGTCCTGGTAAGCCCGCGCGACGGTGTTCGGATTGATGCGCAGCTGAGCGGCCAGCTTGCGCGTAGAAGGAAGCGCATCCCCGGTGCGCAACGCCCCGGCAGCCACGGCCTGCTTCACCTGCGCTTCCAGCTGCAGGTAAACCGGCACGCCCGAGGAGGGGTTGAGGTGCAAGAGCATACTGTACTAATACATTAGTACGGAATGCTTGTCAAGCTCCCCTTGGCCAGCGTTGCTCTCGTGGCGGGCCTCACCGCTAACCGCTTGAGCCAAAAGGGATAAAAAATTCACTTGGCAAATTCCCCCAACCGTGGTATCTTGTCCTTGCGTTTGTTGCTCTTGTATCGCCTTTGGGTAGTAAAGCGGTCGCAAGGTCACACTTGCGGCCATTTTTTTGTTCGCTGGACCGCTTTGCGGTCTTCCCGAACGACGCTTGAAGACGGCCGCGGCTCTGTTGAGGGGCTCGGGACTTGGGGCATCAGATAGCTTAATGTTGTGCTCAGTCGTAACCCGGCTGACGGAAAAGAGTAAAGCAGTGAGTAAAGAACAAGGTACAGTGAAGTGGTTCAATGCCAGTAAGGGCTTCGGCTTCATCCAGCGCCAGAGCGGTGAGGACGTTTTCGTCCATTTCTCCGCGATCGTGGCTGATGGCTATAAGACGTTGAACGATGGCCAGGCGGTTGAATTCGAAGTTTCCAAAGGCCCCAAAGGCCTGCAGGCCTCGAACGTACAGCCCCTCTAATGGACCGCTGATCCCGGCCTAGCCGGGGCCAGCTTCACTTCACAAAAATGCAAATGGGCGTCCCGGTCGAACTCGGGGCGCCCGTTGTGCTTATAGACGCAGCCCATCGTTGGTGGCGCAGCCATTCCTCCTGACGCATCCCTTTCCCCACTCCGCTTCTTGCCTCTTCGAGCATTTCGGCTACGCCGTACTTTGCACCCCTGGAGAGGAAGCGCTACGCGGTAAGCACTAAGCAAGCGCCTGCTTCAAATCTTCGACTAAATCCTCCTTGTTTTCCAAACCAATCGAAACGCGCACCGTTCCCGGACTGACCGCCGCGCGCTGCAATTCTTCGTTCGTCATGTTGTAGTGTGAACTGTAGATCGGAAGAATAACCAGCGACTCAACTCCACCAAGACTCGCTGCCAGCAGGAACAGTCGCACGCGGTCGCAGAAGCGCCGCGCCGCAGGCAGCCCGCCTTTCATATCGAAGGCCAGCATGCTTCCGAATCCCCGCATCTGCTTGCGGGCGAGTTGGTGATCGGCATGCGACTTCAAGCCGGGATAATGCACGCGCGCGACCTTCGGATGCCTCTCAAGAAACTTGGCGATGGCCATGGCGTTTTCGCACTGGCGCTCGACGCGCACCCCCAGAGTCTTCAGGCCACGGATAAGGAGATACCCCGCACCGGGGTCCATCGAGCCGCCAAGATAGATAATCATTTGGCGGACGCGATCCATCCAACTCGAATTGCCGACCGCCACGCCGGCGATGATATCGGAGTGGCCAGCAAGAGCTTTTGTGGCGCTGTGAACGACCATGTCATAACCACACGCAATGGGATTCTGCAGAACCGGGGTGGCAAAAGTGTTGTCGATGATGGAAACGAGCTTGTGTTTCTTGGCAAACGCCACGGCTTTGTGAATATCGACGAGGCGAAGCGTGGGGTTAGTGGGCGTTTCGACGTAAAGAACTTTCGAACGCGGCGTGACGAGCTCTTCCATGCCCGCCAGATCGGTTCCGACCTGGCGGACGGTGATGCCCATATTGGGGAAAACGTCGCGCATCAGGCGAAACGAACCGCCGTAGAGTTGTGCCGTGGATATCACTTCATCGCCGGCCTTCAGTGCGGCAAGCAGCGCGGAGGAAATAGCCGCCATGCCGGAAGAGGTGACCACGGCAGCTTCGGCGCCTTCTAGCGCGGCGATTTTCTTTTCGGCGACGGAAAGCGTCGGATTACCGTAACGAGTGTAGATGTAAGCCTTGTTCTTACCCTGGGCCCAAAGTTTCATTTCCTCGGTGGAAGAAAAGGTAAACGTGGACGAGCGGATAATCTCCGTCACGATGGGGCCGTTGACGCCGCGGCGGTTGGGTTCGCCGCCGTGAATGGCCTGGGTCTGGGGACCGAGCTTTGTGAGCTTGCTGGTTTTCATGGGGAAGAGTGTGC